>Ga0182005_1000894_pt1 | contig 13090 bp, 10 predicted proteins | sample Sormic07211103_1_FD_123021 | JGI IMG/M metagenome (GOLD analysis project Ga0182005, IMG submission 123021) | Rhizosphere microbial communities from Sorghum bicolor, Mead, Nebraska, USA - 072115-103_1 MetaG | ecosystem: Host-associated > Plants > Roots > Rhizosphere | place: USA: Nebraska...
TATTTTTCAACCGGGACAATTGCTTTGTAGCGCTCAAAGGTAATGCTTTGGAAGTTACCCAAAGCTGTTTCTTCCTTGTTTTGCTTGCTCCAGTCGCCAACCGCCCAACGTACTTCAACGGTGAAATTTGGGCGCCACTTTTTCGGAAGTGCCACGCAACAAACGATGCCACCACCACCACCGCCTCGCCCTACATTACTGCCGCTTGTATGGTCTACATAAAAATCAGAGATGTTGAAATCTGGCCCGATGTGCTGGACACCAGTCAGACTAACGGGTGTGAAATTACTGTCGTTAATACCAGCTTGAACGCTGGCACAACCCGCGACGGTAAGGACCAACAAACACAAAGCGAGTTTTTGCAGCCAACTCATCTGTTTTTTTGTTTGAATTTTTTTCATGTGTTTTCTCTACTCTTTCTCTTCATCTCAGCTAATTCTTCCGGCGTAAATAAAATACGGGGCTAGCCAAGCGCTGCGTTCTGGTTGTTATGCGCCAACAGTGGGATCGTCCAAATACGCATCGAACAATCTTGCAACATTGCTCTGTTTTAGCCGCCCTTCGTCTTCATATTTATTATTTCTTGTGCCATCAAAGAATAGTCCGTTATCTAAGTCTTCTTCACATTTCGAGGCGCATAAATAGTGATTCGGGAGTACAGAAGTAATACCAGCAGTCGGCGCATGTCGAGTTGGCGCTATGGAAAACGTAAGATCTTCTGTCATCGTCACTCTCCATATTTTCTGCTGCGTTCTTTGCTTTTCCGTCTCATTTCCGCCAGTTCCTCCTGCGTAAACAAAGCCTCTACGGGAATACCGACTGTTGCAGTATCGATAGCACGAGGGTCGTCCCGCTTGATTGGATGGAGTTTACTAAGTGAGCCTGGGGCACTCGAAACTACTCGTATCTTTCCTCCTGCAAAGAAATGCACCCAAACATGTTCCGCCTCGTCGTATTTTTCAACCGGGACAATTGCTTTGTAGCGCTCAAAGGTAATGCTTTGGAAGTTACCCAAAGCTGTTTCTTCTTTGTTTTGCTTGCTCCAATCGCCAACCGCCCAACGTACTTCAACGGTGAAATTTGGGCGCCACTTTTTAGGAAGTGCCACGCAACAAACGATGCCTCCACCACCACCGCCTCGCCCTACATTACTGCCGCTTGTATGGTCTACATAAAAATCAGAGATGTTGAAATTCGGTCCCATATGCTGTACGCCAGTCAACTCCACCGAAGTGAAATTGCTTTCGTTGACACCTGCCTGAACACTGGCGCAACCGGCGAAGGTAAGGACCAATAGCGACATAGCCAGCTTGTGCAGCCAATTCATTCGTTTTTTTGTTTGATTTCTTTTCATATACTTTTCCTTGTCGACACCTTTTTACCGCCTGATAGAAGCCAATTTGCGACCTGATTTTTCCTGAGGTTGCACTAGCAACCCTTAATTTCGCTAAGCTTGCCCCGAATATCTCTCTATGGCCTGCTGTAAATCTACATTAATCGCGGCTGCATTCTGCTGCGCCAAGATATCGGCCAAACCGGAATAACTCAGCAATCGCCCTTGCGTGTCAAAAATAGCACCCGTCAGCAACAGTAGAACACCGTTGTCGCTGTGCCCGGCAGCACGCCACTGAGCAATTGCCTCACTTGCCCATCGATGCTGCTCAGCCATATCACCGGGTAACGTTTGCCCTTTGCGCCTTCTTAACAAATTGCCGATTAACTGATCTGGCGCTTCTAATTCTGTCAGCAGGGCATCTTGCGGCGCCGTGAGTGTCAGCGGCGTCGGCGCCGGTTCCTGTCCTGGATCGGCCAAGGGCAGATCGTTTAGCGCACCGCACCGCTGGTGAATGCACCAGCGCGTCGTGGGACCGACAACCGCCGCCCATTGGGCTGGCGTCAAGACGGCCGCCAAGGAGGGCAAGACGGCGCAGTCGGCAAAACGCAGCGTCGGTTCGTCACCGCTGGCTAGTCTCACAAAGATGAAATGCCGTAAATGCTGGGCCAGCGCATCGTGCGACAACCTGGTTTCAATCAGGGATGCATGCAGTTGGGGTTGCATCGCATTAAACAGCGTCATCATTAAATCCAACTGGCCAGCCTGCTCCGCCGCTGCCATATCAATCAACAACGGACTGACCGTGGCGGCCGTTTCTTTATAAATGGGAAGCAGCCAGTCCGGACGTGCGTCCGCTTGCATGGGAAGATAGGCTTCAGTCCCGCCTAACATGGCGCTGTCGATCAATAGAAAAGGGGAAATCTCCGGTTCTGTTGCTGTCATGCCGGATTCGCCCTAGCCAGTTTTTGTTGTGCTGCTTTCAGCAAGCAAGGAATGCAGATATCGTGATCCGGCAACTGACCGGGAAAGTGCAGCGGCCTGGCTTGCGGCCCGAAGGTCTGGTGATCGGCCGCGTGAACTTCGTGGCCGCCTGGCGTATATTCCTTGATGCCGTCGCCGCTGAGGACAATCTCGCTGCCGCCGCCATTGAGACGTATGCCCAGCTTGGCCTTGAGATTGATCCAGTCGTGCGTGCTGATGATATCCAGCACCTTTTGCGCCAGCAGCTCAAGATTGTCGCTTTGCGCTTGAATTGTTACCTTGCCGCTGGCGGCGATCAGCTTGACGCCGAGCTTGTGAACGTAGACCGACCACAGGTCCTGGACTGCTGCAAAAAATGATTTGCCTGCAGCAATCGAGACGTGCCCGCCTGCCGTCAGCGCAGTATGATCGGTGCTGGCGAGATGCGTGGAAGCGGCGCTGGTGCTTTCGATACCGCTGGGGCTGGCCAGCACCAGATGCGGTGCCGCCAGTTCAGGAAAGTCGCCGCTGCTGCCCTTGATCGCGTCGTTCTGCGCCTTGATGGCCTTGGCGACGTCTTGCTGATCTGCCTGTTCGTGCTGCGCCTGATGAGTTTGCGCCAGGTCGGCCAGCTGTTCGTGCAAATCCCGCGATTGCGTCAGGCGCGAGACAGTTTCACCCATGTCGGTGGTATGTGCTGCACCCTTGGGACGCGCCTCGGTGGTGAGCAGCATACCGTGCGAACGCAGTACGCCCTGCGCGTCCGATCTCAGCTCAAAGCCGCTGCCGCGTGGCTCCTGGCGCCCGGCATTGTTGTTGATGCGGGTGATGGAACCTAAGGACAGCATGCTGTCGAAGGCGTCGCTTTTCAGCTGCGTCTGTATGGCATTGTTACTATCATCAAATATGAGGTGGTTGCTGCGCCCGCCAACGGCATTGCCGCCCTTCGGCGCCAACTCCCTGCTGCGAATGCCGGACAGTGCGCTTTGCGACGGCAAAGCCCATGGCGGCATGTTGTCTTGGCTGATCACTGATCCGGTAATGATGGGACGATCACAGTTCCCATCCAGCCATTGCACGATCACCAGCTGGCCGCTGCGTGGAATCGCCACGATGCCCTGTTGCGCGCCAGCCCATCCGCTGGAGACACGTATCCAGGCGGAGCTGTCCTCATTGTTCTTGCCGTGGCGGTCCCAGTGGAACTGGACCTTCACGCGTCCGAACTGATCGACAAAAATGTTTTGCCAGACAGGGCCGACAACAGTCGCGGTTTGCAGGCCGTAGATGCGGGTCGCCTCGCTGTTGTAGCCCTGCCCCGGATGCCATGGGATTTTCTTGCGGATGCATACGGCTGTGTTGGTATAGGCGGAAGCGGCATCGGCGTCTTGCAGATAATTATTGGTGGCGCGGTGCTCGACGCTGATCACCAGGAATTCATGGTCTTGCTCGTCGTGCGGCTTGTCGCGCTGGGGCGACCAGTCCTCATCGAAATGGCCGGTGAGGCGCTGCCACCGTCCCGGTTGCAGATAGGGACAATTGCCGCGCGCATCAAAGCGCTTCGCGGCCGCCTCGATCCCCTCGGTCAGCACTTTGCATACACGGTCACCATCCTGCAGGCTGCTAAAGCCATAGGCGCCTGCATATTGGTAAGACTCGATGGGCGGCACGGAGCCTTGCTGGTTGATGGTGGGAACGCTGACATGCTGTGGCCGGGGATTCTTGATATCGTAGCTGGAGCGCGCGACCGTAGACGCCGCAAATTGGCGGAACGGCGACCACTCCCAAATTGCCGCTTCCTCGGCAGCGCCACCGTGGCGCTGGAACGGCACTTCGGGCCGGCCATCGATTGCGGCGGCATAAGTGGAGTCATCCGACAGCTTCAATACATGGCCTGTTGGCCCATGTTCGTAGTGATAATGCCAGCCCAGCATTTCCCATCGGCGATGCAGGAAATTGGCTTGTGATTCGTTGAACTGGAAGCGTTCGGTGACGATGGGGTCGTCATGATGCAGGGTGCAATCCCATGCCGCCAAGCCGCCATGCTCGGCGAACACCGCCGCCGTCAAATCCTGCAAGGACAGCTGGTGAAACACGCGGCAATCCATACGCTCTTTAAGGAAGGCCAGCCAGGGCACCAGATGCGCCTCGTAAAACGCCAAGTTGCCGTCGCTGCGCTTGAAGCGGAATCGGTCGACGTAACCGGTGAAAAAGCGTGCGCAGCCGTCGCTGCGGATCAATTCCACGCACAACAGCTTGCCGAGCATGGCCTTGAGTTCTATGTGAGGATCATCGCTCAACAGTTCTAGCGTATAGGAAAAATCACGGCTCAAGGCCTCGCTGGCATCCAGCCTGTTGACCAGTAATTCCGCGTCAGGCGCATCATCGTTGATGAACGACAGGCGCAAGACGCGATTGTGCTGGCGATCTTGGATCAGGCTCTGCAACGTTCTGGCAGTACTTTTCATCCGTCCCCTCCCATCGCCTGAAGGCAATGAGATGCTTTTTAGATAACTATTTACTTATGTTAAGCAGGTGTTGATGAAAAGGCAAGTATGAATGTGAAGTTGCGACGCTCACGGCCTCGAGACGCAAAGGGAATGCGGCCCTGGCCAAAACAGCTGTCCGTGGGCGAGTGGTTACGGTAGTGTCGACAAAACGCGAAGCGCCATATGGAATTTGTCGAGGCCCGTTTTAAGAAGAGTCTTAATATCCGCCTTGAACAATCCACGAGATAGACACAGATGTCGTTCCGATGCACCGGTAGAGCGTTCTGACCCTAATTCAGCTGGAGTCAATCGTCGCCGCAAATCCTTGTTTATTGCCGGTAGCCGTCGTTGAGGGTTTTGAGGAAGGCGATCACGTCCTTGATTTCGCTATCCGTCAATGCCGGCTTGTCGCCCGGCTTGCGGTCAAACGGCGCTTCGACGTTGACGTTGCCATGGTATCCCTCAGGCAGGTCGTCATACTTGCGCACCTTGCCGTCTTTTCCGCGCGGATACCATTTCTCTGGCTGGGTGTCGCGCTGCACGTAGAATTTCATCACCTGCTCCAGGCTGCTGAAGGCGCCGTTGTGGAAAAACACCTGGCGCGTGGCGACATTGCGCAAGGACGGCGTCTTGAACATCCCGCAGTACTCGGTCTTGTCCTTGAGGTCGGTGCGGTCGGGGCCGCACAAACCCATGTCGTAATATTTCGGATCGGCGTTGGCCGGGATGTTCTTGTTGCGCGGCACGCCGATGGCGATCAAGCCGTAGTCGGTGAATTGCGGGAAGGCGCCGCTGGCCGTGATTGCGCTGATGTGGCAGGAGGCGCAGTTGCCTTTCGACGCATCGTTGAACAGGCGCAGGCCGTTCAGCTCCTGCTTGCTGAGCTGGACCTGCTGGCGCAGGAAGGCGTCGTACTTGCTGTCGTAGGGATAGAATTCGGCCGGGCTTTCCTGGAATACTTCCAGCGCCATCAGCGCCCATTTGAAAGCTTGTTCCTGATTGTCGAAAATGTCCTCGCCGAAGGTGGCGCGGAACTGCGCCGCGTAGCTGGCTTTTTTCAGTTTTTCCACCACTTCGGCCGCATTCGCATTGCCCATTTCGTGCGCCGACAGCAGCGGGATCCGCGCCTGGTCGTGGGTCGACGGCGCGCGGCCGTCCCAGTTGTGGCCGCCGGTGGGGCCGGCGTCGATGCTGTCGTCGCCGTCGTCGTCGAAGAAATGCTCGGTGAAAGCCGGCACGTTCTGTATGTAGCGCAGCGAAGGCACGGCGCGCGTGCCCAGCGTTTTCATTTCCTTGCCGCCCAGCTGCACCGCCAGGTTGTTGGGCGGGCCGAATGCATGGTCGGGGCTGTGGCAGGTAGCGCAAGACATCTTGCCGGAGGCCGACAGCGAAGGATCGGAAAACATGATGCGGCCGAGAGCGGTCATGTCGGCTACCGAGGGCTGCTTTTTCAGCGTCGGCGCATAGGTCGCGCCGACGTAGGCCGGTGCAGCGGGCTTGGCTGCTTCGGCGTCCGCATGCTGCTGGCCGCAGCCGTTCAGGAGAAGCACGGCGACGCCGCTCAGGAATGCAATGACCGCTGGTTTCATAGGAACGTTTGACAAGCCTTGGAGGACGAGCAGAGCGCCGCGTCGAATGGGAGGCAAGCCTAGCAGCGTTGTGTGACAGAACGATGACACATCCACATCCTGAAAATAAATGGCGGCCGCCGCTGCATTTCACACAGCTGAAATATTCGGGGCATACGATTGCGCTTTTTATCGCCCGGGGAGGGTTTATGAAGCGGACCATGCAATGGCTGCCGGTAACGGTGGCAACGGTGACATTATCGGCGGGCCTGAGCGCCTGCGGCGGCGGCAGCTCGATCGGCGAGGCTACCGGTTCAGTGACCAGCGGCCAGGTCACCGGCAGCTATTATGAAAACGCCAAAGTCTGCTTCGAAGACAAGGTAAAGAAAGCGACGTGCGACGCCGCATCGCCGGTAGCCAGGACTGCTCCCGACGGTTCGTTTTCCCTCAAGGGCCAGGGTGCGGTAGTGGCCACCGTCGATACCGACGCCATCCGCCACGAAGCGCTGGGCGACAAAGGCAGCGCCGTCACGCAGAAACTGGTGTTTCGCGCGCCGCTCGGCCGCAGCGCTTTCATCAGCGCCATCTCGACCGAACTGACAGCCGCCATGGATGCCAACGGCGGCGATTTCGCCGACGCCAGCAAGAAGCTGGCCGCCAAGATCGGCACTGCCGAAGCCAACCTGCTGGCCGACATCAACAAGCTGAGCGGCAATGACCTGGCCAAGCTGAAAGCGGAAGCGTTGGCGGTCAATGCGGCCATCGCCGCGGCCATCGCCCAAGGCGGCACGGTCGACCTGGGCCAGGCCCTGGCCGGTGCGCTGGCGATGAACAACATCCAGAACGTAGTGGTGATCTTTGCCGAGAACCGCGGCTTCGACAACCTGTACGGCCTGTTCCCCGGCGCCAACGGCATTCCCGGCGTCAATCCGACCTCGACTTCCAGCTATGTGCCGCAAAAGGATTTCGACGGCAGCACCCTGCCGGTCCTGCCGCCGACCTGGGGCGGCATGACCCTGGCCGGCCAGAGCACCGTCATCACCCAGGCGCAATCGGCCAACCTGCCGAACAAGCCGTTCCAGATCGATGACGCCAACAGCCCGATCTATATGTCGTCGTCCGTGATCACGCGCGACCTGGTGCATCGTTTCTTCAATAACCAGATGCAGATCAACGGCGGCAAGAATGACAAGTTCGCCGCATACTCCGATGCCGGCGGCCTCAGCATGGGCTATTACGATGGCAGCAAGATGAAGCTGTGGAATATCGCCAAGCAATACACGCTGGCCGACAACTTCTTCATGGGTGCTTTCGGCGGTTCCTTCCTGACCCACCAATACCTGATCTGCGCCTGCGCCCCGACTTACCCGAACGCCGATGCCGCCACGTCGCCGGCCAAAGGCAATATCTCGGCCGTCACGCTCGACGCCAGCGGCAACCTGGTCGGCCTGACCCCGGGCACCGGCAATCCGACTTCAGTATTGAACGGCGCCCCGGTCTACCTGAAGGACAGCACCATCACGCCGAAAGACGCTGCCGGGATGTTCTACGCGGTCAACACCATGCAGCCGCCGTACCAGCCTAGCGGCAACGCCGCCGCCGCCGTGGCAGCGTACGCCGACCCAAGCAAGGCCACTACCCTGCCGGTCCAGACCCAGACCAACATCGGCGACGAGCTGACCAGCAAGGGTATCGACTGGGCCTGGTATGCAGGCGCCTGGAACGCAGCGTTGGCAGACGCGCCAAACGCCACCCGCAGCGTGATCTACAGCGGCAAGGTGCAGTTCCAGCCGCACCACCAGCCGTTCAACTACTATAGCCGCTTCGATCCGGCCACCGCCGCCGGCGCTGCCGAACGTGCCGCCCACCTGAAGGATTTCGACGCTTCGTTCCTGCAGGACGCCGCTGCCGGCAAGCTGCCTGCGGTCGCGTTCTACAAGCCGCAAGGCAACTTGAACCAGCATCCTGGTTATGCCAACGTCGCTGACGGCGATGCCCATGTCGCCGACGTCATCGCCAAGCTGCAGGCCAGCCCGCAGTGGAAGAACATGCTGATCGTGGTGACTTACGATGAAAACGGCGGCTTCTGGGATCACGTGGCGCCGCCCAAGGGCGACCGCTGGGGCCCGGGCACGCGTTTGCCGACTCTCCTGGTGTCGCCGTATGCGAAGAAAGGTTTCGTCGACCACACCCAGTACGACACCGCTTCCATCCTGCGCTTCATCACCAATCGTTATGCGTTGCCGGTGCTGCCTGGCCTCGCCGCCCGCGACAAGGCGCTGGTGGCGAATGGCGCCAAGCCGATGGGCGACCTGACCGGCGCATTGACGCCGGTGCCGCAAGAGTAATCCGCGCAAGTCAGCGGGGAAACAGATGAAGCCGGCTGCCTTGGAAAAGGCAGCCGGCTTTTTTCATCGCTGCCAGGAACCCATGGGCGCCAGCGCCGGCGACAGTTCCGCTTCGCTCCAGCGCAGCGGCAGCGAGGCTTCGACCCGTATCGCCTGCTCCACGCGGAAGCGCAGCAAGCGTTCGGCGCCCTTGAATGCCGCCACTTCGGGACCATCCCAGACCAGCTCGGCGCTGGCCGCCAGGTAGAGCACGTCGCCGCTGGCGAAATCGATGAACAGCAAACCGGCGCGCGGATGCTCGACCAGGTTGCCGATGGTGTTGAAGAAAGAATTGCCGACGAAATCGGGCACCGTCAGCGTCTTTTCATCGTCTATGCGGACGAAGCCGGGTTTGCCGCCGCGATGCGACACGTCAACCCCGTACTGGCGGTTGCTTGCATCGGCAGGTTTGCCCATGAAGGCCGTGGCGATGAAGAAAGTGTCTGCGCCGGCGACCAGGCCTTGCATCGCGCCGTCGAGCCGGGTTGCCCTGTGCACTACGGGCGCCGCGGCGGCGTCGCCTTCGACCAGGATGGGACGGCGCGCCTGGATGTATTTCGGGCAGTTGCCGAAGCTCTGGTCTACCTTCACCGTCCATCCTGCCGCGCCGAGTTTCTCGACCTTGCCGTTCATGCGGTTGCGGCGGCGGGTGTGCGGTTCGATGCCGAGCAAGCCGATGGCTGCGTTGTCGGCCAGCGTCTGCTGCAGCGGATCGGCTGCCAGCACATGCGGATGCATCTCCAGGTGCTCGGCGTCCGGCGAAGTCACGAAACCGGGCGCGCCGGTGACGATCGACGCCCACGGCTGCTGTTCGCGGTCGATGCTGCCGACGATCATGAATGGCAGCTGTTGGAAAAATTCGCGATGCTGATCGGGCATGAAGCTGCGCAGCAGCTGGCCGCGGCTCGCCATCTTTTCAAGCATGCCGGCGCGCTGCTGCGCCGTGCGTTCGCCGCGATGGAAAGGCGTGCTGTCCGGACCGGTTGCGGCGATTTCAGGATGGGACATTCTTGGCTCCTTGGCAGGGCGCTTCGATCGATTGATGGCCGGGGCGCGGTTTCAGGCCGCCAGCGCCGGCGGCGTGGCTTGCATGGCGACAAAACCGGGCAGGGCTTCAACCCGTCCCAGCCATGCGCGGATATGCGGGTAGTCGTCCAGCGCCACGCCGCCCTCCGGCGCATGCGCGATGTAGCTGTACGCCGCCACATCGGCAATCGTCACCTGGGCGCCGGCCAGGAACGGGCGGCTGGCCAGGTGCGGCTCCAGCAGGGTGAACAGTCGTGTGGCGGTGGCGCAGGCCGCGCCAAGGTCGAGCTGCATGCCGAACAAGGTCGCCAGGCGAGCGCTGGCCGGACCGCGGAAAATCTCGCCCGCGGCCAGCGACAGGAAGCGCTGCACGGTTGCCGCTCCCAAAGGATCGCGCGGCAGCCAGCCGGCGTCGCCGTATTTGCTTGCCAGGTAGACCAGGATCGCGTTCGAATCAGCCAGCGTGACTTCGCCGTCTTCAATCACCGGCACCTGGCCAAACGGATTTTTCGCCAGGAACTCAGGCTTTTTCTGTTCGCCGGCGCCGAGGTTGACGTCGATCATTTCAAACGGCAGGTCCAGCAGGGACAGGAACAGCTGGACGCGGTGGGCATGGCCGGACAAGGGGGTGCGATAAAGACGGATCGGTTGTGCTGGGCGGACGGCTGGCATGGGAGATCTCCTGGAAGGCTGGAATAAAAGCACCGCAAGCGATGCCTGGCGAAAACTGCATGATTATGTACCGAACAATCGGTACAATACAAAAGCAAAACCAGGTTGTCAAGTAAAAACAGGAAACCAACAAATGCCTTACTTGGCCGGCTGAGGGCCAAGCAGGATGGCGGGGAAATTTTCTATCATGCGCAAAAAGGGGCCGTTGCTGTCCAGGGCGCGAGACACGATCAGCGATCCCTGAATCGCCACCACGGCATTCTCCGCGCGTACGGCGGCTTCCACCTTATCCACGCCAGCTTCCTCGGCTACCCCGGCCAGCAAGGCCATCAGGGCCCGCATGCGCCCGCCCAGGTGCTGCTGGAACAGCGACCCGGCTTCGCCGATGGTGAATACGTCCATCAGGCAGGGCGCCATGCCATTGGCGTAATACTCGGTCAGCTTGCCGGCGAAGCGTTGCAGGCGGACGGCGGATGCCTCGCGGCTGTCCAGGGTGGACAGCACATGCTGGGTAAACCAGGCGCCGACCGCTGCCATGGCTGCGCTCGCCATGTCTTCCTTGCCGTTTGGAAAATAATGGTAAAGGCTCGACCGTCCCAGGCCTGTGGCCTCAGACAGGCGCGACAGGCTGCTGCCTTCATAACCATAGCGGCGGAAAGCGGCCAGGATGCGATCGACGACCTGGTCGCGGGAGAGAGTAGCTGCTGGCATGATATTTAGACCTGGTGAGTGTACCGAATGTTCGTTGTTATCAATGTAGTGGTGAAATACCAAAACAGCAAGGGCATCCATGCAAAATCCGCGCATGCCGGTTCCGGGCAGCTAACGGCTGCAGAATTTTCCGACCGCCGCGGTGCTGGCGCTGGATGGCCCGATCAACGCGGAGGCGGTCCAGCATTTGCGCTGACAGGTAGCTGCGACCGCTTCGACGATTCGATCAGCGCCTTGCGCGGGGTCAGGGAACGCATCGGCTGATTGCCGGTTTGCACACAAGACAGAAGGCAGGCGCGCATGCCTGCCTAAATTTATATTCAGTTGGTTGTTTAGCTAACTTCTTTTGCGAAGGAATCGCCATGCCAGCTATGACGGGGGATCTGCAAAAAAAACCGCAGGGAGCCGCATTGCGCTGATGGTGTTTGCCGTTGCCGCCGCGGCGTTCGGCGTCATCTTGTGGCGCGGGAAGCCGGTGCCCAGCGGTTCAGGTATTGGGTTTGATGATACCCATCATGACCGCTCTGCTGATAGCGTGGCGGGTGCTATAGACGCCCAGTTTCATCGCCACATTCTTCATGTGGAAATAGACGGTGCGCTGCGATATGCCCAGGATCAGTCCGATTTCGCTGCTGGTCTTGCCGTCGGCGCTCCAGCGCAGGCATTCCAGTTCGCGCGCCGATAAAATCGGTTCCTGGTTCGGAGCAACCTTGCGCCACAAGCGTTCCGCCGCTTCCTGCAGGTATACGCCAAGCAGCAGGGCGTCGGCCTGGGCCGCGACAGGCAGCGCGGCCGGGCGCGCCGCATTGCTGTAGAAATCGAGGCGGCTCACCGCGTGCTTACTGTGCAGCGCCAGGCTCATGCCTTGCGTGACGCCCTTCGCTTTCAACAATGGATAAACCTGTCCGCCATGCAGCAGGCACAGCTGGTCGACTTGCCAGTTCAGCGGCAGGCAAGAGCGCGCGAGATGCTGCCGGACCGGATCGGTCTTGTCGTCGGCCGGCTGGCTGAACTGCTGCAGCAACGGGTTTGGCAGGCTGCCGAACAGTTGCACGTGCGATGTGCCGTTGAGGCTGGCGATCTCCATCTGCAGCATGAAATCGCAAATGCCGAGCTGCCCCAGCAGGCGCTGCATGCATGTGCGCAACTGCTCCCAGTCAGGGGCTTGCACGACCTGCAGCAGGTCGGGCGCGGATAATCGAGGAGCGGTTTCGCTTTGCAGCATGTGGTTTTCAGGATTCTATGATTTTATGTCGGCGGACTGGTCGCGTAAAAAATCCGCCAATGAATAAAAAGGTTCACGTAAATAATGGTTGGGGAAATCAAACAGCGCCCAGTAGTAGTCCTGGGCGCCGAAACAAATTTGTGCCGGCAAGCAATATGATAGCCAATCGTGGCGCAACGCGTCGGTATACATGCCGCCGCTGTCGGAAAAGAACGGCACCAGCCGCATTTCGCGCAAACCGGTCAGCAATTCCAGCGGCGCGCCATAGTCCTGCGCCACCTCCAGCTGCGACATCAGGCTGGCCTCGGTTTCCACCACCATCAGGGTCGCCTTGCCGTGGATGTCAAAGAACAGGATGCCGGTCGGGTTGGGAAACAGGTAATACTCGACGAAGCCATGCCGTTTGCACAGCTGCTCGACCAGCGTTTCCAGCGCCGGGTCGGACAGGAAGGTGAAGGAATGGCGCGACAGCAGGTCTTTCAGCGTCAGCGACTGGGCGTGGAAAAATTCCTTTTGCAGGCTGCGGATCTCCAGTTCCAGGCGGTCCAGCGCGTCGTGGTCGCTCTTCTTGATGAAACGGTCAATCAGGCCGCGGTTGAAGGCGTCGATGGCGATCTTTTCGTCGGCCTGGCCGGTAAACAGGATCTTTTTGCAGGGCAGGTCTTGCACCGCCTGGCAAAACGCCAGGCCATTCATTTGCGGCATGGCATAGTCGATCA
>Ga0182005_1000895_pt1 | contig 13084 bp, 17 predicted proteins | sample Sormic07211103_1_FD_123021 | JGI IMG/M metagenome (GOLD analysis project Ga0182005, IMG submission 123021) | Rhizosphere microbial communities from Sorghum bicolor, Mead, Nebraska, USA - 072115-103_1 MetaG | ecosystem: Host-associated > Plants > Roots > Rhizosphere | place: USA: Nebraska...
ACGGACAACCCTGAACTGGACGAGTGTGATGCCACGCTGGGCAAGGGATGCATCCCACGCTTCGGCGAGGGCAACCCGCTGCCGTTCGGCGGCTTCCCGGCTGTTTCTCTGATCGCACGGAGCTGACATGCGCAAACACATCTTGAACGCGATCCAGGCGCACGCGGCGGCCGAGTACCCGAAAGAGTGCTGCGGGCTGCTGCTGGGCGTCGGTCGCAAACAGCAGTATTACCCGTGCCGCAACATCTCGACCGAGCCGAACGAGGAATTTCGAATCGCCCCGGAGGAATACGCGGCGGCGGAGGACATCGGCGAAGTCATCGGCGTGGTGCACTCGCATCCGGACGCCACCAGCAGGCCGTCACCGCGCGACCTGGCCATGTGCGAGGCGACGGCCATGCCGTGGCACATCATCAGCTGGCCCGAGGGCGACCTGCGCACCGTCATGCCGTCCGGTGAGGTTCCGCTGCTCAAGCGGCCATTCGTGCATGGCGCCTGGGACTGCTGGCAGGTCTGCGCCGACTGGTACAAGCGCGAGTGGGGACTGGAGTTCGAAGCCTTCAAGCGCGCTGATGGCTGGTGGGAGAGCAAGGACAACACCAGCCTGTACGAAGCGAACTACGAGGCCGCCGGTTTCTACAGGGTGGACCAGCCGCAGCGCGGCGACATGATCGTTATGGAAGTGGGGCGGACGGTTTACCCGAACCATGCCGGGATCTTTCTCGGCGCCGATCCGGTACTGCCTGGGGAGGATGCCGCGACGTTCGGCCCTGGACCGTTTCTGCTGCACCACCTGTATGGCAGGCCGTCAGAGGTCATCGTTTTCGGTGGGCCTTGGCTTGACCGGACTCGATTGATTCTTAGGCACCGATCATTCGCTAGCGGTCTGGTTTAACCGGCGCTGGTGGCGGTGGCGGTGGTGGTGTGGGGGCAACTCTTGGAAGGGGGCGTCGAGCAACCTCTGGCATGAAGCTCTCTTTCGCTATAACCCATTCCCCACTTAATACTTTTCTGAGTGTTTCCGTGTCTTCTCTGCTCATCACTTGTCCTCTTTCAGGAATTCGACCCAGCGCACATCAATGGAGTTTATCATTAAGTACCCGATCCCGGCGATTCGCTCTGGGACGGGCTGCGATCGTATTAACCAATGAGGCTCTTCAATCAAATAGACGCCTGAAGATTCGTGGTTCGGGAATGAAACCAGATAACCCATCAATCGACGCTCGTCTAGCATATGAAGGACAACACCATCCCGACCATATGTTTTAAATAAATGCACTGATTCCGGAGTTGAGCTTCGGGATGTAAGTCCGGATTTTCGTGCTAGCGCGTATATCCAGTCATGGTTGCTACCGTGTGCAAGTATTGAGCCTAAAGCCACCGCAAGGCCTAATGCATAGAGGTTTGAGGTTACCGTCGTCCATGCTCCGAAAGAGTAAGCTTGGCCAATCAATAGCGCAAAATGCTGAATTACCTCAACAATCATGGTTATAAACGTTGTGCATATTAGGGCTTGGATGACTCGCTCGAATTGGTTCGCCTTGGGAACATCCGCAAACCAATAAAATATTGTCATAGAAAGAAAGCCAGGCAGGAAAAGCTGTAATGCGGGAAGAAGCTCCTTCGAAATATCATCCATCCGTGTTCAGCGCTCATAAAATAAGTAGGTGGCGCAAAGCTACTACCAGCAGAAACATTAGGGTACTGTGCTTTTGTCTACGCTGGATGCCTACACAGTATGGCGCTACAGTGCGTCCTTTCCCACAGGAGTGACCTGCATGAAATTGATCGTAGGAGCGCTGGCGCTGGTGCTGTTGGCGGGGTGTGCGTCTTCCGCTATTCCGGTGAGCCAGGCTGATCCGGTGCCGCGTGATGAGCTGTACGCGTTTCAAACCAAACCAACCGGCGAAAGCGGAAAGGTAACGATCGTCCGTGATTCGGGAATGGTTGGATCAGGTTGTGACATCGTCGTGTATGTCGATGGCCGGAAGGCTGCGAAAATTGGCACCGGTCAGCGCGCTTCCTTTTATCTGCCGCCGGGTAATCCAAGTATTGGAGCAGGTCTCGCTGGCTCCGGGCTGTGTGGCGGGGCAGCCATTCGTACGATTTCTGCCAATGTGCAAAGCGGCAAAGAAAGCCTCTACCGAATCAGTGGAGATATGAGCGGCTTCTTTCTCGGACCGTACGTCGATTATCAGTAAATGAATTCGCAATCAGCCGCCTTCGGGCGGTTTTTTTATGTCTGGAGAAAGTCATGCAATCGAGCGTTGCTCACTATCAGCCGATGACTACGATCAGGCTGTCCGGGTCTCTTGCGGCCAAGTTTGGTAGGGTTCATCGTCGAGTGCTGGATTCTGGCCAGGCTTGGGAGGCGTTCCGAGCATTGAAGGCGACACTTGAGGGTTTCAAGGAGGAGATTCAACGCCTCGATCGACTTGGCATGCGCTTCGCCGTGTTCCGCAATCGAAAGAACGTTGGCGAAGCGGAGTTTGGCTTGGGTGGCGCAACCGATATTCGAATCGTGCCTGTGATCCATGGCAGCAAGAAGGCTGGGCTGATTCAAACCATTGTCGGCGCGGTTCTGATCGTTGCCGGTACGTTTCTCTCGACCACACCCTTTGGTGCGCCACTGATCGGAGCCGGTATTGGTTTGGTTGCCGGTGGCGTAATCCAAATGCTGAGTCCACAAGCCTCAGGCCTGAAGCAAAGCACGTCCCCCGAAAACGCCCCGTCCTACGCCTTCGGCAGCGCCAAGAACACCACGGCCAGCGGCAACCCGTTGCCGATTTGTATCGGCGAACGGCGGTGGGGCGGGATGATTATCTCGGCGTCAATCCTGGCAGAGGACAAAACATGACCCCAGTTACCTACAGCATCACGATCCACGACCTGCACCGACTTGAAGGTGCATCGGTTTGCGGCGAAGAGGCGGTGGTGGCCGTTCTGGATAACGGGCGCGAGATTCATCGCGAGCGTTTCACAGGCAAATGCACATCGCCAAGCGGCTACACGCGAAAGTATCGCGGCAAGCCAGGCCTCGCCGCCGCTCTGATCTCTGGCAGCTGCCGTATGGGTTTTAGCTTGAGTGAGCCGACAGCGGCTGCTCCAGCCCGCCCATAAAATCATCTGAACCAAGCCGGTGAGATCCGTATTCGACGTGATACCTAGGCCCTCGAGATTTTGCCTCGGCTTCAGCTGCCTCTCTTGATGCGTAGATGTCGACGAACCGCCATGGCGAACTTTGCACGACACCCCAACCCAGCACGCAATCTGCGTTGTCCGGGTCTTTCGGAAGGTTTCTTGCGAGGCTTCTGATTGACATGGCCGTTCCTTGGTTGTGAGAGGTCAGGAAATTACTCCCCCAAAGCACGTGGTCGCTACTGGCATTTCATCCACGCTGTATGGACACCCACACCGCCCAAGAGGCGGTTTTTTTATGCCTGGAGGAAACCATGGGCGCAGCGGAACAGATCGAGATCTACGGCGAGAAGGGCGGCAGCAGTAAGCCGAAATCGCCGGTCGAAGCCAGCGACAGCCTGCGCTCGACCAACCTGGCAAAGCTGCTGATCGCCGTGGGCGAGGGCGAGTTCGACGCCGTGCCGACTGAGTACGACATCTACCTGGACAACACGCCGATCCGCGATGCCAGCGGCAACTACAACTTCCCAGGCGTGAAGTGGGACTGGCGCCCGGGCTCCGTGGATCAAACCTACATTCCGGGCATCCCGTCGGTTGAGAACGAGACCTCGCTGAACATCGAGTTGCGCAGTGATGCGCCGTGGGTGCGCTCGATCACCAACACTCAGTTGTCGGCCGTGCGTATGCGCCTGGCCTGGCCCGCGCTTCAGCAGTCTGACGATCAGGGCAATATCGGCGGTTACCGGATCGAGTACGCCATCGATGTGGCAACCGACGGCGGCGCCTATCAGCAGGTGCTGGCGGACGCGGTCGACGGCAAGACCACCACTCGCTACGAGCGCTCGCGCCGCATCGATCTGCCGGACGCCGCCACGGGCTGGCAGATCCGCGTGCGCCGCCTGACGCCGAACCAGAACAGCAACAAGATCGCCGACACCATGTTGGTGGCCGGTTACACCGAGGTGATCGATGCCAAACTGCGTTATCCGAACACCGCGCTGCTCTACATCGAGTTCGACGCCGAGCAGTTCACCAACATCCCGGCCGTGACCGTAAAGTGCAAGGCCCGTCGCTGGATGGTGCCGAGCAACTACGACCCGATCTTGCGCACTTACACCGGGACGTGGGATGGCTCGATGAAGTCGGCCTGGACCAACAACCCGGCGTGGATCACCTACGGTATCTGCACTGAAGAGCGTTTCGGCCTGGGTAAGCGCATCAAACCGTTCATGGTGGACAAGTGGGAGCTGTACCGGATCGCCCAATATTGCGACCAGTTGGTGCCGAACGGGCTGGGCGGTCAGGAGCCTCGCTTCCTCTGCGACATGAACCTGCAGGGCAAGGCTGATGCCTGGTCGCTGCTGCGCGACATCTCGGCCATTTACCGGGGCATGACCTACTGGGCGCAGGGGCAACTGGTGATGCAGGCCGACATGCCGCGCGCGCAGGACTTCGACTATGTCTTCACCCGGGCCAACGTCATCGACGGGAAATTCTCGTACGGCAGTGCCTCGGCGAAGACCCGGTACACCCGGGCCCTGGTCAGCTACGACAACCCGGCCAACAACTACGACACCGACGTCATCCCGTTCGCCGATCTGGAACTGCAACGCCGCTACGGCGACCGGCCGACCGAGCTCAGCGCTATTGGCTGCACCCGGGCCTCCGAGGCGCAACGTCGTGGCAAGTGGGCGATCCTAAGCAACAACCAGGACCGCACCGTGTCGTTCAAGACCGGCATGGAAGGCGTGATCCCGTTGCCGGGCCACATCATCCCTGTCGCGGACTCGTTGCTGGCTGGCCGGGAGGTCGGCGGTCGAATCTCGTCGGCGGCTGGCCGCGTGGTGACGCTTGATCGGGATACCCAGGCCAAGGCCGGTGATCGATTGATTATCAACCTGCCCGGCGGGCGTGCCGAAGGCCGCACGGTGCAGAGCGTCAACGGACGCGCCGTGACGGTTACGACCAACTACAGCGAGCCGCCGGTGGCGCAGCTGCAATGGGCGCTCGACGCGGATGACCTGGCAATCCCGCTATACCGCGTCCTTCGCACCAGGCGCACCACCGAGGGCGATTTCGAGATCAGCGCGCTGCAGTTCAATCCTAGCAAGTTCGCGCACATCGACACCGGCGCGCGGCTGGAAGAACGGCCAATCAGCGTGATTCCGATCACGGTGGTCCCGGCGCCGGCCAGCGTGACCCTCACGTCGACGTCGTCGGTGGTGCAGGGTCTGGCCGTGGCCACCATGACCATCAGTTGGCCGGCCGTGGATGGCGCGGTCGGATACGACGTGGAGTGGCGCAAGGACAGCGGCAACTGGATCAAGCTCCAGCGCACGGGCATGACCAACGTGGACGTGGTTGGCATTTACGCCGGCGCCTACGTGGCCCGTGTCCGGGCCGTGAGTGCGTTCGACATCACGTCGATCTGGCGCAACTCGATTCTGACCAACCTCAGCGGTAAGCAGGGGCTGCCGCCGGCGCTGAGTTATCTGACGGCCACGCCACTGCTGTTCGGCATCTACCTGAAGTGGGGTTTTCCGCCGGGTGCCGAGGACAGCCAGCGGACGGAGATCTGGTACGGCCCGACGACGGTATTGGAGGCAGCCACGAAGCTGACCGATCTGGCGTACCCGCAGAGCGATTTCTCCATGCTTGGACTGCGGGCCGGCGTCACCTTCTACTTCTGGGGCCGGATCGTCGACAAGATCGGGAACATCGGGCCGTGGTTTCCGATCGGCACCGGAGTGCAAGGGCAATCGAGCGCCGACGCTGCGGCAATTCTGGAAATGATCGCTGGCGAGATCGGTCGCACTGAGCTTGGTCAGGACATTCTCGACGAAATCGACAAGATCCCGGGCTTGCAGGCTCAGATCGATGCGCTGGACGGCCTGAAGACTTACAACCCTGACGAAACCTACGAGGAATACGACCTTGTAGTCGTTGGTAAGCGGATCTATCAGGCCACTGGTGACGTGCCGTTGAACACGCCGCCGCCGAATCCTGCGTATTGGCTCGATGTGGGCCAGACCGTGGAAACGGCAAATGGCCTGGCTCAGCAGGTGGCGACCAACACCGCCGAGATCACCGAACTCGACGGCGTGGTAACAGCTCAGGCTACGGCCCTTCAGGCGTTGCGCGCTTCGTGGCGCGACGAAGATGGGCAGGGGGATCTGGACGGCGCCATCAAGGAGTGGGGTAGCACGGCCGCCATTGCCAACGAAGACCGAGTCAGGTCATCCGAGAACCTGGCCAGCGCACAAAAGCTCACCACTCTTGATTCCAGGGTTGGTGAAAACGAGGCGAATGTAACTGACCTACGTCAGACGGTCGCCACGGACAAGGAGGCCACGGCGCAGGCGATCACGCAGGTAAGCGTCAAGGTCGGCGAGAACACCGCCGCCATTCAGGAAACAGCCACTGCCTTTGCTGACGTAAACGGCAATCTGAAAACCATGTGGTCCGTGAAGATGCAGGTTTCGGCGAATGGGCAGTACATCGCCGCTGGGATTGGTCTGGGCATCGAGAACGTGAACGGGGTTTTCCAAAGCCAGTTCCTCGTCGCTGCGGATCGGTTCGCCATCGTCAACACCATCGCCGGCGGCGCCATTTCGGTGCCGTTTGCGGTTCAGGGCGGCCAGGTCTTCATGAACTCGGCGTTCATCGCTGACGGAACGATCACCAACGCCAAGATCGGCAGCTACATCAGCTCGACCAACTACATTGCCGGCCAGCAAGGCTGGATTCTCAATAAAGACGGAACGCTCGAAATCAACGGCATCGTGCCCGGTCAGGGTCGGCTGGTGATCAACTCGCTGAACGTCTCTGTCTACGACGCCAACAATGTATTGCGCGTTCGGCTCGGCTATCTGGGGTAATCAATGGCTTTATTCGGGCTTCGTGTCTTTGACGAGAATGGATTTCTCGCCATGGATACCAACAGCTTCACGTATCAGGTGTTGTGGCAGGGCGTGATCGATTTCAGCGGTGCCACGCCCAGCTACACGCTGAACATTCCGGGCTTCAACCCTGCTAATTGCGTGTTCATGATCATCCCGACGAGGGCACAGGACGTGCAATCCTCTGAAACCGACGGTAGCGGCAACGCAAAATCCTACCCCTATGTCACGACCGCCGTCGGCCAAGTGATTGTGAGGCCGAAGAATCCTTCAGCGAGCGCTTCGACAGGGCAATCGAGGATTGTCGCCAAGGCCTACGCCATCAGGTACTCCACATGAGTTATGGCTTTCAGAGCATCAATGACAACGCCTTCGTACAAATTGACTCAGAAGCTCCAAGGCTTTGCGTGCTCACGAAGGGTTCGTACGCAGGCGTGACTGACGCTTTTGCAACATTTGCGCGGGCGGTGACGAGTCAGGATCCGCCGCTAGTTTTTATTCGACCGGACCAGACCGGTTCGATACAGGTATCCATTTCGGTCTGGTTCACTGGCGGCCCAGGAAACTGGACCGGTTTCGCCATGAAAGCATCGAACGTGCTCGGCACCTTGAGCGGCCAGTATTTTGTTGCCGCATGGGCATCAATGGGGACTGCGGCTTATGGAATGCGCCTATGGGATGGTAATGGGGCCCTTGTCTACGACAGCGGTGCTCCGGCGGTTGTAGTCACCTTTGCTGCCGGAAACTGGACATACCTCGGCAGCGAGGTTTTGACAGCAGGGCGCCGGTACATCTGGGGCATTTCAAAGGCCCTTGGCGCCGGTGAGTATGTTTCGCTCAATCCCTTCTCAATGAATTGCCACAACGATGCAACGGGCGGCGGCTGTGCGCTTGGTGTCGATTACGCCGGCGGCCGGATCATGATGTACAGCCTGGCAACCACGGCTTGGACTGATCAAGGCCATCGGCCATTCCTCTGCGCCAAATTACTGGCCTGAGCTTCAACCTTTTCTGGAGATATTCAATGCCCTGGTACAAGTCCGGGACGGTTTCTGTCGTCCAAAATTCCAATGCGGTATTGGGCGCGGGCACTGCGTTCATTGCCAACGCCAGAGTCGGTGATGCATTTCGCGGCCCAGATGGTGGCTGGTACGAAGTGACCAACATCGCCAGCGACACCGCGCTTTCAATCGCACCGGTATATCAGGGAGCGACCAATTCATCCGGGGTCTACGCGCTGGCCCCAATGCAGGGGTACGTCAAAGATTCTGCCGATGCTCTGCGTGCGCTGGTCAACCAATTCGGCGGTGTGATGGCTGTGCTGGGGCAGACTCCAACGCAGGCCGGCGTGCGCGTGGCTTTGAACTTGACCAATACTGATGGACTTCCGGAGGGATCGACCAACAAGTACATGACCGCCGCCGGGGTTCGCGGCACCACCTTGACCGGCCTCGATCTCACGGTGAAGACGGCTGTCGTCGCGACCGATACGATACTGGCGGCCATCGGTAAACTTCAGGCGGCAAAGGTTGATGCATCAAGCCTTAACAGCGTGATTGATACGGCTCTGATTTCTGGTTTGATTCCATCGAGACCAGCACCAACCTCTCTGACCATTTCGACTGGGACGGCCTACATCCCAGGGCTCAGTCGTCGAGTCACGGTGAGCTCTGACATCACCTTGAGTGGCTTGGCGCTGCCCGCGTCTGTTTGGCATTACGCCTACCTGTACGAGAACGCAGGTGCCGCCGCTGTCGAGCTGGTCACGACCGCACCATCCGCGCCTTACATGGGTACCGCCAGAACGAAAACGGGTGACACATCGCGGCGATTCATCGGCGCATTCCGGTCTGGTACAAACGGCGGCGTTTTGGGCTTCGCCATGGGCAGCGACGGAGTTCTCAACTATCGAGACAACCTGATCGCAGCACCATACCGGGTTCTTTCAAACGGAGCGGCCACTACCCCGACCACGATCGTCACTTCGGCAATCGTACCGATCAACGTGACGAAAACCGTTCGCTTGAACATGAACAACAACGGCACCCCTGTGGCAAGCCTCGCCCCCGGCAACTTCAACGTAACCACGGTCGGGTCAGAACCAGGCGGGAAAGTGTCCTGTGACACGACCCTGGATGAATCGGGGAACCTCTGGTACTTCAACTCCGGTACCGGCGGATCGCTTTCAATCGATATTACCGGCTATGGGATGGACAGATGATGCCTTACGCAATCACAAGCTACGGCTGGCGGGCTGTAGGCGACGACTTTACCGAGGCCGATCTGGCCGAAGGCGAAAGCCTTGTCGATGAAATTCCCCAGTCACTGATCGATGCAATCGCTGAGCAGGAGTTGCTTCGAGAAACGACGGCGGACCTCAACGCGCGAACCCGGCTGGCAACTGCCCAGGTAACAGCACTGCAAGGCCGGGTCGATGCAATCAACGACGCCATCGACGGCGATTACGCCTTGCCGGAGGAGGTCGAAGAAAAGCCGCTTCGCGTGGCGATGTTGACCGAATGGAAAAAGTACAGGGTGTTTCTCGGGCGAGTCACGGGCCAGCCCATCTGGCCAACGGCCCCGGCATGGCCAGAGCAGCCGGCCCTCTACAACGACGAAACCACTGTAGCTCGGGCGTAAAGCGCGCCGAACCCAACAAATGACCAGCCCGCCGTCGAGCGGGTATTTTTTTGCCTGGAGAAAAGAATGACCGTCACTGAAAAAGACCGCGACGTCCTTGCTCGCACGCTGTGGGGCGAGGCGCGCGGCGAGAGTCTGGCCGGCAAGATTGCCGTGGCCTGGACGATTCGCAATCGCGTGTTCGACGGCAAGACCAATTCATGGTGGGGGGAGGGCTACGCCGGCGTGTGCCAGAAGCCCTACCAGTTCAGCTGCTGGAACAAGGGGGACCCGAACTATCCATTCCTGAGTGGCGCGCGGGAGATCCCTTTCCGCGAACTGGCGCAGTGCCGGATTGCTGCTGACCAGGTAATCGACGGCAAGGTGCCTGATCCCACCGGCGGCGCCACGCACTACTACGCGCGCAGCATGAAGGCGGCGCCAGGGTGGGCGGCCAAGGCGAAGCAGACACTGTTGCTCGGTGGCCACGTCTTCTTCAAGGATGTGCCGTGATGGTGGTGCCGTGGCGAGTGATCGGCGCGGCCGCACTGGTGCTGCTCGGCGCCGGCAGCGCCTGGCAGTTCCAAGACTGGCGCTACGGTCGCCAGTTGGCGGAGCAGGCCCGGCTGCACACCGAAACCCTAAACCAGCTGACCATAGCCGCTGCCACCGCGCAGCAGGCCGAGCAGGACAAGCGGCTGGCACTCGAGCAGCGGCTGGCGGCCAGTGACAAAACCCACTCCGAGAAAATGACCAATGCTCAAAAAGCCCAGGCTCTTCTGCGCGATCGCCTTGCCACTTCTGATCTGCGGCTGTCAGTCCTCATCGACGCGGATTCAGCCGGTAGCTGTGACGTGCCAAAAGCCTCCGGCGCCGGCGGCGTGGATCATGCAGCCGTACGAGCCCGACTTGACCCAGCGCATGCTCAACGAATTGTCGCCATCACCGATGAAGGCGACCGTGGACTGATTGCGCTGCAGGCGTGTCAGGCCTATATCCGCGCGCTGACCGGTGGCTCAGAGCCACAGTTGCGACCTGATCGACCTTGACCCATGATTTAGATTCATTTTGATGAAGCGGTGCCATGGACAAACAACTGGCTGGATACTCAATAGTGCTGACGATCATCTGGGTATCAGCGGTAATCGCTGTGATGTATTGGATGTCGAGCTGAATGTAATGTTGAGCGATATGGAAGGCGTGGTGCTGGGCGAGAAGATGCAGCGAGAGGCGGACCGGCTGCTGGCGGAAATTGTCCGGGCCGATTCGATGATTATCGCGGTGAAGGCGGGGGCACGTGCGGATGGCTTCGTGCTGGGATTGGAAACCGGCAGAGCTCTGCGCGCCGGCGACGCTGAGAGGCTGTACATCATTTTTGAAGCGGCTCTGGTGGAGCGCTTGAAAATATTGTCGCGCGGCTGAATCATTCGACCGGTTCGATCAGGTCCGGGCCTTGGTTTCGGACATTTCCCACGGCCCGGTCAACTTTAAACCACTCAAACACCTCAGTCGGCTCGCCCTGGTGCAGCACCATTTGCTCAGCGCGCTCTTTCGGTGTGGCCGGGTCCAGCCATTCTCTGGCCAGATCTGGCGATAGGGCGACCGGCCTCCGGTCATGAATGTCGACCATGCCGCCGGCACTGTCGGCTGTGATAATGACAAAGCCGTCATGCTCTCCTGGATCATGTTCTTCGTTTGGATATTGGCCAATCGCGGCGCAGAGAATTGGCGACTGATCCCGATGCCTGATCAGGTACGGTTGCTTCTTCGGGCCACCCTCGTCAACCCACTCGAACCAGTTGTTGATCGCGATGATCGCCCGGTGCGGCCAGATAGCGCGGAAGAATGGACCGTGGGCGACTTTCTCAACTCTAGCGTTGATCGGTGCGGCGCGATCCTTGGCCCAGTGCGGGCGCCATCCCCAGCGGACCATGTCGGCGTGCAGGAACTGCCCTTCCTGATGAAAGAGGGCAAGCTGGGCAGTCGGCGCGGCGTTGTACCGACCGAGAGGCTGTTCTCCGGTTGAGTTGATCAGGGCGTTCGGCATGCTGAGCGCTGCCACGAAGTCGTGAATGCCGCTGTATTGGGAGAGTCGTCCGCACATTGCCAGATCCTCGCATGATCTTTCAGCGTAGACCTGCTGGTGCTGGCTTTGTCACAAAACCTTTTCCGGCGCAGGTCTGGCAGTCATCGCGCGCGCCAAATCGGTCAAGGCACACAGGGCAGGTGCAGAACGCCGCTGATTCAATGTGTGGTCGCACTTTTTCAAAAGTACGCAGATCGCGCTCTTCCTGTGCGACTTGGCCAGCATCAACCAGCGCGCGGTAAGTGTCTGGGTCGTCGATGGGACTGTAGTCGACGCCACCGATTACTCGCTCAGTTTCGACCAACTGGTATTGCTGCCCATACATGGCCAGGATCAGTCCGGAAATTTTGCCAATGTTCCTGGAGAGCCCCAGGTTGAGATGTGCGCCTTCTGGACCAGAGTAAACCTTCCCGTCGTACGCGAATGACGCGCCTCGCGGCGTGGGAGATGCGAAGTTGAATATGGACCGGCTGATAGTGCCCAGAAGCTTTCCGTTGTCGATCTGCACGACTTTGTAGGTCGACGCACCGCGGTAATGGCCCGGCGAATTCTGCAGCTCCTCGACGGCGTGCCAGTAAGCAGCGTCTGCCAGCTCGTTCATTTCGAACTGTTCAAGCTGGTCGATCAGACCCTCTGCATGCAGCGCCTCGGCCATCTCACGGAGATTCTCCCGGTGGCCTTCCGGGTTTTGCATGCGGAAGTCGTGGTCGCCGAGAGTGGCGCGCCATCGCTGTAGTCGGAGGGATTTGGCTTGGTCGAAATTCATTGAGACAAGGTCGCTGTACAATTGCTGTATGCATGTACAGTAATCGAGTCGCTGAAGGTGGGCGAGTGTGAAGCGACGAGCTGTCAGTCAGGCGTCATCAACACGGCCAGGGTCATCTTGATGAATTCCTCATTTCGATCGATCGCGCGCAAAGATTCGCGAACGTTTTCCGCGACGTCGGCGGACCCGCGCTGTTCCACCCAGAGGGTAAGCTCCATGATGGCGGCCTCGAGGGCGAGCTGGTTTTCGTTGATTTTGAAGAGCAGGGAAGGGAGCAGATCAGAATTGGACATCGCGGTTTCCTCCATGAAAGAACCCAGCGTAGCACCCTGTTACATGAAGAGTGTTTTATGTTCGGCAGGACGCCGGAGAAGGGAGTTAAAAGCTGCTAGTTATGGAACACGTCCAGAATAGTTATGGAACACATCCTGAGTGGAACGGAATTTTCAGAACGCCAGAAACGACAAAGCCCTGAATAATCAGGGCTTTGTCGTACATAAGATGGCGGAGGCGATGGGATTCGAACTCATGGACCTGTTACAGTCGACGGTTTTCAAGACCGTTGCCTTAAACCAC
>Ga0182005_1000896_pt1 | contig 13077 bp, 16 predicted proteins | sample Sormic07211103_1_FD_123021 | JGI IMG/M metagenome (GOLD analysis project Ga0182005, IMG submission 123021) | Rhizosphere microbial communities from Sorghum bicolor, Mead, Nebraska, USA - 072115-103_1 MetaG | ecosystem: Host-associated > Plants > Roots > Rhizosphere | place: USA: Nebraska...
ACGCTGCCGGGCTCGCCGACCTGGTCGACATCCGGGTCGGCGACGCGCGCGAAACATTGGCCGCTGTCGGCGGCGAAATCGATCTGGTGCTGCTGGACGGCGCGTTCAGCCTCTATCTGCCGATACTCAAGCTGCTCGAGCCGCACCTGACGCCAGGTACGCCGATCCTTGCGGAAAACGCCTTCGACCACGACAACGAATACCTGGCCTATGTTCGCGACCCGGCGAACGGCTATCTGTCGCAGCCGATCGCGATCAACGAAGGCAGGGGCAACGAACTGACGGTCCTGACCCGATGAGCGCGCAGAACGCCGACGCCGCGATGCCCAGGCCCGGCCGCATAGGCCGCGCCTTCCTCAAGATGTTCATGAAGCAGGCCAGCGTCGTGCAAGCCGAACGTCTTGCCGACGACTTCCGGCTGATCACGCTGGAAAGCCCGGCGTTCCGCGAGCTCCAATGGCAGCCTGGCCAGAAAATCCAGATCGCAATGGGCTCCGCGCTGGTCGCCAGGACCTACACGCCGATCGACTGGGACGCGGCCGCCGGGCGTACCCGCATCGTCGCATGCACGCACGGCAGCGGTCCCGGCAGCGCGTGGATCGCCAGCGCCAGGCCCGGCACCGAATGCGATGTCTTCGGCCCACGCGCATCGCTGGATCTCAATCGCGTCACCGGCCCCTGCGTCGTTCTCGGCGACGAGACCTCCATCGGACTGACCTACGCCCTCGGTCGCCGGCTCGGCGGCCGCAGCCGCAGCGGCGTGGCGTGCTTGCTGGAGGTGACCCGCGAGCCCGCGGCGCGCGCAGTGCTGGACCGCCTCGACCTGGGCGGTGTCGAACTGTTCGGCCGCTGCGCCGACGACCTGCACCTCCAGGACATGGAGCGCCGCCTGCCCGCGGTCGCCGCGACCGAGGCCACCTTCGTCCTGACAGGCAGGGCGGCTTCCATCCAACGCCTGCGCCGGGCGCTGCAAGGCCTGGGCATTCCGGCATCGCGGATCAGTGCCAAGGCGTACTGGGCGGCGGGCAAGACGGGATTGGACTGAGGTTGGCGAACGAGGGCAGGGCGCACGACAGTGTCCGACCCGAAGCGGACATATGGATCGGGTGTAGCAGCATGGGCAAGGTCTTCTTCAGCTTCGTTCGGCGCAATCCTCCCAATTTAGTCGGCCCTGGGAGTTCTGCCAGCGCTCAGCCAAAGAAGGCTGCTTAGCCGGCGCGGCTGTGAGGTAGATTGACGGCATCCCAGTATCCGGGTCTTGTCGACGCCGGCGGCCGCAGCGACGCGCTCATGGCGCTGAATCCGCCCGCACACCACCACGCCGACAGGCGCAAAAAACACGGCGCTAATGCCGCGACGCGGCATCACCCACGCTACCGGCTTCGGGCCTGTTCAGCCTCCGCCCCGGCCGCTGCGAGCGCCGGTGGGCGCTGGCGAATGCCGCCGTAGCTCAATCGCCGCCACAGCCACTCCACCGGGCCGATGCTGAAGCGCGCCAACCACCAGCGGCTGCTGATCACCTGCATAGCGAACAGCAGCACGCCCAGCGCCAGCGCCAGGTCGAGCGGCATCCGCCCGTACTGGCCCAGACCGAAGCCGTAGAAGATCCATGTGCAGACCAGCGACTGCAGCAGGTATTGGGTCAGCGCCATGCGACCGAGCGGCGCGAACACACCCAGCCACACGCGCCAGCGCGATCGCTGCAGCAGCAACAGGATGCCGGCCGCGTAGCCCAGGGTCAGCGCGAACCTGGCGAAGAAGAAGGTCGCCTTAATCAGGACCCGCAGCGGCTGCAGCGCAAGCTGATTCACCCAGGCATGCAGCGCCTCCTGCGGCACCGCGTTGGCCACCAGCCCGAAGCTGAAGCAGAGCACGAAGACCTGCCGCAGCCGGCGCCGATGCGCGTCCGGCGCCGAAAGCCATCCGCCCTTCCAGGCCGCAACGCCGACGATGAAGAACGGCGCCAGGATGACGAAGCGATTGGCGATACGCATCGGGCCGATCACATGCAGCGTTTCCCACCATCGGTATTGCAGGGCGTCGAGCCACCCACCTTGCCCGTAGTGCTGGAGACCAAGGGCGTAGGTTTGCGCCGGCGGCAGATCCGTTGCAAGCGCCTCCATCGGACCGGCAATCACCGCCGAGACGATCAGCACCACCGGGATCGCCCACAACACCCGGCCGGCCGACAGCCGCAGGAAGGGCAGAACCATCAAACTGATCAGTGCGTAGTCGAGCAGGATGTCGACGTTCCACAACAAGAACGTGTGCACGCTGCCCAGCAGGGCGAGCACCCCGCTGCGACGCAGCGCAAATGGCCAGCGCGACTGACCTTTGTCGGACGCACGATCGGCCTGGATGGCGAGGCCAGCACCGAACAGGATCGACAGCAGCGCCGCCGCCTTGTTCTCCAACAGCACCCTAACGAGGTCGCCGGCCAAGCCACCGAAGTCTCCCAGCGGATAGGCGACCCCGGCTTCCCGCGCCAAATCGGAACCGCAGAAGTAACCGATATTGACCAGCAGCACGCCGAACAAGGCCAGACCGCGCAGCACATCCAATTGCAACAACCGTTCGCCGCGAGCGACCGGGCCTTGCGACACAACTTCCGCAGACATGACTACTCTCTCAGTAAGACACTGACTCAGTTCGCCTGCGCGATGCCGAGCACCCGCGCCGCCATGTTTTTTGCCCGCGTGGCGGGGGTCGGGTTTCCTTCGCGAACCGCGGTGACCACGGCCCCGTCGAACAGCAGCATGAGATCGCCGGCCGCGCTTTCGTCCAGCCCGGCCGCTCGCAACAAACGGGCGAAGTAGGCCTCGAAGCGGTGCTTGTGCGCAGCCGCAGCCCGATGCAGTGCGTGGCTGGGCAGCGGCGTCTCGGCGATGGTGTTGAGGAAGGCGCAACCGCGGTAGTCGGGGCTGGCCAGGCGCATCGCCAAGGCGTCGAACACTGCCAGCGGCCGCAGATTTGCATCGGGCGCCAAGCGCTCGACCTCCTGCTCGAACCAGGCGCAGAGTCGTTCGTCGCGCCGCTCCAGCACCGCCAACGCCAGACCTTCCTTCGACCGAAAGTGCCGATAGAAGCTCATGCGGGCGACTTCCGCGGTGCTGATGATGGCGTCCACGCCGACCGCCTGAATCCCCTGCCGATAGAACAGATTGGTGGCGACATCCAGGATGCGCTCGCGAACCTTGCTCATGATCACTCCGGCGGTGGATTCCCGGCGGATGATATAGACCGGTCAGTATCATTTCAAGTCAAGCGCAGGCGGACCCTACCCACGACATCGCCGGGAGCAGGCGTGGCATCGCGTTTGGCTTGGCTGGCCCGGCGCTTGAACTCAGGCGTGTTCGGTGTTGGCGGCAAAGGTCCAGGCCTTGCCGTGGATCGTGCTGATCCTAGCCATCACGGAGTACGCGGGGCAGGGCCAAACGTTCGATCGATGTGCTACTCCCCATAGTGGCCGGAAGGGATGCTCAGGGTTGCGAAGCGATCAGTAGGAACCTCCTGAAGTTCCCTCTTTCGGGCGAGGTCTCGCAGCGCTTTCTGAACTTCTTCTTCTGGCCGATCAGCTTTCCTTTGTTCCAAGCCTCGTGAGGCTGAGATGTGTAAAGAATTGCCATGACTAACTCCTGATGAAGGGTTGGTCAGGCTTCTCCCAAGCCTGGAAGCATGGCGTGATGCGACCCGAAGCGGACCTCTTCGACGGTGGCGACGCCAACCGGCACGGGCGGAGCCGCCGACGAAGGTGCCGGATGCCGCGCCTCTCGACCGGACCCATCCACTTGTCGCCACCGCCACCGTCACGGCGTCGCCAAGCGGGACGCAAGAATCTGGCCTCTGCGGTGCGTCCCCGATCTCAAAGTTCGCGTCCAATGGCGCGGTCCAGCGACCAGCGGCCGCCCCCCTTGAAGACCATGAACAGTCCGAGGAACATCATCAGGAACGGGAACTCGATGCCGCGATCGATCCAGGGCCAAGTCGGCCCCAGGGCCACGCAGATCGCGAGCATCTGCACCGCGACCATGGCGGCAATGGCGCGCGTACCCAAGCCGATGGCCAGCAGTGTGCCGCCTACGCCTTCGAGCAAGGCGACGAACATCGCCAGTGCGGGCGCGGCCGGCAGGTGCAGGACATTCTCGATCAAATGGATCGAGCCGGACATCGGGTCGGCCATCGAGCCGTGCGAGGTCCGCAGCAGCTTGGGCAGGCCATGGGTAATCAGGACCACGCCGAACACGACGCGCAACAGGGCATAGGCCAGCGGCTCGACACCCGCGTACAAGCCGTGCAGGAAAGGGAAGATCAGTTGCGGGCCGGTGTCGGCCGGGCTGACGGCATGGCGCGGGGTGGGAAGCTGCATGGTGTCCTCCTGGAGGGCGACGACCAAGGGCCGTCGCGTCGAGCATCAGGGTGGTGGTGCGGCTGAGGCGGGCGTGGTGGAGGCGACGCGTGCCTTCAGATTGCCGATAAGGGTGCGCAACGCAGGCTGGACATCGGCGAACAGCGGATCCTTGCGGTGAAGCGACATCACGCCGGTGAAGAGCTTCAGGCCGACCGCGAGTGCGATGGCGTCAGCGTCCGCAAAGGCCGTGGCAGCGCGGATGCGCGTGACGATGCCGAACAGGTCGTCGCGCTGGTCCACCTCGAAAGTGAGCGTGGCGTTCGACCAAGCCGATGTGCCGCCCGCATCCGCTTGCACCTGCCCGAGCTCCTCGATGTGGATGCGATAGCGGTGCGCTTTCATGCGACGTCCTCGACGGCAACCGGCTGCAGTGAGCGGGTGACTCCCGCAATGTGGCGACGGACCGTCCCTGTCGACCGCACCGCGGCCGCGGCATTGGCAATGGCGTTGAACTGCGCTGCCGGTTCGCCCATGTAGGTTGGCGCAGCGAAGACCATCGCGTCGGGCTCGCCCAACTGGCGCAGCACCGAGTCGACCTTTCACCGGCCACCGAAACTGGGCGTGGCGGCAGCCGCAGGCACGGGCGTCCCTGCCTTCGATCTTGCGAGCGCCCTGGCCAATCGCGTCGGCGAGCTGCGCCGTCGTTCCAGTCTGCGAGAAGGGGGATGACGGAATCGATGGACATGGGATCTGCTCTCGGCGGGTCAGGCTCGGGCGTCGGCGCGCAGAGCCAGACGCTGGAGCACGACGGCGATGCCGGCGGCCGCCGCGCCGACGGCGGCGGCCAATCCCAACTCGGTGAATGCGTTCCATGACGGCGGCTTGTGCGAAGCAAAAAACGCGACCAGCCCGAGGAAGAAGCCGAGCAGGTTGTTGAATACCGGCAGGTGCCGCAACGACAACACCAAGACCGACACCGCGAACACCACGGCCGTCAGCGTGGCCGAACCGAGGTGCGGCGTGAGGACCTGCGTCGCTGCGCCGGCAGCGATTCCCAGCCCGAGTCCGACGAACACGCAGGTCAGATTGATCAGCCCTTGGCGAAGATTGACGCCCCGCGTGAAGTAGGAGATCCACCCGACGAACATCGCCCAGACCGGAACTTCCAGCACCAGCGTACTGACCGTTGCCGCGAGCGTCGCAACGACAGACTCGCCCAGTGTGATCTTGAGCTCCGTGGCAACACTGGCGTCATGCCGCATTGGATACCTCCTGGGCTGGCGCCGGGTTGTCGCGCGGCGCCAGCAGATCGCCGAGCTGGATGCGGCGCAGGAACTCGGCGCGAATTCGGTCGGCCACTGCGTTCACTACTTCGCAGCCGTCGCTGGACGGATCGACGTGGACGCGGAACGGACGTGCTCCAAACGGTGAAGCGACGACGTCGACGACGGCCTGTGCAACGGCGGCCACGTCGGCATCCGGTGGCTCGCAAGCGGCGAGTCCGCTGAGGATTTCCTGGGTGAAGCCTCTGGTCGGACCGGTGTCGTACTCGGCGACGCGATCCGCATCGGCGGGCGTTCCTGCGTGGGTGAAGTGATTCGTGCCCTTGGTGAACGCGCCGGGTACCACGATCGCGGTTTCGATGCCCCATCGCGCGAGCTCGCCGGCATAGCTGACCGCGAGCGCGTCCATTGCTGCCTTTGCCGCGAAGTACGGGGCGAGATAGGGTGGGGTGCCACCGCGATGGCTGCTGCTGCCGATCCACACCACCAGGCCGCGGCCCTGTTGGCGCAGCTGCGGCAGGGCCGCGCGGTTGACGCGCTGCGTACCGAGAACGTTGACATCGTAGGTCTGCGCATACTGCTCGGGCGTGAATGCCTCCGCCGGGCCGAACACCATGTGCCCGGCGTTATGCATGACCACATCCAGCCGGCCGTTCTCGGCAACGATGCGCGCCACTGCCTCGTCGGCGGAGGCTTGCGACTGTACGTCCAGTTCAATCGTCCGCAGGTCGACGCCGTGCTCGTTCGCGTAGTCGCGTGCGGCCTGCACCTGCGCGGCGTTGCGGCCAGCGATCTCCCGCATGCTCGCGTAAACGATGTGTCCCGTGCGTGCAAGCGCTCGAGCCGACAGGGCGCCGAAACCGCTGGATGCGCCGGTAACGACGATGACGTGCTTCGGATTTGCATTCATGGAGATTCTCCGGTGTGTGCGCCTGCATCGCGCGAGGAAGACCCGCGTGCTCAGGCGTAGCCGCCGTTGACGCGCAATACTTGGGCATTGACCCAGCCGCCATCAGGCCCGGCCAGGAAGGCGACCGCGCCTGCGATCTCCTCGGGAGTGCCGAGGCGTTCGAGCGGCGCGAGCTTGCCGATGTGTGCAATCTGCTCCGCGGTCTTGCCGTTGAAGAACAACTCGGTGCCCACTGGCCCCGGGGCGATCGCGTTGACGGTGATGCCGCGGCCACGCAGTTCGTTGGCGAGCACCGGCACCAGTGCCTCCACACCGGCCTTGGAGGCGATGTAGGGCCCGTAGCCGGGGAAGGACTTGGCGATCACGCTGGTGGACAGCGCGATGATCCGACCACCTTCGCGCAGGTGATGCGCTGCGTGCGCCAGCATCAGGAAGCTGCCGCGCAGGTTGATGGCGATGGCGCGATCGAAGTCGGCGAGGCTGGACTCCGCGATGGGCGCCATCGGCATGATGCCGGCACTGTTGACGACCACGTCGACACGACCGAAAGCTTCCTGCGTCGCCGCGAACAGGTGGGCGACATCTTCCGCGCGGCTGACATCTCCCTGCACGGCGATGACATGGCCGCCGTCGGCGCGGATCTCCTGCGCGACCGCTTCTGCCGCTGACGCGTTGCCGGCGTAGTTGATGACGACCGCAAAGCCATCGGCCGCGAGACGATGCGCAGTCGAGCGGCCGATGCCGCGCGAGCCGCCGGTAACGATGGCGACCCGCGCGGCATGGCCGGGGGGGACGGGCTGACGGGCCTGGGCGGTGGTGCTGTTCATTTTTTTGCTCCTTGGGGCGTCTGCGGGAGAGACGCGGGGGACGGAGGGCATTCTTCTCGTTGTCGCCATCTGAATAAACCAGCTTGAACTGGCAATTGAATTCAAAAATGGACAACAATCAGGCATGGACCGCTTTGACTCCTTCCAACTGTTCACTCGGATCGTCGAACTGGGCAGCTTCACCCGGGCCGCCGGCGCGCTCGGCCTCCCGCGCGCCACCGCCACCCATGCGATAAAGGAACTGGAGGCGAGACTGGGCGCGCGCCTGCTCGAACGCACCACCCGCCAGGTGCGGCCGACCCTCGATGGCCAGGCGTTCTACGAGCGCTGCGTGCAACTGCTGGCGGATCTGGACGACGCCGAATCCTCACTGCGCACGATCGCCGCGAACCCGCGCGGCACCTTGCGCCTGGATCTGCACGGCACCCACGCCACCCGGATCGTGTTGCCGCGCATCGATGAGTTCCGCAGCCGCTATCCGCAGATCGACCTCGTCGTCAGCAGCGGCGATCGCCTGGTCGATCTGGTCCGCGAGGGAATCGACTGCGTCGTGCGTGCCGGCACGCCCAGGGATTCGTCCCTGGTGGCGCGGCGCCTGGCTGTCATGCCCGAAGTGATATGCGCGAGCCCGGAGTACCTGCAGTACTTCGGCACGCCTCAACATCCCGATGAGTTGTCTTCGCATCAGGCCGTCGGGTTCTTTGCCAGTAGCCATGACCGCAACTACCCGTTCGAACTCGTCGTCGACGATCAGGTCCGCGAATTCGAGTTGGGGGGCTGGATAACGGTCAATGACGCGGAAAGCTACGTGAGATGCGCGCTGCGCGGCTGTGGCCTGATTCAGTTGCCGCGGTTCCATGTCGAGGACGAGCTACGCGATGGCCAGCTCGTGGAAGTCCTGGGGAATTGGTCGAGCGCGGGCCTACCTGTGTCGGCGATGTACCCCCTGCATCGCCAGCTGTCGCCACGCGTGAGGGTCTTTGTCGACTGGGTAGCGAAGGTGTATGAGGATCGTTTTGGAGCTTCGCCACCCCGGTAGCGGCGACAACGCTCATATGCATCCGCGGCCGGAGGCGGCCAGCCCTTGTGCCTGCTGGCCAAAAACGGCGGGCAGTCACCCCTTTGAATCGAACGAAGTGGGGCACTGCTGCCCGATTCAATCTCCGGCGCAAAGCGCGTCGGCCCCGGCATAGCCGGCGCGACGCCGAAACTCGCGGCGGGCGCCTGGCATGCAGGGCAAGAAGTGGCGGCTATCGCCGGCGAAAGATCATCCCGCCGTGATGGAGCGTGTTCTCGTCGACGAAGACGCCGTCTGCCGTGAACCCGGTGTCGTCCCAGTAGTCGATCCGGTTGCCCTTCACCTCGTACCGCCCCTGATAGGCGCTTTCCCGCGTGCCGCGCGCCTCGTCATAGCGGCCACTGGCCAGAAGCTCATGACGGATGCGCCCGTCATCGGTCACCCACATGCCGACGTAGGGGTGCTTGCTCATTTGCGTATCTCCCTGATGCTCGATAGGAATCCGCCTGATGACGTCGTCGTAGGGCACCAGGTCGAGGAAAGCGGTGACTTCGCTCGCGCGTAGATTCGCCATTCGGAGGATCCACACATAGCTGTTGCTGTAGGGCATTCCGTCGGCGGCGGTGGCGGCACCGTCCCAATGTACGATGACGTGGTCGCCCTCCGCCCAGATGCCCTTCACCTTCGGCCGGACGGGTGAGGACAGGCGGGCGGCGAAGGGGGCCACGGCCTGTTGCAGGAACGCATCGCGCCCCTTGTAGCTCCCGGCCGCCTGGCTCGTTCCCTTGATCGTCCAGGTCGCGTCGGGCGCCAGCACGTCCTGGAAGAACGTCCCGCCGCCGGCTGCCCACTTCTCGAAGGCCTGCGCAATGAACTGGCGGTTGCGTTCGGCGGTCGAATCGACAGGCCGCGCCAGCGCGCAACCGCTGATCAGCATGGCCAGAACCAGCGCCGCAGCAGTGACCGATCTTGGCATCGTCATGTGGTGTGCTCCTGAGCATGTTGGAGCGCGCAGGACGACGGCCGTGCGCGCGTGATGGACCTGGCGTGTTGCCGGAGTGTGGAAGCGCTTCGACTTTGGGCACCGCGATGACGAGGAATGAGTGGCGCCCGCCGGTCTTCCCGTCGGTGCCGTGACGCGGCCGGACCAGCGTCGAGCGGGTGCGCGGGCCCATTCGCTCCATCTGTCGACAAGATCTCATTGGCTGGCAGGGACGATCGCATCGATCTCCTCCCGCGGCAGACGGCGGGTGGACGTGTGCTCGCGCACGATCCTCCAGCCAGTGGACGTGCACTGCCAGACCAGCGACGAGCGCGCCCGGATGCCGACGATCTTCTCTTCCGCGGTCTCGAGGCGCGCCGCGAATTCGAGGGTGGAGGCGGACAGAACGCCGCCGTCGACGACCTCCGGGCCATCCATGATGCGGTGCCTGGCGGACCTCAACGCAGTGAAGGGCTCGGTCCAGATCGAGGCCCATTCACTCGCGCTGCGCGCCACCCGGTGCTGGTGATCGAAGTCGTCGTAGAGCCGGACATCGCTGGAGTTCCAGTGATAGAGGTGGCCCAGCCTCTGGCGAAAGTCGAACGGGGAATCGCCGCGACGCTTTTCCCATCCCACCATGATCCATTCGCGATGAAGCTCGCCGGGGCTGGTCGGACCGTTGACGGCGCACATCCCGGGTTGAGGTTCGGCCGTTGTTTGTGCGCTGGCCGGGGCAAGGCTGCCCGCTATGGTGGCCAGGATCAGGGCGGCACACAGGCGCCGAAGATGCAGCGTGCCCCCGTCCGCGCCCCGGCCCGATCGGAGCCGAAGGTCGCGTTGCCCGGAGCAGGGCGAGACACAGATGCCGGATCGTCCGGAAAGGCGATATTGGTCCAGCGTAACGGGATGGAGCATCCTGACCTCCTTCCAGAGTCGATGCATTGGATTTGCAGGGCAGAAGTTTGCCGTTGAGCGGCCGAAAGCCTGTAGCGGGATCGTCCGGCGTTCTTGTACGATCGTCCAGGCGCGGGCTTTCGACTCGCTGGCACCCCGACCCGTTGATGGAGTGACGCATGGACTCGCTGACAAAGCTCGCCGATATCCTGGGCCGTCACGTCCGGGACGACGGCATGCACGGCACGCCGATTCCGGGCGTCCGCCTGGTTCGCTCGGGTACGCCCACCATGCCGATGCCCGTGGTGTACGAGCCGACGCTCTGCCTTGTCGCGCAGGGCCGCAAGCGGGTGATGCTGGGAACAACCGGCTATGTGTACACCCCGACCAGGTACCTGCTCGCATCGGTCGATCTTCCGGTCACTGGGTCGGTCATCGAGGCCAGCGAGACCGTTCCCTATCTGTGCCTGGTGCTCGACCTGGACATGACCGAACTGAGCGACCTTGCCCTGCGTCATCCCGCCCCGTACGAGACGGACGGGGCACCGCCCGCCGGCCTTGTCCTCAACGACACGACGCCCGAACTGTTGGACGCGGCGGCACGGCTCGCGGCATTGCTCGACAGGCCGCGCGATATCCAAGCGCTGGCCCCGCTGCTGGTTCGCGAGATTCTCTATCGTCTTCTGACCGACCCCGGTAACGGCATCGTCCGCCAGATGGCGACCGCGGACAGCCGCTTGAACCAGATCGCAAGGGCCATCGCCTGGCTGAGGGAGCACTACAGCGAAACATGCCGGATCGATGAAATCGCGGAGATCGCCGGCATGAGCCGTTCCACGTTCCATGCGCACTTCAAGGCGGTCACGTCGATGAGCCCGCTGGAATTCCGTAGCCAGTTGCGGCTGCAGCAAGCGCGCAGGCTCATGGTTGCCGAGGCCATGGATGCAGCAGGCGCTGGATATCGCGTCGGCTACGAGAGTCCCTCGCAATTCAGTCGCGACTATGCCCGCATGTTTGGTATGCCTCCAGCCAAGGATGCCGGGAGGCTGCGCAGGATGGCCGCGATGCCGACAGGCTAGCCCCGGGTTGGCGGTCCCATCGGGGATCGCCTTTCCGCAGGTCCTTCCGGCGCCCGATGCGCACTAACGGACCCGCACGAACTCCGCGCTCACCCGTCCTCCGTCCGGGCGAGTGAACGTTTCGTACATCCGATCGCCCTCGACCGTCAGCTGCAGGTCCCGCCTGGTTCGCACCGCGCCCACCCAGTTGGGAAACGTGGCGCCTTCGACGCGGTTGCCGGCGAAACGGCCGTGTTCGTCCACCGCGTAGGTACCGAAGAACCCGATGCTGGACGCCATGGCGCGCCTGTTCTCATCGTCGGTGCCACCGCCCCGAGCGTCTGACGCGAAGCGTGGGGTGTCGCCGTCGGTCAGTACCTCGACGAAGTGCATGTCGGTAGTGAAGACGAGCATGCCCCGGGGATTCTCGCCATAGGGTCGCAGGGTCTCGCCACCGGTCTCCAACGTGGCGGCAACCATGCGCCACGTGCCGGCAACCTGGTTGGGTCCGGCAGGGGAGGGCGCAGGCTCGCCGGCGCCGACGACGATGGGGGCCGCGAGCAGGAGCGCGAGCAACCACTTCATCGCCTGTCCGCCTCGGCGGCGCCAAACGATCCGTGACCGGCCTCGCCGACCACCGTCTCGATCCGGCCGAAGGCGGCGAAGGCGGTGTCCGCTTCCTGCCGCAGCGCGGCCATGTCGTCGGCAAGGTCGAAGCACGCGACGCGCGGGCTGTCGCCCACCGTTCGCTGCAGCGCCCCGAACGGCGCCGCCCGTCGCCCGCACGCGGCCATCCGCTCGCCCCGCGCCAGCAGCTTCGCGGTCACGACCAGCCCAAGGCCGGACGACGCACCTGTGATCGACCATGTCTTCATCGGGCGGCTTCCTGTGGGGGTGCATGCAAGGTAAGAGCCCGGATGGCATATGATAAGTCGCACCAATACGAACGAGCTGGTGAAAAGCATTCACCAATGACGGATGTCAGCCTCTCCGATCTGAAGGCATTCGCCCTCGTGGCGCGACACCGCGGCTTCCAGAAGGCTGCCGACGCGCTTGGCGTATCGCGGTCGTCCCTCAGCCATGCACTGAAGGGGCTCGAGCGCCGACTCGGCGTCCGCCTTCTGCATCGGACCACCCGCAGCGTTGCGGTGACGGAGGACGGCGCACAGCTGCTGCAGCGTCTGGTTCCCTTGTTGCGGGAACTGGACGACCTGCTGGATGCTGTCAGCCATGGCCAGGACGAACTGGTCGGCACATTGCGCATCAACGCCAACAGGAGCGGGGCGCGCTGGCTACTCAGGCACGCCATCCCGCTCTTCCAGCAGCGACATCCGCGCGTCGTGCTGGATCTCGTCGCCGAAGCGCAGCTGGTGGACATCGTGGGCGAAGGCTTCGATGCCGGCGTGCGCCTAGCCGAGTCGGTACCGAAGGACATGGTGGCCGTGCCGTTCGGCAGCGACATCCGTTTCGTTGCGGTGGCGGCACCGGGCTACGTCGAGGCGTTCGGGGCGCCCGCGACGCCGGGCGACCTGATGTCCCATCGTTGCATTCGCCAGCGGCTGCCCGGCGGAAAGCGCTACCGCTGGGAGTTCGAGAAGGGCACGCAGCGGCTCGCACTGGATGTCCCCGGCATGCTGAGCCTGGACGACAACGACCTGATGGTCCAGGCGGCGTCCGATGGCCTGGGCGTGGCGTTCGTCCCGGAATCCTTCGCTCGGCCAGCCCTGGATAGCGGCGCGCTGGTCCTGCTGCTGGAA
>Ga0182005_1000898_pt1 | contig 13034 bp, 9 predicted proteins | sample Sormic07211103_1_FD_123021 | JGI IMG/M metagenome (GOLD analysis project Ga0182005, IMG submission 123021) | Rhizosphere microbial communities from Sorghum bicolor, Mead, Nebraska, USA - 072115-103_1 MetaG | ecosystem: Host-associated > Plants > Roots > Rhizosphere | place: USA: Nebraska...
GGTTGAGCCTAGCGATGAAATCATCCTGATCACCACCGGCGGCATCCTGATCCGTACCCGGGTTGCCGAGATCCGTGAAATGGGTCGTGCGACCCAGGGCGTGACGTTGATCGCGGTGGAAGACGGCAACAAGCTGAGCGGTTTGCAGCGGGTGGTCGAGTCTGACGCCGAGGTGGAAACAGAAGCCGACGCCGATGCCGGCGGCAACGCCGAAGAAGGCGGCGGCCCGACCGATCGCGGCCCGACCGATCGCGGCCCGACCGATCCGGCTGCGGAGTAAAGGCAGCATCGCGCCCCGGCCCGCAGCCGGGGCGCGCATGGTTCGGGTTTGGATATTTGTAGCAGTAGCAGCACAGTAACGCCATCTGTTGGTTCGTAGTCAATCTCGGTTTTTTATCTGACGCTATTCATCATGCCTATCTATAATTTTTCTGCTGGCCCCGCTGTGTTACCGAAAGAGGTGCTGCAGCAAGCTGCCGCCGAAATGCTGGACTGGCAGGGCAGCGGCATGTCCGTGATGGAAATGAGCCATCGCGGCAAAGAATTCATGTCTATCCTGGCGGCGGCGCAGCACGATTTCCGTGAGCTGCTTGCCGTGCCGGACAATTACAAGCTGCTGTTCATGCAGGGCGGAGCGATTGCCGAGAACGCGATCGTGCCGCTCAACCTGCTGGGCCGCGACGGCCGTGCCCAGCCGGCCACCAGCGATTACATCAATACCGGTTCCTGGTCGACCAAGTCGCTGAAGGAAGCGCGGCGCTATGGCAACGTCAACGTCGCAGCCTCTTCCGAAGATAGTCATTTCGCGCAGATACCTGAGCGCGACAGCTGGCAGCTGTCCAAAGATCCGGCATACGTCCATATCTGCACCAATGAAACCATCGACGGCGTCGAATACCAGTTCACGCCCGATGTCGCCGCTGAAACCAACGGCGCGCCGCTGGTGGCCGACATGTCTTCGCACATCTTGTCGCGCGTGGTGGATGTTTCCAGATACGGCGTGATCTACGGCGGCGCGCAAAAGAATATCGGGCCGGCCGGGCTGACCCTGGTAGTGGTGCGCGAAGATTTGCTCGGCCATGCCTTGCCGGCTTGCCCTTCTGCGTTCAACTGGAAAATCGTGGCCGACAACGATTCCATGTACAACACGCCGCCGACCTATGCGATTTATATCGCCGGGCTGGTGTTCCAGTGGCTCAAGAAGCAGGGCGGCGTGGCTGCGATGGAACAGCGCAATATCGCCAAGGCAGCGCTGTTGTATGACTACCTGGACTCGACCGGTTTCTATCGGACCAAGATCGCCAGCAACTGCCGCTCGCGCATGAACGTGCCCTTTTTCCTTGCGGATGAAACGCTGAACGACGCTTTCCTGGCCGGCGCCAAAGAGACTGGCTTGCTGCAGTTGAAGGGGCATAAATCGGTTGGCGGCATGCGTGCGTCGATCTACAACGCGATGCCGCTGGCTGGCGTGCAAGCGCTGGTGGCCTACATGAAAGAATTCGAAAAGCAGCACGGCTAGCCCGTTGCCGACCACAGCTTGTTTTGATGACCTGCTTAGCCAAGCAACAGAACCAAAGATAGAAATATGAGCGAAGACAAACTCCTCCCGCTGCGTCAGCAGATCGATGCGATCGATGCCGAAATCCTGGCCTTGCTGAATCGCCGTGCCCAGATTGCGCAAGAGGTTGGCCACGTCAAGGCCGAGACCAATGCGCCGGTGTTCCGCCCTGAGCGCGAGGCGCAAGTCTTGCAAAAAGTCGCCGAGCGCAATCCCGGCCCGCTGCAAGGCAGCGATGTGCAAACCATTTTCCGCGAAGTGATGTCGGCATGCCGCGCCTTGGAAAAGCGCGTCACGGTTGCCTACCTGGGGCCGGCCGGCACGTTTAGCGAGCAGGCGGTGTACCAGCAGTTCGGCCACGCGGTGGAAGGCCTTGCCTGCGTGTCGATCGACGAAGTGTTCCGCGCGGCCGAAGCCGGCACGGCGGATTTCGGCGTGGTGCCTATCGAGAATTCATCCGAAGGCGTGATCAACCGCACCCTTGATTTGCTGCTGCAGACCACGCTCAGCATCAGTGGCGAGGTGTCGATCCCGGTCCATCACAGCCTGATGAGCAAAGCCGGCACGATGGATGGCGTGGCCCGCATTTGCGCGCATTCGCAGGCGCTGGCGCAATGCAATGCCTGGCTCAACCAGCACTATCCGAATATCGAACGGCAGGCGGTCGCGTCCAACGCCGAGGCGGCGCGCATGGCCAGTGAAAACGCCACGGTGGCGGGAATCGCCGGCGAAATCGCTGCGCAAAAATACGATCTGCAGATCGTCAGCGCCCACATCCAGGACGATCCGCACAACCGCACCCGCTTCGCTGTGGTCGGCCGCCTGAAAAACGGCGCCAGCGGCAAGGACCAGACGTCGCTGGTGCTGTCGGTGGCGAACAAGGCCGGCGCCGTTTACAAGTTGCTGGCGCCGCTTGCCAAGCACGGCGTTTCGATGACGCGTTTCGAGTCGCGGCCGGCGCGCATGGGCGCATGGGAATATTATTTCTATGTCGACGTCGAGGGACATGCGGAAGACGACAAGGTAGCCAAGGCGCTGGCGGAGTTGCAGCAAAACGCTGCGTTCTACAAGCTGCTGGGATCGTATCCGCGCAGTTTCTGAGCAAATAGCCGATAAGCAATCAACAACACGTTTCGAAAGCAGACAATGTCAATTAAATTTGGTCCAGAATATGTACGCGCTATCGCCCCGTACCAGGGCGGCAAGCCGATTGCCGAAGTCGCGCGCGAGTTTGGCCTGGACGAAGCCAAGATCATCAAGCTGGCCTCCAATGAAAATCCGCTGGGCATGCCGGAATCCGCCAAGGTCGCGATGCAAAAGGCAGTCGCCGATATCGGCCGTTACCCGGACGCCAACGGCTTCGACCTGAAAGCCGCGATCACCGCCAAATACGATGTGCCGGCTGAGTGGATTACGCTGGGCAACGGCAGCAACGATATCCTTGAACTGGCTACCCATGCTTTCGTGCAGGCGGGCCAAGCCGCGATGTATGCGGAATATTCTTTTGTGGTGTACGCCCTGGCGACCCAGGCCGTGGGCGCGCGCGCCATCGTAGTCAAGGCCAAGGATTACGGCCATGACCTCGACGCCATGGCTGCCGCCATTACCGACGATACCAAGCTGATCTTCATCGCCAATCCGAACAACCCGACCGGCAGCTTCATCCCGGCCGCCCAGCTCGAAGCTTTCCTGGCGCGCGTGCCGCCGCAAATCGTGGTGGTGCTGGATGAAGCCTACAACGAGTACCTGCCGCCGGAGCTGCAATACGAGTCGATCTCCTGGGTGCGCAAATATCCGAACCTGCTGGTCTCGCGCACCATGTCGAAAGCCTATGGACTGGCCGGCTTGCGCATCGGCTTCGGCATCGCCCAACCGGCGATAACCGACCTGCTGAACCGGATCCGCCAGCCGTTCAACGTCAACTCGCTGGCGCAAGCCGCCGCGGTGGCGGCCTTGAACGACACCGCTTTTCTGCAGCGCAGCGCGCAGCTGAACCGTGACGGCTATCGCCAGCTGACGCAGACCTTCGACGAGCTGGGTTTGGAATACGTGCCTTCGTTCGGCAACTTCGTCATGGTCAAGGTAGGTGAAGACGAGGGCGCCGGCGCCCGCGTCAACCTGGCCCTGCTGAAGCAGGGCATCATTGTGCGTCCGGTCGCCAACTATGGCTTGCCGCAGTGGCTGCGCGTCACGATCGGCCTGCCGGATGAAAACGCGGCGTTCATCGATGCGCTGAAAAAACTGCTGAGCTGACATCGACGTTAACTTTAGCTTCGACTAATTTTTATTAAAGCATCATTCGTGTTCAAGAAAATCGCAATATTTGGTGTGGGGCTGATCGGCGGTTCATTTGCCCTGGCTTTGAAAAAAGCCGGCGCGGCGGAACAGGTGGTCGGGGCAGGCCGTCAGCTCGCGACCTTGCAGCGCGCGCGCGAATTGGGAATCATCGATGCCATTGCCGCTTCTGCCGCCGACGCCGTTGCCGGCGCCGACCTGGTCCTGATCGCGGCGCCGGTAGCGCAGACTGGCGCTATCCTCTCCAGCATCGAGCCGCATCTGCAGCCAGGCACTGTCGTTACCGACGCCGGCAGCACCAAGTCCGATGTGGTGCTGGCTGCGCGGGCGGCGCTGGGCGGCAAGATTGCCCAGTTCGTGCCAGGGCATCCGATTGCCGGGCGCGAGCAGAACGGTCCCGAGGCGGCGCTGGCCGAGCTGTATGCCGGCAAAAAAGTAGTGCTGGCGCCGCTGCCGGAAAATGCCGAACAGGATGTGGCCAAGGTCGCCGCCGCATGGCAGCAGTGCGGCGCCTTGATTCACCGCTTGTCGCCGCAACAGCACGACGCCATTTTTGCCGCGGTCAGCCATCTGCCGCATATGCTGGCGTATGCGCTGGTGGACGATATCGCCAACAAGCCGCATGCGGCATCGCTGTTTCAATACGCGGCCAGCGGTTTTCGCGACTTCACCCGGATCGCCGGCTCGTCGCCGGAAATGTGGCGCGATATTTCACTGGCAAACCAGGAGGCCTTGCTCGGCGAACTGGATGCTTACCTGCTGCAATTGACCCGCTTGCGCGGCTTGCTGGCGGCCGGCGACGGCCAGGCGCTGGAAGCCGTCTACAGCAATGCGCAACAGGCAAGGCACAACTGGATCAGCGCCATAGAGGCGGCGGAACAACAGAATAAAGAAGGCGGCGACTAATGACTACGCAACGCAAGCAGCACTATCCGAAATACATCGATCTGCATCCGGTAGCGCGGGTGCAAGGCACGGTCCGGCTGCCGGGCTCCAAAAGCATTTCCAACCGCACTTTGCTGCTGGCGGCGCTGGCCAACGGTACTACCAGGATCCTTGATTTGCTGGCATCCGACGATACGCTGGTCATGCTGATGGCGCTCAAGCAATTGGGCGTGGCATGGGAGCAGGCAGAGGGCACGCAGGCTTATACCGTGCATGGCAGCGGCGGCAGTTTTCCGGTGCACCAGGCTGACCTGTTCATGGGCAACGCCGGCACCGCGATCCGTCCGCTGACCGCGGCCCTGGCCGCGATGGGCGGCGACTATACCTTGCACGGCGTGGCGCGCATGCATGAGCGGCCGATCGGCGACCTGGTCGACGCCTTGAACGCCGTCGGCACCCGCATCGCCTACACCGGCGTTGCCGGTTATCCGCCGTTGCATATCCAGCGCGGCCAGCTGCACACCCAGCGCATGCAGGTGCGCGGCAACGTTTCCAGCCAGTTCCTGACAGCGCTGCTGATGGCGGCGCCGCTGATGGCGAAACATGAGGCGGTGACGATCGAGGTGGTCGGCGAACTGATCTCCAAGCCTTATATTGAAATTACCCTGAACCTGATGCAGCGTTTCGGCGTCAGCGTGGAGCGCGACGGCTGGCAGTCGTTTACCGTCGCGGCCGGGCAGCAGTACCAGAGCCCGAAGACCATCCACGTCGAAGGCGATGCTTCCTCCGCGTCTTATTTCCTGGCGGCCGGAGCGATAACCGGCGGGCCGCTGCGGGTCGAAGGCGTCGGCAGCAACAGTATCCAGGGCGATGTCCGGTTTGTCGAAGCTTTGCGGCAGATGGGAGCCGTCATCACGATGGGCGACAACTGGATTGAAGCGTCTTCGAACGGCGTATTAAAAGCCATCGACGCCGATTTCAACCATATCCCGGACGCCGCGATGACGATTGCCGTCGCTGCCTTGTACGCCGACGGCCCCAGCACTTTGCGCAATATCGCCAGCTGGCGCGTCAAGGAAACCGACCGCCTCAGCGCCATGGCCACCGAGTTGCGCAAGCTGGGAGCAACGATCGAAGAGGGCAGCGATTACCTGCGCGTGACGCCGCCGGCGCAATTGCAGGCGGCAACCATCGATACCTATGACGACCATCGCATGGCGATGTGTTTTTCGCTGGCTTCGCTGGATGGCGCCGCGCTGCGCGGCACCACGGTGCGCATCAACGATCCGCAATGCGTCGCCAAGACCTTCCCTGATTATTTCACCGTGTTCGGGCAGATCGCCGAGCAGACTTTATTGTAGGTAGCGGGCCGCGCATGAATCTGACACTTGCCGATGTGCGCGACGTGTTGCACCAGGCAACCTATGATCGCGGCCAGGAATACGTCCGCCAGCGCCGCGTGCTTGCGGTGGAGCAGGATGGCGACGTCCTCAACGCGACGGTCCAGGGCAGCGGCAGCAACGTCTACCAGCAGGAAATCACGCTGTCCGTATTTCGCGATACGCCCGATATCGACAGCGTATGCTCTTGCCCGGTCGGCTCCAATTGCAAGCATGTGGCAGCGGCCTTGATTGAATACCTGCAGCGGCCGTCCACCGACCAGCTGGCAATCCCTGCCGCCAGGCCCGCGCTGCCGCAACCGGCGGCGGTAAAGCCGGCCGCCGCGTCCAAAACCCCACAGGTGCAAGCACTGGCGCGGCCTATGGAAGCCTGGCTGACGCGGGTAGAAGGCGAAGTCTCCGCGGCCGGGTCAGCGCCGGCGCAGCCCTCTGGGTTGCGCCAGAAAGCAGCCACCCACCAGGTATTGTTCGTATTGTCTGCCGCTTATAACGGCAAGAAAGCCGTGCTGCATTTATGCAAGGCGCAGCAGCGTCCGAACGGCCAGTTTGTCTCTGCCCAGCCGGCGACCGACGTGCCGCGCCTGTTGTCCGATCCCGCAGTGTTCTTGCGTCCGGACGATCGTGACCTGATTGGTTTGTTCGTCGCCCAGAACGACGGCAACCATGCGCAGCATGCGGCTTGCGAATTGAGCGGCAAGCTCGGCGCGCAACTGCTGCGCGCCCTGTTGCAGCAACAGCGCCTGTTATGGGCCAATTCGCTGGCTGACCTGGCCAAGGGCACCGCCTATCCTTTGCAGCTCGCCGCCACCCGCCAGGCCAGCCTGGCCTGGTATGAAACGGTGGAGGATAGCCGCGACGTGGTGCGCGACATGTGGCAGCTGGGCTGGCAATTCGAAGCGGAGCCAGAAGCCGAAGGGAAGTCCATCCAGGCGCGCAAGCATGTCGATTACCTGTTGCCGACCGAGCCGCCCTGGTATATCGACAACCTGTCATGCGGGGAACTGGTGCTGCCGCAGCGCGACGCCAGGATTTCCAGCAAGGCGCTCAACGACCTGGTGATACAGGCGCCGCTGTTGGATCCCGACGATCGCCTGGCGGTTGCCCAGCAATTGCTGACGCAAGGCTTGAACGATGTGATCCCGTTCCCGCCGCAGGTGCCGCAGACGATCCGCAAGGACATCCGGCCGCAGCCGCTGCTGGTGCTTGGGAGTTTGCCCAGCGTCAGCAATCCGCTGATGCAGGATTTCGCCGAACTGCATTTCCGTTATGACGGTGAAATCGTATCCACTCAATTTGCCGCGACGCTGAGCCGCAACACGCCGGCCGGCATCGAACAGATCGTGCGCGACCAGGACGCCGAAACGGTTTTCAGGCAGGCGCTGATCGCGCTCGGCATGCTGCCGCTCGAGGGCACGCAGCATCCGCTGTCGATGATGCCCGGCATGTTCATGCAGCCGGACCAGTCGTCCTGGCTGCGTTTTGCGAAAGAAGGTTTGCCGAGCCTGGCGAGCCAGGGCTGGCAGATCGACAAGCGGGCGGAATACCGTTTTGACGTGGCCGCGGTGGAAGACTGGTATGCCGAGATCGACGAGGCGGCAGACCAGCCTGCCAATGCGGCGTTTGACCTTGAGCTGGGCATCGTCGTCAATCACCAGCGCGTGCCTTTGTTGCCTTTGCTGGTCGACCTGATCCGCCACGCCCCCCAGGATTTCGATCCGCGCAACATGGCGCTGCGCGACGACCAGGACGAGCTGCTGGTGCGTTTGTCCGACGGCATCCATGTCGCCATGCCATGGGGCCGCATCAAGCCCATCCTGAATACCTTGGGCGAGCTGTATTTCGCCGAAAAATCGGATGGCCAGGTGCGGTTATCGGCGCTCGATGCCGCCCGCCTGGCGGAGCTGGACGCTGGCGCCAAGCTGCGCTGGGTGGGCGGCGACCGCCTGCGCAGCATGGGACAAAAACTGCACACCTTTGGCGGCGTCAAGAAGATTGCGGCGCCAGCCGGCCTGCAGGCGACACTGCGCGATTACCAGCTGGAAGGCCTGGCGTGGATGCAGTTCCTGCGCGAATACGAGCTGGCCGGCATCCTCGCCGATGACATGGGCCTGGGCAAGACGGTGCAGACCTTGGCGCATATCCTGGTCGAGAAGCAAAGCGGACGCCTGACTGCGCCGGCGCTGGTGGTCGCGCCTACCAGCCTGATGGATAACTGGCAGCAGGAAGCGCTGCGTTTTGCGCCTGAACTGCGGGTGCTGGTGCTGCAAGGAAAACAGCGGCTGGAGCAGTTCGATCAGGTCGGCCAGTTCGACCTGGTCCTGACCACCTATGCCTTGCTGCCGCGCGACGAAGAGCATTGGCGCCGGCATGAGTTCCATTTGCTGATCCTGGACGAAGCGCATTACATCAAGAATCCCCGTTCCAAGGTAGCGCAAAGCGCGGCGTTGCTGAATGCCCGCCATCGCCTCTGCCTGACCGGCACGCCGGTGGAAAACCACCTGGGCGAACTGTGGGCGCAATTCCATTTCCTGCTGCCGGGTTTGCTGGGCGACGAAAAAGCTTTCAACCGCGATTTCCGGCAGCCGATCGAGAAACATGGCGACGCCGCCCGGCGCGCGTTGCTGGGCCGCCGCATCAAGCCTTTCCTGCTGCGCAGGACCAAGGACAAGGTAGCCAAGGAGTTGCCGCCGAAAACCGAGATGCTGCGCTCGGTGACGCTGAGCGGGGCGCAACGCGACCTGTACGAAAACGTGCGCCTGGTGATGGACAAGAAGGTGCGCGAAGAAGTCGCCAAGAAGGGTGTCGCGCGCAGCCATATCGTGATCCTCGAAGCCTTGCTGAAACTGCGCCAGGCTTGCTGCGATCCGCGCCTGCTCAAGACCGGCGCGCCGGAAGCGGAGGCGGAAGACGGGAAAGAAGTAGCCGAGGTGCCGTCGGCCAAGCTGCAGGAACTGCTGGAAATGGTGGACGAACTGCGCCAGGAAGACCGGCGTATCCTGGTGTTTTCGCAATTTACCAGCATGCTGGCGCTGATCGCCGCCGAGCTGCGCCAGCGCGATATCGGCTACGCCATGCTGACCGGCGCCACGCTGGACCGGGCAGAGGCGGTGCGCAGCTTCCAGGACGGCGAAGTGCCGGTGTTCCTGATCAGCCTCAAGGCCGGCGGCGTCGGCCTCAACCTGACCGCGGCGGATACCGTGATCCACTACGATCCTTGGTGGAATCCGGCGGCGGAAAGCCAGGCGACCGACCGCGCCTGGCGCATCGGCCAAGACAAGCCGGTGTTTGTGTACAAGCTGATCGCCAAGGGTACGGTAGAGGAAAGCATCCAGCTGCTGCAGCAGAAGAAAGCCGACCTGGCGCAAGCCATGCTGTCGCCCGAAGGCGAAACCCAGAATATAGGATTGACGCAAGACGACTTGCAGGCAATCTTTGCACCCTTGGCCGAGTGACGGACAAGTTCTGCGCGGGCAATAATTTCATTCATAACCATCGAGTACTCCTATGCCCAATCCCCACATCCCTGTCATCACGATCGATGGTCCGACGGCATCCGGCAAAGGCACTGTCGCGCAGAAGGTTGCGCAGCACCTGGGTTTTCATTATCTCGATTCGGGCGCCTTGTATCGCCTGACGGCCCTGTCCGTGATGCGGCGCGATATCCCGCTCGACGATGAACACGCCCTGGCCAAGGCTGCCGAGCATCTGCATTGCCATTTCAACGGCGCCCACATTTTCCTGGCGAACGAGGATGTATCGAACGATATCCGGGCCGAGGCAGTGGGCAACCTGGCCTCTAAAATTGCTGCAATACCAACGGTCAGGCAAGCCTTGTTTGGCCTGCAGTTGAGTTTCCGGCAACATCCAGGGCTGGTCGCCGACGGCCGCGACATGGGCACGGTGATTTTCCCGCACGCCGGCTTGAAAGTGTTTTTGACCGCCAGTGTCGAGGCCAGGGCCCAGCGGCGCTATAAGCAATTGATTGACAAGGGTTTTTCTGCTAATATGGAAGACCTCTCAAAGGATTTGACGGAGCGTGACGCGCGCGATAGCAACCGCAGCTCGGCACCGTTAAAGGCCGCGGAAGGGGCGTATCTGCTGGATACTTCTGCAATGACTGTCGATCAGGCGGTCGCGCAAGTGCTCGGGTGGTATGCCGCTTCCCGGTTTGTTTAAATACGCTGTCTGAATCAGTTATGCGAGAGGTGTTGAGTCTCAAGCATGAATAAAAACATGCAAATACGTTGTTTTTTTGCTGCACCTTGGTGTTCGGCCTGACGCAAAGTCTGGCCGGACGTTGAAAAACCTAACCCTTTATTGACCGCATCCTAGTAAGCACCTTGCGCGGCAATACTGGCCAACTAGTCAAAACTATGTCCATCACTGTTCTGTCCCCTGCATCTGCCGGCGCTGACGCTTTCGCCGCGCTGTTTGAAGAATCGCTGTCACGTCAAGACATGCGTTCTGGTGAAGTGATTTCTGCTGAAGTCGTGCGCCTTGACCATAACTTCGTTATCGTCAACGCAGGCCTCAAGTCGGAAGCCTTCATTCCAATCGAAGAATTTAAAAATGACAACGGCGAACTCGAAGTAGCTGTCGGCGATTTCATCTCCGTCGCTATCGAATCGCTGGAAAACGGTTTCGGCGACACCATCCTGTCGCGCGACAAGGCCAAGCGTCTGGCATCGTGGCTCTCGCTGGAAAAAGCGATGGAGTCCGGCGAGATCGTTACCGGTACTGTCAATGGCAAGGTCAAGGGCGGCCTGACTGTCCTGACCAACGGCATCCGTGCCTTCCTGCCGGGTTCGCTGGTCGACACCCGTCCGGTCAAGGACACCACGCCGTTCGAAGGCAAGACCATGGAATTCAAGGTCATCAAGCTCGATCGCAAGCGTAACAACGTCGTATTGTCGCGTCGCGCGGTTATCGAAGCTTCGATGGGCGAAGAGCGCCAAAAGCTGATGGAAACCCTGAAAGAAGGCACCATCGTTACCGGCGTGGTCAAGAACATCACCGACTACGGCGCATTCGTGGACCTGGGCGGCATCGACGGCCTGCTGCACATCACCGATCTGGCATGGCGTCGTGTGCGTCATCCTTCGGAAGTGCTGACAGTCGGTCAAGAGATCACTGCCAAGGTTCTGAAGTACGATCAAGAAAAGAATCGCGTTTCCCTGGGCGTCAAGCAACTGGGCGACGATCCTTGGACCGGTCTGTCGCGTCGTTACCCGCAAAGCACCCGTCTGTTCGGTAAAGTCACCAACCTCACCGACTACGGCGCATTCGTCGAAGTCGAACAAGGTATCGAAGGCCTGGTCCACGTTTCCGAAATGGATTGGACCAACAAGAACGTGGCGCCGAACAAGGTTGTCCAACTGGGCGACGAAGTTGAAGTCATGGTCCTGGAAATCGACGAAGACCGCCGCCGTATCAGCCTGGGCATGAAGCAATGCAAGGCTAATCCTTGGGACGACTTCGCTGTTACCCACAAGAAGGGCGACAAGGTCAAGGGCGCGATCAAGTCGATCACCGACTTCGGCGTGTTCATCGGCCTGGCCGGCAACATCGACGGCCTGGTGCATCTGTCGGACCTGTCCTGGACTGAAACCGGCGAAGAAGCCGTGCGTCGCTTCAAGAAGGGTGACGAGCTGGAAGCTATCGTTCTGGCAATCGACGTTGAGCGTGAGCGCGTTTCCCTGGGCGTCAAGCAGCTGGAAGGCGATCCATTCAACAACTTCGCTGCAATGAACGACAAGGGCGCACTGGTTTCCGGTACGGTCAAGTCGGTCGAGCCTAAGGGCGCAGTGATCCAGTTGTCGGAAGAAGTCGAAGGCTACCTGCGTGCATCCGAAATCTCCCGCGACCGCGTGGAAGATGCCGGTACCCACCTGAAGGTTGGCGACACCGTCGAAACCATGGTCATCAACATCGACCGCAAGGCTCGCAGCATCCAGCTGTCGATCAAGGCGAAAGACAATGTTGAAACCCAGGAAGCAATGCAAAAGCTGTCTTCGGCTTCGGACTCCAATGCAGCTTCCGGCACGACCAGCCTGGGCGCGTTGCTGAAGGCAAAACTCGACAACAAGAACTAAGCAGAGTAATCGAGTAAAGCTAATGACAAAGTCGGAGCTGATTGCCCGCTTGGCCGAACGTTATCCGCAACTGGTAGCCAAGGATGCGGATTACGCGGTGAAAACCATACTCGATGCGATGGCCGATGCCTTGGCGACCGGTCAGCGTATCGAGATTCGTGGATTCGGCAGTTTTGCGCTGAATCGGCGGCCACCGCGGATCGGGCGCAATCCCAAGTCTGGCGACAAAGTGATGGTGCCCGAAAAACGCGTGCCGCATTTCAAGCCAGGCAAGGAATTGCGCGAACGAGTCGACGCGATGGTCGGGCAACCGATTCAAGAGGACTGAGTTATAGTTTGTGCGTAAGCAAAATCGAAACGGCATCTTCGGATGCCGTTTTTTTTCACGTACAATTTCGCATCATTTAAAGTTAATATTGTTTGTGTGAGCCGTGGATTTGCGAAAATGGCAAGAGTAGAATCAGCCAACTGCAGAACAGCTCGTATGCTGCCCACTGTTACCCAATCAAACGGAAAGGCATCATGAAAATCATTTCCCGAATTCTTTCGATCTTGCTCTTTGTCGTATTTTTCGGCTTCGCCTTGCAGAACAAAGGCAACGTCGACCTGCAGTTCTTCCCCGGCACGACCATCCAAGGGCCGCTGGTGCTGTTTCTGCTGGGCTTCTTTGTCTTTGGCGCGATCCTTGGCGTGCTGGCGATGGCGCCGTCCGTATTCCGTCACCGCCGCAACGCATCAAAAACCAAAAAAGCCCTGACCTCGATGCAAAAAGAACAAGAAGCACAGCGCCTGGCAGAGTCACAA
>Ga0182005_1000902_pt1 | contig 12991 bp, 9 predicted proteins | sample Sormic07211103_1_FD_123021 | JGI IMG/M metagenome (GOLD analysis project Ga0182005, IMG submission 123021) | Rhizosphere microbial communities from Sorghum bicolor, Mead, Nebraska, USA - 072115-103_1 MetaG | ecosystem: Host-associated > Plants > Roots > Rhizosphere | place: USA: Nebraska...
GACCGATGCGATCAACGGCAGTGAATTGTTTGCCACCAACCAGGCCGTCAGTGCCTTGTCTTCAGGTGGCGCCGGTCCGGTGCAGTATTCGAATGCGGCAACGCCGACGACACCGAATGGCGGCACGCCATCGCAGGACCTGACGCTGGTCGGCGCAGCTGCCGGTCCGGTGACGTTGCATAACGTGGCGGCGGGCAATCTGGGTGCGACATCGACGGATGCGGTCAACGGTCCGCGCTTGTTTGCGACCAACCAGCAGGTGAGCAGCAATACGACTGCGATCAACAACATCAACAACGGCGGCGGGATCAAGTATTTCCACGCCAATTCGACGCTGGCCGATTCGACCGCGACGGGTGCCGACAGCATTGCCGTCGGTCCTGTGGCGAATGCCTACGGCAACGATTCGATCGCGCAAGGTTTGAATGCGGTCGCGGGTGTGAACGGCACGCCGACGACCGCCAACGATATCGCTCTAGGCAATGGCGCGCAAGCGACAGGCGGCAATTCGATTGCCCAGGGCGCGGGCGCAGTCGCCAATTCGGCGGGAGCGATCGCCATCGGCCAGACAGCAACGGCAACCGGCGGCAAGGCAGTTTCGATAGGCGTGGGAAATACGGCCAACGGCGACGGTGCGGTAGCGATTGGCGATCCGAATGTGGTCACCGGCACCGGCGCCGTGGGCGTAGGCGCCAATAACACGGTCAACGGCCAGGGCGCGGTCGGCCTGGGCAATGCGAATACGGCTACCGGCCAAGGCTCGGTAGCGCTGGGTAACACATCGCAGGCGAACAATGCGGGGTCCATCGCTTTGGGCGACACGGCGACGGTGTCGGCTGCGGCGACGCAAGGGATTGCAATCGGTTCCGGCGCATCTTCCAACAACCCCGGCTCAGTAGCCTTGGGCGCAGGAAGCACAACGACGGCGCCAATAGCAACGACGGGTACGACCATTAATGGCACGGCTTACAATTTTTCCGGCACCACGCCGGCAAGTACGGTGAGCGTTGGCGCAGTCGGCGCGGAACGGGCTATCACCAACGTTGCTGCCGGCCAGATCAGTGCGACCAGCACTGACGCAACGAATGGTTCGCAATTGTTTGCCACCAATACGGCGATAGACACCCTGGGTATGACCGTCGCAAACATCACCAACGGCAAGACTGGTCCGTTCGTGTCGGATAGCAGCGTAACGGCAGTACAGCCAGTATCGAGTGGAGCCGATGCCAGCGCCGGCGGCTTCGGCGCGACCGCAACCGGCGCCGCATCCACGGTGCTGGGCAATCAGGCGACGGATAACGGCAACGCTGATGCCACGGTGTTGGGACAGGGCGCGAGCATTGCGGCTGGCACCAGCGGCAGCAATGTAGCATTAGGCCAAGGCAGTACAGTGACAAGTGCGGCGGTAGCGACCACCGGCGCGACGATCGGCGGCATTGCCTACACTTTTGCCGGCGCCGCACCGGCAGGTGTGGTGAGCGTGGGCAGCGTGGGTGCTGAACGTCAGATCACGAATGTGGCGGCAGGACAGTTGAGCGCCGGCAGCACCGATGCAGTCAACGGTTCGCAGCTGTATGCCACAAATCAGCAGGTCACCATCAACACCACGAATATCGCGGGCAATACGACGGCAATCAATAATCTCACTGCAGGCAAGGCCGGTCCGTTCGTGTCGGATAGCAGCGTGACGGCGGCGCAGCCGGTTTCCAGCGGCGCCAATGCCAGTGCAGGTGGCTTCGGCGCAGTAGCGTCGGGAACCAACAGTACGGCGCTGGGCAACGGTGCGCAGGCAACGGTTGCAAACAGTACCGCTGTTGGTCAAGGGGCTACGGCCAGTACCGCCAACAGCGTGGCATTGGGCAATGCTTCGACCACCGGAATGGCGGTTGCCACCACCGGCACCACGATCAATGGCAATAGCTACAACTTTGCCGGGGCGGCACCGGTAGGGGTGGTCAGTGTCGGCAGCGCCGGCAGCGAGCGGCAGGTCACCAACGTGGCGGCCGGTCAGCTTACCGCCAGCAGCACGGATGCCGTGAATGGCAGCCAGCTGTTTGCGACCAATACCGCGGTCAATAACCTGACCTCGGTCGTGGCGCAGGGCCAGACCAAGTACTACAGCGTGAATTCGATTGGTGGAGGCAACGCCGGTAACGACGGTGCGACCGGAGCCGATGCAATTGCTTCCGGAAAGAACGCGAGCGCCACCAACATGAATGCGGTCGCCATTGGCTCCGGAGCAAGTTCGACAGTGAACGGAGGTGTAGCGCTGGGTGGCGGCTCGACCGTAGACCGCGCCGGCATGAACGGCGGCAAGGAGCAGTTCTCCAATACCGCGGTAGCGTCCACGCAAGGAGCTGTTTCAGTGGGTAGCGCCGGCAACGAGCGCCAGATCACTAACGTGGCGGGCGGCACGCAGGCAACCGATGCTGTCAATGTGCGCCAGTTGCAAGCGGTGCAGTCAGGCGGTGTGCGTTACGACACCAATCCTGACGGCAGCACCAACTACAGTAGCGTCACCGTGGGCAACGGCAGCTCAACTGGCCCGGTAACCATCCATAACGTTGCGGCCGGAACTGCGCCGACGGATGTCGTCAATGTCCAGCAATTCAATACCGGCCTGGGAGCCACGCTGCAGCAAGCCAATCAGTACACCGATAACAAAGTGCAAACCTTGCAGAACTCGGTCAATTCTAACAAACATGACGCCGATGGCGGTTCCGCAGCGGCGATGGCGGTAGGTGGATTGCCGCAGCCGTCAGCGCCCGGGAAGAGCATGGTGGCGATTTCCGGAAGCACGTTCCAAGGACAAACCGGGTTAGCGTTAGGCATTTCGACCGTCTCCGAAAACGGGCGTTGGGTCTACAAGGCTGCTGCGACATCGAGTAGCCGAGGTCAAACAGGCGGTGTGGTATCCGCTGGCTTCCAGTGGTAACAGAACCGCCCATAGCCAGTGCAGGTATCTGCGCTGGCTATGAAGCTAGCAGCTTAAACGTCTAACTGAGAAAGAAAAAATGAAACATACAATGATGAAGTTGAAAAACCTGTGGGTGACGGCATGTGCTGGCATGTTGGTGTTTGCCGCCGGAGCGTCACTGGCGGATGAGGCTGTGGTTAAGTTTCCGGATCGTGATTCTTCTTTCATGAAAGAAGGAGCCTTTGTTTCAATTGAAAATTTGCGCAACATGGGGCCTGGCCTGACGAAGACACAAGTGTACGATTTGCTTGGGGCGCCACATTTCCGTGAAGGCGTCTTCCATGTGCTGGTATGGAATTACATTTTCAATTTCCGTCGTGGCAGCGAGGTCGTAAGCTGCCAGTATCAGGTGCAGTACTCGGACCAGAAACTGGTGCAGGCTACCTATTGGAAAGAGCCTGATTGCACCGAATTCTTGCGCGAGAAGAAGATTGTAACTCCTGAGCCGGTCGCGCTGACCGTTCCGAAAAAGACGCAGCGCTACAATTTGGCAGGCGATACCTTGTTTGCTTTCGGTCGTTCAGACTTGGAGTCCATGCTGCCGGCGGGCAGGCAGGAACTGGATCGCTTGATCGGGAAAATCAAAGCCGACAATATCGCAGGCAGCAAGATCGACGTTACCGGTCACACTGACCGGATTGGATCGGATGGCTATAATCTGCGACTATCGTACGCACGTGCTGCCACCGTGCGCGATTACCTGGGATCCCATGGCATCGATCGCAATCTTGTGGAAATCCACGGCGCCGGATCCAGCGAGCCGTTAACAAACTGTCCTTCGGGTGATGGTGCCGCAGTCATCGCCTGCCTGCAACCAAACCGGCGGGTAACTCTGGATGTGCACGGCGAACGGTAGGAATCAGATGGATCTATGGGAGTAGGGGAGCATTGAAGTTCTTTTCCAAGCAATCGTTTCCGCATATTGAGGTGCGTATAGGTAGCCGTCTTTTGCGGCAGTTCATCCATAATGGCGTTTCCTGCAACTCGCAGGAAACGTTCATAGGGTAAAAAATGTTGGCATTCCTGAAGATTGGCGCCTTGTTCGCTATCACTGCTTTGGCAGAGATCGTGGGCTGTTATTTGCCTTGGCTGGTAATGAAACAAGGGAAGTCAGTCTGGCTCTTGGTCCCAGCTGCTGTGTCATTAGCGCTGTTTTCCTGGCTACTCACTCTGCATCCGACAGCCGCTGGCCGGACCTATGCGGCATACGGTGGGATGTACATAGCGGTCGCTTTACTGTGGCTCCGATTTGTTGATGGAATTGTGCTGAGTCGTTGGGATGTTGCCGGTGCGGGGATCGCCTTGGTAGGCATGGCTGTGATTTCTTTACAGCCACAGCTGCAATAACCGTTTTAGGTGAATTGAGTCCATCGTGACTGGCCCAATTCGGCCAGGAGCTGCCGGTTACGGATGCGACCCGAAAGCAGTCAATCAGACGCCTCGAGTGTATGCTTATGCAGCAAATCCTGATTTGCTGCTTGTCGGGGAAGTCAGGACGGCACGAAATAATATCAAGGCACTGGGACGCGGACGGCACGCTGTCTCAGACCTTCAATCAGGGCGGCGTCATATAGCAGTACCCGTCCAGGTCAACCGCTTGCGTCGTGCCGTCCGCTCGAACAACTGCACGGGCGAAGTGTAATTCTTCAGCGACAGCGGCAAAGCAGCGCAGGTGGCGAAGTTCCATATGTTCTCGTCCGTCTCCGTTGACGCGTACTGTGCTACCTAATAGCCACCGCTTCGGATTCCTGGGGTTGCCAACCGCCGCCGAGCGCCTTGAATGCCGCGACCGCCGCGCGTGCGGATTCGGTTTGCGCTTGCGCTCGCATATCGGACGCACGTAGCAAATTCTCGTCGGCTTGCAGGACTTCGATAAGGCTGACGACCCCTTTCTGGTATGCCGCAAACGAGGCCCGCCGCGCTTGACTGAGCGAATCCACACCCTGACTGAGTATGCCGGCCTGATCTTCGCGTTTTACCAGGGCCGAGAATGCGTTTTCCACGTCTTCGGTGGCGCGCAGCGCGGCGAGCCGATAACCGGCTAGCGCCTCGGCTTCCTGGCCTTTGGCTAGGTCAATCTGGGCGTTGATGCGGCCGAAGTCGAACAGGCGCCAGCGAAGGCCCAGCACGCCGGCGGCTTGGCTTGCGCCGCTGGTGAACAGGTTGCCGCTAGATAAAGATGTCGCGCTGCCGATCAGTCCGCTAAAGGAGAGCTTGGGGTAATACTCGGCGATCGCCATGCCGATACGCGCGTTCGACGCAGCCAGACGGCGTTCGGCCACGATCAGATCGGGCCTGCGCCTGAGCAAATCAGCCGGCGAGCCGGTTGATGCGATCTGCGGAGCGACCGGAATAACGCCAGCATTAGCCAGCTCCTCCCGATGCGTACCGGGCGGTGTGCCGAGCATCACGTCCAGCGCATTCATGGCTGTATCCAGCCCTGTTTCGAGGACCGGTACCGATGCCCGCACCTGGGCGAGCGCGCCCTCGACCTGCCGCACTTGAAGTTCGGCTGCCAATCCCTTGCCATAAAGCAGATTGACGGTTGATAGTAGTTCCTGTTGCGTCTGTACCTGCCGGCGAGCAACGTCTAAGCGAGTTTGCAGTCCACGTATACTGATATAGATGTCGGCGGTCTGCGCCGCCACCGCCAATCGTGTCGCCGCCGCGCCAGCCTCCGAAGCCTGATACTCGGCCAGTGCCGCTTCCCGTCCGCGACGCAGGCCGCCAAATACGTCCAGCTCCCAGCCTACGCCGAGGTTGGCCTCATAGGCGTTGCCGTAACGATCGAAATTGGGCCTTGAATTCAAGACTTGCCCCAATGGCGTTTCAACTGATTGGTAAGCTCGTGTACCTTGGGCATTGATGTTGCCGGAAGGCAGCAACGCGGCATTCGCGGCCCCGAGTCCTGCGCGCGCCTGGGCGACGCGAGCGGCTGCTTGCGCAAGATCCAAATTCTGCTCCAGCGCAAGCGTTACGAAGCGGGTCAATTGTGGATCGCCAAAACTTCCCCACCACACACTGAAATCGGCAGTGGCGTTGGCATGCCGTTGCTCAACTGCCGTTTGACCAAGGTAGCGGTCTGGCATGGACGTGTCGGGCCGAATGTAATCCGGCCCGACAGCGCAACCCGCCGAAAGACTGGCGACGACTAACATGAAGAGAGTGCGTTTAAGTAGCATGGGTATCTTCCGCGAAGTGAAAGGGAGAAATTGTGCAGTGACTATATCATGAAATCGTCACTCGTTGTGCAAGTCGAAGATAAGGGGTAAGCTGTTGAATATGAGCAAAGCAACCACTAATCCGGGCTCAGCCCGAGGCCCAGTCGATCACGAAGTGCGAGATCAAATTGTTGTCGCGGCTACCGAGCACTTCCGCCTGTACGGCTACGAAAAGACCACCGTCTCTGACCTTGCCAAGGCCATCGGCTTTTCCAAGGCCTATATTTACAAGTTCTTCGAGTCCAAGCAGGCCATTGGCGAATTGATTTGCGCAAATTGCCTACACGAGATTGAAACCGATGTCAGGGCAGCCGTTGACGGAGTCGACCGCCCGCCAGAGAAACTGCGGCGCATGTTCAAGACGGGCGTCGAGTCAAGCGTTCGCCTGTTTTTTGAAGATCGCAAGCTCTATGACATTGCGGCTTCGGCTGCCACCGAACATTGGGAGGCGGTACGCACCTATGAGGGGCGCGTCAAGGCAATGTTGCAGGACATCCTGCGTCAGGGGCGTGAGACAGAGGAGTTTGAGCGCAAGACGCCGCTCGATGAGACCGCGACGGCGATTTACCTGGTCATTCGGCCCTATCTCAACCCACTGCTTTTGCAGCAAAGCTTCGATTCCGCGGATGATGCGCCGGCGCAACTATCTAATCTGGTGTTGCGCAGTTTATCGCCATAAATGCCAAATATCGATGTGACCATTGACATAATTAGTCACTGGTCTCAAAATAGAAGTCCTGTTTAGCTCTTTATGGGATTTCTATGCTCCGCCGCCTCGTTTTCTCTGCCGCCCTATCTACATTGCCGTTTGCACTCGTCGCCTGTGGCGAAAAACCGCAATCCGATCCACGTACCGAAGCGCCGTTGGTACGTGCGGCTACCATTCAGGGCGCGGTCGCTGCATCACGTACGTTCACCGGAACCGTAGCCGCTCGGGTACAAAGCGATCTTGGTTTCCGGGTCTCTGGCAAGGTGCTGGAGCGGCTTGTGGATGCGGGGCAAACCGTTAAGCGTGGGCAACCGCTCATGCGCATCGACCCCGTCGATCTGAAGCTTGCAGCGCATGCTCAGCAGGAAGCAGTCGCCGCAGCACGAGCACGGGCGCAGCAAACGGCGGACGATGAAGCCCGCTACCGCGACCTGCGCGGAACCGGCGCGATATCGGCTTCAGCCTACGACCAAGTCAAGGCTGCGGCAGATACTGCCAAAGCCCAGCTCAATGCGGCCGAAGCCCAAGCCGAAGTTGCTCGCAACGCGAGCCGATACACGGAGCTGGTAGCGGATTCCGATGGCGTCATCATGGAAACGCTGGTCGAACCCGGTCAAGTCGTCAACGCCGGACAAGTCGTGGCGCGTGTAGCCCATGCCGGACGCCGCGAAGCCATCATCCAATTGCCGGAAACCTTGCGCCCCGCGGTCGGCTCAGTAGGGCAAGCCACGCTCTTTGGCAAAGAGGGCGTTATCGTTCCAACCAAACTCAGGCAACTTTCGGACACTGCAGACCGGCTGACCCGCACCTTCGAGGCGCGGTATGTGCTGGACGGGGAGATGTCCAACGCCCCACTGGGCACAACGGTCAGCGTTCAGATCCAGGACGCACATCCCGCTGAGCAAGGCGGCCTGTGGGTGCCGATTGGCTCGCTGTTCGACGCGGGCAAGGGGGCGGGAGTCTGGGTCATCGAAGGCAAGCCAGCAAAGGTTTCCTGGCGGACGGTCGCGGTCCAGCGACTGGACGACGACGGCGCGTACATTGCAGGTCAACTCAAGCCAGGTGACCGGATAGTCGCACTCGGCGCGCACCTGCTGCACGAAGGCGAGCAGGTGCGGGTGGCTGACCAGGCCGCCGCCGCAACCGTGGGAGTGCGGCCATGAGCGAAGGTCGCTTCAACCTGTCGGCGCTCGCCGTACGCGAGCGCTCCGTCACCTTGTTTCTGATCTGCTTGATCTCGTTGGCCGGGCTCATTTCCTTCTTCAAACTTGGACGAGCGGAAGATCCCGCGTTCACGGTCAAGGTGATGACCATCGTTACTGCTTGGCCAGGCGCCACCGCACAGGAAATGCAAGACCAGGTTGCCGAAAAGATCGAAAAGCGCTTGCAGGAACTGCGCTGGTACGACCGGTCCGAGACCTACACCAGACCTGGCTTGGCCTTCACTACCTTGAACCTGCTCGACAGCACCCCGCCATCGGAAGTGCAGGAGGAGTTTTACCAAGCCCGAAAGAAAATCAGCGATGAGGCAAGCAACCTTCCGCCTGGCGTGATCGGGCCGATGGTCAACGATGAATACGCGGACGTCACCTTTGCTCTATTCGCACTCAAGGCCAAGGGCGAACCACAGCGTCTACTTGTACGCGACGCGGAGACGCTGCGCCAGCGCCTGCTGCATGTGCCAGGTGTAAAGAAGGTCAACATCGTCGGCGAGCAGTCTGAGCGCATCTATGTCGAGTTCTCCCATGAGCGCCTGGCAACGCTGGGCGTCAGCCCGCAGGAAGTATTCGCCGCACTCAATAGCCAGAACGCGCTGACGCCGGCTGGCTCCGTGGAAACCAAGGGACCGCAGGTGTTTATTCGCCTGGACGGCGCTTTCGATGAATTGCAAAAGATCCGCGATACGCCGGTCGTGGCGCAAGGCCGCACATTGAAGCTGTCGGACATCGCCACGATCAAGCGTGGTTATGAGGACCCGGCGACTTTCATGATCCGCAACGGCGGCGAACCCGCGCTGCTGTTGGGCATCGTCATGCGCGATGGCTGGAACGGATTAGACTTGGGCAAGGCGCTGGATAAAGAGGTCGGTGCGATCAACGCCGGCATGCCGCAGGGTATGGGCCTGACCAAGGTCACGGACCAAGCCGTCAACATCAGCTCGGCGGTCGATGAGTTCATGGTCAAGTTCTTCGTCGCGCTGCTGGTGGTCATGGTGGTGTGTTTCGTGAGCATGGGCTGGCGTGTGGGTATCGTAGTTGCCGCGGCCGTGCCGCTGACGCTGGCGGCAGTCTTCATTGTGATGGCCGCGACCGGAAAGAACTTCGACCGCATCACGCTGGGCTCGCTGATCCTGGGACTGGGACTGCTTGTGGACGATGCCATCATCGCTATCGAGATGATGGTGGTAAAGATGGAAGAAGGCTACGACCGCATTTCCGCGTCTGCCTATGCGTGGAGCCACACTGCCGCGCCAATGCTCTCCGGCACGCTGGTCACGGCCGTCGGCTTCATGCCCAATGGCTTTGCCCGTTCCACCGCCGGCGAATACACCAGCAATATGTTCTGGATTGTCGGCATCGCACTGATCGCGTCGTGGGTAGTCGCCGTAGTCTTTACACCTTACCTTGGCGTCAAGCTGCTACCCGACCTCAAAAAAGTCGAAGGCGGCCACGACGCACTCTACGACACGCCGCGCTATAACCGCTTCCGCCAGGTGTTGGAGCGCGTTATCGCACGCAAGTGGCTGGTCGCCGGTACTGTAGTGGGTCTTTTCGTCGTGGCGGTGCTGGGAATGGCAGTGGTCAAGAAGCAATTCTTCCCGATCTCCGACCGCCCGGAAGTGCTGGTCGAGGTGCAGATGCCCTATGGCACCTCGATCGGCCAGACCAGCGCCGCCACAGAGAAGGTGGAAGCATGGTTGGCCAAACAACCGGAAGCGAAGATCGTCACGGCCTATGTTGGCCAAGGCGCGCCACGCTTCTACTTGGCGATGGGACCAGAACTGCCTGACCCGTCGTTTGCCAAGATCGTGATCCGCACAGACAACCAGGATGAGCGCGATGTGTTGAAAAAGCGGTTACGCGAGGCAGTCGCCGCTGGCCTCGCCCCTGAGGCGCGCGTGCGTGTCACCCAGCTCGTATTCGGCCCGTACTCGCCGTTCCCGGTCGCCTACCGGGTCGCTGGCCCGGACCAGGACAAGCTACGCAGTATCGCGGCTGAAGTGCAACGGGTCATGGAAGCCAGTCCGATGATGCGCACAGTCAACGCTGACTGGGGCACGCGTACGCCTATGCTGCACTTCACCTTGCAGCAAGACCGTTTGCAGGCCGTCGGGCTGAGCTCCAGCGCCGTGGCGCAGCAACTGCAATTCTTGCTCAGCGGTGCGCCTGTCACCACCGTACGCGAGGACATCCGCACGGTGCAAGTCACGGCCCGTTCGGCTGGCGACAGCCGGCTCGACCTGGCGAAGATCGCGGACTTCACGCTGGCTGGCGTCAATGGCCAACGCATCCCGCTGTCGCAGGTGGGTAAGGTCGACGTGCGCATGGAGGAAGCAATCATGCGCCGTCGCGACCGCATGCCGACGATCACCGTCCGGGGCGACATCGCCGATGGCTTGCAGCCGCCGGACGTGTCAACAGCCATCACCCAGCAGATCCAGCCCATCATGGACAAACTGCCTGGCGGCTACCGCATCGAGGAGGCCGGTTCCATCGAAGAGTCAGGAAAAGCGACGAAAGCAATGTTGCCGCTATTTCCCATCATGCTGGCAGTAACCCTACTCATCATCATCTTCCAGGTGCGCTCGATCTCCGCAATGGTCATGGTCTTCCTGACCAGCCCACTTGGACTGATCGGCGTGGTGCCAACCTTGATTCTGTTCCAGCAGCCATTCGGCATCAATGCGCTGGTCGGCCTGATCGCGCTGTCGGGCATCCTGATGCGCAACACGCTGATTCTGATCGGGCAAATCCGCCACAACGAACAGGCGGGATTGAGCCCATTCCATGCGATTGTCGAGGCAACCGTGCAGCGTTCCCGGCCGGTGGTCTTGACCGCATTGGCGGCGATCTTGGCTTTCATTCCGCTTACCCATTCGGTGTTCTGGGGCAGGCTCGCTTACACGTTGATCGGCGGCACATTTGCAGGGACGATCCTGACCCTCGTGTTCTTGCCGGCGATGTATTCCATCTGGTTCAAGATCCGGCCAGTCCCTTCGCCAGCCTGATCTGCCGTTCATCCCAATTCACACAACCAGAAAGGAACTGCCATGTCGAATTCTAAAGTTGTCGTCGTTACCGGCGTGTCATCGGGCATCGGGCGAGTCACCGCGGAGAAGTTTGTCAAGCGTGGTTGCCGAGTATTCGGTACCGTACGCAATACTGCAAAAGCACAGTCAATACCTGGTGTCGTGCTGGTGGAAATGGATATCCGTGACGAAGCGTCTGTTCAGCATGGAATCCGGACCATCGTCGCTGAGGCCAAGCGCATTGACGTGCTCGTCAATAGTGCCGGCGTGACCCTGCTTGGCTCGACGGAAGAAACGTCGATCGCCGAGGCTCAGTCGCTGTTCGATACCAATGTTTTTGGCATCTTGCGCACAACGCAAGCGGTATTGCCGCACATGCGCGAGCAACGTTCGGGAAGGATCGTCAACGTCAGTTCAGTGCTGGGCTTCCTTCCGGCTCCGTACATGGGGCTCTATTCAGCATCCAAACATGCCGTTGAGGGGATGTCCGAGACCTTGGATCATGAGGTGCGCAAGTTCGGAATCCGTGTGGCGCTTGTCGAGCCTTCTTTCACCAAGACCAATTTGGATCTCAATGCACCCCATGCGGCTTCCCAACTTTCAGCCTATGACGATGAGCGCAACGGCGTGTTCCGCGCAATTGAACAAAATGTCAAAGGCGCACCTGAGCCCGATGGTGTCGCGACCGCGATTGTCGATGCCGCGTTGGGTCCTTGGAGAATGCGGCGCACTCCGAAAGGCCAAGCATCTCTTCTGAGCAAATTGCGTCGCTTCATGCCTGCCGGCCCCGTCGATGCAAGTCTGAGAAAGACATTTGGACTCGCCTGAAATCGGTTCGCTGCTTTCACGTCAAGACCCGAACTCAACGGACTTTGCTCTGCGCGAACCTGGCGCACCTAATTGTCAGGAGAACCCTATGGCCGTAACGACGACTATTGACTGGAGCGTTCAACAAGTAGCTTCGCTGCAACGTTCGATTGCAGGCGGCGGCAAGCCCGGCCTCGCCCGAATGGAGCAGCTAGCCGGTAAGAGCGGGCGCGAAATTCTCGAAGCCATGATGTCCGGCGAGTTGCCGTATCCACCCATGAACGAAACCATGAACATGACGTTGCTGGAGGTGGGCGACGGACGCGCCGTGTTTCAAGGTATTCCACTATTACAGCACTACAACCCGCTCGGCTCGGTGCACGGTGGCTGGTTTGCCACGCTCCTCGACTCGGCGTTGGGTTGCGCAGTGCAAACCACGCTACCAGCCGGGCGTTCCTACACGACGGCCGAACTCAGCTTGAACATCGTGCGGCCAGCCTCACACAAGACAGGCCCGCTGCGTGCGGTTGGCAGGGTTATACATATTGGCCGACAAATCGCCACCGCAGAAGCCCGTATCGAAGACGAAAAAGGCAAGCTATATGCCCATGCGACCACAACCTGTTTTGTCTTCGACGTGCCGGTAGCTTGACGGCAAGTAGCACTACTCCATTCAGGTCGGCAAGGTCCAGCACCGCCAGTTCCAGCGAACCACCGGCGGCTACAGCGGCATCACGTACGGCGCTGGTTGCGGGCCTCGGCCTTGGCACGATCGCGGGCGGCTCCGACCACGTAGGTCCCATGAGCCGCCAAGGCTCGGGCGGTTGCCACCCCAAGCCGGACGAGGCGCCGGTGACCAAGACACGCTTGCCGGACAAATCTACGTTGGCCAGGACCTCAAACTGCGGGCAACCCGGGGTCGATCCCGGTCATAGCGATTGAGGCGTCCCAGAGCCTTTTTGCGAGGGCCGGATCTTCTGCCTGTGGAGCCCGTTTAGCCTCTCCGGCCACACCTCGGATTCCGCCAA
>Ga0182005_1000903_pt1 | contig 12986 bp, 10 predicted proteins | sample Sormic07211103_1_FD_123021 | JGI IMG/M metagenome (GOLD analysis project Ga0182005, IMG submission 123021) | Rhizosphere microbial communities from Sorghum bicolor, Mead, Nebraska, USA - 072115-103_1 MetaG | ecosystem: Host-associated > Plants > Roots > Rhizosphere | place: USA: Nebraska...
AACTCGCCTTCGGCTCAAACATCTTTCCCCACAATTCCCGGCTGACACGCGCCGGATTTGGCAACGTCTCAATGCGGAATTCAAAAGCAACAGCAACGTCAAAAGCAACTACAACGTCAAAAGCAACTACAACGTCAAAAGCAACAGCCGCGCATTTGTTCGGCCGGGGTGATGTATTACCTATCGGCGCTGCTGTTGCCTGTCTGGATAATTACTGCGGTCCCTGCGCCAGGATCAGCGCCTTCAATTGCTCGCGTTCTTCCGCATTGAGATCAACCAGCGGCGTGCGCACTGGCCCGCCGTCGTGGCCGGCGATGGTGGCGCCGGCTTTGACTATGCTGACGGCGTAGCCGGCTTTTTTGTTGCGGATGGCCAGGTAGGGCAGGAAGAAAGTGTCGAGCAGGCGGCCGGTGGTGGCGTGGTCGTCGTTCTTGATCGCGGTGTAGAAGTCGATAGCCATCTTTGGCAGGAAATTGAACACCGCCGAGGAATAGACCGGCACGCCGAGCGCCTTGTACGGGGCGGCGAACAGTTCTGCTGTCGGCAGGCCGCCGAGGTAGCTCAGGCGGTCGCCGAGGCGGCGCCGGATCGATACCATCAGCTCGATATCGCCGATGCCGTCCTTGAAGCCGATCAGGTTAGGGCAGCGCGCCGCCAGCAATTCCACCGAGTCCGCGTTCAGGCGGCAGATGCCGCGGTTGTACACGACTACGCCGAACTTGACCGAATTGCAGATGGCTTCCACGTGCGCGACCAGGCCGTCTTGCGACGCTTCGGTCAGGTAGTGCGGCATCAGCAGGATGCCTTGCGCGCCGAGGCGTTCGGCTTCCTGCGCAAAAGCAATGGCGGTGCGGGTAGGGCCGCCGGCGCCGGCCAGGATCGGCACTTTGCCGCGGCAGGTTTCGACCGCTACCCTTACCACATTGGAATACTCGGAGGTGGTCAGCGAAAAGAACTCGCCGGTGCCGCCTGCCACAAACAAGGCGCTTGCACCGTAGGGGGCCAGCCATTCGAGCCGAGCTGCATAAGTGCTCGGGCGGAATTCGCCTTGCGCATCGAAATCGGTGATCGGGAAGGACAGCAGGCCGGCGGAAAGCGTTTGTTTGAGTTCTTGAGGATTCATGGTCTCGGGATGAAGTAGTGCTGCGGTTGATAATCGGACGCTTTCGCCGCAAAAGGGCACCAGGCGTCCGGATGGTTAAGTTATCAGTCATCGTACAACAAAGATTTGCAGTATGCAAGCCGGATAATGTTGTTTGTTGCGCGGGAAGGGGATGAGCCGGGCGCGGAAGGCCGGGTCAGGCGGCGGGGAAAGCGAGCAGGCGGGAGCGTTGCCATGAAGCTGCCGGGCGCGCCGGCAGCGAGGTTTTCAGTGTTTGATTACGACGCCAGCGCCATGCTGTCCTGCACCTTGCGCAAGCGCTCGCGGCTGTTGCTCAGGTGGGTGCGCATTGCCGCCCGCGCTGTCTCCGGGTCCTGGCGCACGATGGCGTTGTAGATATCTTCGTGCTCGCGGTGGACGCGGTCCAGGTAGGCCGCCGGATCGTCATGCGCCAGCCTGGCGGAGTTGATCCGGGTGCGCGGGATGATGGTGGTGCCGAGGTGGGTCAGGATGTCGACAAAATAGCGGTTGCCGGTCGCTTGCGCGATATGCAGGTGGAACTGGACGTCGGCCGCCACCGAGTCGCCGTGCTCGTGGGCGCTCTTCTGGAAGGCGTCCAGCGCCATCCGCATCTGCGCCAGCTGCTCGTCGCTGCGCCGCGCCGCCGCCAGCCCCGCGGCTTCCGCCTCGAGGCTGATGCGCAGTTCCAGGATGGCCAGGATATCGCGCATGGTGATCACGGTTTCCGGATCGATGTCGAAGCTGCCGGAGCTGCTTGCCGCCAGCACGAAAGTGCCGATGCCGTGCCGCGTCTCTACCAGTCCCGAAGCCTGCAGGTGCGAAATCGCCTCGCGTATCACGGTGCGGCTGACGCCCTGGGTACGCATCAGTTCCGATTCGGTCGGCAGCTTGTCCCCGGGTTTGCTGCTGCCGTTCCTTATGCTGTCGGCAATATTGGCGACCACGCTCTGCGCCAGGTTGCGATGTTTCTTGCGCGGTGCGCCAGGGTCGGGCTGAGTAGTGAGCGGTGTATTCATGGGGTAGGGGCCGCGGGAAAGGTAAATCTAGTTGCTAAATTATTTCTAGCTGATTATACTACGATTCAAGTTGTAGGATGACTGATAACATCAAGGTAGTTTAACGCAGGTTAAACATCAAGAATAATAAGAACGGCGCCTTGTAACAAGCCCCGGCCTGGACCCGCAGCATGCGGCCAAGGCTGCGGGTGGCGGAAGCTGCGCATTCCAGGCCGCTCTGCCGCAGGCGCCGACTCTGGCGAAACAGGAGACGCAGGTGAATATCGATAAAACGACCGGGCCGGCAGCGGCCCCGCGCGGCAAGCTGCGCTACATGATTTTGTTCATGCTGTTCGTGGTGACCACTTTCAACTACGCGGACCGCGCCATCCTGTCCATTGCCGGCACGGCAATGAAGGGCGAACTGGGCTTCGACGCGGTCACCATGGGTTTCATCTTCTCGGCTTTCAGCTGGGCCTATGTGCTGGGACAGCTGCCGGGCGGCTGGCTGCTCGACCGCTACGGATCGAAACGGGTCTACGCCGCCAGCATCTTCATCTGGTCGCTGTTTACGCTGCTGCAGGGCGGCGTACATTTCCTCGGCGTGCTGTGGGCGGTGCCGGCCTTGTTCATGCTGCGCTTCATGGTGGGCCTGGCGGAAGCGCCTTCCTTCCCCGCCAACGGCCGCATCGTCGCCGCCTGGTTCCCGACCACCGAGCGCGGCACCGCCTCGGCGATCTTCAACTCCGCGCAATATTTCGCCACTGTGCTGTTCGCGCCGCTGATGGCCTGGATCACGCACGCTTACGGCTGGTCGGAAACGTTTGTCGTCATGGGCGTGGCGGGCCTGGTGCTGAGCATGGTCTGGATGCGGGTGATGCACAGCCCGAAAGACCATCCGCGCATGACGCCGGCGGAGCTGGCGCATATCCGCGACGGCGGCGGCCTGGTCGAGATGGACCAGGGCCTGGGGCAGGCGGCAGGCAAGGGAGCGCAGGTGAACCGCGGCGTCAAGCTGGGCTATCTCAAGCAGCTGCTCGGTAACCGCATGCTGGCCGGCGTCTACCTGGGCCAATATTGCATCAATACGATTACCTATTTTTTCCTGACCTGGTTCCCCATCTACCTGGTGCAGGAGCGCGGCATGTCGATCCTGAAGGCCGGCATCGTGGCGTCCTTGCCGGCGATCTGCGGTTTTCTCGGCGGCGTGCTGGGCGGCCTGATCTCGGACCGCCTGATCAAGCGCGGCTTTTCGCTGACCTGGGCGCGCAAGATCCCGATCGTCGCAGGCCTGCTGCTGTCGACTACCATGATCTTGTGCAATTATGTCGATACCCAATGGATGGTGGTCGGCATCATGGCGCTGGCATTTTTCGGCAAGGGCGTCGGCGCGCTGGGCTGGGCAGTGGTGGCGGATACCTCGCCGAAGGAAATCATCGGCCTCACCGGCAGCCTGTTCAACATGTTCGGCAACATCGCAGGCATCACGGCGCCGATCGTGATCGGCTACATCATCAAGCAGACCGGTTCCTTCGAGTGGGCGCTGGTGTATGTCGGCGCCAACGCCTTGCTGGCCGTGGTCAGCTACCTGATGATCGTGAAAGACATCAAGCGCGTCGAGCTCAAGCCGCTGGACGATGCAGGGCAGCCGTACAAGAAATTATCTGGAGTGGAATCATGAGCAAGGCAGCAACCGACAAAACAGACAGCAACACGCCGCTGTATATCCGCATGCAGGAGCAAGACAATGTCGCCATTGTCGCCAACGACGGCGGCCTGCCGGCCGGTTCGGTGTTTCCCTGCGGGCTGGTGCTGCGCGACAAGGTGCCGCAAGGCCACAAGGTTGCCTTGCGCGACCTGGCTGAAGGCGAAGCCATCGTGCGCTACGGCGTGGTGATCGGTTATGCGCAGCGGCCGATCGCGCAAGGCAGCTGGATCGAAGAATCGCTGGTCAGGATGCCGCCGGCGCGGGAGCTGAGCAACCTGCCGATCGCCACCCGCAAGCCGGCGGCGGCGGCGCCGCTGGAAGGCTACACCTTCGAGGGTTACCGCAACGCTGACGGCACGGTCGGCACCCGCAATATCCTGGCGATCAGCACCACGGTGCAATGCGTATCCGGGGTAGTGGAGCATGCGGTCAAGCGCATCAAGGCCGAGCTGCTGCCGAGCTATCCCCATGTCGACGACGTCATCGGCCTGGAGCATACCTACGGTTGCGGCGTCGCGATCGATGCGCCGGGCGCGGAGATTCCGATCCGCACCCTGCGCAACATCAGCATGAATCCGAATTTCGGCGGCCAGGCGATGGTAGTCAGCCTGGGCTGCGAAAAACTGCAGCCGGGCCGGCTGTTCCCGCAAGGCTCGATTCCGATCCAGAGCACCGGCGGCAAGGAAGACGGCTTGCGCGTGGTGTGCCTGCAGGATGCCGAACACGTCGGTTTCGAATCGATGATCGTTTCCATCATGGCCACCGCCAGGGAGCAATTGGCCGAACTGGACAAGCGGCGCCGGGTTACCTGCCCGGCCTCGGAGCTGGTGGTCGGCGTGCAGTGCGGCGGCAGCGACGCCTTCTCCGGCGTGACGGCGAACCCGGCGGTAGGTTTTGCCAGCGACCTGCTGGTGCGCGCCGGCGCCGCCGTGATGTTTTCCGAAACCACCGAAGTGCGCGACGGCATCGACCAGCTGACCGCGCGCGCCGCCAGCGCCGAGGTGGCGCAAGCCATGATCCGCGAGATGGCCTGGTACGACGATTACCTGACCCGCGGCGGCGTCGACCGCAGCGCCAACACCACGCCCGGCAACAAGAAGGGCGGCCTGGCCAACATCGTCGAAAAAGCCATGGGCTCGATCGTCAAATCCGGCAGCAGCACGATTTCCGGCGTGCTGTCGCCGGGCGACAAGCTGCGCCAGAAGGGGTTGATCTATGCCGCCACGCCGGCCAGCGATTTTGTCTGCGGCACGCTGCAGCTGGCCGCCGGCATGAACCTGCACGTATTCACCACCGGCCGCGGCACGCCCTACGGCCTGGCCGCGGTGCCGGTCATCAAGGTCGCCACCCGCAACGACCTGGCGCGGCGCTGGCACGACCTGATGGACGTCAACGCCGGCCGCATCGCCAGCGGCGAGGCCAGCATCGAAGAGGTCGGCTGGGAATTGTTCCAGCTGATGCTGGATGTGGCCAGCGGGCGCAAGCAGACCTGGGCGGAACACCACAAATTGCACAATGCCTTGACGCTGTTCAATCCGGCGCCGATTACCTGACAGGACAGAAATGCACCATAACCTCGGCCGGCTGTGTACCTCCCTGGCGCTCATGGCGTGCGCCGCATCGGCTTCGGCCACAACCATGGTGTACGTGTCCAACGCCGACAGCCGCGACATTTATGTCATGGAGCTCAGCCAGGCGGACGGCAGCGTCGCCCTGGTGGAGAAAGTGGCGACCGGCGGCACGGTGATGCCGCTGGCGGTCAGTCCCGGCCGCCGTTTCCTGTATGCCTCCTTGCGTTCGCTGCCGTATTCGGTCAGCAGCTTCACCATCGACCGGCAAAGCGGCAAGCTGGGTTTGCTGTCGACCGTACCGCTGGCCGACAACATGGCCAACCTGGCGACCGACAAGACCGGCCGCTTTTTGCTGGCGGCGTCCTACACCGGCAGCAAGATTTCCATCAATCCGATCGCCGCCAAGGGCGAGGTCGAGGCGCCGCCGCTGGCCGTGATCCCGACCCGTGAAAAAGCCCATGCGGTAGCAACCGATCCTGCCAATACCCACCTGTTCGCCAGCAGCCTGGGTGGCGACGTCATCCAGCAATATCGCTTCGATGCGGCCAGCGGCCAGGTTACGCCTGGCGTTCCGCCGTATGTGGAAACCAGCCATGGCGCCGGTCCGCGCCATTTCGTGTTCGACCGCCGCGCCCGTTTCGTCTACGGCACCAACGAACTGGACGGCAGCCTCAATACCTATCGCTACGATGCCGCCGCCGGCGCCATGACGCTGCTGGCTTCCGTTTCGCTGCGGCCCAAGGATTTCCAGGGCGCGGCGCTGGCGCCCGCCGACCTGCACCTGACGCCGGACGGCCGTTTCCTGTATGCCTCGGAGCGCACCTCAAGCACGCTGGCCGGGTTTGCCGTCGATCCCGACAGCGGCGCATTGACCCCGGTCGGCAATTTCCCGACAGAGACCCAGCCGCGCGGCTTCAATATCGACCCAAGCGGCCGCTACCTGCTGGCGGTCGGCCAGCAGTCGAACCGCATGAGCAGCTACGCCATCGACCAGAAAACCGGCGCGCTGCAGCTGCTGCACCGCTACGACATGGGGAAAAATCCCAACTGGGTCGAGATCGTCGAGCTGCCATAGCCGTCGCCGGCAAGATGGCGACGACCGATCGTCAATGCATCTGGAACATGCGGCCGGCCCGCCGCGCCGCTGCCGCCAGGTACAGCGGCGACGGCGCGCGCAGGTTTTCGGCATAGCAGGTGTAGACCATCTTGATCACGTGGTCGTCGTCGGAGGCGATGGCGGTGGTGAACAGGTCTTGCCAGGTATCCGCGTTGTCGATCAAGGTTTCTACATCATCCGAGATCACATCCGATGCCGCCAGGGGCGGCGCGCCTATCGATACGTACGCGGCGCAAACCGCTACCCACAGGTCCGGCAGCAGGCGCTGGACCAGCGCCGCCGGCAGATGGGACAGCACGCGGCGCGCGGCATGCAAGCCGGTGACGACATGCAGGGCGGTGAAATTATTGGTCTGCCAATACAAGGAAATGGCCGCCCGCGCCATATCGTCAAGCAGTTGCGGCTGCGCCGGCGCAGCCGGCAGCACTGCGTAGAACAGCGGGTAGCCGGCCACCGCCCGCAGGCGCGTAACAATCAGGCTGCCGGTGAATACCGTGCCATGCAGCGCGCGCGACAAGATGGCCAGACCCTGGTTGACCGAGGCAGCCGGTATTCGCTGGTGCGGTCCCGTGTCGATGTGCAGGTTGCCGCAGACCAGCGCCGCCAGCCCCGCAGCGATTTCGCTCAGGTGCTGTGCTTCCAGGCCGTATGCAAGCCGGATCAAGGCATGGAAGGCGCCGCTTGCGGGGGCAAACGGTATCCTGCCCAGCACTTGTTCAAGGACGGCGTCGGCGCCGGCGCTCCAGATCCATTCTTCAAAATATTCGCGCAGGGCGCTGACGGCGCTGGCGTCGCCGATGCAGGCCAGCCATGTATCGCGGCCGACCGCCTTGAGCACTGGCCGGGCCGGCACGGCCGAGCGGCGTTGCCAGTTGTCGAAAAATTCCTGCAGGCGCGCCGGCTGCGCGCCCATTCCGGCCAGCGCGCACAGCGCCATCGGACAGTGGTTGGTCAAGCCTTTGTTGTCGTCGGCATAGCGGACATTGGCGTCAAGCAGGCGGTGCAGGGTTGGTTCGCGTAGTCGTTGATTCATGTGATAGGCCCAAGATCAGTGGTTGACCGGCGCAGTATGCAAGTTAAAGTAAACTTGAGGTCAACAGGAATTTTTGCTGCGCCCTATGCCGCTCTTTTGAAGATCACGCTGGCTTTCAGGCCGGCCAGCCGCGGCGCCTGGCCCAGCTTCACTTCCGCCTGGTGCAGCTCGGCCACCTGCTTGACGATGGCCAGGCCGAGGCCGCTGCCGGTGGCCTGCGGCACCAGGCAGCGGTAGAAACGGTCAAACACGCGCTCCCGTTCGTCCGCAGGAATGCCAGGCCCGCTGTCTTCTATTTCCAGCAGGATGTCGTCCTGGCTGGCGCGGATGGTGACGTCGACCTGGCCGCCGCTGGGGGTGTAGCGCACCGCGTTGTCGATCAGGTTGCGCAGCAGGATGTGCAAATGATGTTCGGATCCCATGATGTGCCCGGCATCCAGCTGCTCGACGCCGAGGTTGATTTTGCGCGTGTTGGCATAGGGGATCAGGTCGATGGTCACCTCGCGCGCAATCTCGTGCAGCTGCAGGCGGGTGTGCGGATCATGGATGCCGCCCGACTCCAGGCGCGACACCATCAGCAATTGTTCGACCAGGTGGCTGGTGCGCTTGACCCCGGCCTTCAGGTCCGCCAGCGCGCGGGTTTCGCGCCCGCTGCCGAGCGACTGTTCCACCAGCTGGGTCTGGATCTGCAGGGTGGCCAGGGGAGTGCGCAATTCGTGCGAGGCGTCGGCGATGAATTTTTTCTGGCCTTCGAGGGCGACGCCCAGGCGCTGCAGCAAGGTATCGAGCGCATGCGTCAGCGGCTTGATTTCAGCCGGCTGGTCTTGCGTGGCCAGCCGGCCCAGCTTGTCGGGAGTGCGCTTGGCCAGCTCCTGCGACAGGCGGGTCAGCGATTGCAGGCCGGTGCCGACGCTCCAATGGATCAGCAAGCCCATGATCAGTAAAAAAATCAGCAGCGGTATCAACGAACGCAGTGCGTGCTCGACAGCGATGTTGCGCCTGCCGCTGAGCGATTGCGCTACCTGGATCAGGTTGCGGTCGGTCTTGCGGATGAACAGTTTCCATTCGCTGCCGCGCCAGGTTATTTCGCTGAAGCCGGGTGTTGAAAAGCGCGGCAGGACGATAGCCTGGTGCGAGCTGTAGCTGAGCTTGCCGTTCTGGTCCCAGATCTGCAGGATGCTGTCGTCGCCGTCGTATTTCAGCGCCGGTTCGTTGGCGGCCAGGTCGTTGCCGCTGAAATGCACGGGAATGGCGGAGGCGATCTGGCTCATCTGGTCGTCGTAGATATCGGCCAGCAGGGCGCGGTCGATCAGGTAGTCGGCCAGCACAAAACATGCGCCCAGGATAGCCAGCCCGGACAACAGCCAGAACAGCAGGCGGTTTCTAATCGACACACGCGCTCTCGAGCATATAGCCCAGGCCGCGGATGTTGCGGATCACGCCCGGCGCCAGTTTTTTCCGCAATGCGTGGATATGCACCTCGATGGTATTGCTCTCCACTTCATCGTTCCAGCCATACACCTTGTCGACCAGCTGCGCGCGCGACAGCACCGCGCCCGGCTTTTCGATCAATGCCGCCAGCACCATCAGTTCGCGGCTGCTCAAGGCAATGTTTTTTCCTTTGTAAGCGACGGTATTGCTGGCCGGGTCGAAATGGATGTCGCCGTGCACCAGCAACGGGCTGGTGCGGCCGCCGCTACGGCGCAGCAAGGCGCGTATGCGGGCTGCCAGTTCATCCAGGTCGAACGGTTTGCTCAGGTAGTCGTCGGCGCCGGCGTCCAGTCCTTCGATCCGGTTCAGCACGCGGTCGCTGGCCGACAGGATGATGACCGGCGTGCTGTTGCTGCCGGAGCGCATTTTTTTCAGTACTTCCAGTCCCGATTTGCGCGGCAGGCCCAGGTCCAGCAGCACCGCGGAATAAGACTCGGCGGCCAGCGCGGCTTCGGCGGCAATCCCGTCCTGGGTCCAGTCGACGGTGAAGCCGTAGGGATAGAACCCCTTGCGGATGCTGTTGCCCAGCATGTAGTCGTCTTCAATCAGAAGTAAGCGCATCGGGTTACCCGCCTTGGTCGACCCTTGAAGATAGCAGCCGATTATGACCAGCGCGTGAAATGCGGCGCCGGTTGACGTAAATCAGACAGATTCCGCACAGCTCATTTTCGCTTAATTTTCAAAGCTTATGCTTCGCCCCGAACTACGGCTGACGGCTGCAGATGCAGGCAGAAAGCCATTCGCCGGACAATTTCTTTCGATTTTTTTGCGACAACGATTCTAAAAAGGAAACATGGAAATGAAGCGCCCAAGTTTGAAGCCAGGCACCCAGCAGGTCTTGTACGCGTTAGTATGCATGGCGGCGCCGATGATGGCCGCCGCACAGCAAGCAGCCGACGTCGACGCCGGCGCCGGCGGCGATGCCGCCATCGTTGAAGTGACCGGCAAGGCAGCTACCGCAGCCAAGACCGCGTTGTCGCAGGGTTCGCTGACGGCGCGTTCGGCGCAATCGATAGTGAGCGATGAATTCATCCGCAACCTGACCTCGCCGGTGGCCGATTTCAGCCAGGTGCTGCAGATGACGCCGGGCATGTACAGCTACAGCCCGAACGGCGTCGGCCTGGGCGATACCAAGACTTTCTTCCGCGGCTTTTCCGACGGCGACTACACGATCAGCTTCGACGGCATCCCGTTCCAGGACACCAACAGTCCTTCGCACCACACCTGGGCTTTTTTCCCCAGCCAGTTCCTGGGCGGCGCGGTGATCGACCGCAGCCCCGGCTCGGCCGCCACCATCGGCCCGGCCAACTTCGGCGGCTCGGTCAACCTGCTGTCGCGCAACCTGGAGCCGGAACAGCGCATCAGCGTGTTCGATTCCTACGGTTCGTTCAACACCAAGATCTACGGCGCCGAGGTTGAAAGCGGGCAGTTCGGCGCCGACGGCGCTTCCAACCTGCTGGTCAACGCGCACCAGATGACATCGAACGGCTACCAAAGCTACAACAAGCAAACGCGCGATGCGGTGTCGCTCAAATATCAATATGCGATCACCAGCAGCACGGCGCTGACCCTGTTCGGTTCCTATATCGACCTGAAAGCCAATACGCCCAACACCAAGGGCGCGACCCGCGCCCAGATCGCGCAGTTCGGCGACGACTACCTGCTCAGCAACAATCCCAAGCAAGCCAACTACTGGGGCTACAACTTCTACCATGTGACTTCGGACTTCGAATATGCCGGCCTCAACTCCGACCTGGGCGGCGGCTGGAAGCTGGACGACAAGCTGTACACCTACGCATATCACAACCAGCAAAACTACAACGGCAGCACCATCACCGCCACCAGCGCTACCGACAAGCTCAACAGCTACCGCACCTACGGCAACCTGTTGCGCCTGAGCCAGGAATCCAGCTTCGGCGTCCTGCGCACCGGGCTGTGGGCGGAAAACGCCGACACCAACCGCTACCAGATCCCGTCCGATCCGCGCACCTGGGTCGACGCCGCGCTGCCGAATTTCCATGAACGCTTCAAGACCACGACCCTGCAGCCGTTCGCCGAATATGAATTCCAGGTCGCCAAGGACTTGAAAATCACGCCAGGCGTGAAGTATTCGTCTTACCGCCAGGACCTGACCCAGTACGCCGACAACGGCAAGACCGTCGGCAACCTGGGCGGCAAGCCCAGCGTCCAGCACGCGGTGACCTATAACACCGTGTTGCCGTCGATTGACGTGCACTACATGCTGCAGCCGAACTGGTCGGTCTACGGCCAGTATGTCGTCGGCGATGAAATTCCTCCGAGCAGCGTGTTCGACGTCAAGAACGCCAACGTCACGGCCTTGCCGTCGTCGATCAAGAGCAAGACTTTCCAGGTCGGCTCGGTCTGGAAATCGGACAGCTTCACGTTCGACATTGACGCTTATCACATCAAATTCGATAACGCCTATTCATCGTTCACCGACAACGCCGGCAACACCACTTTCTTCGCCAACGGCGGCTCCACCACCCAGGGCGTCGAAGCCGAAGGCAACCTGGTGCTGGGCGCCGGCTTCAGCCTGTACGCCAACGCCACCTACGGCACCGCCAAGTTCGCCAATGGCCAGTGGATAGCCGGCGCGCCTAGCGATACCGAAACGCTGGGCCTGAACTACAACCGCGGCGGCTGGGATATCGGCTGGCTCAACAAGCGGGTCGGCACCATGTATAACGATAACGGCAGCGTGCACCAGGCGGTCAAGATCAGCCCGTTCACGATCTCGAACCTGTTCGTCAACTACACCATCAAGCGTCCAACGCAATTCATCAAGCAGGCCAAGATCCAGTTCGGCGTCAATAACCTGTTCGACAAGCACAGCGTCGTCGGCGTCAATCCGGCCAGCACCGCCACCTCGGCGCCGGCGCCGGGCGACGTGCTGACGCTGCTGCCGGCGCGCAGCATGTCGCTGACGCTGAACCTGGATTTCTAGACAACGAGCGGGAGCGCCGCTCCCTGTTTTTTTATTTGAAAGTACTGTCCATGCGTAAATTCATTGCTTCCCTGCTGCTCCTGTCCTTTGTCGCCTGCGCCGGCCCGGTGCTGGCGCGCGAGGAAAATCCATTCATCACGTCGAAAGAAATCGACCTGGTCAAGCTGCTGCCGCCGCCGCCCGCCAACGATTCGCTGCAAACCAAGGCTGAGCTGAGCGAAATCCTCGCCCTGCAAGCCGCGCGCACGCCGGAAATGGTGGTCCGTTCGCAAGCCGACGCCACGGAAGACATCTGGCGTTTTGCCGACGTCATGGGCGTGAAATTCAACCGCGACCGGCTGCCGCTGTTCGCCGCGTTCTTCCAGCGCGTGGTTGATTCCGAAGGCGCCGTGGTCGATACCTACAAGGATGTCTGGAAGCGTCCGCGTCCATTCATGTACAGCGACCTGGTCAAGCCTGTCGTCAAACTGTCGCGCTCCGGCGCCTATCCGTCCGGCCATGCCACGGCCGGTACGCTGATGGGCATCGTCTTGTCCAACATGGTGCCGGAAAAACGCGCCGAGATCATGGCGCGCGCCGCCGAATATGCCAACAACCGCATCGTCGGCGGCGTGCACTACCGTTCCGACATTGAGACCGGCCGCATCACAGGCACCGTGATCGCCGCCAGGCTGCAGGCTCGCGACGATTTCAACAGCGCGTTCGACGCCGCCAAGAAAGAGCTGCGCGGCGTGCTGGAACTGGGGGCCGATCCGGCTGACAACAGGTAACCGCAAGCGAGTCCCTGGATTTCAAAAAACCAATCCCCGGGATTGGTTTTTTTTAGCCCTCGTTTATATGTTCGGCCCGTATTTTTACGATATCTTTATGCGCGTTTCTCTAGACTGGAGTCATCAGAGACAGCATGCGAGCCTTATCATGATCATCACGGTTTTCAGCGAAGACGAGTTTGCCAAGCGCTCGATCATTGCGCTCAACCTGGC
>Ga0182005_1000904_pt1 | contig 12982 bp, 11 predicted proteins | sample Sormic07211103_1_FD_123021 | JGI IMG/M metagenome (GOLD analysis project Ga0182005, IMG submission 123021) | Rhizosphere microbial communities from Sorghum bicolor, Mead, Nebraska, USA - 072115-103_1 MetaG | ecosystem: Host-associated > Plants > Roots > Rhizosphere | place: USA: Nebraska...
ACCCTGCATATCCGCATGGCCAGACATTGCGAAAGTGCGCTGGCGCTGGCAAAGGCACTGGAAGGAAACCCGCTGCTGCAATGGGTGAAATACCCTATGCTGGCAAGTCATCCCCAGCATGAAATAGCAAAGGCACAAATGACCGGTGGGGGTGGTATCGTTTGCTTCGAACTGAAGGGCGGACTGGAACAGGGTACCCGTTTCCTGGATGCGCTGAAGATGCTGACCCTTACGGCGAACCTGGGCGATAGCCGCAGCATAGCTTCTCACCCTGCCAGTACCACTCATGCCAAGTTGAGTAACGAGGAAAGATTGAAGGTGGGCATCACGCCGGGCATGATTCGTATCTCTGTAGGCCTTGAAAATGCACAGGATATCATCGAAGATATTAATCAGGCGTTGGAAATAAGCAAATAATTATGCATATTTGAAGGGCTGGACAAAAAGACACGTTTGTTCAGTCCTTTTTTTATTTCCTTTTACCTATTTTATTTTATCCTATGCGTCGCTCATTATTCCTATGCCTGTTCCTGATGGCAACGGTTGCTGCCTTTGCGCAGCGAGGGGTAGCGATTCTCCCGGTTTCCATTAATTTTGGCGTACCTGCCGGAGAAGTTACACCTGAAATGCAAGAGTACAGTAAAAAGATTGGCGTCTTTTTACAGGAAGCTATGTACAATTCCATCTATGCCGGTGGCGATACCTGTCAACCTGCATCGAGGACAAACAAATTGCTCACAGATGCCGGCATCGAGCCGGATCAGCCGTACTACCTGGACAAAACAGGCCTGTGCATCCTGCTTAAGGTGAAGTATATTATAGCCATACAGGTGACCTTTGGTAAAGGAGCAGAGAAGGCAAAGAAAGAAGGTGGTCCGGATTGGTACAAGCTGACGAACGATCTTGATAAGTCCCGTACATTCAGGCTGGAAGTATTTTCTACCAACGGGCAGAGTGCCTGGGATTACAAAGAAAACTACAGCTGGAATCAGCTCATCGTTCCAAATTCCGCCGTGATTCAGCCTGACACTTATGCCAGGATTAGAAAACAAATTGAAGGATTCTTAACGTTATAATGAGAACTTTTTTTCGTTATCTTTCCGTTATGAAGTCTTTCCCTCGTTTCATCTTAATCGTTATACTCAGTTACCTGGGTGGTTTATTTTTCCCCTGGTGGACCGTAGCTATTGCAGCTTTTTTGGTAGCTGTAGCTATTCCTTTGCCACCATTTCGTAGTTTCCTGAATGGATTCATTGCCGTATTCCTGCTTTGGCTGACATTGGCCTTCCTGGCAGATGTGCGGAATGACCACATCCTGGCTAACAGGATGAGTGAGTTGATACTGAAAGTGAAGAGTCCTATACTGATTGGTGCAGTCAGTGCATTTATCGGCGGACTTGTAGCAGGGCTGGGCAGTTTGTCCGGAAGTTACCTGCGGTACAATAAAAAATTATAAGCACATCTTTATGCTGAAAACTCTTATGAAAATCGCTTTTGCCTGGAGTGAAAGCGATTTTCTTACATAATATTGAAGGTCTCCCTGTTGTTTATTTAAAAATAGGACCTTTGCGGGAGAGATGTTGTGATGGAAGGTGATAATTCACGTCCGATATATTTGAGATGTGCTCGTAACTGTGATTATTTTATACAACGGAAACGCTTACCCAACAGTGATTTTCTCACATAATTGTGATTATGCCCAAATCCGCATTGACCGTACTATTTAGCATTGTATTTTACCTCTTCTCCCAGGCTGCTTATGCCGCCATTATCAAAGGGCGTATCACCAATGAACAACAAACTCCGCTTCCCTACGCAACGATCTTTATAAAAGGCACCACCACCGGTACCACCAGCAACGCCGATGGGCAATATCAGCTGGATCTGCCGGCAGGCACCTATACACTGGTATGCCAGTATATGGGGTACCGCAAACTGGAAAAACAAATCACAGTTTCCAGCTCTGATCAGACTTTCAACTTTGTCTTACAACCTGTAAGTATGCAGATCAAAGAAGTCGTGATCAAATCCGGCGGAGAAGACCCTGCTTACGCCATTATCAGGGCAGCTATCAAAAAACGCAACTTCTACCGGCACCAGGTAAGTGAGTATACCTGCAATGATTATATCAAAGGGATGTTCAAACTGAGGAACGTACCAGAACAGGTGTTCTTTCAAAAAATCAATAAGAAAGATATGGGCCTGGACTCCAACGGGCAGGGCGTGGTATTCCTCTCTGAATCCATGACCCGTGTTGACTTCCAGGAGCCGGACAATGTAAAGGTGGAAGTCCTCTCTGCCCGCCAGAGTGGGGGTGGGTTTGGGTTTAGTTTCCCCGCCTTTATCGATCTGTACGACAACAATGTAACGGCTGTCATCACCCAGTTTAATAAAAGAGGCTACATTTCTCCTATCGCAGAAAATGCGTTGTTATATTATAAATACCAGCTGGAAGGGACCTTCCAGGATGATGGTAAAACCGTGAACAAGATAAAGGTAATTCCCCGCAGGAAATTCGAACCCCTCTTTGCCGGTACTATCTTTATTACCGACGATGACTGGCGTATTCATAGTGCAGACCTGATGCTTACACAGGACTACCAACTGGAGATCATGGATACTTTGCGTATCCGCCAGATACATGTGCCGGTGAACAATGAGGTGTGGCGTACCAAAGACCAGGTGATCACCATAAGCATCAAACAACTGGGTTTTGACATGGTGGGCAACTTCGTAAATGTTTATTCTAATTACGACCTGCACCCGAACTTTTCGAAAAAGCATTTCGACAAGACCATTATGCGGTACGATACTGCCTTCGATAAAAAATTACTGGCTTACTGGGATAGTATCCGCCCGGTGCCATTGGAGAAAGAGGAGGTAAGGGATTTCCATGTGAAAGATAGTACCGCACAGGCAGAAAGAGATAGTGCCCGGTCTTCCCGGACGCTGGATACCCTGCGGAAACACCAGAAACCTGTCAAAATAACCGACTTTTTCTGGGCGGGGGCCAAACACAACTATTATTTTCAGCGGGATACGGGCATTTACGCCAACCAGATCCAGTTGAAAGGGTTGCTGAAGCAACTCGAGTATAATACTGTAGAAGGGTTGGTACTAAGTGTGGAACCTGAACTGAAACTAAACCTTCCCAGGTCACAGGAGCTGAAGATTATGCCATTTATCAGGTACGGGTTCAGTAATACGCATCTGAATGCCTGGACTTACCTGCATTGGACGCAGGAGAGCAGGATCCGGAACCGGATTGGGCAGAATACCTGGTTGCTGGGAGGCGGTAAGCGGGTGAGCCAGTTTAATAAGGATAACCCGATTTCTCCGTTGGAAAATGAGTTTTATACCCTGTTCCTGAAGGAGAACTATATGAAACTGTACGAGAATTATTTTACGACTTTACAGTTTACGCGCCGGTTTGAGAACAATTCATTCCTCAGGTTGGGGGTACGGTATGAGGATCGGATGCCCTTGGAGAATACCACGGATTTTGTGTTTTTTAAGAATAGTAAGAAGGCATTTTTGCCAAATCATCCTTATGAGCTGGCAGATGTGCCATTTACCCGGAACCAGGCATTGGTGGCGGAGGTGGGGTTCTCCTTCCAGCCGGGGCAAAAGTTTATTGAGTTGCCGGACAGGAAGATTGCGTTCGGATCGAAGTATCCGATTTTTGGGGTGACGTATACGAAAGGGATCCATGGGATTGCGGGGAGTGATGCCGACTTTGACAAGTGGCAGTTCCAGGTGAAGGATAATATGAATCTGAAGTTGTTCGGGGAATTTATGTACCGGGTGAGGGTGGGTGGATTCCTGAATGATAAGCATGTAGATATTCCTGATTATCAGCACTTCAATGGGAACCAGACGTTTTACAATATTAATTACCTGAATAGTTTCCAGCTGGCACCTTATTATAAGTATAGCACAACAGAGGCGTTTTATGCGACGGCGAATGTGGAGCATCATTTCAACGGGTTGCTGACGAATAAGGTCCCGTTGTTGAATAGGTTGAAATGGAATCTGGTGGCGGGATCCAATGCATTTTATGTGAACCGGGATAAAAATTATGTGGAAGTTTTTGCAGGTTTGGAGAATATTTTCAAGGTGTTGCGCGTTGATGTGATTGCAGGATATCAGAGTCAGGATAAGACGCGGATGGGAGTGAGGGTTGGATTTGGCGGGTTGTTTGGTGGGATGGTGCGGCAGCAGACGGCACCGGAGCCGTAGGAGAGTGGGAGGCCCCGGAGGGCTTGTAAAGGGTGGAAAGATTTGGGTGGTTTGAGGAATATGTTTCCGGAGTAAGGCAAACCGTCTGAAATTGGGTGCATGTTTCCGGAGTCAGACAAATATCTGAAATTAGGTGCATGTTTCCGGAGTAAGGCAATCGTCTGAAGTTGGTGCATGTTTCCAGAGTCAGACAAACATTTGAAATTAGGTGCATGTTACCGGAGAAAGGCAAACCGTCTGAAATTGGGTACACCTTCCCAGATCCAGACAACCATCTGAATTTGGGATAATCCTGTAAGAATTTGAAGAATAGACCTGATTCAAACAAAAAGGGAAAGCCTGCCATTGACTTCCCCTTTTACTTGCTAGTATCTTTCCTTTCTTGCTTTGTAGCTTTCTTTGGGATCACGATCATAAAAGTAAGCCAGGAGGCGGTATATCCACAATCCTACGATAAAGTAAAAGATGTAAAGAAAAACTGTACTCATAAATTCACATTTTTGGGTTAAACGCTGATTACTTGTCCGGTTCGTTTAAGTCAAAAAGGATGCCAAGTCTTAAAATTTATTTATATACAATAATAATCAGATAGTTACACGCGTTCAGATATGTCACAGGCAACCTGAACTTTTTGCATTTAAACCATGTTATAGTTTAGTATTAGCTAAATTTAAGCCAGTTTGATCTGGACTTTTGTAACATGTTCGTGTGAATTAAATGGTCCCCCTTATGAAAAGAATTGCATTATTCGCTTTTATCCTGGGTGTGGTACTGGCCACGCTGGCTTACTTTGCAGAGATCTATGATTGGGTAGGTTTACAGGAGTATTTGACGGTCGGTTTTACAGGTTATGTATTGATTATCAGCGCTGCAGCTTATTACATGTCGTCCATTTTGATTGAGTGGTCGGCAGAGCCGGCGTATTGGGAAGCGTGAAATTTAAAAGCTAATTGTTACCTTTGCACCTCCTGACAATAGGTCAGGGGTTACGAACCCACAGAGGGATTCGTAGAAATTTTGCTCACAAGGCAAGTGTTCTTAAAATTTCTACTAACAACAATGGCATTACACAACCGCATTTCTGCAGCTGAACTAAAAGTCAGGCTGGCAACAGAGACATTCCGTCGCGTCACTGTCTCGTTTTATCAGTACGCAAAAATCCAAGATCCACAGGCATTTCGTGATGACTTGTACCTTAAGCTGGATGAGCTGAAGGTATTTGGCCGTATTTATGTGGCCTCCGAGGGCATTAATGCCCAGATCAGCATTCCTGAGCATCACTTTGAGGAATTCAGGAACCGGCTGTATGCGTATCCTTTCCTCACTGGCATACGCCTGAACGTGGCCGTCGACGACGATGGCAAATCCTTTTGGGTACTTAAGATCAAAGTGCGCGAGAAAATCGTGGCGGATGGTATTGAGGATCCGTCCTTTAGCATGGAAAATAAAGGCAAGTACCTGAAAGCCAAAGAATTCAATGACCTTACTGACGATCCGGATACTATTGTGGTAGATATGCGTAACCACTACGAATATGAAGTGGGGCATTTCCAGCATGCGATCGAGGTGCCTTCCGATACTTTCAGGGAGCAGCTGCCTATGGCGGTGGATATGCTGAAGGATAAGAAGGATGCGAATATCGTGATGTATTGTACAGGGGGTATTCGGTGCGAAAAGGCGTCGGCTTACATGCTACATCATGGTTTTAAGAATGTATTCCACCTGGAAGGGGGGATTATTGAATATACCAATAAAGCGAAGGAACAGGGACTGCCCCTGAAGTTTAAGGGGAAGAACTTTGTGTTTGACGACAGACTGGGGGAAAGGATTACGGACGAGATTATCAGTAATTGTCACCAATGCGGGAAGCCTTGCGACACACATACGAATTGTAAGAATGATGGCTGTCATTTGTTATTTATACAGTGTGACGAGTGTGCGGCAAAGTATGATGGCTGTTGTAGTGCGGAATGCCAGGAGGTGTATCACCTGGAACCGGAGGTACAGCAGGAAATGAGGAAGGGGACGGATAAGGGCGTGATGGTGTTTAACAAAGCAAAGGAGCGATTACGGCCCAGGATAAACGAAGCACGTAAACAAAGAGAATAAACCAACGATCAGCAGATCTTGAAATAACAGGCACCTGCATTGTGGCGTTGAGTGTTGCTCGCCTGGTAACAAAGGTGAAGGCTGTATAGAAAGTAATTTTTATCCGGGTACCTGATGGAGAGAATGCTAAAGGATTTGAGTTACTAAAAAAGAAAAACCGCCCCGCGTTGTTTCTTCTGCGGCGGGGCGGAGTAATTGAGCATGAAAACAGTTCAGACAAATTTAACATCTGAAAGAGCTGCGTTTGCATGTCCATTCTATCAACCTATATGCGAACTAAAACTTAATTCTCACTTAATGCATCATATATCAGCTGCTGGTGATCCGAAATCACATTCTCTCCTGCATCCAATCCTTTGCTGATATAGGTAACTTCCCCTGAAGTCATATACGTTTCCACTTCTCTCAACTGGATATTATACTTATCCTTAAACACCAGCACATAATTCCTGCTATGATCTGCAATCACCGCATTCTCCGGTACCGCTACCATATCATCTCCTTCGCTATAATGTAATATGACTTTTGTGAACATCTCTGGTTTCAGCAGTTTGTTCGTATCATCCAGTTTAATACTCAGCTGCATTGCATGCGCCGACGAATCGACGGCATCTACAGTTCCATAGAAGATCTTATCTGGTAGCGCGGCAGTGACGATTTCAGCTTTATAACCTTCCCTCACATCATCCAGGTGACGGGAAGAATAATCTACAAGGATCTCTACATCTTTCTGCTTATTCACCTTACCAGCTACTTTTCCTGAAAAATGTAATTCCATTTGAACAGGTTCGATACTGGCTGTGTCTATTCGAATAGTCTTCAGCATGGTATCACTCAGTACAAAAGTCTTTTTCGTGACCCCGCCTTCCAGCTGCGGATGTTTGCAGCTCCCCAGGAAAAATCCTGAAGTAAGTAACAGGGAGAAAAGAATATTGCACTTCATGTCGTTCTGTAGAATAATAGCAAAATTCCCATTTCCTACTTAAAGAGGGCTTTAAAGGCAATTAAAAACTCATTAAAATACAGCGCGGTGTGTGGGAAAATGAGGAAACGGGGCAGTCTGCCCTGAAATGTAGGGAATATAGGAGAATTGCGTTCTGTTAATAATGATGCAGGAATAGAGGAGAGATCGCGGTTCTGCCAGTTTTGATGCAGGAAATAAAGGAGAAGTCGCCGCCCTGCAAATATGATCTAGTAAATAAAGGAGAGATCACCGCTCTGGTAGTAATGATGTGGGAGATATAAGAGAATTTGCTGCTCGACCAGCAATGATGCAGGCAACAGAAGCAGTCTGATGACTACCTAAGCATGTGGCAAAATAACCGTGAATACAGTGCCTTTTCCCGGTGTAGAAGCCGCTGAAATATGTCCTTTATGCAATTGTACAATCTTCTTACAGATAGACAACCCAAGGCCATGCCCCCGTGTAGAATGGGCATTGGCCCCTCTGTAAAACGGTTCAAACACCTTATTTAGCTCTTCCGGTGCAATTCCAATCCCATTATCCCTCACCTGGATCTGTATATTATGGGTAAAGAAATCGATTGTAACCTTGGCAGTATTATCGGTAGAAAACTTAAAAGCGTTATCCAGCAGATTCAGGAATAATACTTTCAGCAGACTTTCATTCCCCTGAACCACCAGTTCTGTATCCTGTTCCGGCACTTTCAGGAAGCTGATATCCACCCTGGGGCCTTTCTGCGGTTCACCCACTACCGGTATATGTTTCAGTTTGACGAGATTCCCCATTTCCAGCAACAGCTCGTCCATACGGACTTCACTGAAGATGAACTTCTGCTGGTTCAGTTCACTCTGGGCCAGTTGCAACAGCCCGTTACTCAGATCAGAGAGGTTCTCAGCATCTTCCAATACTGATGTTAAGATATCAGCATATACTTCCTTCGTTCTGTCTTTTGACAGCGCAACCTGAAGTTGGCTGATAATAGAGGCGAGAGGTGTGCGCAGCTCATGGCTGGCGTTGTTTACGAAACTTTTCTGCAGGTCGAATGCATCACTCAGGCGCTGCAGCATGGTATTGAAGTTCGCACCCAGCTGGGCAATTTCGTCCTTCCCTTTGGCATCTACGCTTATACCCTGCAGGTTGTTGGCGTTGATAGTCTTTACCTGCTTCACCAGTTTATCAATCGGCTGCACCATTTTGCGGGCAAAGAAGTAACCGATGATGACTAACAGGATCACCGCTACGATAATTTCGATCATCAGGATCCGCTTCAGGTTTTGCAGGTTCTGATAACCGTATTTATCAAAGCTGGATACCAGTACAATTACAGATACGTTGCCTTCGGTATAATAGACACCGACCAGTTCTCCGTTATCACGGCCATGGCTATACTCTCCGTTCTTTTTGATATAGTCGAGTAGTTGACGGGAGGTGCGGATGGCTGTATCCTTCATATTGGAATACAGCAGATCGTAGTTCAGGTTATAAACGAGAATGCTTTCTTTGTAAAGATCCTGGAAGGTGGTTTTGTCCAGTTTGCGCAGCAGGTCTACTTTGACGGTGTTATCTTCAATGATCACATTGGCAATGGAGCGTGCACGGTATTCAAGGCGGTCGAGGTATTCGGCCTGCCTGGATTGGGAGGAAAAGTAGTAAGCGAGAATAGCGAAAGTGTTCAGCAGTATGATGGCTGAAATGGAGTAGGTGAGTGCTATTTTATATTTAATCTTCACTTATGCTGCTACCGGAAAGGGTCTGGAATCAGGTTAAAAAAATGCAATTCTTATGGGTGATTATTCTTCTGCCAGATAGTACCCCATACCTGTTTTCGTATGCAGTAGTTTATTTTCAAAATCCTTATCGATTTTCTTACGCAGGAAGTTCATATACACTTCAATTACATTTGTACCTGTGTCGAAGTCAATGTCCCATACTTTCTCTGCAATCACCAGCTTAGAGATCACCTTGCCCTTGTGCAGGGCCAGGAATTCCAGCAACTGGTATTCCTTGGCCGTCAGGGGAATTTTCTTACCACTACGGGTCACCTCTTTCTTTTCCCTGTCTATTTCCAGGTCGGCAATGACTATCTTGTACTGGGAATTCTGCTGTACTTCACTACCCGCTCTTTTCAGAAATACGCGGATACGTGCCAGCAGTTCTCTAAAGTCAAAAGGCTTTACAAGGTAATCATCAGCACCCAGTTCAAAGGCCTGCATTTTGTCTTCCATACCACCCAGGGCTGTCAGCATGATGATAGGGATACGATTATTGCGGCGGCGGATCACTTCGCACACTTCATAACCATTACTATGAGGCAGGTTAAGGTCCAGGATCACCAGGTCGTAATTATTAGACGCGCCCAGGCTCTTACCCATACGGCCGTCGTAGGCTACATCTACTTCAAAACCATTTTCCTCCAGCCCCTTTTTAACGGCGTTGGCTACTTTTATTTCATCTTCGACTACGAGTATTCGCTGCATAAGCTGGTTTAAGAATGATGCTTCTTATCTATTCTGTTATTTAGAAACTACTCACGAAAAACGGGTAAAAAAGAGAGCGATCAAAGAAGTAAGTATTTAATCACTCTCCTTAATGGCTATAAAAAGAAGGGTACTAAAGTATGTGATTCTTAATACCCCGTCTTTCAAAGATCTGTTATTATATAGTGGCGGGTATTTATCCTTCCAGCTCCATCAATTTCTCAAATGCCTTTTCGTATTCTTCAGTGGTGCTCTTCAGCTCTTTGCCCAATTGTGCATAGGCTGCTTCTACCTTCTGAAAGCGTACTTTATCAGCATATACATCCGGATTATTCATTTCAGTTTCCAGGTCAGCCTTCTTTGCATTCAGCTTAGCCAGTTGCTCTTCCAGTTGCTGAAATTGCTTCTGCTGTTTCTGGAGTTCCTTTTTCTTATCCTTATCGATGGGTGCTTTCGGCTCCTGTTGTTTTACCACAGGGGCTGCCACTTCTTTTTTCTGTCCTTTTTCTGCTGCGGCCTGTTGTTTGGCAACTTCTGCCTGGCGTCGTTTATGTTCTTCCCACTCGGCATAGGTGCCTCTGAATTCTTTGATCTCACCATCCACAATTTCCCAGATTTTGTTCGCCGTCTGGCTCACAAAGTAACGGTCATGTGATACGAGTACATAGGTACCATCATATTTGGACAATGCATCGATCAGCATCTGAACGGAGTTCATATCCAGGTGGTTCGTGGGCTCATCGAGCAGCAGGAAGTTCGCCTGACTGATGATGGTCTTGGCCAGTGCCACACGTGCTTTTTCACCCCCGGAGAGGATACGGATCTTCTTATATACATCATCGCCGGTAAAGAGGAAGCAACCTAAGAGGGAGCGGAGTTCCACTTCTGTACGGCCGCTACCGCAGCTTTTCAGTTCGTCGAGGATTTCACTGTCCAGGTGCAGACTTTCCAGCTGGTGCTGTGCGTAGAAGCTATCTACCACGTTGTGGCCAGGGATACGTTCACCTTCCATTTCTTCGGTACCGGCTATTACGCGGAGCAGGGTAGATTTACCTTTACCGTTGGCTCCGATCAGGGCGATCTTGTCTCCCCGGTTGATGATAGCACTGGCATTTTCGAGAATGGTGAGATTGCCATATTTCTTGGTCACATCTTCCAGGGTACAGATGATCTTTCCCGGCGTTTTATCGATGGTGAAGTTGATACGGATCTTGGAAGGGCCGCCGTCTACCTGTTCCACTCTTTCCAGCTTGTCCAGCCTTTTCATAGCACTCTGTGCCTGTGCGGCTTTGGAGGCTTTGGCTTTGAATCGCTCTATAAAGCGTTCCTGCTGGCGGATATATTCCTGCTGGTTTTCGTAGGAACGTTGCTGCATTTCGCGGCGCAGTTCCTTTTCTTCTTCATAGTCTTCATAGTTGCCTGCGTAGTGGTGCAGCTGCTGCTGGTACAACTCAACAATTTTGTTGACCATTCTGTCGAGGAAGAAGCGGTCGTGCGATACGATGATCACGGCGCCGTTATAGCTTTGCAGGTATTTTTCCAGCCATTCGATAGAAGGGAGGTCAAGGTGGTTCGTGGGCTCATCGAGCATGAGTACATCCGGTTGCTGCAGGATCAGTTTTGCGAGGAGTACGCGCATACGCCAACCTCCGGAGAACTGGCTATAGGGTCTTTCCAGGTCCGCTGTGCTGAAACCGAGACCTTCCAGCACCTGTTCGGTGCGGTGTTTCATTTCGTAACCACCGAGGGTTTCGAAGAGGTGAAGTTTATCACTGAACTCGATGAGGAGTTCTTCGGACTGGTTATCTTCCAGTTCTTTGGTGAGACGCTCGATGTCTTTTTCCAATTTAATGGCTTCGGCAAAAGCGGTCATACCTACTTTGAGGATGGATTCGTCGGATTCAAAGCTCAGGAGGTCCTGGTTGAAGAAACCCAGGGTAAGATTTTTAGCCTTGTTCACGCTACCTTTTGAAACGGAGTATTCACCGTTAATAACACGTAAAAGGGTGGATTTACCGGTTCCGTTCATCCCGATCAATCCTACACGGTCGCCGGGAACAATATGCCACGAGGCATTTTCTACAATGGCCCTTGCGCCAAACTCAAACGTAATGTCCTGAAGTGCTATTAGCATTGCCTGATTTAATTGAAAGGGGCAAAGTTAGTGCTTTTTAGTGATCCTTTTTGCCGGGCGCAGGCAAAAGCAATGGTTTCCTTATCTTTGTAAAAAGATACATATAATATATGAGGTTCATAGCAGCGGGATTATTGCTGATCAGCATAGCGGCCTGTCAATCGTCCAACAGGCAGGCAAATGAAGCAAAGGAAGATACGACTGTGTTACAGGCACCTTATGCCCCTGTATTTTATGATTCATTGTCGTTAGCTATGGAGAGTTATTATTCGCTGACAGCGGGTATGACCCAGGCTAACTTAACTTATATAGACAGGTATAGTACTGAGTTGAAGCAACACCTGGATAGTTTGCCGCTGCATGCATTGCAGATGGACTCGGGGAAATTGGGGAATGTGAGGAATCAGGTGAGTAGTATGAGTGCGGAACTGAGTGGTCTGGTAGGTGAGAAGGGGATTGAGGAAAAGAGAGCGGCGTTTGATATGGTGTCGGGGTTGTTGTTTGACCTGGTGAAGGTAACGGGGGTGAAAGGGAAGACCATTTACAGGCAGTATTGTCCGATGGCGCTGAAAGATGCGGGTGGGTATTGGTTGAGTAATTCCCGGAAGAAGATAAATCCGTATTTTGGAGATGATATGCTGGGTTGTGTGGAGGTGACGGATAGTTTGAGATTCAATTAATAGTTGGAAATTCAATAGAGGTTATTTCCTTGTAAAGAATAGGGAAGCCATGATAGGAAGTCCGGATGCAGTCGTCCCTGTTACCTTCGTGCGTGTTAATCCAACACCCTTGTCTTTTATTCATCAGGAGTATTTGTAGAAGCCGGCCGAAGGCCGTGTATGCAGGTTGGGGAAATGGCTGCAGAAGCCGCCCGCAGGCTATGTATGCAGGTTTCCGGGAAGGGCTACAGCAGTCTTCCGCAGGGCATGTGTGCAGGTTTCCGGGAATGGCTACAGCAGTCTTCCGCAGGCTATGTGTGCAGGTTTCCGGGAAATGGCTACAGCAGTCTTCCGCAGGCTATGTATGATGGTTTCCGGGAAATGGCTACAGCAGTCTTCC
>Ga0182005_1000905_pt1 | contig 12976 bp, 8 predicted proteins | sample Sormic07211103_1_FD_123021 | JGI IMG/M metagenome (GOLD analysis project Ga0182005, IMG submission 123021) | Rhizosphere microbial communities from Sorghum bicolor, Mead, Nebraska, USA - 072115-103_1 MetaG | ecosystem: Host-associated > Plants > Roots > Rhizosphere | place: USA: Nebraska...
AAAAGCTATTGCGTTGGCTCAGGCCAGGGTTTATCCGTGAAGTCTGTGGTGAGTTGGGGGTCGCCTTCGCGAGCAAGCCCGCTCCCACATAGGTTCGCGGTGAACATCAGAAATCAACTGTGGGAGCGGGCTTGCTCGCGAAGGGGCCCGTCAGGTCAACCCGGCGCTCACCAGTAGCTCCTCCAGCGCCAGCAGATCCGGCACCTTGGCCACTTGGTCGGCCACCTGCACCGCGGCCTTTTCCAGTGCACACAGCGGCACATCCACATAGCTCAATTGACTGTCGAGCTTGTACGAGCGTGGAATCCCCTGAACCAGCATCGCGATGAATTTCAGCTCCGGCCGCCCGCCCAGTGCGTTGAGGATGACGATGCGGGCGCGTTCGCCGATGACGATTTTCTGGCCGCAGGCCGATTCGAAGCTGAGCAGGGGAATCTGGCGGTTGCGCCAGGCGACCCGCCCCAGGTACCACGGCGGGGTGTCGAGGTCGAACGCTGCGCTCTGGTAGTCGATCAGTTCGGCCACCGCGACGTTGGGCAGGATCAGGTTGCGGTCGGCCATGGGCAGCAGCAGGCCGGTGAGGTTGATGCTGCGTTGGTTGAGGCGCCGCTCAAGCATGGGTTTTGCTCCACAGGGCGATGCTTTCGAGCAGTACCGATTCCTGGTACGGCTTGCCGAGGTAGTCGTTGACGCCGAGGGCCATGGCGCGGTCGCGGTGCTTCTGGCCGGTGCGGGAGGTGATCATGATGATCGGCAGGTGCTGCAAACGCTCGTCGTTACGCACTTGAGCCGCCACTTCGAAGCCGTCCATGCGCGGCATTTCGATGTCCAGCAGCAGGATGTCCGGCAGGTGCTCTTCGAGCAGCAGCATGGCGTCGACACCGTCCTTGGCCGTCAGCACGTTCATGCCATGGCGTTCGAGCAAACGGCTGGTGACCTTGCGCACCGTCACCGAATCGTCGACCACCATCACCAGCAACGGCTTGTGCGGTTCGGGCTCGCTGTCCTGGCCCCGGGGTCGTTGCGGCAAGTGGGCTTGCAGGGCGCGGATCGGCGCCAGCAAATCAAGAATCAACACCACCCGGCCATCCCCCAGGATCGTCGCCCCGGACACCCCCTGCACCGCCGCAAACTGCGGACCCAGGCTCTTGACCACGATCTCGCGCGTGCCGGCCATGGCATCGACCTGCACGGCGATGTGACGCTCGTTGCACTGCACCAGCAGCACCGGCAACGGCAGGCTCTGGCCCAGCAATTTAGGGCGAGGACTGGTTTTCAGCAGCTCGCCCAGATAACACAGTTCATAGCGCTGCCCGGCGTATTCATAGGTCGGCGGATCCAGGCGGAAATGCCCTTCAAGTTCATTGGGCAGCACGCGGACGATGCCATCGATAGTGTTCAACGGGATCGCATACTGATCTTCCCCGCACTGCACCATCAGCGCCCGATTCACCGACACGGTGAACGGCAGGCGAATGCGGAAATGCACGCCCTGCCCCGGCACCGAGTCGATGCTCATGCTGCCGCCCAGTTGCCGCACTTCTTCGTGCACCACGTCCATACCCACGCCACGCCCGGAAATCTGAGTGATTTTCTCGGCGGTGGAAAAACCCGGTTGCAGGATGAACTGCAGCACGTCGCGGTCGCTGATATCGCTGTTGGGGTCGAGCAGACCGCGCTTGATCGCCTTGCGCCGCACCGCCTCCAGCGGCACGCCGGCACCGTCGTCGCGGATGTCGAAAATGATGTCGCCGCCTTCGCGCGACAGGTCGAGGGTGATGCGCCCCTGGGCCGGTTTACCCGCCGCAACACGCACCTCGGTGGATTCCAGGCCATGGTCCACGGCGTTACGCAGCATGTGTTCCAGGGGCGCGGCCATCCGTTCGAGGACATTGCGATCCATCTCGCCGTCAGCATTACCGACGATGAATTCCACGTCCTTGCCCAGTTCGCCAGCCACCTGCCGCACGATGCGTTTGAGCCGCGGCAGCATCCGTTCGAACGGCACCATGCGCGTGCGCATCAGGCCTTCCTGCAATTCGGTATTGATGCGGCCCTGCTGTTGCAGCAGGTTTTCCGCGTCCTGATTGCGCCGATCGAGGGTTTCCTTGAGGTCGAGCAAATCGGACGCAGACTCGAACAAGGCCCGCGACAGTTGCTGCAACTGCGAGTGGCGGTCCATCTCCAGCGGATCGAATTCTTCGTAGCCCAGACGTTCGGCGTCTTGCTGGCGACTGAGGATGCGGCCCTGGGTTTCGGTGTCCAGGCGGCGCAATTGATCGCGCATCCGTTCGATGGTGGTTTCCATTTCGTTCAGCGCGATTTGCGCGTCGCTGACCTGCTGTTCGATGCGACCACGGAAGATCGAAGTCTCCCCTGCAAGGTTGACCAGGTCGTCGAGCAGTTCCGCCGAGACCTTGACCATGTCCGCACCGGGGTCTACAGGTTGCAGCGGCGCCTCGGGCTTGACCACGGGCGGCAGCACCACCGCAGCCGCTGCGTCAGGCATTACCGGGTGGCTGAAATTGCGGATCGCATCGAGCAAGCGGTCGGCCGGCGGCAGCGGCTCACCGGCACGGGCGGCGTCGAGCATTTGCGCCAGCCGGTCATGGCTGCGCTGCAGCAATTCGAACAGTGCCCCAGTGGGTTTCAGCACGCCGGTGGACAAGCCCTCGTAGAGGAATTCCAGTTCGTGGGCCAAGTCGCCTATCGGGGTGATTTCCACCATGCGTGCGCCGCCCTTGAGGGTGTGCAGGTCGCGCAGCAGGGTTTCCACTTCCTGGCGGTTCGAAGGCTCGGCCTGCCAGCGCAACAGCGCGGCGCCGGAGCTTTCGATGATGTCGAAGCCCTCTTCGAGAAAAATCTCCAGCAAATCACTGTCGTGATGAACCGAGTCGTTGCTGGCCGCCGGCTCCACCACATCGGCTTGCCCGACATGCCCCTGGCGAAAGGCGCGAATCGCCTCGATCAGTTCATTCGGGTCGTCCAGTGGACGGTAGCGCTGCAATTGTTCCAGCAGATGCGCCAAGCGGTCGTGGCTGTGTTGCAGCAGCTGCGCCAGCGCGGTGCTGTAGGTATAGCGGCGGTCGACCAGGCCTTCGTAGAGGCTTTCCAGTTCATGGGCCAGGTCGCCGACGGGCTCGACCTCGGCCATGCGTGCGCCGCCCTTGAGGGTGTGCAGGTCCCGTTGCAGGGACGACAGGGGCGCGGGGTTTTGCGGGTCGGACAGCCAGCGTTGCAGGGCCTGGCTGGCGCTGTCGAGGATGTCGACGGCTTCTTCGAGGAAGATTGAGACGATTTCGTCGTCGAGCTCCTGATCTCTTGTAGGAGCGAGCTCGTCTCCGGGCGGCGTTCCGACGATGGTGTTACTGGCACCGCGTTCTTCCAATGGCGGCGCGTTATCGTTGGCGTCCATCGCGAGCGAGCTCGCTCCTACAGGGGCCCGCGTTATTTCCGCTGTAACGTCGCTCAGGTCGCGAATGCTCAGGGAGCGGCTGCCATCGCTGCGGATCAGGCCGGTGGCCGAGGGGTCGAGGCTTTGGTCGAGCAGGTCGTGCAAAGCGCGGACGCGGTCCGGGCGGGGGCTGACTTCCTGGCCGGCGGCCAGTTCGTCGAGCATGTTGATCAGCGCTTCGTGGGCACTTTGCGCCTCGTGGAAAAACGTCTCGCTGACCGCCAGGCTGCTTTCTTCCACGGCGCCGTAGAGGTCGAGCAAGGCTTCGCACAACTCATCCACCGGGTGCAGGTCCGCCAGGTGCGCGCCTTCGCCGAGGGTGGTCAGTTCGTCCAGCAGCGCGCTGAGCTCCTGGCGCTCGCTGGGGTGTTGCTGCCAGCGCTGCAGCAGGCTTTCGGCATCCAGCAGGATGTCCATGCCCTGGGCCAGGAAGTTATTGATCAGTTGCGGATCACGCTTGATGCGCGGGCTGCTGCTCGGTGTCTCCATGTGGTTTTGCAGACGCTCGGCCAGCAACGCCTGAGCCCGCTCGACCAACGCACGGGCGCCGGGAATCTCCGCCAGCGGATCACGCTTGAGTTGGCGCAGGCCGAGGCGGAACAGGCCTTCGGCCTCCAGCAGCACTTCGACTTCGTCCAGGTCCAGCGCGATCTGGTGCGCCTTGTATTCCCGGGCCATCTGATCCAGCGGTGCGGCCAGTTCCACAATCGGCAACACCCCGGCCATCGACGCACTGCCCTTGAGGGTGTGCAGGGCCCGCAGCAAGGCATCGCTGGCCTGCAGCGGCACGTGTTCGGCGGCCTGGTCGAGGAAGTGATTGAGGCTGCTCAAATGGGTTTCGGCTTCTTTGCGGAAGATCTCGAGCAACAGCGGATCGAGGGCCGCGACATCCTGGGTGTCTTCGTCGCTGGTCGGCTCATCGCCCTTGGCCAGGGCATGGGCGCGGGCGGCCAACTGGTCGACGTCGTTGCGCTGACGCTGGGCATTGGCGGCGTATTCGGCCACCAGTTCCGGCAGCAGGTTCAGCACATCGCCGATCAGTTGTTGCACGGTGGCCAGCGGCTCGACGCTGTTTTCCAGCACCCGATTGAGCAGGTTCTCCACCGCCCAGGCCAACTCGCCCAGCACCAGTGCGCGCACCATCCGCCCGCTGCCCTTGAGGGTATGGAAGGCGCGGCGCAGTTCACTCAGGGCCGAGCGGTTGTCGGGGTTGATCGACCAGCGCGGCAGGTACTCGCGCAGGATCTCCAGCACCTCCTCGGTTTCTTCGAGGAACACTTCGCGCAGTTCAGCGTCCACCGGCTCTTCGCCGGCAGGCGGCGGCATCAGGCTGCCCGGCGTGCTCAGGGCCGGTGGGTTGAGAGCGGATACGGGGTTGGCCAGCACGTCGGCCAGGGTCTGCACCATGGCCGGTGCATCCTGCTCCTGACGGTGCTGCAGGGTCTTGGCCTCGCTGGCGCTCAGCACATCGTCGAGCACCGGCACCTGCTGTTCGCTGGGCTTTTCATTCGGGAAGAAACCGAGGGTTGCCAGGCTGCTTTCGGCGATGTCGAGCAGTTGTTCGCCGGGGGCTTCCGGGTCGTCGTTGAGGCGCTCCAGGTAATACTCGAGGCTGGCGATGACGTCGGCCAGGCTGTCCAGTTCCTGCCAGTCGGGCTGGGCGGGATCGAGCAACAGATGCTCGCGGATGAAGTGATTGCAGGTTTCGATCAGGCTCGCCGCACGGCTCAACGGGATCATCGACAGCGCGCCGCGCACCTGGGTCAGCAACGCCGGCAGTGCCTGCAAATGCTGACGGTCCCAGTCGGCGTCGATGTAGTCGACGATCATGTCCTTGGCCTGTTGCAGGCAGATGCGCGCTTCCTTGATCACGATCTGATGGATCTGCGTCAGGTCGGTGGTCGGCAGCCGGCCTTCCTCCTGACTCTCCGGTTCCACGGTGCCGACCATGCCGGCCAGGGTCGCTTCGACGTAGAGCAGGGCGCCAGCGACGTCCATCAGGATCGCGTCATCGGGTTCGCGCTGGCCCTGGGCGAGGCTCAGCACCACCGCCAGTTGATCGATGATGACCTTGCGCGGCTGGCCGAAACCCAGCACCGCCAGGGTGTCGGCGATTTGCCGCAAGGGCGCGAGCAGGCTGTCGAGGTCGGACGCGTGTTGCCGGTCGCTGCGTACGAACAGGTCCAGGCGCTCCTTGACCCGCACCAGCTCTTCGCACAACGCAGCCAACACCGAGCGCATGGCATCGCGGTCGGGACCGGCCAGCCGTGCGCGCTCTTCATCGACCATCGCGCTGTCGGGCAGCGCGTCGTCCAGTCCATAGCGATCTTTCATGGTCAGCATCTGCCCGGTGGGGTGTTCGGCCTTGGCAATGTAGAACAGCAAACTCTTGAGCAGCTCCGGCGGCGCCGGTTGATTGATCGCGGGCATGCCCTGTTCGAGCATGCGCTTGAGTTCTTTGTCGGCGTCCTTGAACAGGCTGCGCAGCGCCGGACTGTTGGCGATCGCACCGCCGCGCATGCCTTCGACCAGCGCCGAAGCGACCTGCCACAATGGGCTAAGGGGCGCGTCGCCGCACAGGGTTTCGAGGCGGGAAAATACCTTGGCCAGGTACCCGAGATGGGTGTCGTCATCCTGCTCGCGCAGCAGCCCGACCAGGGCCATTTGCAGCATCTGGCGCAACTTGCGCAGCACATTGGGCAGATCCGCCGGCTCCAGCAGCGCCAGGGCTTCGGCATCCAGGGGTAGCAGGTCCGGCAGTTGCGGGCTGAACAGGCTGGTTTCCGACAACAGGCTTTCGCCACGGGCGCTGCGCAGGTCGTTGATCAACGGCAGCACCACCAGGGGCAGGTCACGGCGGGCGCCCTGTACCCGGTCGAGGTAGATCGGCAACTGCCCGAGGGCTTGCAGCATAAGGTGCAGCGCTTCGTCACGATGGCTGACGCGGTTGTTCTGCAGGGCGACGATCAACTGTTCCATCTCTTCGGCGAGCAGGGCCGCGCCGTAGAATTCGACCATCTGCAAACTGCCGTGAACCTGATGGATGCACGCCAGGCAATCGCTCAGGGCGTGCGTCGCCTGCGGGTCATCAAGCTGGGTTTCGATCGCGTGATGAGCCTGCTTCAGCGTTTCGGCAATCTCGCCCTTGACCCATTCGAGGGCCACATAGTCGTGCCGATCACCCATAACCACTCCAGTTCCCACTTTCATTCAGTTTGCATGCGCCCGTGGGCATTCAAGCGTTGTCCGTCACCGGCGCCTTGGTGGCCGGCAAGGTGAAGCCGGACACCGAGCGCCGCAGCTGGCTGGCCATTTTCGCCAGGTTGCCGATGCTCTCGGCGGTGGCGGTGGAACCGGACGAGGTTTGCGTGGTGATCTGCTGGATCACGTTCATCGTCAGGGAAATCTGGCCGGCGGACGACGTTTGTTGCTGAGCGGCGTTGGAGATGCTCTGGATCAGCGCCGCGAGGGTCTTGGACACGCCTTCGATTTCTTCCAGGGCCACCCCGGCATCCTGCGCCAGACGCGCGCCGCGCACCACTTCGGTGGTGGTCTGTTCCATGGAAATCACGGCTTCGTTGGTGTCGGTCTGGATCGCCCGCACCAGGGTCTCGATCTGCCGCGTCGCTGCCGAAGAACGCTCCGCCAGCCGTTGCACTTCGTCGGCCACCACCGCGAAACCGCGCCCGGCATCACCGGCCATGGACGCCTGGATCGCGGCGTTGAGGGCCAGGATGTTGGTCTGATCGGCAATGTCATCGATCAGGCTGACAATGTCGCCGATTTCCTGGGAAGACTCGCCCAGGCGCTTGATACGCTTGGCGGTGTCCTGGATCTGCTCGCGAATGTTGTCCATGCCGTGGATGGTGTTGTGCACCACCTCGTTGCCCTTGTTGGCGATCTCCACCGAACGTTCGGCCACCGCCGAGGATTCGGCGGCGTTGGCGGACACCTGATCAATGGATTCGGCCATGTCGTTGATTGCCATGGAAGCTTCGGAGATCTGCTGCGCCTGATGCTCCGAGGCCTGTGCCAGGTGCATGGCGGTGGCCTGGGTTTCCTGCACGGCGGCGGCAACCTGGCCGGCGGTGAGGTTGATGGTGGCCACCAGGTCGCGCAGTTGGTCCACGGAATAATTGATGGAGTCGGCGATGGTGCCGGTGAAGTCTTCGGTCACCGAGGCGGTCACGGTCAGGTCGCCGTCGGCCAGGTCCTCGATTTCGTCGAGCAGGCGCATGATCGCGTTCTGGTTACGTTCGTTCTTCTCGGCGGTTTCGCGCAGCTGGCGATTGGTCTCACGGACCATCACCAGGCCGATGAGGATGATCGACGCCAGTGCCGCCAGGCCCAGCACGTAGCCGCCGATGGTGTCGGTATCACGCCCGCCGGCGAGGTTTTCGAAGCCGCTGGCCAGGTGCGAGGCTTCGTCGAGCAGGGTTTGCGACAGGCTGAAGATGTTGGTGGCCGACTCGCGGACCTTGAACAGCTCTGGCGAAGTTTCGAGGATTTCATCCACCGAACCGGAGACGAATTCGAACAGCTCGGAAATCTCCATCAGGCGCGCCCGCGCATCGCGGTCTTCGACCTGGCTGACCCGCAGCGTGACATTGCCCTGGAGCATGCCATTGAGGACCTGGCCGAACCGCGCCGCGTCGCGCCCGAAGGCATCGGCCGCCTGCTGCGAATTTTCATCGCCGGACAACACGGTGTTCACCGCCCCCAGAATGCGCTCGGCCAATAGCGATTGACGCTGGGCCATGGCCACCTGGGCCGCAGGCGCGCCCCGTTGCAGGAGGATTTCCACCACTTTTTCGTATTCGACCTGCAACTGCGGCACGGTTTCGGCCAGGGTCGCCGCCACCTGATGCAGCGACAGCACGGTTTGTTCGCTGGAAAGGATGGCATCGGTGTTTTTCAGCAGGCGTTCCCAGTCCAACTGCACGGCGCGCATTTCCGGGCGCACGGCGGCCGGTGCCGGTGGCAGTCCGGTAACCGGGTCGCCTTTTTTCAGATAGCCCCAGCGCTGGGCAAAATCGTTGCGCGCATCGCTGAGCAACTTGAAGGCTGCCGCCTTGCCGGCCGCGGCTTCGGTGGCGTTCTTGGCAATGCGCTGGGACAGCACACGCAGCTCGCCAGCGTGGCCGATGTACTGTTTGTCGTAGGTGGCCTGGGTGTTGAGGTACGCGAAATTGGCGAACAGCAGCATGATGAAGACAATCAGCGCGATGAACAGCGCGATGATCTGCGAACGACTGCGCGACCCTTCCACTGGCTTGCCTGTTTTAGCTTTTATCATCGGTCTTCGCCTGTTAACCCACACCTTTTTGAACACACCGCAAAACCTGTGGCGAGGGAGTTGCTCCCGTTGGACTGCGCAGCAGTCCCCTGCGCTGACGGATAAGGGGCCGCTTCGCGGCCCAGCGGGAGCAAGCTCCCTCGCCACAAAATCCCGCTCCCACAAGGGTCCGCGTCTATAGCGCGATGTTCATGAACCCCTGGGACGTCGCCAACGCAAACGGGCTGAACACCTGCCAGGTTTGTTCGCGCTGAAACCGGCCGGTGATGAACGCCGCCATCGGGCCATTCAAGGTGTCGCCCGGCTCCAGGCTGTCCTGGGCAAAATGCTGCAGCCCGAACACCTCGTCGACCAACAACCCGGCAAACACTTCCTGATGCTCGACCACCAGCACCCGCCGCTGCCGACGCGTCGCCGACTGCTCATGACCCGACTCTTTACCAGAAAAGCAGCCACCCAGATCCATGATCGGCAACAGGCGCCCCCGCAGGTTGGCCACACCCTTGACCCAAGGCTTGACCCCGGGCACCTGAGTGAAGCGCGGCTCGTGCAGCACTTCGCCGACTTCGCCCATGGGCGCGACGTACCAGTGATCGCCCAGGCGAAAACCGATGCCGCTCCAGTTGTCCTGCCGGGTCGGCTGGGACGGCAGGTCCGCCGCCAGCAGGCGACAGCGCTGGTCGATCTGTAGCAGTAACTCGAAGGCCGTCAGCGACTCGGTCATGAGCAAACGTTCAACCGTTGAGTACGTTGTTCAGGGTCTTGATCAGGGTTTCTTCGTCCACCGGTTTGGTCAGGTAGTCCTTGGCGCCCTGGCGCGTTCCCCAGACCTTGTCGGTTTCCTGATCCTTGGTGGTGATGATGATCACCGGGATGTGACCGGTGTCCGGGTCCTTGGTCAACTGACGGGTCGCCTGGAAGCCGTTGAGGCCGGGCATGACGATGTCCATCAGGACCGCGTCGGGTTTTTCCAGGCGGGCCAGGGCCACGCCGTCCGCGCCGTTTTCGGCTTTCAATACTTCATGACCGTGCTTTTCCAGCATGCCGGTCAGTTTGTACATTTCAGTCGGCGAATCATCGACGATCAGGATACGTGCCATGGTCTTCCCCATTCTTGTCGACGCAAGGCCCGTTGGCCGAGCGTCACTGTAGGTGTCTTACTGCGGCAAAACGGCGGCGAAGCCCGGAACATGGGCCTGGATCGCGTTGAGCAGTTCTTCCTTGCTGAAAGGCTTGGTCAAAAATTGATCGGAGCCGACGATGCGGCCCTTGGCCTTGTCGAACAGCCCGTCCCTGGACGACAGCATAATCACTGGCGTGGACTTGAATGCACTGTTGTTCTTGATCAAGGCGCAGGTCTGATAGCCATCCAGACGCGGCATCATGATGTCGACAAAGATGATGCCAGGGTGATTGTCGGCAATCTTGGCCAGGGCATCGAAACCGTCGATGGCCGTGATGACCTCACAACCCACGTTCTTGAGCAGCGTTTCGGCGGTGCGGCGAATCGTCTTCGAATCGTCGATCACCATCACTTTCAAGGCGCTGGAATGCTGATCCATAAATGCTCTACCGTCGCCTTTGCGAATCAATTTGTCCGTTTGCCGCTAAATGACGGCTCGAAACCCTTGATACTCAAGGGCCATTACCACTTGGCAGCCTTTTTAGCACAGTCTCCAATACCAATCTATCGGCCGACCTTCGCGGTGGTTTTTCCTTGACCGGGAACACACTCGGCGCCACTCTGACGCCACTTTTCACGCTGATCTTTTGCAGGAGCGAGCACGCTCGCGATGGTCGTCAACGATGACGCGGTCTGGCTGGAAAAGCGCGGTGTCCTGAGGTACATCGCGAGCAAGCTCGCTCCTGCAGGTCCACCTTACCCCCCATTTTCGAGGAAACACCCATGAGCGTTCGCGTCGGGATTGTCATGGACCCTATCGCCAGCATCTCCTATAAAAAGGATAGCTCGCTGGCCATGCTGCTGGCTGCGCAGAAGCGCGGCTGGGAACTGTTCTATATGGAGCAGCGCGACCTCTACCAGGGCGAAGGCCAGGCCCGGGCGCGGATGCGTCCGCTGAAGGTATTCGCCAACCCGGAAAAATGGTTCGAGCTCGAAGCCGAGCAGGATGCACCGCTCAGCGACCTGGACGTGATCCTGATGCGCAAGGATCCTCCGTTCGACATGGAGTTCGTGTACTCCACCTATCTGCTGGAACAGGCCGAAAGCGCCGGGGTGTTGGTGGTCAACAAACCGCAGAGCCTGCGCGACTGCAACGAAAAGCTGTTCGCCACGCTGTTCCCGCAGTGCACGCCGCCGACCGTGGTCAGCCGTCGCGCCGATGTGCTGCGTGAATTCGCCGCCAAGCACGGCGACGTGATCCTCAAGCCGTTGGATGGCATGGGCGGCACCTCGATCTTCCGTCATCGCGCGGGTGATCCGAACCTGTCGGTGATCCTGGAAACCCTGACCGCCCTCGGCGCCCAGCAGATCATGGGCCAGGCCTACCTGCCGGCGATCAAGGATGGCGACAAACGCATCCTGATGATCGACGGCGAGCCGGTGGACTACTGCCTGGCGCGCATCCCTGCCGCTGGCGAGACTCGTGGCAACCTGGCCGCCGGTGGCCGTGGCGAAGCCCGTCCGCTGACCGAAAAGGACCGCTGGATCGCCGCACAAGTCGGCCCGACCCTGCGGGAAAAAGGCCTGTTGTTCGTGGGCCTGGACGTGATTGGCGAGCACCTGACCGAAATCAACGTCACCAGCCCGACCTGCATCCGCGAAATCGACAATGCCTTCGGCACCGACATCGGCGGCATGCTGATGGAGGCGATCGAAAAGAAGCTGCAGGCTCGAAGCGCCTGAGGCACAGCTTGTCGCCTACCGCTTGAAGCTTGAAGCTAAAAACCAACATTGCGTTATCATGCCGAGCCCTTGAAAACGCGATGTTGGTTTTTTTGCCATGACCCTCCCGTCCGATCTGCCTGCCGAACTCGCCCACCGTGGCGTGCGCCCGGCCGATCGCCTCGGTTTTACCCTGTTTCTGGCGGCGCTGGTGCATCTGGCGCTGCTGCTGGGCGTCGGTTTCACGATGGTCGAGCCCAAGCAGATCAGCAAAACCCTGGAAATCACCCTCGCCACCTTCAAAAGCGAAAAGAAGCCGGCCAAGGCGGATTTTCTGGCGCAGGAAAACCAGGAAGGCAGCGGCACTCTGGATAAAAAGGCCATCCCCAAGACCACCGAAGTCGCGCCTTTCCAGGACAACAAGGTGCAGAAAGTCACCCCGCCACCGGCCGCCAAGCCGGAAGTCCAGGAAGCGGCGCCCAAGGCCGCGGTGACCACGGTTGCGCCGAAGCCGAAAAAAGCCCCCACCAAAACCGAAGAGCCCAAGCCAGCCACCAAGGCTGCGGTGGCGGCGCCGACCTTCGACACAGAGCAGCTGTCCAGCGACATCGCCAGCCTCGAAGCGGAACTGGCCAATGAACAGCAGCTGTACGCCAAACGCCCGCGCATCCACCGCCTGAGCGCCGCCTCGACCATGAAGGACAAAGGCGCCTGGTACAAGGACGAATGGCGCAAGAAGGTCGAGCGCATCGGCAACCTCAATTACCCCGACGAAGCCCGGCGCAAACAGATCTACGGCAACCTGCGGCTGATGGTCTCGATCAACCGCGACGGTTCGCTGTATGAGGTGCTGGTGCTGGAGTCGTCCGGGCAACCGTTGCTGGACCAGGCCGCCCAGCGCATCGTGCGCCTGGCGGCACCGTTTGCACCGTTTACCGGGGATTTGTCGGACATCGACAGGCTGGAAATCATCCGCACCTGGAAGTTTGCCCGTGGGGATCGTCTTTCCAGTAACTGATCCCCCACAAATCCCCTGTGGGAGCGGGCTTGCTCGCGAAAGCGGCGTGTCATTGAGCACTGATACTGACTGACACACCGCTTTCGCGAGCAAGCCCGCTCCCACATTCGATCGGTGACCACGGCCAAATTGCGGCATCCCCAGCTTGTCAGTTCGCCCCTCCAACGCCACACTAGCGCACATGAAAAACGTCAGCCCCAGCTACCTCAAGCATCACTTCCTGATCGCCATGCCGCACATGGTCGACCCGAACTTTGCGCACACCTTGACCTACATCGTCGAGCACACGGCCAATGGTGCCATGGGGCTGGTGGTCAACCGTCCGCAGGACCTGAACCTGGCCGATATCCTCGAGCAATTGCG
>Ga0182005_1000908_pt1 | contig 12965 bp, 12 predicted proteins | sample Sormic07211103_1_FD_123021 | JGI IMG/M metagenome (GOLD analysis project Ga0182005, IMG submission 123021) | Rhizosphere microbial communities from Sorghum bicolor, Mead, Nebraska, USA - 072115-103_1 MetaG | ecosystem: Host-associated > Plants > Roots > Rhizosphere | place: USA: Nebraska...
CAAAGCCAGAGCTTCTGACCGCGTAGCAGCCACCGCTTTATGGACCACCGCAACGAAATTTGGCCCGGGGATAACGACGCCGGCCAAGTAGACCAAAAAGACTGTCAAAACGGCGGAACCATCGATCATGTGCTTCCTCGCGAGTCCTGTGGACGGTGATCGTCACGGGTGAGATGTACTAAGAGCTAAGGTCGTTTGTGACCTCAACGTCCATCGAAATAAGAGTCTTGCACAGCGTTATCGAGATCAGTGGCTTTTTACACACTTTGGACCACTGGCTGCCAGTCAATTGTGTCCAAAGAATCAGGGACAATTCATAATGCTGTCCATCTCCACTAACACCTCCAAGATCGACACCCATGCCTGAAGAGTTCGAAGTCCCCAGCCCACACGAGCAACACATTGAGCACACCACCCATCATGCGCATGCACAAGGCGACAGCTTTGCCAGCAAGATTGCGGTGATGACAGCCATCATGGCGACCGTCGGCGCCCTGATGAGCTATCAGGCCGGCTCAACGGAGAATGAGGCGGCCATGGACAAAAACAACGCCGCTATCCAGAAAACCGAAGCCGCCAACGAGTGGAATTATTACCAGGCCAAGTCCAGCCGGCAGAACCTGTCGGATCTGGCAAGCCATCTCCCAGGGCTGGACTCCGCCCATTATGTTGCTGAGGCGCGGCGGTACGGGGAACAGAAGGAGGAGGCGCGCAAGAAGGCTGAAGCATTCGAACAACGGGCAAGGGAGTGGGACGAGAAGTCAGAGCAGGCGTTGCATCAGCATCACCGCTGGGCCCAGGCAATGACAGCGATTCAAATAGCAATTTCACTGGCGGCCATTACCTTGCTGACGCGTAAGGAATGGCTCAAGCGGCTCTCGTTTGGGGCCGCGGGTGTTGGCGTCATGCTGGGTTCGCTGGCTTGGCTGCATATCTGAGCGAGGCGCTCAGACGTTCACCTGTCGAATGCGATTGCTACTGGTCGATTTCTGCCCTTCACGAACGGCAGGAATCGGTCAAAAGTGGACGGTGGACACGGTGATGGCAAAGCTAGACAAGGACTTACAGGACGACAAGGAACTTTATACGGCACGCCATCGCGACATGGCATGTCACCTATAGTAGTTATACGCTTGCAAGGAATCGCAATGATCACCGTCTATGGAATTGACTACAATTTAAATGCCAAAAAAGCACAGATGTCCGATGTGCTACATAATTGCATGACTACCGTTCTTGGGTTACCCGAAGACAAGCGTGCTCACCGTTTCGTCCCGCTAGATAAAACTAATTTCTATTACCCCGGCGGCAGATCTGAAAAATACACAGTAATCGAAATAAGCATGATTTCTGGGCGAACGGAAGAAACAAAAAAGAAGCTCATAAAGCAAATATTTACAGACTTTGAGCGAAACTTGGCTATAAATCCGGTTGACGTTGAAATCACAATATTTGAGCAACCAAGTCATTGCTGGGGATTCCGAGGGATCACAGGCGATGAGGCAACCTTGAGTTACAGGGTTAACGTATAACAAGCGGTTCAAGCCGTTCGCTTCGCTCTCTGGGACCGCGTACCGCGGTTCCTTGATTTATTTTCTCGACTCAAATCATCCACTTTTTGGCCGGTTTAGGTCTTCCGGGAACGGCTGCTATTCAATCGGCCAAAAGCGAACACTTGGGCACGCGCGACCATATCCGCTACCGGGAAACTCCCATTTCCCCGGCCGCTCGGCCATCAACCAAAGCCTGGATCTCTGCGAAGACACCCGAAGCAAGGCTGGCCGGGACGCCCCAATAATCAAATATCCCGCCCTCATCTCTGTTTTGGCCGCAAGTGACGAAAACGCCAGTTCCAAAATGCCGCTTCAGACGCATCGCCAACCAGCCCACGAATCCGCTGTTGTCTACGTTTTCAGGGAAATGGAAACGGAAGACGCCGAACAGTTCTCGCTCGATGTCGTCGCAAGGGACCAGTTGACTCCATACCTTGTCGTCTCGAACGAGCGCCAGTGCGTCGGGATATGCCGCACCAGGAAACGATGACAAGGGAAACTCCAAAAACGTATATGTGCCAGGAAAGAACCGGACGCGCGCCTGAGAGGTCACGTGCAGCAGTCGGCGCTCGGTATCCGCTGCCGTTTCATGCGATATGTTCACCAATTCATAATCTCCGCTCTACGAAGCGCAAGGCGCTATTACTTTGATTGACCAGAGGCATGATGAACAGCAAGATCTTGAAGATAAATGCTCAAGATTTAATAACATTGACAACTAAAGGTTGTAGATATGGACAAGCTGAAAAGCATGGCAGCGTTCGTGGCGGCAGCCGAATCAGACTCGTTCTCGGCAGCCGCTGCCTTGTTAGGCGTGACCCCGCAATTGATTGCCAAACAGGTCGGCAATCTGGAATCTGAGCTAGGCCTCAAATTGATCACGCGAACCACTCGCCGTCAAAGCTTGACTGCCGTGGGCAGGGAATATTACTCACGCTGCAAAGCCATTCTGAGCGACGTTGATGACGCCGATGCTCTGGCCTTGGCAGCGAACTCAACACCGCGAGGAAAAATAAGGATCAGTGCGCCGTATAATTATGGCTCTCATCGACTGATCCCGTTCCTCACCCAATACCTGACGCGTTACCCCGAAACGGAAATCGAGTTGGAGTTGACGGACAGGTTCGTGAATGTCGTGGAAGAAGGCTACGAAGTCGTCTTCCGGCTGGGAAAACCTCAGCTGGCCGACAGTGCAGCTCTGGTTCAACGCGGTTTGAAACCTTTCAGGATGTTAGCCTGCGCATCCCCCGCTTATCTCTCGCGCAAAGGGGTCCCGCTCCATCCTGAGCAGCTCGTGGACCATGACTGTCTGGGCTACCTGTTTTCCGATCGAATGACAGACAAGCTCTGGCGATTCACTAAAGATATGCAGACGTTCACGATCCCCATTGCGAGTCGACTGAAAGTAAACAACACCATGGCCAAGGTGAACGCCGCATTGTCGGGTTTCGGTATTACGCTCTGCGTCGAGGACGTGCTGACGCCCTACGTGCGACGAGGTGAGTTGGTCGTGCTTTTTGAGAACTTCGAAGGCCCCATCTACCCTGTCAACCTGATCTACCCCGCCGACCGTCGCCCTTCAGCAAAGCTCCGACACTTCGTGGATGAGGTCATCCAAAGCTTGGGTTGACCGCAGCTAGAGCTGATTGCACACAGCTTGAGCGAGCGTGCCAGTCGATGGATGGCGAGCACTGCGTGATCATGGATGTGGAACCCACACCGGCTCATCGAACCCCAGAAGTCGAGAGCACCAAGACGATAATCGATCGGGTCGAAGTGCAGTTCGACATCAAGCCAGAGCGCCTCATTGGCGACACCGCTTACGGTACTGCGCCGATGCTGGCCTGGATGGTGGAGAAAAAAGACATCGAGCCGCATATGCCGGTGTGGGACAAAACTGAGCGCAAGAACGACAGCTTTTCGAGTAACGATTTCCACTGGAATGAAGAGGCCGAGGAATACCGCTGCCCGGCCGGCAACGTATTACGCAGCGAATGGCGAGCCTTCAAGACGAGCGTTCGCACGTCACCAACACCATCATCTTCCGATCCAGGCAGACCGACTGCGCGACATGCCTGCTGAAAGCCAAGTGCTGTCCGAACACCTCGATTCGCAAGATTGCTCGCAGCGTCCATGAAGCCGCTCGTGATGTGGCTCGACGCATTGCAGCAACGCCGGAGTACGTGCGCTCTCACCATGAGCGCAAGAAGGTCGAAATGCTGTTTGCCCGCTTCAAGCGCATCCTGAAACTGGATCGCCTGCGACTACGGGGCATGAGTGGTGCGGCCGACGAATTCACGCTGGCCGTCGCAGTGCAGAACCGGCTATCGATCCTGCACGCAATGATGGCAATATGACTCATCTTGGAGAAAGTAACATTCGGCGCGAGGCGAAGCCGGATGTCATGCGCATAGGGATAAGGAATATGGTTTCGATTCAGGTGGATGGTGAGGACAAGACCGCAAAGATCAGCGACTGGGCGATTCGCTGGAGCGACAAGTACGAAGCCCTGGAACTGACCTGTCACTTCCCCTCCAAGAAAAAATACACCCGTGCGCTCAGTAACTGCCAAGTTTCGCCCACCCGCGAGTTGACCAATGTATTGCTGCACAAGCCCGGCAGCACGATCGTCACGCCCATTGCCAAAGCTACGATTTACGGCGAGCGATATGCCGTCGTGCACTACCCGGGCGCCGAAAAGCCCTATGTCTACAAGATGGACGGTATCGGCTTTACCGCCCCGACATCGATGAAGGAAACACCGGTCTTCCGCTATTTCACTCTCGTGGCGAATGCCCGACAGGATCACGCTGAGTCGAAAACTGATCGTGAAATTGCCGACAATGTGGTGCGCCAGCTCGGAAAACTGCCCGCCATCGCTGGCACTGCCCTGCAAGCCTATTGTACGGGGCGCAACGGCACGCTGGCGCCGGGTCAGGGGCTCATCTATCCGTTCGGGCTTAACGAGAGTCAGCTTCAGGCGGTCGAGCGGGCGTTCAGCGCGCAAATCAGCGTGATCGAAGGCCCGCCAGGGACCGGCAAGACCCAGACGATCCTCAACATCCTCGCCAATATTCTGTTACGTGGGCAGACGGTAGCGGTGCTGTCCAACAACAATGCTGCCGTGGAAAACGTCTACGAAAAGCTGGAGAAATACGGCCTGGGCTACTTGGTCGCCAAGCTTGGCAACCAGGACAAACGTGAGGCCTTCTTTGCCGATCTGCCTGCTTGGCCATCAAACGCACCCGAGCCGGCACCATCCCTAGATGAAATCCAGGCCTTGCTGACCCGCTTGAAGCAGCACCTGCAAGACCACAACAGGGCGGCACAACTGCAAATCGAGCTGGACGAGCTGGTCATCGAGCGGCGCTACCTGCAGCAGTGGCAGGCAGAAAGCGATGTACAGGCCACAGTCTCGCTCGACAAGTACGGCCTGACACCGCGCAAGACTGCGGACCTCATGGCCTACCTGGCGTACCTCGGCGAGCAGCGCATTCATCTCAAAGACCGTATCGAGCTTCTGTTCAAATTCAGAATCTTTCGCACCAAGCCATTCACCGAGGGCGAGGCGCGCATGGCCGTTTTCCATGCACTGCAGATGCATTACTACGACAAGTCGCTACGGGACAAGGAAGCGGAGCTGCGGGCGTGCCGTGAATCGTTGGCACGCGCGAATTTCACGGCCCTGCTGAAAGAACTGACAACAGCATCGATGCACCATCTCAAGCAGCATCTGCAACTTCAGGTACCGCCGCCGTCGGACAGCTTTGATGTCAAAACTTACCGCAGGCATTTCGATGTCTTCTTGCAGCGCTTCCCTATCCTGGGCAGCGGCACGCACTCCATCGTCAATTCGATCGCGCCGGGAGCGGTCCTCGACTACGTGATCATCGACGAAGCCTCTTTGCAGGACATCGTGCCGGGCATCCTGCCACTGGGCTGCGCAAAGAACCTGATCGTCGTTGGAGACAACCGCCAGTTGCCGCATATCCCTGTGGCACTGGGGCTTCAAGCGCCCGCCGAAGTCTACGATTGCGAGCACTACAGCCTGCTGGATTCGTGCATTGCCGTGTTTCAGGACACGCTGCCCAGAACCCTGCTGAAAGAACATTACCGCTGCCACCCCAGGATCATCCAGTTCTGCAACCAGCAGTTCTACGACAACGCACTGGTGCCGATGACCGAGGACAAGGGCGAAGCCCCCCTGCGCCTGGTGGTGACAGCCAAGGGCAACCACGCCAGGAAGAACACCAACCTTCGGGAATTGGACTCCCTGCTGAAGGTGCTTGGGGACGAGGGGCCGCCCGTCGGTATGGACGGTGAAGGCCGCGGTTACATCGCCCCGTTCCGGGCGCAAGTCAACCTTTCCGACACGCACTTGCCGACGGATTTCGTCAAGGACACCGTGCACAAGTTTCAGGGGCGCGAATGCGACGAGATCGTCTTCTCCACCGTGCTGGACAAGAAGCGCTACAACCAGGCGCGAACACGCCTGGATTTCGTCGACGACCCACGCATGATCAACGTGGCAGTTTCGCGGGCCAAACATCGCTTCACCCTGGTGACCGGTGACGAGGTGTTCACTGACAACAATGGCCACATCGCCGCGCTGATCCGCTACATCAGCTATTACGCGCAGGACGATCAGATCGTACGCGCGCCGGTGGTGTCGGCATTCGACTTGCTGTACCGCGAGTACGACCAGTCTCTGGCACGCTTGGACGCCCGCCTGCGGCCCGAGGATTCACGCTACAAGTCCGAGCAGATCGTGGCACAGTTGCTGCGTGAAGCGCTGTCAGCCCCGGCGTGCCAGGCATTGAAGTACCACACACAGATCCAGCTGGATAAGCTTGCATCGCCGGGTAGCCTCGACTGGACGGAGCCCCAGCGGGCGTTCATGAGGCGCGCCAGTTGCGATTTCGTGATCTATTTCAAAGTGGGCAAAAAACCGATAGGGGTGATCGAGGTTGATGGCGGGTACCACGACCGACCCGTGCAGGCAGCTCGGGACGCCATGAAAAATGAGATTTTGGCTAGAAGTGGCATTCCTATTCTGCGGCTGCGGACAGTTGAGAGTGACATTGAGCGGAGAGTTGGCGACTTTATCGGGCAGTGGGCTAGTCCTACGCATGGCGCATAAGCACTGGGTCAGAGGTCGTCAGTCGTTGATGGTAGCAATCGACCCGAAGCTGTCTGTAGCCAAGCCGCAAGCTAGCCGATCGAAGGGTTACCGAAAGTATTCGCGACTCCTGTGGGAGCGGGCTTACCGGAGTGCCGCACCACCGCGAACACGGGCGAAGCCCTTGCCATCCAACACGATGCCAGAGACAGCATTTTGCATGTAAGGATCAGGCTTGGTCAGTAATCGCTTCAGTGATCGGGTCGAAAGCAGCCGCTGGCGAGGGACCGCTTTCGACCCGGGCTGTGTAAAAACGTTTTAGAGCAGGTTTGAAGGTTCGAATCGGAACGAAAACCGCGTTCCTACGCAAATTTCAGGACCACTGATCTGCCAATCACGGTCAGATTTTACGTAGCGACACAGACTTCAAAACGAGGCCTGCGTTTTTACACAGCCTGGACCCATAGCGGACACTCCAGCAGCCAGTCAGATGTGTCTGCGAGACCAGAGGGCCATTCAACTTACTGGAAATTGTCTGCCCCCGACCTAGGCAACCTCATTGCGCACTTGACGGCAACTCTTATCCGGTATGGCGTGGCTTACAACCTCCTAACATCAGGCATTAGGTACTTTAAGGTCGAACAACAGCTCATCGGTTGCGCGATCAAAATGGTCGGTAAGGAAATCCAGCAATACACGCACGCGGGGAATCCGGTAACGATTGCCGTGTAATACCGCGTAGACGCCGGCCTCTCGGACACAAAAGTCAGGTAACAGGACCTTCAGTCGTCCAGCACGGATATCGGCTGCCGCATCCCAAATGGTCTTGCGTGCGATGCCATGTCCAGCCAACGCCCATGCGCGCGCGAGGGCGCCGTCGTTGGTTTCCCATGCCTGGCTCATGGGAACGGTGTGGTTCCATTCCTGACCATCCACCACAAAGTGAAAGGTGTTCAATGGACCTGCAGACGTCACCAGCACGATGAACTTGTGGCTAGGCAAGTCAGTAGGGGTTTGGGGTTCACCGTATCGCGCCAGATAATCAGGCGAAGCGCACAGTACTCGCCAGTTGGGAGCCAACTGCCTGGCGATCATCGAGCTGTCATGGGGCTGTCCAAACCGGATTGCCAGATCGACATCGTCCTGCACCAGATTTGATACCGAGTCCGACAACGTCAGTGCGACGTACAGTTCCGGGTGCAATGTACTGAATGTCTCAAGCCAGTCATTTAAAAGATTGCGGCCAAAATCGGCGGATGCGGATATCCGGACCTTGCCACGCACCTCTGTTTGACTGGCTTGAAGCCCAGCTTCCGCCTCATCGATAGCCCGCAATGCGACCCAGCATTGCTGCAAATAAAACCGACCTTCTTCCGTGAGGCGCAACTGACGCGTTGTGCGATCAAACAACTTGGTGCGCAGCGCCGCCTCAAGCTTGATAAGTCGCGCGCTGGCCGCGGCCGGCGACAGCGCCAGTTTGCGCCCTGCGGCAGACAAGCTGCCGAGTGCTGCCGCTTCGACAAACAAACGCATGTCGCCCAATCGGTCAGTAGCCATATTCAATTCAAATTTGATGGTTCATCAAATGGTAGACCAATTATCAAATTCGTAGCAATTCATCACACTCACGTCTCCCATTCCTCTGAGCACAGGTCATGACCGGCAAATCGCAATTTGAAAATGGCTCTTTCACGACATCGGGCAATACCGAATACCTCACTACTGGGCGTCTCCCATTGGCGGCCCTGTTGGCGCTGACAATGGGGAGCTTTATCGCCACCGCCAACGAAACGGTGCCAGCAGGACTTTTGCCGCAAATCGCCGAGGCATTTGGTGTGTCGCAAGCGTGGGCTGGTCAGATGGTGACCCTATGTGCGCTGGGCTCAGGGTTAGCGGCTATTCCATTGACTCTCGCTTTGCAGGGCTGGCGTCGGCGCTTGGTGCTATTACTGGCTGTCGGGGTGTTTTGCGCCTGTAATGCGGTGACCGCCCTGTCGCCCTGGTTTTCATTGACGCTGGCTGCCCGCTTCGTGGTGGGTATCGCAACCGGTCTGGCCTGGAGCCTGCTGGCCGGCTATGTCAGACGATTGGTCGCCCCACAGCAGCACGGTCGCGCAATGGCGCTGGCCATGCTCGGCATCCCTTTGGCACTTGCCCTAGGCGTACCGCTAGGTGCCTGGCTCGGCAAGCTGCTGGGATGGCGTTGTGTGTTCGGGACTCTCTCAGGACTCAGCCTTTTGCTGATGGCCTGGATATATCTGAAAGTGCCTGATTATCCCGGACAACGCTCCGATCGACGCTTGCCGCTACGCAGGGTCCTGCAAACCCCGGGCGTGCGGCCCGTGCTGGCGGTGGTCATGCTCTGGATCCTGGCTCACTACACCCTCTATACCTATATTGCTGCGTTCCTGGCTTCTGTTGGATTGGCCGATCAGATAGATCGGGGCCTCCTTTCATTCGGTATTGCGGCCTTGTTCGGTCTATGGATGATCGGCACGCTGATTGATGACAGGCTTCGGAGTCTGGTACTGCTCAGCCTGACAGCATTCATCCTGGTTTCGTTTGCCCTGGGCCTGGGTGAGCTGCCCGTCAGTGCGATCTATATCGGCATCGTCCTGTGGGGGATGAGCTTCGGTGGTGCGCCAACCTTATTGCAAACCTCCTTGGCTGATGTTGCCAGTGACGGCGCTGATATTGCGCAATCAATGTTGGTGACCGTCTTCAATCTGGCGTTTGCAGGCAGTGGTGTGATCGGCGGCATTTTCCTGGAAACATGGGGGGCAGGTGCTATTCCCTGGGTAGCGCTGGCATTGTTGCTACCAGCGCTGTTGATTGTTTCGATAGCCAAGGGGCATGCTTTCAGGCGTTAACTACTGCCGAGGAGTTGAGGATTTATCAACCCTAAGAGGGTGGGCAGAGGTGATCATTGAGGCTTCATTTGATTTGGCCTTGATACACCCTTGGTTTAAGGGCGATCCCTTCAATGAGCCTCCGTAGTTGTGCTCGCGATCGCCCTCGTGATGAGCAAGTGACCGATCTCTACCTATAAACGCGGTCAGCTGCTGGTCGATTTCTATCCGCGAAAGGCTGTTTCTGGTGGCTTTCTGCCTATCACGACTGACGGAGATCGACCCGTTTTCTGCCTTTCAGCATAGGCAGCTATGGCTCAGCATCAAACCGCACAAATCTTCTAAACGTTCTTTTCAAAAGCGCGGTAATTTAGTCGCCCGCACAGTTCAAAGCTGAACCATACCTCTGGAGCCTTCCGTGGATAAACGCAACTGGATTGAGCTGTCCCAGGATGCCGATACCGGGATTGAATCGATTCGTGCCCATTTTCAGGGGCATGCCTACGATCCGCACTGGCATGACAGTTTTCTGGTGGGGGTCACCGAACAGGGGGTGCAGCAGTTCAATTGCCGACGCGTTCGCCATCTTAGTACGCCGGGCAAGGTATTCATGCTGGAGCCGGGGGAAATCCACGATGGGCATGCGCCGACCGAGGAAGGGTTTACCTATTCCATGCTCTACCTCGATCCGCACTGGCTTGAACGGGAGTTGCATGCGTTGTTCGAGCACGCGCCAGCCGATAGTCAGCCGGGCTTTGCCGACACCCTGAGCCAGGATCCGGGCCTGGCCACTGCCATTTATCAAGCCTTCCACGTGCTCCATGAGGGTGACTTGCGCATCGTGCGCCAGAGCGCCATCGATACCTTGTTGGGGTCGCTCACTTGCCACCTTGATTGGCGCAAGCGGCAGGCCTTTGATCCGCGTCTGCCGTTGGTGGCCCAGGTTGCGCGTGACTATCTGCATGCCCATGTCTACGAGGACATCGGGTTGGATGATCTGGCTCAAGCCTGTGGTGTTGATCGCTTTCGCTTGACGCGGGCCTTCAAGGCAGCCTTTGGGCTGGCGCCTCATGCTTATCTGATCCAGCTGCGCCTGGCCAAGGCGCGGCAGCTACTGGCGCGGGGCGAGTCGCCGGCGCAGGTGGCCAGTGCTCTCGGGTTCTCCGATCAAAGCCATATGGGGCGCTGGTTCCGCCGTGCCTACCAGCTCACGCCAGCGGACTACCGCAAGCGCTGCTCAAACCTTCCAGACTGAATCCCGCTGACCCGCGACCATGGCCTCCTATCTGATCAAGGAGTCCATGCCATGTCTTTTTCGCTGTTCCTTTCTGCGCCTTCGATGTGTCCTCAGGGAGTCTGAGCCATGGAATCGTTGTTGCCTTTCCTGCTGTTTGCGTTCGTTGCCTCGATCACCCCGGGGCCGACCAATATTCTGGTGCTGAGCCACAGTTCGCGGTGGGGGCTGGGCGCTACGCTGCCGATCATTTTTGGCGCTTGCGTGGCGGCGGCGCTGATTGTGTTTGCCGTCGGGCTCGGCGTGGGCGAGACGCTGCTGCGGTTTCCGCGAGTGCAGCAGGCGATGGCCTGGATCGGGGTGTTCTGGTTGAGTTGGCTGGCCTGGCAGATCTTTCAAAGCGCACCGCCGTCCCTGAACCCGACTACCCCGCGCGACGAGGGCCTGAGTGTGTTCGGTGCCGCCACCCTGCAATTGCTCAACCCCAAAGTCTGGATGATGGCGGTGGCGGTGGTGAGCGTGTTTGCCGGTGGCGGCGACAAGACCATGCGGCTGGTGTTGTTGTCGCTGGTGTTCCTGTTGGTCTCTTTGCCGTGCATGACTCTGTGGGCGTTGCTCGGCGTGGGTAGTGCTCGGTTTTTTGGTTCGCCACAGGCGTTCAAACGCGTGAACCATGCACTGGCTTTTTTGCTGCTGGTGTCGGCCTGGTTGACCGTGCTGGTGTAGGTCGAACATACCTGGGCAGGGCGCTTTAATCAGCAGCCAGACCCCGCCAAGCTTAGGGTGATGATGAAGGCCTGTATGGAGAAATAGGCAGGCAGAATGCGTATTACCAGGCCGACTATAGTCTCGATTGTCCAGTAACGTTCTGGTTCTGACCGTTTAACTTGCTCTAAATCATTCTTACACAGCTTCGGCCGATTGCTGCCTGTCACGACAGGCAGAAAACGACCCAAAGCGGTCAGTCGTGACAAGTAAAAAGCGACTGAGTAAGGTCGTTCGCTTCGCGCCAGGCTCGACTGTCGAATCCGGTGGCAACATCTGGAAACTCTACACCCGCAACCGATAAAGAGCCCAGCAGGCTAACACTCGAATTCCCTTCATTGATTTTCGCTTGTTTCGTGGCCCTAAAACTGGACATCCCTCAGCGGCCTTGGCCCCGGTTTCTTTCATCAGGGCTTGAGTTGCTACAGAGCAGCGCGAGGGCTAGCTGGCTAGGGAAGCCGCATTGTCTGCCAACCCTCATTGCCCAATATCTTTGATAATGAGCGTACTGATTGCCGCACCTTTGACGCTGATCTATTACATCAGAGTTTCAAGACTTCCAAGCGAAAGTGGTGGCACACTCATAGTGGCTCTTATCCTAGAAATTTAATTTGTTGTTCTAAAACCCGGAACGTGGCTCTAGCCTGGTTTATTACATCGATGAACGTGAGCCGTTCCTCGTCAGTCAGATTGGGAATTCGCTCAAGTTTACTTATTGCCAATCCAGCTCTCTTCAGCAAACTTACATGCTTATCGTTAAATATTTCAGGATATCTATTGGTTAGTTCGTGCTTCACGAATGCTGCCAAATAACCTGCTTCAAAAGAAGTATGTATTGAAAAATTATTGCCACCGAACTCGCGCAAGTTATTTATAGCGTGCTCCAGCGAATAATCAACTTTCCTGCAGAATTCGCAAAGCTCGTCCTTGTCTTCCTCTCTCATTGATCTATATGTCTCAAAATACTTTATTATCTGTTGGCCGAGGTCAAATAATGCTTTAATGTCCGAGATCATTTTGATTGCCTCCACACTTTGTGTCAGTTGGTGGAGTATAGGCAAAAATCCGCCTTGATCAGCTCGCAACGCACCGCAACCCCGCATTTAGCCCCGTTGTGGACCTCTCCCACTGTCAGCCGTGAATTGGTATCTGCCTCTACCTCGGTGTGGTTGGGCTGCGTGACGGAGCTGAGACTTCAATCACTGATTTGGCTTAAAGGATGACAGAGGCTTGTAGGTCTCTGTCTGGTGGTGAGCAATCACATGCCATAGCCCGGCCATCTCCAGATGAGTTGGAAGCTCCTAATGGAGGTCCGCTTTTGGCCGATTCTGTTGAAAAAGTCGGTCTGCCCAAACTGCCTGATCATTGACTGGTGAAAACACCTTTTTTGCACGCTGCTACGTGAAATCTGAGTCCGGAAGCCACTGCAAAAAGTAAAGATTTCA
>Ga0182005_1000909_pt1 | contig 12952 bp, 13 predicted proteins | sample Sormic07211103_1_FD_123021 | JGI IMG/M metagenome (GOLD analysis project Ga0182005, IMG submission 123021) | Rhizosphere microbial communities from Sorghum bicolor, Mead, Nebraska, USA - 072115-103_1 MetaG | ecosystem: Host-associated > Plants > Roots > Rhizosphere | place: USA: Nebraska...
CGAGCAGCGGCACACGCTGACCTGAAGAGAAACGGCACTGAATCAGCTTCATCGGCAGCCACCTCATTCAAGGACTCGCCATGAACACGAAGGACATGGCCCGTTGAGAGATTGGACGTCAGAAGCGGGTTTGTCGAATCAGTACCTTATAGCACACCGAACTAAAAATCAAAAAAGTCAGAGTCGTCGCAATTTGATGTATTTAAAAAGATTTTTGATGTTTTCGGACTTTTATCCCTGTGGGCAGAGTTATCCATGCTGCTGGCTCGGTTTTGCATTCTTAAAAAATCATGGGAAATAGCGATTAGTTATACCGATGCTCAATGGAAGCGCTAAGCTGCTAATGGGCTATTCCACACTGCGTTTCGAACGCTTCCAAGAGATCAAAATAGACCCATCTTTTCTTACGACGCCTTGCGCTAAGGAGGATGGTGTATGCCCAAAGCAATGTCTAGAACGCATAATTTTACAAATCGAGGAAAGCATTTCGGAAATATCTGGGCGTCATTTAGTTTTAAGTCAAAGTGCGATGTTGAGGTCCGCAGCGATATTGAGCTAGGCTATTGGCTTCTTTATTTGGAATTCGATCCGTCTATTGCTCGATACGAGCTTCATCCCCTTGCTCGAGTAATATCTTGCCCGCAGCCGCGAAAGGTATCGCTTACTGCGGAGGTTATGACCCAAAATGGCGATCTGGAATGGCATATGCTGTGCTCAACCCAGCAGTTTGGCCCTCTGTTATTAAACGAGCTGGAGAAGTACGCAGATTTGATTGGGGTGAAGTTACGGCTGTTTCGCGCAGAAGATATAGAGCCCCGCAAAGCACATATTGTCCCGCTTTTGAAAGCTTGTGCGTGCCTTTCCGCCTGGCATACTGTCGAAATTAGTTACGAAGCATACCATGGGCTAATAGCATTCGTTCGTAAGCATAAGCGCGGGTGTCTTAGGGATTTGTTTCAATTTAATGATGAAGAGAGCGACAGTCTTGCGTGTTTTTTAATCGCGAGGCTGTATTCCGAAGGCATTATTAAAGTTGAAGTCTTGCCCGGCTTTTTCGATCGTGCCGCCGGCTGGGAGGCACTGTGAGCTCAAGGCAAAAATTGAGATGTACCGACATTTCGCCTCTGTTTACAGTGCAGGCCGAGGTATTGGCGGATGACGTTCGCGAAATATTTGAGCGAAGAGTTAAGGCCGTAAAAATGGTCCACAGGGGTAGGTCTGGTGCTGAGATCTATAAGTCGTGCGGCGTATCGGATGGAGAGCAGACACGTTTGATCAACCGCTTTCTAGACGTGGACGCCGCCGGTGTTTGTTGGGGGGATCGTGCGTTATTGCCTAATGCCCGTCTCAAGGAATACGAACGGCGAACTCCTTTGAAAAAAATGCGCTCCCAGCAAAAAGGTGGCGCGAGCGGTATGCTCGCCCAGACACTCAAAAGATTTCCACAGGCAGCAAAAGAAATAGAAGTTGCGGTCCTGGACTTTCATCGAAACTTCAAGGGTCAAAAGTTCGACATAATGTTTATGGCAGCCAAGTTTAGAGCTGCATTGAAAAAGGCTGGTGCTTCTGAGGAGGACTGGCCGTTCAGTCAGAAAAGATTAGGGCAGCGCACGATTGAAAAACATCTAGCCAAACTTGTAAGGCAGGACTTTGTTGTCGCAGCGCTGACGCTGGGGAGCCACGGTGTCACTCATGCGCCGCTGGGGACGGGTGTTGTCGGGCTCGTGTCGGCGGATATGCCCTTTGATATCATTCAATTGGATGCCTACAAGGTTGATAAATTTTGCATTCTCCGTATTGAAACGCAACCCGGCATCTATACGCAGCGGGTCCTCGATCGCTTCTGGATGCTAGCGGCCGTAGATGCAGCGTCTGATGGTGTTCTTGCAGCTCGATATGTGTTCAGTAGCGAAGTCACAGCGATAGATGTTGAGGGTGTATTGTTGGACGCGATCATAGGTGACTGGACACCTTGCGACAATATAACAATACCCAAACTGAAGTATACGCAAGGTGGCGGAATGCTCGGATATGCAGTGCCGGAGGCTCAAGGCGCCATTTGGGGGACCTTGATGCTAGATAATGCAATGGCACATCATGCAGGCAAAATAAAGCATAAGTTCAAGCGGAATGGGGGGTGTTCAATAAATTATGGACAGCTCAAAAGGCCTGAGCGCAGATCCACGATAGAGAATACATTTAAACAAGTAGCACAAAAAATAATGCATCGCGTGCAGTCCACCACTGGCAGCGGCCCTCAGCAAGGTAGGGCGGCAACCCCTGAGGAAAATGCGGAAAAATATGAGATTTATGTAGACGAAGCGGAAATGGTTCTGGATGTTTGGCTGGCCAATTTTAATTGTACTCCGAAGCAAGGGGCCAATTTTTCCTTGAGCCCGATTGAGATTGTCAGGATGCATTTTGATAACGCCAAGCGGGATGTAGTTTTTCCTAAACTCCCTGAATCTAAGACAAGTAAAGTGTCGCTGGGGCATGACGTCCGCTACTGCGTGATCAGAGGCAGCGCCGAAGGCGGAAGAGCTCCTCATATAACGCTGGATAAGGCCCACTACACCAATAAAGTTATGTGCAGTGATCTCAGCCTGATAGGGCGCCGGGTTATTGTCAGGATAAATCCGAAAGACTATCGATTTGTAGAAGCCATCCTGGATACCGGTGAGAAATTGGGAACCCTTAAGGTCTTGGGCTATTGGGGCAAGACGCTGCATAGCGTCACGACCCGGCAGCAAATAAATAGGGCTTATAAAGACCGGGCTTTCGAGTTGACTCGACCGGATGACATAGTTTTATCATATGTTGATCATCTAATGCTCAGCCCTTCGAAGCGAAACCTCTTGCAGGTTCAGAAGATGAAGAGTGACGTACTTGGTCGCCAAGTTAATGCTGAATGGCCTGAAGCTCCTAAACCTCCTGAGGCGGAGTTCAAAGCTGGTTTCGAGGTAATTGAGCCTAAGGGGGGGAGTAGGCGTGCAAATATCGACGATTTTTTTAATGTCGAGTCCGGCGGAGTGATCGATGAATAGAGATGAAATGGATGCACATCCAGTCTTCCGCAAGGATTTTACCATCGCAACTAACGCCGTGTCGGAAGCATCCAATATTGCATTGGAAGCAATATTCATGAGGCAGACGGGCATTATTTTTTATGGCCTCTCGCGAGTAGGTAAAACATGCTGCATTAAAAGCATCCACGCCCAAACCAGCGGTTTCATGCCGCGCGCATACGTGACGCAAATAGAGGTAATCAAGCAAGAAGGGTCCTATACCAACAATATTGTGGAGCAATTGGCCAAGGAGGAAGAACTTGTTTTTCGTCGCAGTACCCTCGCGGTAGAAAAGCTAGGTCAGATGGCCGACATGATTATAAATCGTTGTCACGAAAAGAACTGCAACCATTGGGTGCTGCTCCTGGATGAATTTCAGCGCCTTCGAGTGCATGATATAAATATCCTATTTCATTTATTTAATCGTCTTGACAGAAAGGGGGTTACAATGACCGTTTTGTCATTTGCGATGCCTCAAGTTTTTAAGCAAAGAGATAAACTTATGGAAGTCGTAGGCGGTGAAAATGAGCAACTGATTGCGCGCTTCATGAGCAAGTTGGTCGAATTCAAAGGCTGTCGCAGCGCGCACGACCTCGCTGTCATTCTAAAGACTTTTGATGAAAAATCTGAGTATCCGATTGGATCATGCGAGCCCTACACTCAAAATTTCGCTCCCGCCGCTTTTAAAGCCGGCTTCAGGTTGGCCGACTACGTCCAGTCGTTATGGCAGGCGTTCGATGCGGGCGCGGTGGGTGCTTATAAAAACAATGTTCCACTTGAACATGTGTTTCTATCCATCAGGTATTTGCTCAGGTATATCGCCAGCCATGACGGATCGAAGTTAGAAATAACCAGTGTTTTGTGTACTGATGTGGTGGAACGCTCCAGCTTAAAGGAGTTTTGCCTGCTCAATGGGAGAAAAATGCAATGACCCCGATCGGCTTTTACCGCGGTGGACTTTACCCGTACGAGTCCGTGACGGGGGTTGTTCTTAATCTCGCTTTGTTTCATAAAGTACCTCCCGTTACGATCCTCAGAATGATCAGTAGCAAGCCTACGGTCACAAAAATCACCCTGCATTACCATGCGGCATCCATGAAAGGGGATTTTACTGAGCAGGTCTGGCTCCCTCAGCCTGCGCAATGTTTTCCTGGGGCGTTTTTGTTGTCCCACGCACCGCCCAGCCTTAAATTCAAGTTTTGTTTATCGTGTTTGAAGATTGGCTATCATTCAGTTTTTTTTTGCATGCCGCAGGTCAAGGTTTGTGCGATTCACCGTGAGCCACTCATTGTCGCTTGCGCAGGTTGTCAAAGTTTCAATACGATCAATGTAACTGTCTCTCCATGTCGTTCGTGCGGGTTTTATCTTACGCCTCCTTCCCATCAGATTTTTTGTAGGCGAAATGCTCAGTTGAAAGTGCAAATACATCGTGCTGCGGTTGCATTGGACAGGTGGTATACAAATATTTCTCAATATTGTAGATCGGGCAGTTCACTGTTCTTGCTGATTGAGAGAATGGACAGTTATGACGCGAATCCCATCGACGCAACGGTTATCAAAGCGTTGGGTTGGCCGCTGCCGCTCGAGCTTTGCGAGGAGGCTGTGGCCAGGCGTAGAGCGAGGCTCATTCGTTGGGTGGCGGAAGAAAAACTTCAAGCAGTGTTGGAGTGGAAGGCGGAGTGCCAACGGCTTGAAAAAATGCACTTTCGCGCCCCTTGTTCACAGTGCGAGAGCAGCATCGAGTCTTTTTCAGGATATTGGAATGGGGAGGAGCTATCATGCATGGTCTGCCTCAAGCTAATCGTGTATTTTCTAGTGCGCATTCGTTGCTCTTCCTTGAGTCAGTTGAGCATCCCCGCTGGTCACTATAAGAAGTTTGGTTTTGACTATTTAGGGATCCTGCAAAATGTTCAGCCTGCCAGATTTGGGTTTCCGGCGGTGCTGATAAGGGTTTATTTTTTAAAATTATTATACAACTTGAGTATTTATCTCAACCTTGGTTATTCGGTAAGGCTTCGGCTGCTTCCGTGGGAGGGGTTGCTTTATGATTTGTCTCGACCTGGCAGGCGCGAGGGGCAGGGGGGGACGATACTCGGTGTCTCGCCGCTGAACAAGGCGTTCTACTGCGATAACATTAGTGGTGAGCGTTCTGTTCTTAGCTTTAGCCGGAATGATAACTTTGGTTGGGTGGTAACGTCGGCTGGGTATTCTGGTAAGAGAAGTATTGTGCTGAACTTATGATCTTAAGTTTTTCAGGAGGTAATTATGAAAGGAGTTACACCTGAACAAGTTGCCTTTGCGGTAGAAAAGTTGTTGGCTGCGGGAGAGCGTATTACCACGAGAAGCGTGCGCGCGATGACAGGGGGCAGTCTCACCACCATCTCCAATTGGCTGAAACTCCCCGGGGTCAGGGAAGGGACGTTTGAATATTCCATTGCAGCAGTTGAACTCGCATATTACGTAAAACGAGAAAAACAGAGGGCAGAAAAGCTACTCGAACCTCAAAGTGAGTATCCCCCCTCAAGTTATCACGCTAGTCCAAGGGTTGATAGGGTTGTAGACGATGAGCTTTTCGCACTCGCTGAGCGCTTCAGGAGGCTGCAAGATGACTTCGACGAGCTGATTTCTGATGCCAACCGTACTCTTGCCACAGCTAGGGATAAAATTCAAATATATGCTCGCAAGGTTGAGTTCATGGAAACGGAGCGCAGGCGAATGCTGGCAGAGAATCGAGAAATGCGCGAGGTGCTGCAATATTTGCACAGGGCTGATGACCCTGACCACAGGGATGATGGGTAGGGCTGTTCTACCTCTCTCGTCCTGCTCGCCTCGACGGTGCATCGAGCCGCCACAACACGGTTTACTCACTCCCAAACCGCGAACCGCCATTGCATTAGAAAACTTTCCTAGCCCTCTTCTCAATGGGCATTAGGCGACCTGTGCGCTGGCCATCTTCATCTCGGCTAGGGCTCGTCTCGATTGGGCAAAGTATTTCCGGACTCATCAGCCTGTGAGTCATTCCTTGAGATCAATTGGCTCGCACGGCTGCCGAGCAATGATCCCGCTTGAAAGTAGCCCATCACCGTGCTAACGCTGCGGTGCTCGGTCATCGCCATCACCTCGCCAAGCGGCACACCCTGGCGACCGGCTTCGGTGACAAACCCCGAACGCAGGCTGTGCGCCGCCCAGTCACCTTCCAAGCCAGCGAGCTGGGCGCGACGCTGGACGATCCGTGCCACTTGGTCGCCTGATAATCCCGTCGTGCCGACTTTGCCGCCTTTGTACAGGCGCCGAAACAGCGGCCCCGAGCTGGTCGGCGCCGCCGCCAGCCAAGCCGCCAGCGCTTGTGCGGCGGGGCCGCGTAGCGGCTTTTCGCGGCGCGTGCCGGCGGTGTCGGTTTTGGTGACGCCCAGGGCGTACAGCCAGGTGTCGGCGTCGAGCCGACGCACGTCGCCAATCTGCAGTCCCACCACTTCCGAGCGGCGTCGACCGCCACCACTCCAGGCCAGCAGGAGCAGGGCGCGGTCACGAATGCCGCGCACGCCATCGTCGCAGGTGGCGAGCAGCGCCTGTAACGGTTCGAGCACCATGGCAGTTTTCTTACGCACGCTCACACCCTGGCGCGACTGGGCCTTGCGCGCTTCGCGCAGCAGGGTCTTCAGCGCCGGCTCTTCGCATGGACTGTCCCAGCCATTGATCCGGTGCCATTTACCCAACACGGCCAGGCGGTGGCTGACCGTGCTGAAGGCCAGCGGTCCGGGCTTGGCCTTGACCCGCGACTTGACCAAGGCGGCATCAATGCTGGGCGGTAACAGGTGCACCCAGCCGCCGTCGGCCAACGGCCGCGCCAGGTGATCGAGGACGAACTGCACGGCCACCGTGGATGGCAAGGGGGCGTCACCCAGTACCTGGCCGTAACGCAGCTGCAACCAGGCTGACCAATAGGCGAGGGCGCTGCGGTAGCTGCGTACCGTGTTGGCCGCCGTGCCGGCGGCCACGAATGCTGCCGCGGCTGCCTGCGCGTTGCTCGCCAGGCAATGCATTTCCAGCGGCGTTTCGTCGACCAGCGGCCACTGATTGGTAGTATTGATTACGGCCATCGGACTGAAATTTAGTATGCGGAAAATAACAGCGGATAACATTCCATTATCAGACCTAATATAGCCGGAGATCAGCCATGGCAGTAGGGGTGCCGGAACACGACGTATTTGCCGCGGCGGACGCGGTGTTGGCGCGTGGCGAACGGCCGACGGTGGAGCGCGTACGCCTGGAGTTGGGCCGCGGCAGCCCGGCGCGGGTCGGCGGGCTGCTCGATCAATGGTGGGCGCGCCTCGCAGAACGGCTGAGCTAGCAGAGTCGTCTGCCAGCAATTCCTAGCGAGGTGTCGCAGGCCCTTGTCGCCGTGTGGCAACAGGCGATTCAACTGGCGCAGGGCGTCGCCGAACAGGCGCTAGTGGAGCAACGTCAGGTGCTGATCGCAGAACACGAACGGGTGGCGGCGGTTGAGGACTAGGCGCGTCAGGACTCGGCGCAATTTCTCCAGCAGGCGGCGGATGCCTTGGCTGGGCGCCAGTCAGTGGAGATGCGCCTGGACGATTTGGAACTGCTGCCGTCCCCGCGCCAGTTGCAGATCGAGGATCTGCAACAGCAGCGCGAGAGCTTGTTGCGAGAGCGCCGTGAAGTTCAGCAGCACAACCAGACATTACAGCAGGATCTGCAGGCGCTGCGGCTCAAGACCGAGCAGGAGCGCATCGCGCAGGAGAGCTACGTGCGTGGAGTGAGGATCGCGCGCACCGCGGGGTAGACCGCGCCCGGGAGGAGGGCAAGGCTTCGGTGACTCACCTTAAGGAGGTCGGGCGACACGTGGAGCAGTTACAACGGCGGCTGGAGTCGATACAGACTGAACTCAGTTAATCTCGGCAATCGGCAGCAGCACAGCACGCCCGTGCCCAAACGCTGCAGCAGCAACTGACGCAGGTGCGTCAGGCTCCCGGTGCCAAACGTAAGCCGAGCACCAGAAAAACCAAGCCGAAGAGCGATCCCTGACAGATGATGGTGCCACTGCGATCAATATCGCGTGATGAGAACTACCTTATACAGAGCAAAGGCAGTCCAGCGCTTCTCCCGTCCAGGCTCCAAGACGTCCACGGACGCAAATTTGCAGAGCGCTCCTGGTCATAGGCAGCTTTGATTACTGCCAGTTGCGAAGAACTCTAATCGACAACCCAAAGCGGACCTTGTTGCTCTTGTGAAGGGTGTGACCGATTATTGCCCTGTGCGCCGCCAACGGCGGGCACATCAGTGATTACGAAGGCGTGGATCAATCCGCCAAGCCACAGATGCCGTTGATCGCGATCAATACCACCGCTGGCACAGCGAGTGAAATGACCCGTTTCTGCATCATTACCGACGAAGTCCGGCACGCGAAAATGGCCATCGTCGACCGTAACGTCACCCATTGTTGTCGGCCAACGATCCTTCGCTGATGGCAGGCATGTCCAAAGGACTCACCGCTGCCACCGGCATGGAGGCGCTGACCCTCGCTATCGAAGCCTATGTGTCGACTGCGGCAACGCCGAGCACCGATGCCTGTGCACTCAAGGTCGTGGAATTGATCTCGGCCAACCCGCGCATTGCCGTTGCCCTGGGTGACGACATGCCAGCCCGGGAAAATATGGCCTGCGCGCAATTTCTTGCCGGCATGGCTTTCAACACTGCTTCGCTGGGCTATGTCCACGCCATGGCGCACCAACTGTAGGGATTTTTTGCATCTCGGTAAGCTGAGATTTGTGTGGCTGAACGATTTAGTCAATCTATTGCATCGACTGGTTGAGTCCACAACCGATTGAGGTGATTCGCATACGAACGTTATCCATCCAGTTGCGAGCAGGACTTTAGGGAAGTTCCACGCTGCTCACCAGAAAATATTTACCAGCCTTTTACTCCACTCATATCCGGCAGCCTGTGAGCGATGCCCTTATGGCAGTCGATGCAGGTGGCCTCACCACTGGCCAATGACGTCGAGTGCATGGTCGCGGCCCGCTTTCCTTGGCGAGTGAAGTCCATGAATTCAAAGTTATGGCAGTTGCGGCATTCGCGAGAGTCGTTGGCCTTGAGCCTGGCCCACTCATGTTCGGCCAGTTCGCGGCGCAAGGTGAGGAACTTGTCGCGGGTATCGATGGTGCCGAAGATCTTGCCCCAGACTTCCTTCGACGCTTGCATCTTGCGCGCGATCTTGTGTGTCCATTCGTGAGGGACGTGGCAGTCCGGGCAACTGGCGCGCACACCGGAGCGGTTGGTGTAGTGAATCGTATCCTTCAACTCGACGAATACGTTGTCACGCATTTCATGGCAGGAAATGCAGAACTTCTCGGTATTGCTCAGCTCGAGCACAGTGTTGAAGCCACCCCAGAAAATGATCCCGGCAATAAAGCCCCCCAACGTCAGGAAACCGAGGCTGTAGTAGAGGCTCGGACGACGCAGGATGCCCCAGTAATCCTTGAGCAGGGCGAACAGTGCTTTCATGTTGCCTCCTCAGGGTTTCTGTTCGGCGTTGGCGTCGTCTTGCAGTATTTTGTCGATCGTCTCGAAGCTGTTTCCCACCAACGGCAGCACGTCTGCTTGCGGCACATGGCATTGGTTACAGAAGTACCGACGCGGTGATACCGCTGCCAGTGCCTGGCCGTCGCGGTCCATGTAGTGGGTGATGCTGATCATCGTCGCCTGGGTCCGCGCGCTATTGGCCCTGCTGTGACAGGACAGGCACTTGTTGCCGTTCTTGTCGATCTGATAGCCGCGGATAGTGTGGGGGATGGTCGGCGGCTGATCCGGGTAGTTGCGTTCGCGCTTGAGGTCCTTGTTTTCTTCGTCGGCGATGGGCGGGGCCGGCATGCTCTGGGTCAAGGTACCGCCGGGTCGGCGCCCGTCCGGCCCTGGCGCATCGAGCGGGTAACCGACTTCGGCAGCGATCACCACGCCCATCGCAGCGAGCAGGAGCAACGGCAGGATTCGAAAAGGCATGACAGTTCTCCTCAGGCCACGCTGACCAACTCGATTCGTATCGCGCATTTTTTGTAATCGGTCTGCTTGGAGATCGGATCGGTGGCATCCAGCGTGACTTTGTTGATCAGCTTGTTGGCATCGAAAAATGGTACGAACACCAAGCCTTGAGGCGGTTTATTACGCCCGCGGGTTTCGATGCGCGCGCGGATTTCCCCGCGCCGACTGATCAGCTTCACCTCGCTGCCGCGCCGCGCCTTCAAAGCCTTGGCATCTTCGGGGTGCATGTAGACCAGCGCGTCCGGCACCGCTTTGTACAGTTCCTCGACGCGCTGGGTCATGGTGCCGGTGTGCCAATGTTCGAGTACGCGTCCGGTGCTCAGCCAGAACGGGAAATCGGCGTCCGGTGCTTCGGCCGGCGGCTCGTAGGGGAGGGCGAAGATGATCGCCTTCTTGTCCGGGTAGCCGTAAAACTGCACTTCGCTGCCTTTCTCTACGTACGGGTCCAGCCCCTCGCGGTAACGCCAGCGGGTTTCCTTGCCGTCGACCACCGGCCAGCGTAGGCCCCGTTCGCTGTGGTAGCGGTCGAACGTGGCAAGATCGTGACCGTGGCCGCGACCGAACTGGGCGTATTCCTCAAACAAACCTTTTTGCAGATAGAAACCAAAGGCTTTGGCTTCATCGTTTTTGTATCCGGCTTCCAGTTGCTCGATCGGGAACTGATCAACCTGGCCGTTCTTGAACAGCATGTCGAACAGGGTTTTGCCCCTGTACTCAGGAGACTTGGCCAGTAATTCCGCGGGCCAGGTTTCATCGGTGGTGAAGCGCTTGGAAAACTCCAGCAACTGCCACAGGTCTGACTTGGCATCCCCTGGCGCGCTCACTAACTGGTGCCAGAATTGCGTACGCCGCTCGGCGTTTCCGAAGGCACCTTCCTTTTCCACCCACATGGCGCTGGGCAGGATCAGGTCGGCGGCTTGAGCGGAAACCGTAGGGTAGACATCCGAAACGATCACGAAATTTTCCGGGTTGCGCCAACCCGGCAGAACCTCCTGCATGATGTTCGGCCCCGCGTGCATATTATTGCTGGCCTGGGTCCAGTAGACGTTGAGTACGCCATCCTTGAGCATGCGGCTCTGTTCAACCGCGTGAAAACCAGGCTTCTCCTGAATGGTGCCGGCGGGCAGATTCCAGATTTTTTCGGCGATGGCGCGGTGTTTGGGGTTGGTCACGACCAAGTCGGCGGGCAAGCGGTGGGAAAACGTCCCGACCTCACGTGCCGTTCCGCAGGCCGATGGCTGGCCGGTCAACGAGAACGGGCTGTTGCCCGGCTCGCTGATTTTGCCGGTGAGCAGATGGATGTTGTAGATCAGGTTGTTGGCCCAGACGCCACGGGTGTGCTGGTTGAAACCCATGGTCCAGAACGACACGATTTTGCGTTTGGGGTCGGCATACAACTCGGCCAGGTTCTTGAGTCGCTGAGCTGGAACACCGGTCTCTTTGGCGGTTTTTTCCAAGGTGTAGGGTTTGACGAATGCTGCGTATTGTTCGAACGAGATGTCCGTCCAGGTGTTGGCTTTTGCGGCATTTTTCGCCTTCATTTCCCGCGGGTCATCCGGGCGCAGGCCGTAGCCGATGTCGTCGGCGCCCAGGGCAAACCGGGTGTGCTTACTGATGAAGTCCTGGTTCACCGCGCCGCTTTCAATGATGTGGTTGGCGATGTAGTTAAGGATCATCAGATCGGTTTGCGGCTTGAACACCATGGGAATGTCGGCCAGTTCGAAACTGCGGTGTTCGAAGGTCGACAGCACGGCGACTTTTACGTGAGGCTGGCTCAAGCGCCGATCGGTGACCCGGCTCCAGAGCACCGGGTGCATCTCGGCCATGTTCGAGCCCCAAAGCACGAAGGCGTCGGTGGCTTCGATGTCGTCGTAGCAACCCATCGGCTCATCCATGCCAAAGGTGCGCATAAAACCCATCACCGCCGAGGCCATGCAATGCCGCGCGTTGGGGTCGATGTTATTGCAGCGAAAGCCGCCCTTCATCAGCTTGTTGGCGGCATAACCTTCCCACACGGTCCATTGCCCGGAACCGAACATGCCGACCGACTCGGGGCCTTTGGCCTTCAGGGCTTCCTTGAATTTTGATTCCATGATGTCGAAGGCTTTCTCCCAACTGATCGGCTGGAATTCGCCCTGCTTGTCGTATTGACCGTTCTTCATGCGCAGCAGCGGTTGGGTCAGGCGGTCGACGCCGTACATGATCTTTGACAGAAAATAACCCTTCACGCAGTTCAGGCCACGGTTGACCTCGGCCTTGACGTCGCCATGGGTGGCGACCACCCGGTTATCCCGGGTCGCGACCATCACGCTGCAACCGGTGCCACAGAAACGGCAGGGCGCCTTGTTCCAGTCCAAGGTGACCATGTCTGCTTCGGTAATCAGGTTACTGGAGGAGGTCACAATCGGCAGACCGGCAGCAGCGGCAGCGATGGCGGCCGCCTGGGCCTTGACGAATGCTCGGCGGGACATGCTCATTCGATATCTCCTTCGGGCTCGAGGAGTTCGTGATAAATCAACGCGGCGTTGAGTACGCCCGGCAAGTTGTTGATCTGTTCAATGCGTTGAAGGATTTGGCTTTCGTGTAAGGCTTCAAGTACCACCACCAGTTTTCCCGCAGCACTTTCCTGATGCAGTTCCACACCGTCCAAAAGACGCAAGTTTGCTTTAACCGCGTCGAATAATTCAGGTCGGGCAAGTACCACAAGGCTGGCAATATGCAGGGCGTCGTCCATGTGCAAGCTCCAACAGGCTTTTAAGAAAAGGCTATTAGTCAGTTGGGTGGTCCCGGTGGGCCGTACAACATTTGGAAAAACCAGACGATGAAGC
>Ga0182005_1000910_pt1 | contig 12950 bp, 10 predicted proteins | sample Sormic07211103_1_FD_123021 | JGI IMG/M metagenome (GOLD analysis project Ga0182005, IMG submission 123021) | Rhizosphere microbial communities from Sorghum bicolor, Mead, Nebraska, USA - 072115-103_1 MetaG | ecosystem: Host-associated > Plants > Roots > Rhizosphere | place: USA: Nebraska...
CAAGGCGCGCTGGTAGACATCCCTTTTGAATTCGATCACGACGTCCAGCGGCACCCAGTAATCATGCCAGCGCCAGGCGTCGAATTCCGGGTGTTCGGTGAGGCGCAGGTTGACGTCGCAGTCGCGTCCCACCATGCGCAGCAGGAACCAGATCTGCTTCTGGCCGCGGTAATGTCCACGCACGTCGCGCTTGATAAAATGATCAGGCACTTCGTAGCGCAACCAGTCGCGGGTACGGCCGATGATCTTGACGTGTTCCGCCTTCAGCCCGATTTCTTCCTCGAGCTCGCGAAACATTGCCTGCTCCGGGGTTTCACCGTATTTGATACCGCCTTGTGGAAATTGCCACGAATGTTCACGCACGCGCTTGCCCCACCAGACTTCGTTCTGGGTGTTGAGCAAGATAATGCCGACGTTCGGGCGAAAGCCTTCACGGTCAAGCATGTTGTTACCTCAAAACTTTCTGCGGCGAGACGGCGCTACTGCGCATTTTGCTAGATATTCTGCTAGATTTCTTGCTTGCCGTCGTCATTGAGGAGCAGGTTCATGGAGCCGCCATGGCTAGGCGCAAAGCTCTGTCCTCGCCCGACTAGGCGCGCAATCTGTCCTTGCCGGTAACAACAATGGCCAGAACATCAATCAATTGTGCAAAGAGTAGGCGCATCAGCCAGCTAATCCTTTAAAATTGAGTTGATTATAACCCTCTCTTTTTAAAAAGAATTCATCGTTATGCGCGCCTCCCGTTTTTTTATCTCCACGCTCAAAGAAGCTCCATCCGACGCTGAAATCGTCAGCCACAAACTGATGATGCGCGCCGGCATGATCAAACGCATCAGTTCCGGCATTTACACCTATATGCCGATGGGGCTGCGCGTGATCCGCAAGGTCGAGGGCATCGTGCGCGAGGAGATGAACCGTTCGGGAGCGGTGGAGCTGCTGATGCCGGTGGTGCAGCCGGCCGAACTGTGGCAGGAAACCGGGCGCTGGCAAAAATACGGCGCCGAACTGATGCGCGTCAAGGATCGCCACGGCCGGGACTTCGTCATCCAGCCGACCTCGGAAGAAGTGATTACTGACATCGCTCGTACCGAACTGCGCTCGTACCGCAAGCTGCCGGTGAACTTCTACCATATCCAGACCAAGTTCCGCGATGAGCGCCGGCCGCGCTTCGGCCTGATGCGCGGGCGCGAATTCACGATGAAAGACGCGTATTCCTTTGACCGCGACCTGGATGGCCTGAAACAGTCCTACCAGATCATGTATGACGCCTACACACGCATTTTCCAGCGCTTTGGCCTGCAGTTCCGCGCGGTGGCGGCCGATAACGGCGCCATCGGCGGCACCGGTTCGCATGAATTCCACGTCATTGCCGCTACCGGCGAGGACGCCATCGTGTATTGCCCGAATTCGGATTACGCCGCCAATATGGAAGCGGCCGAGTCCCTGCCCCTGTATCCGACCCGTGGCGCGGCCACCCAGGCGCTGACCAGGACGGCAACGCCAGGCAAGGCCAAATGCGAAGCGGTGGCGGAGCTGCTGCAACTGCCTTTGACGCAAACCATCAAGTCGATCGTGCTGACTGTTGAGAAGGAAGCAACAGACAAAGAGCCTGCAAGCAAGGTGGTCTGGCTGCTGATGCTGCGTGGCGACCACGAATTGAACGAAATCAAGGCCAACAAGATTCCTGGCCTGGCTGGTTATCGTTTTGCTACCGAACAGGAAATTGTCGAGTACTTCGGCACGCCGCCAGGCTACCTGGGGCCGGTCAACACCAAGAAGCCGGTCACCGTAGTGGCGGACGTCACCGTGGCTAACATGCACGATTTTGTCAGCGGCGCCAACGAAGTCGATTTCCACTATACAGGCGTCAACTGGGGCCGCGACCTGCCTGAGCCGCTAGTGTTCGATATCCGTAACGTGGTCGAAGGCGATCCGTCGCCTGACGGCAAGGGCGCCCTGGCGATCCTGCGCGGGATTGAAGTCGGCCACGTGTTCCAGCTGGGCACCGCCTATTCGGAAGCGATGAAAGCGACATTCCTGGACGAGAACGGCAAGCCGCAATTGCTGCAGATGGGATGTTATGGGATTGGCATCACGCGCATCCTGGGCGCTGCCATCGAACAGAATTTCGACGATAAAGGCATCGTCTGGCCGACCTCCATCGCACCGTTCGAAGTGGTCCTGTGCCCCATGGGCTATGACCGCAGCGAGGCAGTCAAGGCCGAGACCGACAAGCTGTACGACACCTTGCTGGCGGCCGGCGTCGACGTCATCCTGGACGACCGCGGCGAGCGCCCGGGCGCGATGTTCGCCGACTGGGAACTGATTGGCGTGCCGCACCGCGTGGTGATCGGCGACCGTGGACTCAAGGACGGCCAGCTCGAATACCAGGGACGGCGCGATACCGAAGCGACCACGGTGCCACTGGCAGACGTGGCGGCGTTCATCAAGGCCCGCCTGGTTTCCCAATAACAACAAAATCACGGCGCATTGGTTTTATGCGCCGTTTTCTTTGTATACTCACCCAAAAATAAAAGTATGTTTTGGGGAGTATCGATTGCGCTGGTCTCGTTGGCTTGGCTTGTTGCCCATATTGTTGCTGTTAGGCGGCATGGCGCACGCCGGAAATCAAAAAGAAGAAGAACTGGCGGACTCGGTACGCCTGGCGTTGTCGCGCGCCATCAACGACGCTCGCCCGCCAAAACCCCAGTTTTCTGAAATCGACCAGCGCATCCAGTACCTGTACTGGCTGGGCGAAATGTCGGAGCGCCTCAAGAAGAAGCTGCCGGATGCGCAGGTGCGCATCGAATTCCTGGAAACCGCCTGGTATGAAGCCAAGCGCGCCGGGCTTGACCCTGGCATGGTGCTGGGCTTGATCCAGGTCGAATCGGCATTCCGGAAGTATGCATTGTCCAGCGTCAGCGCCCATGGCTACATGCAGGTAATGCCGTTCTGGACCCGCGTGATCGGCGACGCCGACCGCAGCAAGCTGTTCAACATGCAGACCAACCTGCGTTACGGCTGTTCTATCCTGCGCATGTACATCGACATGGAACAGGGCAACCTTTATCTCGCCCTCGGCCGCTACAACGGCAGCCGCGGCCGCCCCGAGTATCCCAACGCCGTGCTGTCCGCGTGGAAACGCTGGGAATACAAGGACGACCTGCCGATCCATACGGTATCCGCACGCAAGTAGCCATTTCCCATGCCGCCGGCGCTGCCGGCGCGCGCAGTAAATATCCGGTTTTCCAATTCCTCTGATTTGCCCGGCGTTGTACGGGTAAATCGCCCATGGCTGTCCCGCTTTCTGAAGATCCGCGCTTTCCGTCATCAGCATGTAATAACTTTTGGTTACAGTTGTTACACATTATTACAAATGATTGCATGTTTCTGATTGACAACACGGAGCGATGAATGAAATTACGTATTCTGATTGCCGCCGCCATGGGAGCGATGGCACTGGCGGGGTGTAGCGGTTCTAGCAATCCACTGGTCGAGGCGCCGGTCGAGCGGCCTGAAGTCAAGGTTCCCGGCAAGAACGTCATCTTCTTTTTGGGCGATGGCATGGGGATCACCACCATGACCGCTGCCCGCATCTACAAAGTGGGCGAAGAGGGCGACCTGACCATCGATACCCTGCCGGAAACCGGTTTTGTCACCACCTATTCCAACGACGCCCAGGTAACCGACAGCGCGCCGTCAATGGCCGCCTACATGACCGGCATCAAGGCCAATAACGAAGTGATCTCGATGTCGGCCAATACCAGCGCCCGCGACGCCGGCGGCAAAAGCTACGTCAACGGCGCCGACAGCACCTGCCCGAGCGGCAACGGCACCCCGGCCGACACCTTGCTGGAAATCATGAAGGCCAAGGGCTACAGCACCGGCGTCGTGACTACCACCCGGATCACGCATGCGACGCCGGCCGCGACCTATTCGCATATCTGCCATCGCGACGGTGAAAACAATATCGCCGCCCAGCTCACGCCTAAGGGCGCCGGCTTCAACAGCAAGCTGAGCGACGGCGTCGACGTCATTTTCGGCGGCGGCCGCCGTCATTTCCTGCCGAAGGCCGACGCCGACAGCAAGCGCAGCGACAGCCGCGACCTGGTGGCGGAATTCAAGGCTGCCGGCTATACCTATGCCAGCAACTTTGCCGAATTCGACAAGATCGGCGCCGCGACGCCGAAAGTGGTCGGCCTGTTCCACAAGGACCACATGACTTACGACCTGGACCGCGATGCCGCCAAGGAACCGAGCCTGGCGCAGATGACAAGCAAATCGATAGACCTGCTGAGCAGCAAGAAGACCGGTTTTTTCCTGATGGTGGAGGGCGGCCGCATCGACCATGCATTGCACGCCACCAATGCCCGTCGCGCGCTGCAGGAAACCGTCGCTTTCGATGACGCGATCAAGGCCGCGCTGGACAAGATGCAGCAAGTCGATCCTGGTTTGAAAAACACCCTGGTCGTAGTCACTGCCGACCATGACCATTCGATCCTGCTGAACGGCTACGCCAAGCGCACCGGCAAGACCACCAGCAGCGAACCGGGCGTACTCGGCCTGGTGAAAAATGTCGCTACCGGCCAGCCAGAACGCGACATCAACAACAACCCTTATACCGTGATCGGTTTCGGCAACGGCCCCAACCACCTGGCCGCGCGCGGCGCGTTGTCCGATATGCAGGTGGCTGACAAGGACTACATGCAAGAGTCGGTGGTCCCGACCGAAGCCGGCGGTGAAACCCACGGCGGCACCAATGTCTTCATCGGCGCGCAGGGCCTGGGGGCCGAGAATATTCGCGGCGTGCTCGACAACACCGAGGTGTTCGGCCTGGTGAAAAAGGCCGTCGGCCTGTGATGCTTCCAGCGAAACGAATTTGCCGAATATATACAAAGGTCAGAGATGAAAATGATGAAATCAGCCAATAAGCCAGCCAGCAAGCAATTCCAGCGCCGAATCCATCAATGCGCCGCCGCATTGTGCGTGTTGTCGCCGCTGTCTTTACTCTTCAGCGCAAACGTCATGGCAGCCGACGCCGCTGCCGCGAAAAACGTTATCTTCTTCCTGGGCGACGGCATGGGTCCCGTAACCGTGACTGCAGCGCGCATCTATGGCCACGGCGAAGCAGGCCGCCTGACCATGGAGACCTTGACCCGCACCGCGCGCGTCAAGACCTTCTCGCTGGATGCCCAGACCACCGACAGCGCGCCATCGATGGCGGCCTACATGACCGGCGTCAAGATGAAGAACGACGTGATCTCGATGTCGTCCGATACCAATGCCTTCGACGCCAGCGGCAAACCGTACCAGGCCAAGGCAGATTCCACCTGCGTGGCCGGCAACGGCCAGCCGGTGCAGACCCTGCTGGAATTGGCCAAAGGAGCAGGCAAGGCGGTCGGCGCGGTCAGCACCACCCGCATCAGCCATGCGACTCCAGCCACGACTTATGCCCATGTCTGCAACCGCGACGCTTACAACACCATCACCGAACAGGCGACGCCAGGCGCGGCGCGCTACAACACGGCGCTCAAGGACGGCGTCGATGTCCTGCTGGGCGGCGGCCTGCGCCACTTCCTGCCGAAAAGCACGCCGGGCAGCCAGCGTAACGACGAACTCGACGCGCTGGGCATGTTCAAGGCGGCCGGTTATACCTACGTCGCTTCGGGCAGCGAACTGAAGAGCGTCAATCCAGCCGGCGTCAGCAAATTGCTGGGCTTGTTCAGCGCCAGCGACATGGATTACGAGCTGGACCGCGTCAAGAAAAACCTGAACCAGCCTAGCCTGGCAGAGATGACCGAAAAAGCCATCGGCGTGCTCAAGAAAAATCCGAAAGGCTATTTCCTGATGGTGGAAGGCGGCCGCATCGACCATGCATTGCACGGCACCAACGCCAAGCGTGCGCTGGAAGATACCCTGGCGTTTGACGCTGCGATCAAGAAGGCGCTGGAACTGGTCGATCTGAAAGATACCTTGATCGTGGTCACCGCCGACCATGACCACGCGATCGGTTTCAACGGCTATCCCAAGCGCGGCAATCCGATCCTGGGCAAGGTCGCCAACTACTACGATGGCAAGCTGGCCTTGGCTGCCGACGGCAAGCCCTACACCACGCTGGTGTTCGGCAACGGCAGCGCACCGCGCCGTCCGGAAGACGGCGACCTGACCAATGTCGACACGGAAGCCGACGACTACCTGCAGCAGGTCGGCGTACGCTTTGCCGGCTCGCCAGGCTCTGAAACGCATGGCGGCGGTGACGTGATGCTGTTTTCCGCCGGCGCCGGCAGCGACAGTTTCAAGGGCACGTTTGAAAACATCAAGGTGTTTGGCAAAGTGAAGAACGCGCTTGGCCTGTAATGTTTTTTCTTGAGTGATGTTCAAGCCGCCATCCGGATTGGCAGATCCGGCGATGGCGGCATTTTTTTGGTGGAAAAATGGCTTTCTTGAAAAATTGGACGAGCGGCCTGAAGGCTTCGATAGGTGCGCTGGCGTTGTTGTCGGCCTCGCCGGCGGCGCTGGCGGCAGTCAGCGCACCAGACCAGAACCTGCAGGTGCAGCATTATTCGATGGTATTGGGGCGCGACGGCGTCAAGCGCGAAACGACGTTCACCGAACGCCTGTACCGGCGCAGCGACCAGGTATGGACCGAGCGCCTGATCGCCGCCGCAGACGCCGCCGATCAGCACGACCATAGCGGACATAACCATCCGGACGCCGGCAGCTCGCCGATGTGGGTGAGGCGCCAGGCTGACGGTTCGCTGGATGCGCGCCTGGTCGAGCGGCACCAGCGCCGCACCGTCAAGGTCGATTCCCAGTATTACGGCAATATCGGTTTCAACGGCAATTGGGGCAGCACCTTCTACCTGAGCGATCCGCAGAGCCTGAAAAAAATGCGGGCCGTCGGCGCCGTCAAGGACGGGGTCCAGCTGTACGAGAGCAAGCGCGGCGACTTGACGGTACAGGTCAGCTGGGATGTCAAAGGCCAGTATCCGCGCCGGGTGGAGTCCTTCGATGCGCATGGCCTGGCACGCCGCCAGACCCTGGTCAGCGTCATCGCCGCGCCGCCGGTGCTGCCATGGAAGACCTTGGCCGGCTACGCGGAAATCGATTACTCGGATCTGCTCGATTGACGCCGGATGCTGCAGATACAAAAACGCCCGCGTGCTGCGGGCGTTTTTGTTTGGCACTCAGGGCGGCGGGTTGAATCAGGTCCGGCTAGGCCCTAAGCATTATTTCAAGTGATCGGAAATGAGTTTGGTCATTTCAAACATCGACACTTCTTTTTTGCCGCCAAAGACAGCTTTCAGTTTTTCATCCGCAATAATATTGCGTTTGTTTTCTGGATTCTGCAGTTTGTGCTTCTTGATGTATTCCCAAACCTTCTTGGTAACTTCCGTGCGTGGCAGTGGAGCAGCGCCGACGACAGCAGCCAGGACAGCTGACGGCGTCAATGCTTTCATGAATGCTGCGTTAGGCTTGCGCGCCACTTTCGGAGCGTCGGCTTTTTTGACTGCAGGCTTGGCTGCCGCTTTGACCGGAGCTGCTTTGGTCGCTGCTGGCTTCTTTGCTGCAACTGCTGGTTTTTTGGCTGTGGCCATCTTTGAGCCTCCTTCAGGGATAGTGAAAAAATGCGTCAAGCACGCATCGCTAATAGTGTTGCGCTTTTCCTGGCGATGCAAGCGTTTTTTGCGGGTTTGTGCGGGATTTGATACGGAAGCGGAACCCCCCGCCCGGCTCGGGAAACGCCCGCTTGGCGGGCTTTTGCGGCGGGTTGCCGGAATTCGGGCAAGGTAACAAATGCCCGCTGCTGCCGGCCGGCGCCTTCCCGTAAACGGCATAAATAGGCGAAAAGCCTTGCAAGTCAATGACTTGCAAGGCTTTTCAGGGGATTGCGGCAGTCCTGGCGCGTGCTTAGCGCATGCCCGGCATCATGCCTTTCATGCCGCGCATCATTTTCATCATGCCGCCGCCTTTGAGTTTCTTCATCATCGACTGCATTTGGTCAAATTGCGACAGCATGCGGTTGACTTCCTGCACCTGGACCCCGGCGCCGGTGGCGATGCGACGCTTGCGCGAAGCCTTGATCAGTTCCGGTTTGGCCCGTTCCTGGGCGGTCATCGAATTGATGATGCCCTCCATCCGGCGTACCTGTTTTTCCGCCTGGTCCATATTGGCGCCGCCGGCCGCCTGCTGGAATTGCGCCGGCAATTTGTCCATCAGGTTGGACAGGCCGCCCATTTTTTTCATCTGGCCGAGCTGCGCCTTGAAGTCGTTCAGGTCGAATTTTCCACCGCCCTTGATCTTGTGCGCAAGATCCTTGGCCGCGGCGACATCGACGCCTTTCTGGGCTTCTTCGACCAAGGCCAGGATGTCGCCCATGCCGAGGATGCGGTTGGCCATGCGGGTCGGGTCGAAGGCTTCCAGGCCGTCCAGTTTTTCGGCGGTGCCGGCGAACTTGATAGGCTTGCCGGTGATATGCCTGACCGACAGCGCGGCGCCGCCGCGTGCATCGCCGTCCAGTTTGGTCAGCACGATGCCGGTCAGCGGCAGAGCGTCATTGAACGCCTTGGCGGTATTGATGGCATCCTGGCCGAGCATGGCGTCGACCACGAACAGGGTTTCGATCGGCTTGACGGCGGCATGGATCGCGCTGATTTCCTTCATCATCGCTTCGTCGATGCCGAGCCGGCCGGCGGTGTCGATGATCAGGACGTCGTGATAATGGCGCTTGGCGTAGTCGAGCGCGGCCAAGGCGATGTCGACCGGCTTGTCGGTGGTGGCGGTCGGGAAGAAGTCGGCGCCGACCTGGGCGGTGACGGTCTGCAGCTGGCCGATCGCGGCCGGGCGGTAGACGTCGGCCGAAACGGTCAGTACCTTTTTCTTCTTTTGCTCGCGCAGGTATTTGGCCAGCTTGCCGACGGTGGTGGTTTTACCCGCACCCTGCAGGCCCGCCATCAGGATGATCGCCGGCGGCTGGGTGGCGAAATTCAGCTGCGACGCCTCGGGACCGAGATCGGCCCCCATCAGCGACGCCAGCTCGCGCTGCACCACGCCGACCAGGGCCTGGCCCGGCGTCAGCGATGCAATCACTTCTTCGCCTAGCGCTTTTTGCTTGACGTTGGCGATGAACTCGCGCACCGCCGGCAAGGCGACGTCGGCTTCCAGCAAGGCCAGGCGGACTTCGCGCAGCATGTCTGCGGTGTTGGTTTCGGTGAGGCGCGCTTCGCCGCGCATGGTTTTGACGACTTTGGCGAGGCGTTGGGTAAGATTGTCGAGCATGGTGGGTAACAGCGTTTCCAGAAGAAGTGCGTGGTTAATGTGGACCGTTTTCGCGTCATCGATACCCTGATGCGCCTTAAAATGGCCACGATAATGCATGTAAACAGCCATTTTACCTGATGCGGGCCGAGGCCGACCCTGGAATGAAGGCCGCACTCCGGGGATAGCTGGGGATGATGTACAAGATGCAAGAAATGACGGCCGGCTTATCTCGCTGGCCAGCCACGCTGTTTGAGCACGCCGCGCAGACGCCACATGTTGTAAACTTATGCGATGCAAACATATCTTTTCGTTCTGGTGGCGCTGCTATATATAGGCTGCACCTTCTTGCCGTCGAGCCGCCGCCAGGCTATCTCCATTGTTGTCGCCGTCGCCTGGGTGCTGCATGGCGGCGTGCTGTGGTCCGACGTGGTCGGGCCGGAGGAGCTGCGGGTCGGCTTTTCGATGATGCTGTCGGCGACCTTGTGGGTGTCGGTCGCCGCCTACTGGCTGGAAAACCGCAACTACACGTTGGACGGCCTGCGGGTCCTGGTGCTGCCGATGGCGGCGCTGGCGGCGGTCCTGCCGGCCATGTTCCCGGGGAACATGGTGGCGCTGAACGGCAAGTCGCCGGTGTTCCTCTGGCATATCGTGATTTCCATCCTGGCCTACAGCACCCTGACTATCGCCGCATTCCATGCGGTGCTGATGGTATTGCAGGAATCGCGCCTGCACACCCGTCCGGGCGGGGCGAAAGCCGGCTGGTTCGGGCATGCGCTGGATCGCTTGCCAGCCTTGCTGACCATGGAAAAGCTGCTGTTTCGCCTGATTGCCTTCGGATTTTTCTTGCTGACGCTGACAGTGCTGTCGGGGGTGGTGTTTTCCGAGGAGCTGTTCAACAAGGCCTTCAAATGGGATCACAAGACCATTTTCACCATGTTGTCATGGGCCTTGTTCGGCCTGTTGCTGGCAGGCCGCAAATGGCAAGGCTGGCGCGGCCGCACCGCGCTCAGCTTTACCTTGACCGGATTTGCCGTTTTACTGCTGGCATATGTAGGGAGCCGTTTCGTGCTTGAAGTCGTGTTGCATCGGGTATTGGTATGAAACTGATTATTTTAATTGTCGTGGTATTGGCTGTCATCGTCTGGCTGCAGCGCCTGAAAAAGAATCTCGGCCGGGATCGTTCCGCCCCAGGCGGATCGACCTTTGACCATGGCCCCTCGGCCGCCGGCGCTTCGCCACAAGCCGAAGCCATGGTGGCTTGCGCCCATTGCGGCATGCATTTTCCGGCATCGGAAGCGCTGGCCGATGCTTCCGGCGCGGTTTTTTGCAGTGCGGAGCACCGTCGCCTGCATGCTTCCTGAATTTAATCCACTTTGAGCCGTTATGCTTATTTCAGTCGGGGCCGGCGCTTGATAGCGTCCGGCCTGCGATTGCCCGATCCATTGTGAGACAGGACCCGCATGGCTAGCTCCACCGTCGCCCCGTTGAGCGGTAAGCCGGACACTTTCTGGCGCACGCTCCAGACCTTCAACGTGACCCGGATCGTGGTTGCAATGGTGATGCTGGCCTATCTCAGCACCCAGAGCAAGAACGAAACCTGGTTCTCGCAGCTGTTTACCAATCCGCAGACCTGCAGCGTCTACCTGCTGTGCGCCGCCGTCTTCACGCTCGTCACGGCGTATTACCACCGCCATTACATGGCGCAGATAGTGCTGCCGATCACGGTCGACATGATTGCAGTGTCGATCCTGTATATAGGCGCCGGCGGCGCCAAGGGCGGACTGGCCATCCTGTACCTGTTCCCGCTGGCCGGCTCGGCAATCCTGGCGCCGCTGCTGGTGGCGCTGTTGTTTGTGTCGATTGCGACCATGGTGCTGCTGGCGGAAAGCGGTTACCAGATCCTGCAGTCGGCGCCGGATGCCTCCAGCCTGCAAGCCGGTTTGTATGGCGGCGCTTTCTTCTTTGCCGTGCTGGTGATCAACCGGCTTGCCGACAAGCTGATCAAGCAAGAGGAACTGGCGACCCAGCGCGGCAGGGACCTGCGGGTGCAAATGGATATCAATCGCATCGCAATCAAGGATATGGGGGACGGCTTGCTGGTGGTCGATCCGCTTGGCACCCTGATCATGGCGAATCCGGCGGCGGAGCGCATGCTGGGTTTGTCTTTGTCGGATGAGGAACAGCAGCACAAACTGAGCGATTATGCGGTGCTGGCGCCGATAACCGATGCCTTGTTTGCCTGGGAATCGCGGGTAAGCGACCTGCCGCGTGCGGTTTCGCCGGCGGTAGGCGAGGCGGTATTCGTCACCATCAAGCATACCGATGACCTTGGCCTGGACGCCGCGGCCATCGACTGGAGCGGACGGCGCGAGCTGGCGGCGCATTTGAAAGTGCGCTTTGCGGCAGTCAGGATGCGCGAACTGAGCGAGTACCGGGCAGTCATCTTTTTGCAGGATGTCAGCGAAATCGAGAACCAGGCCCAGCAACTGAAACTGGCTGCCATGGGCCGCCTGACCGCCAGCATCGCCCATGAGGTACGCAATCCGCTGGCCTCGATTTCCTATGCCGCCACCTTGCTGGCGGAAGAGGCGACCGACGAGGCCGAGGCGCGCCTGCTGACGATCATCGAAGACAACGTAGCGCGCCTGAACCGCATGATTGAGGATATCCTGAAACTGTCGCGCAAGGCGCAGCGGCAGCTGGAGCCGATCTTGCTTGCACCCTTGCTGCAGGAGATCGTCAGCGATTTCAGGCAGACCCATGCGGTGGCGCCGGCCGCGATTGACTTGCAGATCGATGCCGCGGACCGGCAAAGCGTGTGGTTCGACCCCTTGCACCTGCGTGAAGTCGTGACAAACCTGCTGTCGAATGCGGTGCGTTACGCCAGCGGCCGTCCGGGCGGGATGCGCTTGCAGGCCATGTCCAGCGTCGCCGGGCGCCTGGAACTGCATGTGCAGGACGATGGTGAACCGATTTCGCCGGCGGTGCGGGCGCACCTGTTCGAGCCGTTTTACACCACCTCCAGCAAGGGCACGGGGCTGGGCTTGTTTTTAGCGCGCGAGTTGTGTTTGAATAATGGCGCGTTGCTCGATTATGAATACCGGCATGATGTCCAAGGACAGAATTCCAGCCATGTGAGTGGCCGTTTTGTTATTGCGTTTGCTGCCCATGACCCTGTGTCTCCTGCTGATTAGAATTGACTGAAAAAAGACGAATGCCATGAGCTCACCCCGTATTCTGGTTGTTGACGACGAAGCGCACCTGCGCGAACTGCTGGAAATCGCCTTGGTCAAGATGGGGCTGGATGTCGACAGCGCCGACAGCCTGTCCGCGGCGCGCAGCCATCTGGCGCAAAATGACTATGCGCTGGTCCTGACCGACATGCGCCTGCCGGACGGACTCGGGATCGAACTGGTGCGTGAAGTCACCGCTGGCGAAAAGGTCATACCGATTGCCGTGATTACCGCCTACGGCAGCGCCGACAATGCCGTCATGGCGCTGAAGGCAGGCGCTTTCGATTATCTGTCGAAGCCGGTGGCGCTGGACCAGCTGCGCCTGATGGTGCAATCGGCGCTGCGCGTCGGCAAGCCGGTCGAAACCCCGCGGCCGGTGGCGGACTCGAAACTGCGCGCCGGTGCCGGTTCAACGTTGCGCCTGATCGGCCAATCCGCCGCCATGCAGGAATTGCG
>Ga0182005_1000911_pt1 | contig 12950 bp, 15 predicted proteins | sample Sormic07211103_1_FD_123021 | JGI IMG/M metagenome (GOLD analysis project Ga0182005, IMG submission 123021) | Rhizosphere microbial communities from Sorghum bicolor, Mead, Nebraska, USA - 072115-103_1 MetaG | ecosystem: Host-associated > Plants > Roots > Rhizosphere | place: USA: Nebraska...
ACTGCTGTTCCGGCGCGACGACATGCGGCTTCTTGGAGCGCATGTGATCGGTGAGCATGCGACCGAGACCGTACACATCGGCATGATCGCCATGTTGCTCGACGCTGACGCGGAGCTATTCAATAAGGCCTGTTTCAACTTTCCTACGCTTGGCGACCTTTACAAGTACGCTACCTATGATGCGTTGATTCAGAGGCGGACGCCGAAGGAAGCACCGGCGCAGCCAGCAAAGTAGCGACCAGGCGCGACGCGCCTTGACTTCACACGGGGCCCAAGGCGCGCTCCACGTTGATGAAAACCCTCGTAGGGTGTTTCATATCGTCGACCCAGATCGACACGGTTGCACGACCCTTCGGCACGTCACGCTCGAACAGAATGCCTTCATCTGCAGTGTCCACCGCCAGCGTCCCGTGCGGCACGCGTATATTTCCCCGCGCGATGTGGATGAGGTCCGACGGTGCTGCCTCCGAGAAAGCCAGGGCGATTTCGACCTCGCCGTCTACCTCAGCCTGGGTTACAACGGAAATGCATGAGTCAGTGGCCGCTACCAACTCGTTCTTTACGTACTCCGGTATCTGAACCTCCTTGTTCCGTGGATCCAGTATGAAGACGATGCCGTGATGCACGCTGGTAATCACACTGTCCATTCTGGCCCTTTGCGGTCAGCTGTGAGAATTCGGCGAAAGACCGCCCCGCTCACAACACATTCTCACATGTGCCTGTGCCGCGCAGTGCCCGCCCATGTGCGTCAGCGCACCGATCCCGCAGCGTCGACCAAGCTCACTCTTCGAAGCGCTTGTCCGAGTGAACCGGAACCGAGCCGAGGCGTCCTGGCGAAAATCTTTGAAACGGTTCGTTACGCGCCCGGGCTCGCACCGGCAAGCGCCTGCCGCGTTTGTCAGGAAAGGATCAGTCCTCATCTTTTCACCTTAGACACCCCCTCCGCCTACGACGATGAACACCAGCAGCACCGGCACTTGAATAAGAAATGCGGCAATGCGAACGAGGATTGGCAATCGTCTTTCATACGCGATCAGAGCGGCATTGCCGATGAAAAGAACGCTCGGAAAAGCGACATACAACTCCAATTGTCCCGTAGTTGGATAGCCAGGGACTTTTTGCGCAGCCACCCCGAAGTAAAGGCGAATTCCCATGAACAGGACAACCGACCACACCAGGAGCCAGATAGCGAAAGCTGCACGAGATTTAGTCATACGATTTTCTTCATGTGAAATTGCTAGAACATGAACTGTTGATTCAGCGTAATGGAAGCCCCGTATCCCAAGGTCTCGAATATAGCGGGCCCGACAGCCTGATTCAGACTTGCATTTGGCCCAATTCCGCTACCACGACTCTGTGGCTCAGGGGATCTCCACGTACGCAGGCATATGTGCCGATGCTTACGCTTAGGCCGACGGGATCACTTTGCAAGTACATTCCCGTAGCCTCCTTATAGCCGCGGTTCCAGAAGTGCCCGCCTTGGCGACCGCATCAACCGCCCACGCCGGGGCGTGCTATCCGAGCCATGGCGTCGGTGATCGTTCGATCGTCCTTATTGTGCATTCTCAATACATCAAGACCGAGCACGACGCCCTCGATTGCCGTTGGCTGAGCCTCAGTTGCAACATCGACAAGAAAGCTGAAGGCCACTTGCTTCTCATAGCACCGAGCCACCAGATCACAAAGAGCCCAGCACAGCTCGACTCGCTGAAGAGTTGGTAAAGAAGCCCGGGCTGCGACCAGGAAGCGCGCTGCCTGTTCATCGCTCAGGCGAGGCATGTCCGAAAATAGAGACGCCACGAATAGCTGCATGCCAGCAATTGACGCTAGGCTGGGAAGGGATATGACGTCAATCACTAACTGCAGGCAATCGTCGGGATAGATATCCTCAGTGAGTAGTCGCTCGAACTCCGTCACTTCATGAATCACTTTCTTGGCCGAACCGGGCCCGTCTATCGTTGCCAAGCGAACTCTGATGGCCTTCAACGTAGAAGAGTTGTCCATTGAAACGTCCCTTGATGCGTAGCGCGAAGCATGTGCGAAATACGAGTTCGCTTGGCCTGCTAAAATACGGGGCAGGGCTCATTCTCACTTATTCGTCGCTTGCGCGAGTACCTCCGTAGAGTTCCTCAAACCAATAGGCAGCGGGATCGCGGAAATATGCAATGTCATCAGGATCGATATGGGGCTTTATCGGAGCGAGTGGGTAACCGTACCGCGAGAAGAGTGCGAGTAAGTCGTGTGCACAGCTGCGAGATAGCAATCTTGTTCGGAGTTCGACACGCAGGCCTTCCACTGTACCGCGCACGGCGACTACGTCCTCTAGAGATTCCAGCCAGGCGTAAAAGTACTTCTCATCGAGATAAGAGTAGTAGCGCGCCTCTCTGAATCGAATCGTTTTCTCATCCATGCTGTTCATCTTTTCAGAGGAGATCATTGATGTTGCTTCCGGGCTGGACGTAAGTGTCATTCCGCCCATCCTGCACGTCCCAGTGTGGACGTCCATGCGCGTGCCCTGGCGTTTGACCTGTCGGACACCAAACCCGGCCTTTGGAGTCTAACCAGCCGTTTGCCGACCCGCCCCCGCCTGCGTTTGGATTAGGTACCCAGCTCTCACCGCCCTTCCGATCATCGAAACCCTCAGCTGCACCTGGCTTACCTGGCGCCTTTGGCCCGTTGGGATCATACGCATTCTCTGGTGGCTTGGCGTAAGCCACATTTGGGCCAGAGAGCCAGTCCGAATATGTGACCAGCCCCACCAGGATATTTGCCGGTACGCAGGCGCTACGGATGCAAGTCCACACCGGCGTTGCTTACCCCAAGGTCGGCTAGGTTCGACTGCATCGAATCGAAGTCGTCCAGGCGCCAAAGTCGGCCGACCTACTGCAAGTGATCGATGTCTACTATTGCACCTATAGATCCAGCAAAAAAAGACATGGATGGTGGGATCTCTATGGGCGGGCATCTCGCCTCCGGGCCATCAACGACTACCGTCAGAACCGCGCTACCTTCGGCCGCGAGACGACGAAAGATGTCTATCTTGGACACGAGCTCTTGCTCAATAGTCTGCCAATGCTTCGCTACCGAATCACCCTGCTGACCGGTCGATCTGACCGTCCAAAGATTTGACCTGGGTAAGTCTCGCGCAGAATCGCGCTCGCCACGTATGAGCTCTGTAAACGGCTTAATACCTGTCATCGCAGAGATTTCGCGTGGAGGCGTGACTGTAGCCTTGAGGGAGAACGATATAAAAATTTTCCAATGCATCACTTCCACCTTTGCGAATTCATTTCAGGCATTCCATTTCGCCGGTACCTTGGCGAGGCCTCCGTCGTAATCAATCCAGGTCGCGATGCCGGTAACCGCTTTCTGCACACGCTGACCCAGGGCATTGAGCACATAGTTGCTCAATGTCACGCCGCCGTTCTGAATCACCGTCAGATGTATCTGGCCGTTATTGCCGTAACCATAGGTGCCCGACGCCAATACATCGGCGGAAGTACGGGTCGCATAGATGTAGCTGACGGTGAGCAAGCCCGGTGCCGCCTTGTTCAACCGACCGCCGGTCTTGTTGCAGGCGTAGGCCTCGGCGGCTGATCCGTCGGCGACGTTTGCCCCGGTCGGCCGGGCAAGGCGGGCATAGCCTTGGGTTTTGGTCGGCACAGGACCACCTGCTGCATTCCCCTCGCAACTGTGAGTCAGAAGCTTTCGTCCGCAGTGGCCTCGACGAGTGACGTCTACTGAACTCTTCCACGCATTGCATCAACTGCGTACGCCTTGAGATCGGGAGTTGCATGAGCCAAAAAGGCGCGAATGGCTTTTTCAACATCTTCTGATCTAGAAAGAGACCAGTGACCAAGTCCGTGCAATGCTGACTCGCGACAGGCCTGACTGGGGAGTTGCAAGATGGAGACGATGGTTTGAAGAATTACGTCGTCTGTCCTATCGAGGTCGGCGCGCCGCGGACTACCGTGCCTGGGAAACATGTCCCACCACATATAGCACGTCTCTTTATAACTGAGTCGAAGTCCTGGCATGTTGATATATAGACCATCCTCATCAGGTATTTTGGCGAATAGAGCGCGGAATAGGCTCTCCATGCTGGAAATTGCGTGGACCCGAACGGTGAATTCGACCGACGTGTCCACGTAGAAATAAGGAATCGGTCCGCAGCTTGGATTGACCAGATAGCGTAGGCCCATGCAAATCTGCTTCTCTTCAAACTCGGTCGATAGTTTTTCAATGCTAGTGAAGACTTCAGAACTAAGTTCAAGGAGTCGACTGGCTTCGATTTCGGGATCATTGTGATCTTCCCGAAAGTACCATTCGATGCCATCAGCGTCTCTATCAGATAGGTAGTCAATAAATTTATCAATATTCACAGCTCGCTCCATACCAGGCTGTACTTCAAGGGCATGGCGTGCACCATCGATCGACAGATCTCCGAAGCTGGGCAATTTCATTCTCAAGTTCAGACATGCGCTGACTATGGCCGGCGTCAAACGTTCCGCCGAACCATTTGTCGGCCATTCTTTGTCGAACGAGCTGGCAGCGCAAGGCTTTAGTAAGCTTCCACTTCGCGAGCTCACAGTCACTCAAGTTGGCAGGTGGCTCATCGCAGACTCGGTGCACCTCTTCCTCATTTGCTCCACGAGCAAGCTCATCGGCGCGCGTATATCCCAGAACGCCGAGTGCAAGGACGTCACCAACCTGATCCTCTGGACCACCGCCCGCAGCTTCGACCAGTCCCGCTCTCCGAAGCGGTTGTCCCAAACGGACCGGAACCATCGAGCTGGCCGCTGGGTCGATGGGATTGGCCGGATCCGAGTGCACATACACGTACGCATTCATACCCCCGCGCAGACCAATCGGGTAGCTCTGGATGTAGCGTCCCGTCGCCGGTTCATAGTCCCGATTGACGTTGTAGTTCAGCCCACTCTCGGCATCAAACTATTGGCCGGGTAGCCCTTATTTGCATTATTCAGGTTGGGTGCGCGGACGGTCATAACGAATCTCGGCGAGCTTACCTCCAATAAAGCGAAGCTCGTAGAACGCACCCCCAGGCTTCTCTACCAACTCGAAACTCCAGCAATCAAATTTCATCAGCGACGCAGCCTCTGCAGATGACAGGCCCTTTGGTTTGAAGAGCTGGGCCCGATCGATATGGTTCTCGTACGGAGGAATGCCGATTGCATAGACGTCGAGTGACTTTGCGCGTGCAAGCGCTGCGGCCTTGTCACCGCCAATCTGAAATCCATTGAGCCCACCCTGCGTGACAACCTTGTGCTCGGTCAAAACGGCATCGACACATCCCGAGCACGCGCCGAGACAAGCCAGTAGGACGGTTACTACAGCAATCCGCGCGGCGCACAACATCTCTATCGTCCCATCGGCCAAGGCGGCGCAATATTGTAGTACTCAGCAACTGCGCCTGGTACGTCCGGAATGTTTACGTTTGCGTGGCCTCCATCATAGATAGTTGTAGCTGCTGCGGTATTGGAGTTCGGTCCAGTCAGACTGTATTGACCTTGCGAATAACTGGAATCTTCCTGAGCCGCGCTGTTGTCGAACTGGGATTGGGTCCATCCTGCAGGTGGAGCAATGTCGTAGTTAGTGTTGTCGCCACCAGGATTGTTAAAGGCGGCTCTATCAGTCACATAGGTCGGGTCCGTAGGTGGCGTTGCAGCCGGTATGGTCCCTTTATTGGGCAACGAAAATTGATTCGTAATCACCTTGTGCCTGTGCCCACACGAGTCGGTTTCGTAATGCCAGACGAACACGCCACAGTGCCGAAATCCGAACGGCTCCAAGCCCCTTAATGGACGACACGTCATTGTGACGTCGAGACCTGAAGGATCTGAGAAGCCAATAGGATTTCCCAGGGTATAGGCATATGTGCTGATGCCGCCTCCTGAACCCCCTCTGCCTTGAGCGTTTCAATGACTGCACGGCGTGACATGCCAATCGCCACGCCGTCGATGGTGTCGCGTGAGAATGTAGTCTCATAACCCGCAACCACAATGAAAACGTAAGCGGCCGTTAGCACCAACGTGATGATCACAATGGCGGCAGCTCGTTGAAACACCCTTCGAGCCAAGGAAAGTGCCACCCTATCGACTACTACCAAGCTCACCTACTTGCCCTTGTAGTCCTGCTGCCACGCGCCCGGCACACCGGGCATGGTACCGCCTGCGTGAGCGATAATCTGGTCATAGGCGGGGTGTCTAGCAGCATTGCTTCGGACGTCCGGTGTAGCAAGTTATTTAGAGCTGGCGCGGTCAGTGCGACGGCGGAATCGGAATGTCAGGGAGGAACGTTCTGATGGACGTCCGCGACCGTGCCACCAACGCAAATCCGTCCCCATCAAAGATTGGAACCAGAGCAACGGCAGGACGGACGAGTGCTCCGGCATCGTCGAAAAGCCACGCCACGGAGTAGCCGCCGATCATGCTCGCCAAGGCGCGCCGAACGATTTCAGGGTCGGTGTGTCCAGCGCTAAACATTACGTACACCCGATCGGAGAACGCGACAATATTCCCATCGAAATCATCCTGTAACGAAGCGACCTCGTTCGGGACGGCATAGGCGTGCGGCACGAGGAACCTCAGGCAGTCATTTCTTGAGATCGCCATGCTGAAGCTCGCAGAAAGGGCGCTGCCGACGGCCATCGCCCCCGCCATAAGCGTAACTCGACCGTCCAGAGATGGCACAGTCGGGGAGTCCAGTATCGCGTGTGAGATGTCCTCGTCGACGGGGCGGCTTACTACTTCATGAACCAGAAGCTCGACCGACGACTGGAAGTCATCCGGAATCGATAACGGATGCCCGAACGGACGGCGTTCAATATCGTCCGTCACGACGTTGGTGATCGAACGCCGTTGATTGGATGTGGGGAGCAAGGTTCTGAGCATCGGTCGTGCACCAAGGTAGAGGACGAGCTGAATTCGGAAAAGCCTAGTAGATCTGTCCCGGCACGACCGGCGACTGTGGTGTCAGCCGGTATTGGGCCTTGTTTTCGTCGACCCAATCCCAGTGCGGGCCGATCGGCTGCGGGTGCTCAAGGTCTGGATGCAAGGTCCATCTTTGCTCCGCGTTATACCACGCCCCGCGCGGCCCCCCTGGGGCATCAGGTCCACGCCATTCCCAGCCATCTCCCGGGCACTGAGAACCCGACTTAGGTAGCTGAGGAAAGTCGTCCGGCAACGAGCGTGGAAGGAAGCCAGGCTTTGGTGCGATAAGAGGTCGCGGAAGAATTGGCTCGTCGCTGAAGAGCGTGCTGACCGGGAAGCGCAACATGGTTTCTACCACTTGCAGGCCAGAGGGGTCCGTATGAATCATGGGATCTCCAGCGGCATAGGCATAGGTATTCATGCCCCCGTCTAGACCGAGGGGGTCGCTCTGGCTATAGCGCCCCGCCGCCGCTTCGTAGTCCCGATTGATGTTGTAATCTAGCCCGCTCTCGGCATCGAAGTACTGGCCGGGAAAACGTAGGTTGAGCGTATAGCTGGCTGATGATACCGGCGCCTTCTCTCCGAACGGATTGCCGGCATAAGCCCACTGCCACAGCGTGGTGCCCGCTGGCGTGGTCACGACTCGCGGTGAGCCCAGACCGTCAGCATGAACAATGCTGACCGTCGCGGTGATTCCCGCATAGTCGACGATACCAACAGGCATATCGTCCATCCAGACATAGTCCCGGTTGGTCGTACCCACGCTTTCCGACAGGAGGCGACTTTCCTCGTCGTAATCAAACCGGGTGGTGGTGCCGGCGGCCGTTTTCTGGATACGCTGTCCCAAGGCGTTCAGGACATAACTGCCCACCGTCACACCCCCGTTCTGGACTACCGTCAGACGGTTTCGACCGTTGTAACCGTAGCCAAAGGTGCCCGACGCCAACACGTCGGCAGTGGTGTTGCCGCGTGCATCAACCACACGAGTGGTCGTGCCCACGCCCGTCAAATGATGGGTACCGGCCGCGTAGTTGTAGGTGCCGGTGAGCAGGCCCGGTGCCGTCTTGCTCAACCGGTCACCGGTCTTGTTGTACGTGTACGCCTCAATGACCGAGCCGTCGGCGGCATTCACCCCCGTCAGCCGGTACAGCGGGTCGTAGCCGTAGGTCTCAGTGGCTGTGGGTACACCTGCTGCATTCCCCACGGCAACGATATTCCCCATCACGTCCCGCTTGACGTGCAATGAGAACGCGGCGCTGACAACGTCGGTCCAGGCACCATTGGCATCGTAGGTCAGGGTGACAGTTTGATTGTCACCAAGGGTGTAGAAGGCCACAGGGCCAAAGGGCATGTGGACGACATTGCTGACGACGGTGACTGCCGCGCCACCCGAGGGCGTCGTCTGGATGGACGATATCTGGCCAAGGGCATTCCGGGTGTAAGCAATCAGGGTCCCGTTAGGCGTTGTCACTGAAGCGAGGCGGTTGCCTGTGGTCCATGCATACGTGGTGGTCCGGGTTACGCTTCCAACGGTCTGCTGCTTTTTGACCACGTTGCCGCGATTGTCATAGCACCAGACGATGCCGCCATTGCCTTCGATGACTCGGGTCAGATGTCCCTTACCAGAGCTGCCCGCGCAGCCGGTGAGGCTGTCCGCCTCGTCGTATTTGTACTGCACATTGACCGAGGTATCGGCGAAGGTTTCCGTCAACAGCCGATCATCGGCGTCATACGTCCTGGAGCGGCTGTTGTTGGTCGCATCAACAGACGTTAGGACGTTGCCCGCGACATCGAAAATGTGTGACGTCGTGCCGGTATCAGGGCTGTGCAGTCCGGTGAGGTTGCCGAGGGCGTCGATGTCGTACGTGGTGTTGAGGCCATCTGGGTCACTGAAGCCACCGACACGGTCGAGCGCATCGAAGGTGCTGACCGTTTGGCTGTTGGCTGTTGCCGCGTCGGTGCCCTGGTAGTTCTGCAACGTTGAAACCAGACGATTAAGTCCATCGAACACCTGCTTCGTCTGGTGTTCGAGGCCATCCTGACTATGGATGAGGTTGCCATTGGCGTCATAGCTGTCGGCGAAGTTGGCAGCAAAGACGGTGTGGTTGAGGCCATCCACGAGCGCCGTAAGCTGGCCCAGGTTGTTGAAGGTGCGACCAAGCGATCGGGTTACGGTACCGTTCGCGGTCATGATCTTTTCAGCCGTGCGGTTGCCGGCAGCGTCGAGTGTGTAATGCACGCGGTTGCCAAGGGCATCGGTGATGTCAGTAAGGCGCTGCGCCGCGTCGTAGGTGTATGTGATGCTGACACCGTCGGGGTCAATCACCTCGTGCACCGTGCCCGTGGGGTCGTAGGTGATCGTGGTGACCGCGTCGCCACTGGACGCCGCGCCGGTCGCGTTGGCGCGAACGGTCGTCGTAGCGAGCCAGCCCCGTGGCGTAAACGTATAGTCGGTCAGGACGCCGTTCGGCCCCTTGATGCGTGTTGCACGGCCAGCCTTGTCGTAGCTGACGTACGTCGTCACCATACCGACAGCGTCCGTGATCGTCTTCAGGTCACCCGGGCGATGGCAAGGCCCTCCCTCTGTCCCGCAACCACTCTCATCGGTGTCAATGTAGTAGCTGTACGAAGTAACGTCCTGAACATCCGACCGAGGACCGATGACGGTGAGTAGCAGGCCGACGATCGGGCAGCCGGTCGAGTCGACGGCGTCACAATAGGTTCTCAGATACTTGCGTACACCGGCAGGTGCGCCGCTGTCGGTCGTGCAGACGTAGCCGGGTGCCGTCTGCCAGTCGATATCGCATTGAGCAGTCGGCTGACCTCGGCTGTTGTAGACCCAACTCGTGCGTGTCAGCAGAACGTAAGACGCACTGTAGAGACGGCGCTCCACCGGTTGATAGAAGTCGTTCCAGCTGGTCTGGGTATCCCTCTGGTCGCTCGTTCCCACGGCCTCGACCTTCTGGGTCAGGAGGTGGTTGATGTCGTATGCGTAGTTAGTGACCACCCCGTTGAAGTCGGTCGCTTGCGTGAGGTCACCGACAGGGTTGTAGGTGCGCTGGGCGATGGCCCCACATCCGAGACAGGGACCGGACAAGGTATTAGCGTACGTCGTGCCATTAAATACGCTGAAAGTGTGCGTGCGTACCTGTCCCAACGGATCGGTGACATCCGTACCGCCATCCGCCCGAAAGGCGAGAAGATGTCGGTTCACCCCGTCCGGAGCAGTCGTCGCTACCCCACGCCCATTCGCATCGTAGTCATAGGTGGTAGCCCGCTGACCGAGTTCGTCAAGGACGCCCGTCAGCAATGGATTCGTGACGGTGCCCGAGGACGAGTGGCCCGCCTCGTTGTAGCTGTAGCTGCGAGATGACGTATCCGGAAAGGCGATGCGCTGCAGCAGCCCCGAGCCATCATACGAATAGGTGTACGAGGCGCCCGCAGGATCCTTGACGCTGGATAGCCGGCCCAGGGAATCATATGCAAGGGTCAAGCGACGTCCACCCGGATCCGTCACGCTCGTTAGCCGGCGTGGCGTCACGGCGACGGAACCGGCGGGATCTGTCTCGTAGGCTAACGTTGTGACAAGGCCGTTCTCGTCCGTGACTGTCAGCAGCTCACCGGACGCCGCGTAGCCCTCGGTGCTGCGATCGGCGACGTGCCGCACCATCCAGCTCGTAACGTTTCCCGAGGCATCGAGCACCGACGTCAACTCGTCCGAAACGTCGGCCTCTCCGCTCCAGACGCCATCGATGAGCTGGTATGTGAGCTCGCGCCCGTCGTCCTGGACAAGCACCGCGCTGGCGGGCGTGTTTCCCCCATCTCCCGCGCTATATCGGATTCTTCGATCGTAGGTGTGCGTCCAGTGGGGACCTAGTCGGAGACTTTGTACCGAAGGATCGCTGTTGTAGTACCGGGTGAATCCCAGCTTGCCGAACGCGCGCAGGTCGGGCTCGGTAACGAAGACGTTGCCGGTGCGGGCCTGGATCGGGTCGCCGATGCACGTACCGCACATGGGCTTGCCGTCGTCTTTGGCGGCTGACGGTGGGGGCGACGTTGCGCAGCCCCACTCCCAGACGTAGCCAAAGTGCGACCCATAAGTACTGTCGTAGTGGTAGATGAATGACCCATACCACCCGCCGCCCGAGTGAAATTCAGCGTGGCACGCGTCAGAAATAGCCTTGATATAGGGACTCACCGCCGTGTCAGCCTGGGACTTGGCGCATTCACTCGCGGCCCACTGATAGCTGAAGGTCCCAGTGGGACACCAGTGACTGTTCGCTAGGCTCGACTGGGCCCAGAAGAGCGATAGTGCAGCCACGATCCAAAGTGTCCAGCGTGCCCCGATGGGACGGGCACGACGATGCCGCATCTGTAGTGCCTTGCGAAACATCCTGATTTTCCCCTTGGGTGCCGCTCGTTGTATGCGCTGATGCTAGCCAGCGGCAAAAAGGAAATCTGTAGGGGAACCCTTACATGACACTGGTCATCGCCTAGAAGATGCGAGTGGGTCACATCTCTTCGCTGAGCTCTCCGCGTTACGCAGCGGGTGTGGTTGCCTGACGCATCGGTGATGGCGCTCCAGCGAGCGGACTTGTCCATGTTGTTCCCCAGAGGGGCCATACCGCCCCGTTCCTGGGCGAAGGTAAGGGCAACAGCGATTCTGTGGCTGTAGGGGAGCACCTACATGGCGAGAAAATGCGATGACGGTCGCAATGATTGTAGCTTCGTGACCTCATGGGAGCCGTTACGTGGCCACCAGACAGAACGGATCCATCAGACCCTCCCCCGCTCCCAACACATCCGCGCATGCGCCTGCGCCGTGCACTGCACCCCCATATGCATCAATGCGCCGATCGCTTCCAGGCCGTGCGCTACGCGCTGGCAATCTATGGAGTCAGATTCATGGATGAAGTCGGCAAGTAGCCGCGTGAGGCTACGTGCGTATTGAAGCCACTCGGTGGCCTCATTCATCAGGTCGTGCGAGGTCGCTTCCGGATCGATGTGATAGTGAAATCCCGGATGGGTGCTTTGAGGTTTCGATGTAGCCATGTCGCTCTCCTTGCTCGCCGCCCTTCCCCGCCACCAGGTGCGGCACGTCACGCACTGCGCAACGTGCCGCGGATCAAACGGATTCGCGGGTTCATCGGCTGCCCGTGTCCGGGCGCCGTGCGGCTTGATTGACGAAGTGGGTTGCGGCGTCAGTTCCCTTTTCTCAGGTCACACGGCAACGCGCCGTGTCGCTCGGCCGAGAAAAAACTCAGGAATAACGGCGGCTGCCGCGGTTCTTCAATCGTCTCTGCGAGGACTGCAGAGCGCCCGGTAACCGATGGGGATGTCGCCGGGGGGATTCGGCGGGCGAGCGACTACCGTATGATCTGGCATAGCCATATCAACTCCGATTAGTTGGTTTTGGTTAGCGGTCCAGGGGTGCGCTAACACCTCTGGGCCGCGCTTCTCACCGCATTGAGCGATGGCTGCCTGCGCAGCATTTCGCGCGCAGACGCAGGCAACGGAAAGACCGTATCAAAACAACTTGAAGTTGTCTGTAGGTGGAGCTGCCGATTCAGTAATCGGTTGCCGTCCTTGGCACTCTTGGGACCTTCTGAGTCAATCGCTCACGGTTGCCCGTTTGCCCGAATCGTCGCCTCATTGATCGCCCGCACCTTCGCCTCATCCACCTTCTCGACCTTGCGATCGTAGGTGTAGAGGCCATTGTGCTCACCCTCGACGTCGGTGATCTGGGTATAGACGCTACCCGAGACCCCGATGCCCGGTCCCTTGTCGCGCAGCACGGCGGTGTTGGCGACGTAGCCATCGTTCAACGCGGCGTTGTCCTTCACTTCGCCATACGGATTGATGGGCGTGTTAGGCCATACGTGACCCGGTACGCCCAAGGTCAAGCCACCGTGCTCGCCATCCATCGAGGCGCGCGTTGCATCCGGGGCAGGCAGACCAGGACCCTGGTAGTCATGGATGTCGATGAGGTCGCCGGCTTTC
>Ga0182005_1000912_pt1 | contig 12949 bp, 12 predicted proteins | sample Sormic07211103_1_FD_123021 | JGI IMG/M metagenome (GOLD analysis project Ga0182005, IMG submission 123021) | Rhizosphere microbial communities from Sorghum bicolor, Mead, Nebraska, USA - 072115-103_1 MetaG | ecosystem: Host-associated > Plants > Roots > Rhizosphere | place: USA: Nebraska...
ACCAGTATGGTCAGGTGCGGTGATCCAGTCTGATGCCCAATGGGTTGTGTTGGAAATAGCGTAGTAGTTCTGCGCCATACCAATAGTACCGGAACCATCATAGAGGAAGTTCACATTAGATGAGGGAGAGTATTCTTTCTTAGCGGCATTGCTGGCCAGTGTACCAAAGTCTTCGGAGAAACCCGGCATTGCCGCGTTACCCCCATTACAGGTGGCCATGGTACAATCAAGTGCTACCAGGGTATCACTTTTGGTGTACACGGTACCATTACTGTAGGTCATGGTCGCTTTAAAGATATAAGTACCAGGTGTGAGAAACTGGAGGGTGAGCGCGTTGGATGTAAGTCTGGCTGTCTTGTCCGTCGAGGCACTGGAAGAATACAGGATAGAATAGTCTACGTCTGTACCGGTTGGAGTTTTGATAGTCCAGACGGTAGAACCGGTTTGTCCGGTAGCGAGGTAGGCGTTAATACTGGTAAACTTCACCTGATCGGATGTACCATTGTTCGTGGACATGCAGACAGTATCAGGAACGTTCATGTAAATAGTTTGTGCGCTGACAATTTCAGAGAACACACACAGACAAGCAAATAAAAACAAAAACCTTTTCATCTTCAATTAATTAAGTAAAACACAACAATGCCAGCCGCATTAGTAATTCTGGGATAGGTCCTGGAAAGTATGATCCTGGAAGATGAAATAGTCCTTGTTCCTTCCTAAAACAGGAATAGTATATTTTTTAATCATAGGCAGGGAATGCTGGATAATCGTTCAAATTTAACAGGAAAAGGTTGTATTTAATAATTTTTATATGTTATATTTTACCCATCCAAATGATAAAAGCCAGTAACTAATTCATATATACGTAATTAGGGTGTGGGATTTTTCTAATGGAGATTTAATGGGGTGAAAGGGGGTTTGGTTGTTTGGTAGTCTTCGTTTTGGGTAGTTTTTTAAAGGCGGGTTAAGCGTAGCTTAAGCAAAGCAGTTCATTATCAAGTGACTAATGAATCGACATTGCGTAGGGATGTTTATATGAACAGGTAGATTTCACAGAAAGGAGGGTTGAGGATGAAAAATGGGGAGGGGCATATTTTGTTAGCGGTGTTAGGGTTTTGGGATTGTTTTGTGGGTAAGTAGCAGCGTTTTTAGTTGCTTTAAAAGGAATACTCAGACGTTTATCTTAATAAGGAAATGATTTGGCTTAACTTCTATAATCTAGTGCTGGCGTGTATTTTGGAGTATTTGTAGGGTTGTGATAATGCCTGCATATGAATTGGAATACTCATGAATGGGATGGGGAAATTACAAGCTGTTTTCCCAGGCCAGAATGCATTGGAGGTGGTGAAAAACAGGTAGATGGAGAAGCCATATTTGCTGGTGGGTGGTGAAGCGAAGGAATATGCCGATTCTTTTTAAGAAGCACGTGGCTGGCTCGCTGGCGGTGTGAAGGAGGCTGGCCGACTTCCGTTGGGGTAGTTATGAGGGGTGAAATGTAAATGGATGTATTAGGATGAGCACTTTGCTTTGGAGCAAAGCAAATAATGGGAGAATTTGGGAGATTGATTGGAGAAAGATTTTTTTTAAGTATTTTTTCGTAAATTAATATTGTTAGTATCAGAAAGGGTTAAACGAATTTATATTTAATCCTGTTAACCGCACATCAATCATTCCCCGCTAACGCTTGCTGTACCTGAAGTTTTTGGTAATTATTACTTAACAAAAATTAGTATTTTTGTATGGAAGTAGTGTACGTAGATACTTCGGTATTTGGGGGAATCTTTGATAAAGAATTCTCTAAATTTAGTGGAAAATTGTTGGAGACCTTTAAGAAAGGAGAGCGGAAAATGATGTTGTCCGATCTGGTGGTTGAAGAGCTAAAAGGAGCGAGGCAGGAGGTGAGGCTACAGGTGCAGGCAGTTCCTTTAAGGTTCAGAATAATGACCTCTCATTCCCTTAAGGCTTACGCTTTGGCAGCCAGTTATATTACAAAAGGAGCGCTAACTATTCGGAGCAAGGAAGATGCACTGCACATTGCTACAGCAACTTTGCAAAGTGCCGATTATGTAGCCAGCTGGAATTTTAAGCATATGGCCAATACCGACAAGAATAAGATTATCAATCAAATTAATAAGGAATGGGGGTTCAGAACAATCAGGATAAGGACTCCCTATGAAATTTTAAATCCATAGTGTATGAAATATAAATATATGACTCCCGAAAACAGCCCATTTATGGCTGAATTAGTAAAGATCCGTGAAGCTAATTCTATCGAAATCGAAGCAGATCCAATTGCTTTTATGAACAGGGTCAGGGCCTATGCCCAGGAATTTTGTGATGAATATGGGCTGACCTTAGAAATAATGGACTAGTGGACTGTTGATATTTGATGAAAATAAAAAGGCTGGATCAAAAGTAATCTGGAGGTACTGAGAATGCGTACTTGACAATTCGCTCTGTCAGGTACCCGGATAAAAATTACTTTTGAGGCAGCCTTTTTATTGCGAACTAATTTTTTCTATTTTAATAAACCCGGAGTGCTCATGTAAGATTCCCCGGGGAGGTTACCGAAAAATCTCACGCATATCCACTATCAATTTAGCAGAAATGCTGCTACTGATAAACGATGATTCCTTTTGAAGAATAAATCCAGGAAACCTGGAAGAACCGGGCACTACCGATAAGAAAACTGCAAAAAAATAACTGGTAGAAAGTACACACATCCCGTTCATAAAAAGCGCCGGGTCAGTGCAATACTTCCCACCAGCATAGCAGAAATTGGATTAAAAATCAACCATATAAGAACTGCAGGATATTTGCCCACATAAATGTTGACATCAACCCAACCAGTATCCCTATTCCTATTATCAAATTCACTAACCGGAAATTCAGGTTAAACTGCTCCGCTATCACACTCGCTGTTATAAACGTAGGCATACTCGCCTCAAAGATGCTGATCTTTGCCACATCGCCCCATACACCAGCAGCAATGGCTGCACCCAATACTAATAACGGCGCCAGTATCAGTTTATACAACAACACCATTGACAGCTGTCCCCGTTGTTTCTCCCAACCATTAAACTTTAACTGCATCCCGATTGAAAACAATGCCAGCGGCGCCACCGTTCCGGCCAACTTTCCAAACAGCGGTTCCATCGGGGCCAGATTGATAAAATGAGGTAAGGTCAGCGCTGAAATACATCCGATGAATGGCGGAAACGTAAACAGTTTCTTCAGGATCATCTTCACCTCTACTTTCGCGCCTGACTTACGATCCCCTTTGATAGCTGAAATGATACCCGCCGTAGACAACAGGATAAATAACACCTGATCACAAATGATCGCAATACTCAGGTACCTTTCACCAAAATAGGCAATGATAAGGGGGAAACCGATAAACGAAGTATTGCTATACCCGCTCGCCAGCTCCAGCGTACTCCGGGACCGCTGCCCATACCGTTTATAACGCACATACAACGCCATAAACAGTGTACTCCCTGCCCACACGATCACCGTCGATGCCAGGGGGAACAACATTGTCAGCGACCATTCTATCGTAGGAATATATTTTAGCGAGACAGCCGGAAGTGCCAGATATAGTAACCAGATATTGATGCCTTTATGCGCATCCGCAGGCAACAACTTTGCCTTTTGCATCGCCATGCCTGCCAGCATGCAGACAGCGATTAATATGAAATTGTCCATTTGCTTTATCAGAAATTATAATGCAAAATTGGAAAACCCTGCCCGGGATTAACTTGCAAATAAGCGCTATAAATTTGTAATTTTAGGCCATGAAGAAACTTCGGCAGTTCGACGCCCTGGTCATCGAGGAATTTGTAAAAGAACAATTCCACCAACCCTCTCATTCTCAGACCTACTATGAGATAGTATACATTTTCACAGGCAGTGGCAGGCACTACCTGAATAACAATGTTGTCGACTACCGGGCCAATGACTGGTTCCTCATCTCCCCCGGGGATACACACTACCTGGAAATAAAGCGGAAAACACATTTTGGGGTCATTAAATTCACTGATAGCTTCTTTAGTGAACGGAAACACCTCATGCCCAATTCACTGCTGAAATTCCAGCCTGAAATGATGATGCGGAATAAAGCATTCAAGGAGATGCGGCTGACAATGGACAAACTCTCCCAAATGAACCTCTACAGGACCATCAAAACCCTCATTGACTCCAAGGAAAACAAGGAGGTCCTCTCCTCCCCTTTCATCTTCTACCAGCTGCTTTCCCTCTTTGCCCTCTTCCAGCAGCAATGGGGTGACATGAATACCCACTACACCTGGAACAATGATAAGCAAGCCCTCATCTCTTTTATTCACCAACACATCTACGAACCCGAAAAGATCCAGATAAAGCAGCTTGCTCACACCTTCAACATCTCTCAAAACTACTTTGGCAAATACTTTAAAAACAACTACGGCCTGCCCTTCCGGGAATATATTGATAACTATCGTATCAAACTGATTGAAGGCCGGGTGGCTGCGGGTTTAACCCTGCGACAGATTGCAGACGAATTTGGTTTTACAGATGAAAGTCACCTTTCCAATTACTTCAAAAAAAGAACAGCAACTACCTTCAGCACCTATAAAAAGGGGCACCAGGCGTAATCGCCTGCTTTTGAAACGGCCGCGTATCACCTGCCGATCCATTAAATAGCCTGTACTACTTTGCACTAGTTGGGTGAGACAATCGCCTCTGTGGTGGTTTAAAGAGCTCAGGGCCATTTCCGGTCCCCTGCGCCTGCCAATACCAATGATCCACGCTCACAGAACGTCCGGGAAACCAGTACCAGGTTGATCCGAGGGCTGGTGTACCTCATTTAAGAGCCTTTAATGATTAGATAGTATATACCGGCCGGGATTCATCAAAAAGGCTTTTTTACACACCTCAGAGCAAAAGAAGTAATTCCTGCCTTTATGTGTTACATAGCTATTCTTATCAACGGCGATCATACCACATACGACATCAGCATCCTGACTGGCATTCAAACCAGCAGGCGCCACCGGCCATACTTCCTCCCTGTGCGGCGTATATTGCATACTTCTGGCTACCATGGCGGCAATGCGTTCTCCACTATAGCGCTGTATCAACTGTAGTACACCATCTATACCGACAGTTGTAATGATATTACCTTCATCTACAAATCGCACATCTTTTACTACAGTCACCTTCGGAAAAGTGTTGGCAAAGTCATCAGCTACATAATAGTAAGTGGTAGCTTTCTGATGATCCAGCAAGCCAGCGCCTGCTAATAAATAAGTACCAGTACCTACAGACATGACCACCGATACACTATCCTGATATTGCTGAATGAAGGCCTTCAGGCCAAAAGAATCGATCATTTGCACAGGTGTACCGGGGATCACTAATATATCGGTTTTAGGCAGTTGTTGAATAGTATAATCAGGTTGTATACCAATGTGCCCGGCAGTGTAAACAATTCCCTGTCTTAACGACACGGTATAGACCTGATATTGCCCCTGTGTAATGCCTGCTGCTTTTGTAAATACATCGGCCGGGCCTGCAAAATCCTGCAGATCTATACCGGGATAAATTAAGATAGCAACTTTTACCACAGGTGTTTGTGCATAAAGGGCACTGCCTGTAAAAAGCGCACATAACAGGAGAATTATTTTCATAGTAGCGGATTTATTCGTGAACGTTATGGACACTGTAGAATGGCTCAGCAAATTATAAATAATATCCTCGTGTTTTGATTATTTAATTACAATTGTCTAAATTGTTGTATTGGTAACCCGCCTATGCCAAGACCAATGTTATGAATGACAAAGATCACTCAACTGGGAGATTGTGAACATGAATTATTATTGCGGGGAGTCTTAATCTCACAGTTGAATTAGACCTAGGTTAAAAATTACAATTAAAAATGGACTACTCTAAAAGCCACATCATTGAGGAGATCAACAAACTGATACCTGACCACAACTTTAAGCAAGAGCAAATCATTACTTCCGGGAAAAACTATTACGGCTGGTTAAGAGAACGCATCGTATGGGATACGCAGGTCATCATTAATGCAGTAAGATGTAATGAGCAGGATCTGGCCGACATGGAAAAGAAAATCCGTTTTCAGTTACAACAGGAATTCAGGTCTATCCTCAAAGTTGAGCCTGTTTTCTATACTTATTCCAATCTGGAACTGATGGAGGGCGTAGTAAGTGGTGTGGTAGCACATTATGGATCAAGCGCAGTGATAGGCGATATATTGCAGGATAAAGCCTGTAAAGACGGGAATAAACAAGCAGGCTGTATTGTGCTGACAGCAGTCAGGCTACCCAGGATTGCATAGCATCCCGGGCAGCTGCTGTTTATATTGATAGAAGGGAAAACGGAAGACTTCCATAACGGAAGGGAAAGGGGAAATATTTGCCAAAACTATTGCACAAATGGTCTGAATTGCTCTCCGTCGAACTTAAAGAACCCAGCTGAAACAGGACGATCTAATTTCACAATGACCTTATCAGTGATTTTCTTTAACATTTCCAGCCCTTCTTTATTTTTACTACCGGTCACCAACAAGGAATTGCTGTTTGGAACGGTTACCACATAATCTCCTTCCACTTTAATCTGTTTTTTCTTCCAGATCTGCGATGTAAAGATCATACTGGCATCCACATAAGATGCTGCAGATATCATGATCACTTTACCTTCCATTTCGGTTGTTTTAAATTGTGCTGTGCGCTTTTCCAGGTTGCCCATAGCCACTCCTTTTACCTGGTAATAATCCATATCCAGTAACTTCATCTTACTTAAAGACAAGTTTTCCATCAGATCGTCATTAAGCACTATGAGCACCAGGTATAAGGAGTCATTGTATTTTTCCATGACAATATTCTTTTTCTCTTCTTCAGAAAAGCTATTGATATAAGCAGCAGACTTTACTACTGGTAATATGTTGTCGATAGACACTTTATCGTTATCAACAAGATCAAAGGAACTCACCTTGAGATTCTTTATTGACTGCTCAACGAATGCGTTCAGAGAATCGGGGGAGTCTTTATATTGATCATACAGTTCTTCTGTATTGATCTGGTATTCCTTTCCACTTGCAGATGTGACAAGAATACCACCAAAGGGCATCTTCACAAATTTAAATTTCTCATATTTCTTCACCACCTGGGTAAGGTAGTAGTCATCGAATTGCTCCTGGGATACTACCGATTTGCCACAGGCAGCCAGCATGACTACAAGCAGAATTGCTACAATACGTTTCATAGGTATTTATTAGGGATTAAAAATTCGAAATTTCTCACCAGAAAATTCCCCTTTCGCCTGTTTCAGGGAAACCCTCAGAACATTTGTGAATGCTTCCTGGGTCAGGGCTTATTTACAATGACCTGGTTCACAGGAAAATAGAAAGGGGAAAGCAAGGGTTATGCTAAGCCATTTCATAGGTATATCAGGGTATTGTCCCGCACAAATATACTATTTTATTAATACCTGAAAAGGCAAAAAAATTCCCCGCCGGCTTTGTGTAATAGGATATGCATGCCTGGAAAACGGCCTGGCGGTAAAGATATACCTCTACCGCTTTCTGAATAACCGGGCTGAATTTAAAATGAAAACCAGTTCAGAGCATACATGGATCAGGGCGGCTGTCATAGGTGTCAGGTAACCCAGGAAAGCAAGTACAATACCAACGGCATCTATGATGATAGTGCCCCAGAAATTGAACTGAATGACCTTCATACATTTCTTTGCAATCGCAATCGCAGCTGCTACTTTGCGCAGGTCATTGTTGGTAAGCACCATGTCGGCACTTTCGAATGCGATGTTGGAACCGGTGCCCATGGCTATACCCACATTAGCTTCCATCAATGCAGGGGCATCATTGATACCATCCCCTACCATAATCACTTTTTTGCCGCTGGCTTTCATTTGCTGGATATATGCCAGTTTATCTGTGGGCAGCAGATTGCCGATAGCCTCATCTACACGAAGCAGTTTGCCGATCGAAGTCACGCTGGCAGGATGATCTCCCGATAAGAGGATAGCTTGCAGATGATGGTCATGTAAGTCTGATATAGCCTCTCTGGCTTCGGAACGAACGACGTCGACAATGCGTACACCTCCCAGCAGGTGCTTGTGATTGGCTACCAGGACGGTTGTTTCTCCTTTATCACGGGCGGTGTTGAGCCATTGCGCGGCAATTTCCAAATCGATCCCGTTTTCGGCCAACAGGCTGGCATTACCTATCAGGTATTCTGTATTTTGTTGTGAAAATTGCATGCCTTTGCCGGGTAGGTACTGATAACTTTCATAGATCCCCGGTTGAATGTTCTCCTTCTTTGCAGCCTCCATAATGGCTGCGGCCAATGGGTGATCAGCATGTTGCTCCCCGGTAGAAAGAAGCTGTAGCAAGGCAGGATGGCCAATGCCATTGAAACTGGTTACATCCGTTACCACTGCCTTATTCAGGGTTAATGTCCCGGTCTTGTCCAGGATCACCGTATCTGCCGTGGCCAGCTGCTCTAAATACACCCCGCCTTTTATTACCAGCCCCTCGCGGGCAGCACAGCCTATACCCGCTAATATCGCAAGGGGTGTACCAGCAGCTACCCCACAGGCACCAGCGACTACGAGGGCGGAAATAGTTGCATTTAAATCGTGTGTAACCACATAGGTGATCAACGCACCTCCCAATGCAAAATAAACAAGCTTCGCAGCCAGTTTATCGGCCGTTTTCTCAATGGGTGACTGGCTGGACTGAACGGTCTCCATAACGCCTATAATACGGCCAAAAATGGTATCTTTTCCTACACTGGTAGCCCTGATTTCCAGTACCCCATCCTGATTGATGGTACCCGCGAGCACCTCACTTTCCGGTCCTTTTCCCACCGGCAATGATTCTCCTGTGATGGCCGCCTGATTGACAAAGCTATTTCCCTTTAAAACAATACCATCTACGGGAATATGAGCCCCGGGGCGCACCACTACTATATCACCGGGCTGAAGGTCCTTGGCCGTTTGGGGCATCAGGGCAGCCAGACCAGTCAATGCATCTCTTCCACGGTCTACAATCAGATGTTCCAACAATTCAGCTGCCAACACAAATAAGGTGATGACAAGACCTGTCGTGTACTGGCCTACTAATAATGTAGCCAGCACGGCAATCGACATCGACAACTCCATTGTCATATGACGCTCCCTGATGGCGTCAAAAGCTTCTTTAAACATCGGATACCCACAAATCAGGGTGGCGGCTACAGGGAGAAAGATATAAGGAAGGTAAAAGGATAACCCCAGGGCCAAAGCGGCACCTGCGATACGGATAAGGTCTGTTAAATGATATTTCATGCGTCAAAAGTACCCTGCGAGCCTATCTCATAACAGGTAAAAAACAAAGATATTTCCGTAATTTCCCGGTATGATTAAAAGTGACTTTGCCCTGGCGATCAAAGAATATTCCGCAGATCATACCCCCATGCACAGGCATGATTGTTTTGAGATCATCTTTATACTGGAGGGTCGCGGTATTCACCTGATCAATGATAATCAGTTCCCTTATGGCAAGGGAGACCTGTTCCTCCTGACCCCTGCCGACAGGCACGCCTTTCTGGCACACAGCAGGTCCTCTTTCGTTATTATTGACTTCACCGCAGCCCTGTTCGGGCGCAACTCCCCCATTGGCCATGACAAACCGGAATTGAGTCATTACTTCAGCCAACTGGAATATATCTTTCAGCACGCAGGGCATTTTAAAGGTTTCATCGGATTAAATGAGGAGGACAGGGTATTTTCCGGTTCACTCATCCAACGGATTGTGACAGAATGGGAGCAAAATGGTACATTCAGGGAAGTCGTCCTTCAAAATCTTGTTTTTTTACTGTTAAATATCATTGCGCGGTATGCACAACAACCTGAGGCTAATGGGATTACCGCCCAGATAGCATTCGAAGGATATGAAATAACCCGGTTTATACAACATAATATATACAACAACGAGAAGATTAGTCTGACCAGCATTGCAGCGCATTTCAACCTGTCAAAAGACTATATTGGTGCTTACTTTAATAAAAAGACGGGGAAGACGATCCGGCAGTTTATCCTGGATTATAAACTGGAACTGGCAAAAAGCCGGCTCAGATATAGCAAGCTATCTATTTCCCAGATAGCAGAGGAGTTAGGATTTACGGATGAAAGTCATTTAAATAAATTGTTTAAACGACAGGAAGGGCTGACAGCGGGGCAATTCAGGAAAACAGCGCTTACTATATTAACTTAGGTCTTATGTTTAAAATCTCCTGGTTAACCTGGCTGCTTATTTTATCTGTAGCCCTGAAAGTGCTCACTCATAAAAGAAAAAAAAGCTACCGCCAGCAACCAGCTGCTGTTAAACTCTCTCTTTTAAGCGCACTGGAACAACACAATATGAAACCGGAGCTGGCGGAGCCCATGGAGATCAAACTCCTCTTTAAAAAGAAACCGGGGATTCGCACCATCTACTTCCGTGTAGATGAACAGGAGCAATTCTGCGAAGTGAGTAAATGCTTGTCTTATTAAGTAAATATTTCTACCTTATAATAGATGACCTCCTGGGAGGAAGAAGCCCTGGACGCTGTGAATGACTATACACGATGGTATAACCAGCCAACGCATCCCAGGTGCTATCAGCTCCACCATTGCTTTTATTACTTATCCTCCAGGTACGAATCATAGATATTCCCTTCCAAAAAATACTTATTAAAAGCATTCTTTTCATCTCCGAATATATACTGCTCGTCCGGGGTCGTTAAGAAAAAGTATGACCCGGCATTGAGATACATTTTATACACCTTTCCACTAATCTTTACACGGCCCACCCACTCGCAGTCAAAATTGTCATACCCATAATGCCAGGTATTTCCGCTAATGGGTGCAAAACCCCGGATAATAGCAACAATTGTATTGGAATCCAGGTGCCATTTTTTACAGAAGTTATATTCCTCCTTACCGGGTTCCATATTTTCCTTTTTACTAAATACACCTACTTCAATCGTCGCCGTATCGGGAATAATCATTATCGAATCAGGTTTTTCTTCAGGTGTATCTGTTGGCATGGTTTGGGTGGAATCTATAGGTTTGCTATTGGTGGCCTGTTGCTTACAATTCACCAGCATCAGCCCCATCAGGCACAGGTAAATTACATACTTCATTTATCGATTAATTTTAAAACATATTCCATCTGCGTATCCCGGTTCTGCATAAAGTCAGTGAAAGTAGGCCACACTGTATAATCGGGCATAATACCTCTACCCTCCGGCTGATCAGGTTTCACCACGGCATCCTGCTCTACATGCACGAATGAAAACTTTGACTTTATTTTAGAATGAGGTAACTCATACACCATCGGCATATGGCCATTGTGATAATAGTAACCACCCGTTGTCTCTACCCCAACAACAGTCACATTCCTTGCATAAGCTTTTACCAGCGATGCCATATGCGATCCGGCAGAGGCCACCCGCTCATCTATCAGCAGATACAATTTGCCTTTGTATCCCGGGCTTTTGGGATGATACACCGGATTGTATTTTGAATTTTGCATGTTCCTGCCGTTTACAAGGTTCGGGAAGTAATCATACAACATTTTTTTGCCTTCTGCTTTTTCTACGGAGTCCATCTTATGCGAAGTGGAAACACCCCAGAAGTATTGTTCATAAGGTATCTCTTTTCCAAAGATGCTATAAGCGACTGCATTTTCTTTAAAGTTGGAATCCGTCAGGTACATCACAGGTTGTTCGAAGGTTGGGTCACTTCCACCGGGGTTACCACGCAGGTCAATGATGAGATTAGGCACATTGTTTTTTGCCAGCAACTGGAATACGCTGTCTAAATACTTCACATATCCCGGGAAACGTGGATCTGTGTCATCATCAGCCATATTGAAAATGCGGAAACTAAATAAACCGGTAGTAGGCGTCACCATCTTAAACCCATAAGATGGCTGCACCCGCCAGTCTGTGATACTATCTACCGGTGCACTGTAGCGCAATGGGAATATGGCATTCCGCCCCTCGTTTGTAATAGCAGCAGCAGTCAATGTCTGATTGAGGGTACTACCCGGCACGCGGTATACAATCCGGAAGCTATCGTTGACCCCATATTCGTATAGGTATCTGATACCATAACTTCTATCCACACTATTGGATAGTTTATCTGTGATGTTAAAGCCATCGGTTGTGCAATATTTGTAGAAAGACTGCATCAGTTGTTGCGAAGGGACACCATTGATACTCACAATTTCGGACCCTACCGGTATGGCAGTTCCAACAGTATTAAACACCATTTTTCCTTCTATATATTTCAGAACATAGGGGAAAAAAGCCTTCTGCCGGTTTAAATATCCTACCAGTGTATCACCAGGTTCGGTATAGTTATGACAACTACCTTCAAAATCTGTGAGTTGCAGAATAATATGAAAGAAATCCAGCGTAGTCATAGGCTTTTTTACTTCCTTGAATGCCCATCTATAAATGCTGTCTATCTGCTTCTGCGTGCGATAACGATAAAGGCCGGAATTAACGGCTTTGCGGATGTCAAGGAAAGTTTGTAGGTCGGATTTCATTTCCCTGGGTTGAAGGATCTTATTGTAGGTTTGAATGCTATCCTTCTTTATTAGTTGCGCGGTTACCCCCTGCTGCAGGAACAGGAGAAATATCAGTACATTTTTCATAGCTACAAATGTAGGCATGATTTTGTTACCGCTATTATTGAAACAAAACGATGTGATATGATACAACAAGATCCCAAAAAGAAACAGGATGAACCACTGATCAAACCAGATCCGGAAACCACAGGAGGACATCCTGAAGAGCATATGGACGGACCAATCTCTTCCCTTGTACGCAAAGTGGGAGAAGAAATGGCGGACAATAACGATTTGCCTGATAATGGTGAAGACGAAGATGACAAGAAGAATAAT
>Ga0182005_1000917_pt1 | contig 12880 bp, 11 predicted proteins | sample Sormic07211103_1_FD_123021 | JGI IMG/M metagenome (GOLD analysis project Ga0182005, IMG submission 123021) | Rhizosphere microbial communities from Sorghum bicolor, Mead, Nebraska, USA - 072115-103_1 MetaG | ecosystem: Host-associated > Plants > Roots > Rhizosphere | place: USA: Nebraska...
ATCACAGCAACATCCAGACCACCGCCAACTACGATGTGCGCGACGACAACGAGCGGCGTCGCGCAGTGGATCGCTTTGATCTTTGACCCACCACCGTCAGGCGTCGCTGAACACGTGGGCATGGCCGATGGTCGAGACGTGGACCGCGCTGCCGGCAGGGGGCGCATACATGCCCGAGCTGCGCACCGTTAATGACCGTCCTGCCTGTTCACCGGCAGTCGGCGCCTCCAGCTCCACGGTCAATGTGCAAGTGTTGCCGCTGAAATCCCGGTCGGTGACCACCGCGAGGCAGCCGGCAGCCTCGGAGGGACTGGGCTGGGCGCTGACCAGTTGCAGTTGTTCGGGACGCAGCATGATCTGCGCGGCACTGTTGTTGCGGTGGTTGTTCACCGGTATCCGGCCGAGGTCGCAATGCGCCCAGCCGGCTTCGATTCGGGCCGGCATGACCACCGCATCGCCGAGAAACAGCGCGGTTTGTTCGTCGTCGGGGTAGCGGTAAAGATCCAGGGGATGGCCTGACTGCACCAGCCGACCGTCGCGCATCACCGCCAATTGGTCGGCAAACGACAGCGCTTCGCTCTGGTCATGGGTGACGAGGATGGTGGTGACACCGGCATCGGACAGCAGCCGGGCGACCATTTTGCGCATGGCGCCGCGCAGGCCGGTATCGAGGGCGGAAAATGGCTCGTCCAGCAGCATCAGGCGCGGCTGTTGCGCCAATGCCCGTGCCAGCGCCACACGCTGTTGCTGGCCGCCGGAGAGTTCATGGGGCCAACGATTGGCCATGTTCGCGTCCAGGGCCACGCTGTCCATCAGTTCAGCGATACGCTCGCTTTTTGCGCTGCCCTTGCTCGTAAGCCCGAAGCCGATATTGGCGGCCACGGTCATGTGCGGGAACAGGGCGCCGTCCTGCGGGACGTAACCAATCAAACGCTGATGCGCCGGCACCTCGTGGGTCTCGTCGACGAGTGTCTGGCCATTGAGTGAAAGACGGCCGGTGTCCGGGAATTCGAAGCCGGCGATCATCCGCAACAGCGTGGTCTTGCCTGAACCGGACGGCCCGACAATCACCGTCCGGCTACCGGCGGGCACCGACAGGTTGATGCTCTCCAGCGCCTGATGGTCGCCGTAAGACTTGGAAATGGCATGCAGTTCAAGAGCGTTCATCGGCCAGCCGTTCGTTTGGATTGGTGATAAAGAAGTCCGGTCAGTGGAAGCGACAGCAGGATCATCAACAGGGCATAAGGTGCGGCGGCGGCATAGTCGATTTCGCTGGTCAGGGCCCAGAAGCCGGTGGCCAGGGTGCGCGTGCCGTTGGGCGCTAGCAGCAGGGTGGCGGTGAGCTCGTTGGTGATCGCCAGAAACACCAGTGCAGCGCCTGCGGCGGCCCCTGGCGCGGCGAGGCGCAGGGTAATCAGCCACAAGGCCCGACCGGGCGAGCGGCCGAGGCTGCGCGCGATGTTTTCCAGCTCCACCGGTGCCTGGGCAATACCGGCCCGCAAACTCACCAGGGCCCGGGGCAAGAACATCAGCAGATACGCCAGCAACACGGTGATGGTGGTCTGGTAAATCGGCCGGGCGAAATGGACGGTGATCGTGACCAGGGCCAACGCAACGACAATCCCCGGCAACGAGCTGGTGATGTAGTTGCAGCTTTCCAGAAGCCGTTGCAGCCGGCCCGGCGAGCGAATCGACAGCCAGGCAATCGGGATCGCAGCGCAGGTGGTGAGGACCGCACCCGCAGCGCCTAACAGCAACGTCTGTTGCAGCGCTGGCATCAGGTCATCCAGTTGCCAGACCTCCGTGCCACCCGCAATCAGCCACTTGCCCAGCGTGATCAACGGCACACCCAGCGCCAGCGCGCAGGTGATGCCTTGCAGGAGCAGGCCGAGCGCGATGTCTCGCGAGCCCAGGCGTACAACCCGCTGCGTGCGCGCGCTTCCTGACCCGACCCGAGCGTAACGCGCCTTGCCGCGAGCAGAGGATTCGGCGGTCAGCATCGCCAGGCAACACAGCGCCAGCACACTGGCCAGCATGTTGGCGGCAGGGCCGTTGAAGGTGGATTTGAATTGGTCGAAGATCGCGGTGGTGAAGGTGTCGAAGCGGATCATCGCGTACAGGCCATATTCGGCGAGCAAATGCAGGCCCACCAACAACGCTCCGCCGCAAATGGCCAGGCGCAGCTGTGGCAGCACCAAACGAAAGAACACCGCCCAGGGTTTTAGCCCCATTGATTCGCCAACGTCTTCGATGGCCGGGTCGAGCCGGCGCAGGGTGGCGGCAATCGGCAGGTACAGGAACGGGAAGTAGGCGATGACCGAGACCAGCACGCCGGCAAACAACCCGTGAATCGGTGGCACCAGGCTCACCCATGCATAGCTGTGCACAAAGGCCGGCACGGCCAGTGGCGCGGTGGCCAGCAGTGACCATCCGCGTCGACCCGGCAGATTGGTGCGCTCTGTCAGCCAGGCCAGCGCCAGGCCCAACATCACGCACAACGGAATGGTGATCACCACCAGCAACACGGTGTTGATCAGTAATTCAGCGACACGAGGCCGAAAGACCAGCGGCACGATGGCCGCCCAGCCCGTTTGAATCGACACGCCGATGACGAAGGCAATCGGCAACAGCGACAGGAGCGAGACCAGTACGGACAAACCGATCACCCACGCGCCGCCGCGACCTGCGAAGACGCCACGAGAGCGTCGTCGCAAGTTCGAGGGCATCGCCGTGGCGACACCCCTGGCAGGGTTTCAGGCATCAATTAGAGCAATCCCGCCTGAGTCATCAATTCCACGGCTTTTTTGCTGTCGAGTTTTGAGGCATCGACAGCTGGCGCGTCGAGTTGCTGCAAAGGCACCAGTTTAGGGTTGGAGGGGGCGTTCTTGCCCACGGCGTATTCGAACGATTTACCGGTTTCGAGGACTTTCTGGCCTTCCTTGCCGGTGATCCACTTCAGCAGTGCCTGTGCTTCTTCCTTGTGTTTGCTGGAGGCCAGAACGCCGCCACCGGAGACGCTGACAAAGGCACCCGGATCTTTATGCTTGAAGTAGTACAGGGCGGTGTTCTTACTGTTTTCTCCGGTCTTGGCCTGATCACCGAAGCTGTAATAGTGATAGATCACACCGCTGTCGACCTGGCCGGCATTGACGGCCTTGAGCACGGCGCTGTTGCCGCGATAAATCGTGGCGTTGGTTTTCAAGCCTTTAAGCCATTCGAGGGTGGCGGCTTCGCCCTTGAGTTCCAGCACGGCAGCAACGATGGCCTGGAAATCGGCACCGGCGGGCGATGCGCCCCAACGGCCTTTCCAGTTTGGCCCGGCGAGGTCCATCAGCGATTTCGGCAGATCGGCTTCAGGCAGTTTGCTCGGGTTGTAGACGAATACTGTGGAGCGCGCAGCGATCCCGACCCATTTGCCATGCGCCGGACGATAAGCCGCATCGACTTGTTCCAGCGTGGTCGGCGCGACCGGTGCAAACAGGCCGGCGTTGTCCACTAGCACCATGGCCGGGGAGTTCTCGGTCAGGAACACATCGGCCGGGGAGGCGGCGCCTTCTTGTACGATCTGGTTGCCCATCTCGGTGTCGTCGCCATTGCGCAAGGTGACGGGGATCCCGGTCTCCTGAGTGAATCCCTCGACCCAAGCCTTGGTCAGGCTTTCGTGTTGGGCGTTGTAGACCACGATACCCGCGGTATCCGCGGCATACACGTGTCCGGCGCTGAGCAGTGCAGTGGTCAGCAGTGCTGTTTTGAGGAACGAAGGGATAGAGGGCGTCATTCTGGGGGCGGCTCCTGTTCTTGTTAGGTGTCACGCATGCCGATTCGCTAGCAAATCAATGCGAATCATTTGCATGTTTTGAGTGGCAGGGAATGTAGAACGCAAAATGAGAAAAAAACGTCAAAGAAACCGTTAATACATGTCATTTTCATTCAGATTAGCAGCCCCTCAGCGGCTTGCCCGGCAGAAATTCGTTTCGCGCCCCTCGTTGTGAGCACCCGGCGGACGGCCGCTCATGTGTAGAAGGTGGCGAAAGGATAGTACTGTTCTCAAAGGCACGCCGGGAAGCGCGGCCCGACGTTTCAATGCTTCGTTGTGGAGGACTCTGGGATAAACGCGACGCTCTGGTCTTCACGGGCGTGAAACAGCCGCTCGCCATTGGTAGGCGTGGTGGTGATGACCTTGTGGTCGGCACTCAGGTAGTTCAGCGGCAGTGCATCGCCGTTGCGGTACTGCGCGACAACAATGGTGCGTTGCGCATTCCAGTGCTGGCCGCTGGTGCGGTCCAGCCAGGCCATCAGCGCGGCGGTGTCGCCGGAGCGAGGGAAGTCCTCGGTTTGCTGCACGTAAAAAAACGCCGGACCGCCGGTTTGCAGGTACAGGGGCACTTTGTTGTCGACGTCGATCATCACCATGCGCCAGTGATTCAAGGGTGCCCGTTTACTGGCTTCAAGCTTGACCGTATCGCCGAAATCCACCACGCCGCCACCGCTGTTGCTCCAGGGATACAGCACGCCGAGCACGGCCATCAGTGCGACGGCACTGACCCCGAAACCGATCTTCAAGCCGCGACTGGCAAACGTACCGATCGCGTTGCGCTCAGCCATGCGCCGGGTGATCCACCACGCGCCCAGCAATTGGGCAAAGGGCACAAGCGGGAGCACGTAGTAGCTGCGTCGACTGCCACTGGCGGTGAAAAACAACATCAGCAACCCCAGGCCCCAGATCAGCCAACGTGTCGTGGGCTCGACACTGCGCCAGTTGCGCAACGCGACCCGGCACGCCAAGAGCCAGCATGGCGCCCACGGCAGGGTGTAGACCGGGAGGTAAAGCAGGTAGGTGTAAATCGGACCGATGTTATCGAACGGCTGGAAAAAACGGACCACGTTCTCGCGCAACACCAGGCCCAGGCCACTTTCGCCATAGGTCGGCGCACCGTAGACATGCGAGAGCATGAAGGGGGTCATGTAGAAAACGCCGGCGATCAGCAGGGCAGCACACAGCCGCAGATTGAGGTGGTGTTTCCAGCGTCCCTCCTGAACCAGATGCGGTAACAGCAACAAGCCCGGCAGGATGAAACCGATCAAGCCTTTGAACAGCGAGGTCAGGGACAGCAGCAGGAAAAACACCAGGTAACGACCCAAGCGGGTGTCGTCCGGTCCGCGCCAATACCACCACACCGCCGCCAGCACGCCGCACACCGTGAGGATGTCGGCCGTGGCAACCCGCGCCCAGAAAACAAAATAGAAGGTGGTCGCCAGCATCCACCCGGCAATCAAACCGGTGCCTTTGCGGAACAACTGTTCGCCGATCAGGTACACCAGCCACACGCTCAGCCACGCGGCCATCACCGAAGACAGGCGCAATGACCAGTGGTCCAGGCCGCCAGTCAACCAGGCGGAAGCCGTGATCAGCCAATAAGAGGGCAGGGGTTTGTCGTAATAAGCCCCGCCCTTGAGGTAAGGGTCGAAATAGTCGCCACTTTGCAGCATCTGCAACGCGATGTTGGCCCAGCGTGTTTCCGCGCCCCACAACTCGCGGGTGCCCAGCCCCAACAACAGAATCAGCGCGGTGACGCCCAGCAAGAGCGTCAACCGGCCTTTGTCGCTGGCCCAGAATTTCATGACGGGTTTCCAGTCTGCACGTTGGCAGAAACGCTTTCAGGGCCGCTTTTCGGAAATATCAGAATCTGCAAATTGCCTCGCCGATAGCGCACGCCGTCGATAGGCAACAGTTCGACTTCCTCTACTTCCTGGACGCTGTTCACCCGCATGACCACGCCGACCGCGCCTTTTTTACGCGCCTCGGTCATCCACTTCCCAACGCTGTCCTTGGTGACTTTGCGTGAGTCCATGGCCGGGTCGGTGAGGCCGTATTTCAGCTCGCCAACGGTATTGAACAGGTCGACCTGTGGCCGCTTCAAACGCCAGGACAACGCCGAAGCCGCCCCCAGGTCGTTACTCAGCAACGAGGAGGTTTGCCCCAAGGCATCGAAGTGCTCGGCGATAAACTGATCTGGCATCTTGCTGTTGACGATCTGCGAGGGCATCGCGGCCGGTACCAATGCAACCAGCAGCCAGATACCGATGGCCGGCATCGCCCAAAACGTCAATGGCCGCATGACTTGCAAGGCGTTGGAGATGATCCAGCCGATCAACACAATGAACACCAGGGACAGGCTGAACATCTCGGTGTTTTCGTAGATTTCCTTGCTGGTTTGCATATAGAGCAAGGCGATCAGGGCCGCGGTACCCACGCTGATGTTGATCACCCCATTGATGCGGATTGAACGGCCTCGCCCCTGATTCAGCTGTTCCATGACCGTGTGCCCGATCAGCAGCGCCAACGGCAACAGACACGGCATGATGTAGGTCGGCAGTTTGCCGCTGCTCAAGCTAAAGAACGCCAGTGGCAGCAGCAGCCACAGCAGCATGAACGCGATGGCGGGTTGGCGTTTTTGCTTCCAGGCGTTGATAAACGTGCTGGGCAGCAATGCAGCCCACGGCAGGCTCGACGCAACCAGCAGCGGCAGATAGAACCACCATGGCCGTGCGTGCTGCGCATCATCGGCGGCGAACCGGCGCACGTGTTCATTCCAGAAGAAGAAGTTCCAGAAGTCCGGCTCCAGATGCGCGATGGCGAGCACCCACGGCAAGCACACCGCCACCGCGACCAACACGGTCAACGACCCGTAACGCAGCAATTCTCCCATGCGCCGTTGCCAGACCATGTAGGGCAGGGCGATCAACACCGGTAGCAGCCAGGCGAGGAAGCCTTTGGTCATGAAACCCATGCCACAGGCAAAACCCATCAACGCCCACGCGCCCGCTTTGTTTCGCGACGTAGGGCTGTCGATGGCAAACCACAGCGAGACCAGGCTCAGGTTGACCCAGAGGGTGAATTGCGGATCGAGGTTGGCATAACCGGCTTGACCGGCAATCAGCCCGAAACTCATGTACAGCAACGCGCAGGCAGCGCTTTTGCGCGGATCGTTCCAAAGCCTGCGGGCGATCAGGTAAGTCAGCCAGACACTCAGCCCGGTGCTCACGGCCGAAGCAATCCGCACACCGAACAGGTTATCGCCGAAGATCGCCTGGCCGATGGCGATCATCCAGTAACCGGCGATGGGTTTTTCGAAGTAACGAATACCCATGAAGTGTGGCGCAACCCAGTTGCCGCTCAGGAGCATTTCCTGGCTGATCTGGCCGTACCGCGCTTCATCGGGAATCCACAACCCGTGCGTCACCAGTGGCAGCAGGTAAAAAACCACAAACGCTAACAACAGGCCCGGCACGAGCCAACGGTCGATGGGGGCGCGAGCGCAAGTTAACTGCCCTGCAGAAAGGGGCAATGGATGAAGTGAAGTCATGACTCGTCCTTGGCGCAATACCGCGAGTGGGCAGCGTGGATAGCGAAGTTCAACAGGCAGTGGGGTAACTCAAGTTGAGTCGGCGTCGACGGATGGCGAGTTTTATTGAGCCTGCACAGCGTTCCAGTCTTCGGGATTAACAATGCCCAGCACTTGAAGTTGCCCGTTAGTGTCAATGCGCAGGAACAGTGAACTGCCATATTCACTCTTGGCTGCATGCGGGAAACCGGTTTCGGCGAGGAAGTCGCCGATACAACCACTGTGAGAGACCAACACCAGATTGCGATGGGCCTGCTTGTGCGCGACCACATCGTTGCGCAGCGTCTTGCCACAACTGGCCAGCCATTCCTGAGTCTTCGGGTCGTTGCCGAACATGGCGTGCGAGGTTTGTATCGTGCGTGTGACCGGGCTGCTCAACACATCGGTTTGCGCCATCCCCAGGCGTATGAAGTGCTGGCCGACCGCCGTGGAGGACTCATTGCCGAAGCGGGTAATACCGTCCGCCGGGCCCAGGCAAGGGTTGCTGGACTGGTCGCACCGCTCGGCGTGGCGAACCAGCGCTACCACTTCGCCAGCCTGCCAGTCCTGGATGAGCTCAGCCTTGGCGGCGTTATTGGCACTGGCCAGGTGAGTAGGCGATTTCGGCCACAAGACAAAACCCGTAACGACGACAGCAACCACTGAGGCGGTGATCAGTGAAGCCAGTTTTACTGTGCGCGAAGTCATGTTTTGTTCGTAATCTGAAGTAGAAGAATTACGAGCAAAACTAGAGCCGCGCAGGTAGCGGAGGAGTGAAACGAATGTGAAAAAATTGCGCGGAAAGAAGACGGGGATAACTTAGTTAGTGATTGAAAACCCTTATCTTTTACTTAATTCCTGTTGCGACGTTGGCGTGTCGAAATCAAACCGTCATGCAAGGGGTGGTTCAGCGGTGACAGGGGCACCGCTGATCAGTGCGAAGGCGTTATCAGGAGGACGGGCAACGCTGTTGTGTTCCCCTGGCCGCCTGGCTGATTTGTTCAGCCAGGCGCTTGACGTTGTTCTGCTGGGCCTGGGCCAGATCCTCAATGGTCGGTCCCGAAGGCGTTTGCAGAGTGCTGCGACAAGTGATCGCGTCGGTTTTGCCTTCGCCGGCGACGCGCAAGCGCCACGTCGCATCAATCAGCCCGTATTGCCCGGGAATAGAGTCAAAGCGCTGCACGTCGATGCGCAACGACAGCTTGCGCGCAGGGTTGGTGTTGGCCAGTTGATCCACCAGGGCACTTCGAAATTCATCGGACAACGACGCCCCCCACCATTCGGTTTCAAGCAGCACCAGGCCGCTGTTGCCTTGGCGAATGACCACCTGTGGCCGGTCAACCTGTGCCGGCACACTGAGGCTCTCAATCTCGATGGACCCCGCGCTGGAGTGCGTCGCACCCCCCGTTTGAGCCGGCATCAGGGTGTGGTAGTGAACAGGATCACTGCGGCAGGCCGCGAGCAGCAGCAACGCAGTAACCAACGTGAGCTTCGGCAAAAAAGCCATGGGTGTTGCTCCTTTCTTCTGCGCCCCGGTCATTATTTAAGGTCCTTTGCCGCGGCATTGTCAGGTCGACCACGAATCAGTGATTCAGGATGGCGGCCCAGGTAATCCGTCAGCTCACGCAACGATCGCGCCGTGCGTGAAAGCTCATCCAGGGTCTGCCCCAGTTTTTCCCGTTGTGGCGAATCTTCGGCAATGGTGGAGTTAGCCGATTGCAGGGTGGTATTGGCCGATTGCAGGGTTTTGCCGACGTCCGACAGTGTGGAATCTACGCCGGGGAGGGTCTTGCTGTTGAATTTCACCAGGCCTTTTCGCAGCTCCACGAGGTTGCTGTCGAGGTTGTCGGCAATGCGCTCCACGGGCAGCTTGTTGATCTTGCTGATCATGGCTTCAAGCTTTTCCTGCAACTGTTCGAGGCTGCCCGGCAACGTCGGAATCATGACCGGGCGTGCGGTGGGGTCGAAGGCGACTTTTTCAGCTTTAGGGTAGAAGTCCAGGGCGATGTACAACTGGCCGGTCAACAGGTTGCCGGTACGCGCCTGGGCACGCAGACCGTTGTCGATGAAGCTGCCGATCATCCGCACGCCAGCCGCTTCGTCATTGGGGTCATGATTGAGCGCCTTGATCATTTTGGTGTGGGCCTGACCCAGACGCTGCGGGTAGATCACAATGCCGACGTTGACCGGGAAGCTACGTTTTACCGGGTCAAAATCCAGATTGACCGACACCACCTTGCCGATTTCCATGCCGAGGAATTCCACCGGCGCATCGACCTTGAGCCCGCGCATCGCCTGATCGAAACGCAGGGCCAGGAACTGCGCCTTGCCATTGGGCGGGGCGAGGGCGGTTTGCTGGTCTTCGAACAGCTCGTAGGCATACTCTTCGGCGGCCGGTTTATCGTTGGGGTTGTAGTCCGGCGCGCGGAAGGCGATACCGCCCACCAGCATCGCGGACAGGGACTCGGTCTTGAGCGCAAAGCCGTTGGCACCGACGCTCACGTCCACGCCGCTGGCATTCCAGAATCGGGTGTTTTCGGTGACGTACTGGTCATTGGGCGCATGGATGAACAGGTCGATATTCACGCCTTTGCCGTCGGGGTCCAGCGCATAGGCCACCACCTGGCCAACCGGAATCTTGCGGTAGTAAACCGGCGATCCAATGTCCAGTGAACCCAGGTCCGGCGTGCGCAAGGTGAACCGTTTGCCAGGCTCGCCATAGGTAATCGGTGGTGGATTCTCCAGACCCTGGAAGTTTTTCGAGCGGCCATTGGCCTGGCCGATGTCGGCACCGATATAGTCCCCGGACAGCAAGGTATCAATGCCCGACACCCCACCGGCCCCGATGCGTGGCCGCACGACCCAGAACTGCGAGTCTGAACGGGTGAAACTTTCGGCTTGCTTGGTCAGTTTGATCGTGGCGTTGACACTCTTCTGGTCGTTGCTCAGCTCCACGTCCGAGACCTGGCCGATCACCACGTTGCGGTATTTGACCTCGGTCTTGTTGGCCGTCAGGCCAGAACCGGTCTTGAACGTGACGGTGATGGTCGGGCCTTCCTGCAAGATGCTGTGGACCACCAGTGACAGTCCCACCAATACCGCAACAATGGGCACGATCCAGACCAGTGAGAGGCTGCGACCGGTCTTGACCGGGGCCTGTCCGGGGGCTTGAGGCCCTTCAGTGGCTTGTGACTTCATCCATGACCTCCTCGTTTTGTGGGTTTTCCCGCTTTTGATCCCAGATCAGGCGCGGGTCGAAACTCATTGCCGCCAGCATGGTGAACACCACCACCAAACCAAAAAACAGAATTCCCGGGCGCGGTTCAATGTCGGCCAGGGCTTGAAACTTGACCAGTGAAGCCACCAGTGCCACCACAATCACATCGAGCATCGACCAGTAACCGATGACCTCGACGAACCGATACAACTTCGACCGCTCTTTGCGCGCCCATTGGCTCTCGCGCTTGACGGTCACCAGCAGCATGGTCAGGGCCACGAACTTGATGCCCGGCACCGCGATGCTGGCGATGAAAATGATCAGGGCAATGTCCCATGCGCCGTGCTGCCAGAAATCCAGTACGCCGCTCATGATCGTGCTGTCGGCGCCGTTGCCGACCATCTTGGTGTTCATCACCGGCAACAGATTGGCCGGGACGTAAAACGCCAGGGCGGTGAACATGTAGGCCCAGGTGCGGGTCAGCGAGTTGGTTTTACGCCGGTGCAGCGGCGCACCGCAGCGCTCGCATTCATGAGGCTCACCGGTCATGTCGCAGGCCATGCCGCAGCTATGACACAGGCAAAGGTTGAGATCGCTGGCGACCGGGGGCGTATTCATAGGATGTCCCACAATTCACGGATGTCGCGCCCGGCGATGCGGATCATCATCAGGCTGAGCACGGCCAGTGCGAACAGGCCGATGCCGGGCAGTACGTCGAGCAAACCGGCCAGTTTGATCACCGCGACCATTGCACCGAGCAGGCAGACTTCGAGCATGCTCCACGGCCGCAGGGCCTCCAGCCAGCGCATGCAGAATTTGAAACCGGGGGAACGTCGGTGCGAGAGGGCGAAACCCAGGACCCAGATCAGCAGCAACAGTTGGAAAATCGGCGCGATGATCATGGCAATCGCCGCGACCATCGCGATGAACGTGATCGGTCCCAGGCTCAGGGCCAATACCGAATCCCACAGGGTTGCGCTGTTTTTCAGGCCTTTGAGGCTGATGCTCATGACCGGATAGAAGTTAGCGAAAATCCACAACACCAACGCCGTGAAGGTCAACGCCAGTCGTTGCTCCACCGTCAGGCCGTTGTAGCGTTGGAGCACGCCGCCGCAGCACGTGCAGAGGGTTTTCTGGTGTTTGGCGAGCGTGACTTTTTCATACACACAGTCGCAGTGCTCGCAGATGATCAATTGATCAGTATTCGCCATGGGCCAAGGCTCAACAGTAGGCAGGAAGTTCAGAGCACCTCCTCAATATAGAAGTGCCTCGCAATTGAGCAAATCGAAAGTCGAAACGGTCCTGTATCGGCGGATATCATTTGTACGGCGTACTGTCGATTTCGCACCGGTTTGTTCGACTATCCATCAGGGAATGAATCGGCGGGTACGCTGTGATCCCCGGCATTCCGGATACGTGCACTCAACAGGAGAAGACCATGCGCAAGCTCACCGTTGCTGCTTTCCTGAGTCTGGATGGCGTTATGCAAGCCCCCGGCGGCCCTGAAGAAGACACCAGCGGAGAATTCTGCTTCGGTGGCTGGATCGTGCCTTACGCCGACAAGGTCTCTGGCGAGGCGGTACAGGACCTGTTTTCGCAGCCGTTCGAGTTGCTGCTGGGGCGTCGCACCTACGACATCTTTGCGGCGTATTGGCCGCGGCAAAAGGCTGATTCACATAGCCATTGCATTGCTGACCTGTTCAACCGAGCACCCAAGCATGTGGCCACGCATCGCCCCGATACGCTGGAATGGCAGAACAGTCATGCCTTGGAAGGGAACGTTGCCGATTCGATACGTGCGCTCAAACAACAGGACGGCGCCAACCTGTTGACCCAAGGCAGCGGCGATCTGGTGCGGCAACTGCTTGCTGCCGGATTGGTCGATGAACTTCGGTTGATGACGTTTCCCGTCATGCTCGGGCGTGGCAGGCGCTTGTTTGACGATACGGCGCAGGCTTCGGCCTTCACGTTGGCGCATTCGACCAGCACGCCGGGCGGCGTGCTGATCACCCGATATGTGCGCGAAGGGGAGGTGCGCACAGGAACGTTCGATGAAGGTGAATAGAAGGGCCGTGCTTACGCCTTCACTTCAACCTTATCCAGCGCCTGATTCACCGCCAATTCCCCCAACATCACCACTTGGGTAATCCCCAGTAGGGTCTTACGGTTTGAGTGGTCCAGTAGCGCCGCCAAATTACTGAGCATGGTGGTGGCCGAGCCCAGTGATTCGCTGGCGTTGACCAGCAGGGATTCGGTGTCGTACTTGGGGTTGGCGAGG
>Ga0182005_1000918_pt1 | contig 12870 bp, 5 predicted proteins | sample Sormic07211103_1_FD_123021 | JGI IMG/M metagenome (GOLD analysis project Ga0182005, IMG submission 123021) | Rhizosphere microbial communities from Sorghum bicolor, Mead, Nebraska, USA - 072115-103_1 MetaG | ecosystem: Host-associated > Plants > Roots > Rhizosphere | place: USA: Nebraska...
CCGCAAGCGGTTACCTCTCTACGTCGAGGTTGAGCATGCACCGATAGTGGTCGATGCCGTCGAGTTACAAACAGTCTGCCAGCATCTCATTGTCCTGCTGGGTAGTTTTGATATCCAGGCAGTTGACTACTTTTCCATACACGCGGATCTTCTACGAGGCGCATCTCCCAACAGATTCCAGCGACTGGAGAACGCGGTGAAGCTGTTCGATTTTGATATGGCGCAGGTTTGCCTTAGAGACATTTTACTGGCCTATGAAGCAGGGGAATGAGTGTTAGGAATGTAGGAGAGCATGCACTAATAGCAGTAAAAAGGCGCGACTCAGAGGTTTCAACAATCAACAGCATTAAACGAACTGCAACCTACATCAGTGCGGGGGAAGCTGAAGGACCAACGTGCCGAAACCATAATAGGCTGGTGAATCTTTCGAATAGCAAATGGTTTATTGGATGATGTTTCTGAGTAGGGTAGAGAACCAGCGAATTATGGAGCCACTATGATGCAGGTTGCTGCTAATGCTACCGCCAGGGAGGTAAGGAAGGCGATTATACGTTTTTTACAGCTGTCATGTTTGCTGTTGTTAATTAATTTTTCGATGTTGGTCTTCTTTTATGATTGGATGCAATTTACGCAGTGCCTGGATAGTGATTTATGGGTAAGAGAAAAAACGTTTTTTTATTATGATTTTTTCGGCTTCGAATATGCGTCGAACCTTATGAGCCCTTGCCTTATTAAATATTGCGCCGGAATTTTTTCCTTTAGTATTTTTTATAGCGCATACTGGGAGTTTGTAGTCGCGCATAAGGCAAAAACCACAATCCTTATCATGTGGTTTTTAGCCGTGATGGTTGCGTTAGGGGCAGTATTTTTTACTGTTGACGTTATTTTGTATGACTACGACCTCCAAAAAATAACTATATTTTCTGTGATATTTGAGTTTTTTAGCTATCTCTCGATTGCGATCGTTTACTTTGTTGAGGGGTACGTAAGAGATGGGATTATTTTTTTTGCTATTACAATTTCTAGCACTTTTTTTTGGAGTCGAAGGGCGAAGTGCTAATCGATCAGGAGGGGATGATGTGAGGTCATATGGAAATATATTGTATGGTGTTTTGATGTCGCTTTCTTTTAGTACGTGGGCTGACTGCCCCGAAGCTATACCCAGCTTGATGGATAATCTCAGCAGGCCAATGCTCAAGGGTAACGAGATTATTGCGGTAGTAAAAGGTACCTTGGGTACTGAAGGAGATGAGGGCGGTTTTTTGGTCAGCACTGTTGAGGTGACTCAATCCTACGGCTTAGCAATTCCGAAAGGAAAATATTTGATTAGCTACACGTCTCATTGGGGGAATGGTTGTATTTTTGATGAAGATAGGCCAAGGCGACCAGATGAAAGTGAGATTGAAAAAGGCTTACAGGTCTACTTTGCGGTATCTCGATTTTACGGCCGTACTTTGGTCACGCCAGAATATGAGAGTCATGGCCTTTTTCTAGTTGAAAACGAAATTCAGTATGAAGACCCAGAGGGTACAAAGCGACACATTGAACAAGTCCTGTTTGAGCGTAACATATTGACCGGTGTGCCCAAGAAACTCTGGTTAATAGAGCACCCTTAATAAATCGGTGTCGAAATGTGCGAGTCACTGAAGACTTACAATATTTTAAAGAAGCTAAAATTTAATTAATGCATTGGTATTTTGGTGGTTGGTTAGCGATGAGGTTTTTTTACAATGTAAGTTATAGCGCGACAGCGACAATATTTTGTAATTTTTTGCCTAATTTAAATGATTTTGTTGATCGTTTTCCGAGCTATTGACCACCGTTTTTTACGAAAAGCCACGTTTCGCTGCATTTTAAGGGTGGGGAGTATCGGGTGAATACTAAACTCAGCTTGGTATTTAATATCCATTTCTGAAGGGGCGCCATCTAGGCTGAGTTTATCTCCGATTTCAATACTCTCCGAATCCTTATACTTCCCTTCACATCAGACGATTTTTATTATCATGGATAACCGCCAACGCAAAAGCAAACAGGGAAATGGGCGCCGCTACCGCATATCGAAATGGCTGCGCCCGCCGGCATCTCTGGACGTGGTGAGGCTTCAACGTGCGCTCTTCGGTAAAACGTTGCTGATTACCGGCGCATCTTCTGGAATCGGTGCGGCGACGGCCCGGCTACTCGGGCAAGCGGGAGTGCGTATCCTGCTCGTCGCCCGTAATGAAGAGCGTTTGGAGGAAGTGTGCCAGCATGTTCGCGCTCAGGGGGCTGAGGCCCGTTCCTATATCGCGGATTTTACTCAAGCGGAACAGGTACTGGCTTTAGTGCAAAGTATCCTGAGCGATTACCCTGTGATCGATGCGGTAATCAGCAATGCCGGAAAATCAATTCGCCGTAACCTGGTCGATACTGGATTGCGGACTCAGGACGTCCTGCGCTGCAGTCAGGTCAATTACACATCACCGGTTCTACTACTGACTTATATCCTACCGGGGATGATCGCTCGCGGCTCTGGGCAAGTCATCAACGTTTCAACCGTATCTGCCCGGCTTCCCGCTGCTCCATACTGGTCAGCGTATCAGAGTAGTAAGTGTGCGTTCGATGTCTGGTTTCAGTCGGCCGCAGCAGAATTGCATACATATGGACTTAACCTTGGGTCGGTTTACCTGCCTTTGGTTCATACCCCAATGAGCGCGCCGAGCGTCGTTTTCCAAAGCGTACCGGGCATGTCGGCGGAGGATGCTGCTGCCACGGTGGCTTACGCACTTCTATCAAGGCAGCGTCGCGTTGCGCCGTGGTGGTTATGGCCCTGCGAATGGATGTCCATTGTATTGCGTCGACCGCTGGATGCCGTCATGTCGAGGCTTTATCTCCGGGGGGTGTCGCCTCGACCGGGTGGTGCAGACAATGCGTGACAGGTGCATTGCCATGCTGTGGTGCTGGCAAGCATTGCGCAGCAGTCGCCTCGCGCATCCGTTGAGGCTCCTAGGCCGGTTCGTGTGGCTGAGTTTTCGCGACGGGCTGTCACTTTATACATTGGCGAAATTGTGGGCTCACGTAACGCCTACGGAAATCGCCTTGGTAGATGACAACCAAACCATGAGTTGGTATGAGTTGTTGGAGTCAGTCGATGCGCTGGTGGGCGCCTTCCATAGTCTCGGCCTACGACCGAGCGAGCGGGTGGGCGTAATGTGTCGCAACCATAATGGTTTTGTGCTCACCCTGTTGGCCTCGATGAGGCTCGGCGTGGATGTTGTGCTGATCAATACGCGCTTTGACCCACAGCAACTGGACGAGGCGCTGGCTCGACAAAAGGTCGGTACTCTAATTCTTGACCCTCAGTTTGACGCTCTGGCTCAGAAAACGAAATTCCGAGGGAGGTGCTTCTATAGCACGAGGTCACCTGACGGCCGGATGATTGGTATTGACTTACCTGGTTTGATTGCGTCAGAACGGTTTATGCGCTTGGAGCGGCGACCGGCCGGCGCACTGATCGTGTTGACGTCAGGCACTACCAGCATCGCGAAGGGTGTGCGGCGCCGCCTGACCTTAGTGCAACTCGCCGGTGTTGTGCATAGCCTGACTGTACGATTGAAATTACATTGCCACGAACGAACGCTCATCACCGTCCCTCTTTTTCACGGTTACGGCATCGCGGCAGTGGCATTAGCGATGGGGCTTGGATCACCGATGGGGCTAACATGCCATACCGATGGACGGAGAATGCGGGGGCGGGCCATTGAATTCGGAGCGCGGACTATCGTAACGGTACCGACTCTACTACGGCGGATTCTAGACGCTTCGTCGATTGGCACGTTAGATTCGCTCCAACGTATCATCTCTGGATCTGCACCGCTGCCATCAAAAGTTGTTCACGATATGGTCGAGCAACTAGGGCCTGTGCTGTACAACTTATACGGTTCCACTGAAGCCGGTCTGATTTCAATAGCAAGCCCAGCGGATCTTAGCGAAGCATCCACTACGGTCGGTTTTCCCGTTCGCGGTACCGGTATCACCATCAGGGGGAACGCAGAAGAAACGTTGCCCTGGGGGCAAAGTGGTGAGGTAGTGGTGTCGAGCCGATTGGTATTTGAGGGGTATACGCACGATTCGGTACCGATCAGTTTTACAATGGGATTCGGAACCGGGGATCGAGGCGTCATCGACGAAGCTGGCCGACTCTGTTTGTTAGGCCGCATAGACGAAATATTGATCATCGGAGGAGAAAATATTCATCCTCAACAGGTCGAACATCGGTTGCTGATGCTTCCCCAAGTCATCGACGCGGCGGTGGCCGGCGTCGATGATGACTCGGGTATTTTACAGATGGCTGCGTGGTTGGTGTTGTTGCCGGGGAGCCAGATTGAGCAGTCCGATTTTGCGGCTGTTCTACCCGCATATATGCGTCCTTCCCGGTGGCAGCTCGTCGACCAACTTCCGCGCAATGCAATCGGCAAACTTGAGCGATATCACTTACCAAAGTCGATTGGTCGAGGAGGGGACGTTAAGGTTCATTGCCGCTGACTGAAACTACTCCAGATGTTGATTTTTTTACTAGCTCGAGCAGGTGCGGGCCTGCGACCCGGCGTCCCAGAACATCCGCATCCATTCATGGTCGATCTCATCATCGAGCGACGTGTTACCCGCATCCAATATCAGGCTCATCTTCTGGCTCTTCAGCACGACCGTCAATGCGTCCAGAGCATGTGCTGAATACGCCCTGGTTGAAACCCGTACGAGCCCCCAAAAAAGTCTTCTTGATAGATCGCATTCAGAGCCGTGACGACCGCCTGCTGTACGATCTTGTCCTCCAGAGAAGCAATGCCCAGCGGACGCAGCCTGCTGTCAGCTTTGGGAGTGGAAGCTCGCCGCGATGGCGTTGCTCGAGAGGCTTCACCGTGGAGCCTTGCGTGCATATCAGCTACCCGCTAGAGAAGTCCTTTCTCGTATTCCCTCCACGACATGCCGTCCATGCTGCCGCTACGTCGCGGAACAGGGCATAGAAACTCTGCGCCATAACTGCGGTGTGGTGTGGTGTGGTGTGGTGTGGTGCAGCAATGTCGTGATCTGCGGATTTTAACTCCATAAATCAACTGATTTTCAAGGGCGGGGGTGAACGGGCTCACATCTTTTGGATTGGGTTTTTGCTCGGTATCCGAGAATAGCCCGCGATAAGGCATCAGCGTAGCACTACATCGATATGGCGCATTCGGTATTGCGATTGGCGCAAACGATCCTGAATTGCGTTCTTAAAACTGAGAGTATTGACGAAAGCATTTCGTGTTTGCGTTCACTATTGAATTGGTTCTGGATAAACCAGGCGAGAGAAAGGCGCCGGGAGTGCTTTCAAGTGTTTTATTTTCATGACGGCATCACTTGAAAGCCAGTATTGAATTTTTGATATTAATGATTTGTAAACGTGATTGCATCTATTTTTTGTATTTAAGTGATTGATTTTTTCTCTGTGCATGACTGCGAAGTGAATCCTTTGTTCTTGCCGGGAGATGCCGTTGGCTCTTTTAAAAATCACACGTAGTTTTCGTCTCTCTTGGGTATTATCAATATGAACAAAGTATTTTCAGTCATCTGGAACCAATCACTCGGTGTCTATGTCGTTGCGCCTGAAACCGCCACAGGCCGGACAAAATCTAATGTCATCAAGAAGGCAGCCTGTTTGGCGCTGAGTTCTATTTTATGGCTTTCGGCCACTGCTAATGCGACTGATGTGGTTCTATCGGGGTCGCAGTGGTGGACTCCGACCCCTAATAATAATGAAGTGGGCGCAAAAATTTTTGATACAGCAGGCGCTCATTCATTAACAGGGCAGCTATCCATGTCTAACGTGAGTGGTGCGGGCGTGCTTATGACTTATAACGAGGCTGCTGCTGCTGGTTATGTAGTTGCGCCTGATCTTTCGGGGTTGCAAAAATTGCTCGTCGGGCCCAAGGCGAGTTCTATATTGGTCGCAGACCCCATTACTGGCAGCATGCGTTCGGTGTTAGTCTATGCCTCATCAGCCTTTGATGAAGTTAGTTTAGGGGGGGACAAGTCGGGTACGTCGGATGTTGGCATTACCGTTTATCCACCTGATAGCACTGTTCCGTATCTCGATTTTCGCTTGGCAACAGTCAGTGCCGGGGTGCTTACAGTCGATTTGCCAAGCACTACCATCAACCCGGGTGTATTAAGAATAGTGCGTTGATTGAAGTTACTGGTGGCGAAGCAATATGGAAAAGCGGCAATACGATATTTTTTAGTTCGTCCTACACCTCGACAATCAGTGCGTCACAAGCTGCGCCCTACAATAAAAACCTGAACAGCTTGGTTTATAACGGAAGTTTTAGTGTGACGGATAGTACGGGTGGCATTACTTCGCATACGGTTACCGACTTGGGCTCCCTTAAGGTATACAACGACTGGTTGGTGGGGGAGCTCCAGGCAGGGCATATTCAGTCGACCAATTATGATTCACTATTAACTTTGGGCTACCACAATAATGCTGTGCCCGTATATGTTAAACCAACAGGTAGTGATGCCCCTCTAGATGCAAACAGCCCTTTGCTTCTCCCCGTGGGTGCGCACTCATTGTTGGAGGCAACGGGGCTGGGCTCAATAGCTAGAGTTACTTCTGGGTCTGCCGCCCCCCTAATAATTGCCCAAGGGGCGACGGCTTTGAGGGGGGTGTCAGGTGCCACGGTAATCAATGATGGTCGAATCGCACTGCTGGCGGATGAGTCTAGCGCGTTTAATCTTAGTTCTGGCGCAAAAGGGATCAATAACGGTGTCGTAACTGCCGGGTATCTGTCAACTGATACTAATGCGACTTTCGTTTCTGGTGGAAAGGGGTATGTTGCAGGGATCAGTGCGGTTGGTGGCCCCGGCACCCAGTTTACCAATAACGGGATTTATAATATTGCTGCAGTAAATCAGGATCCTCGCGCGCTCGCTTTTTACAATTTTGATGTCAACTCGTTTGGGGGGATGACAAATAATGGTGCGATGAACATCGGGGTCAATAATTCCGACAAGTTTTCCCCCGTTTATGGAGCAAAGGTGTCCTCTAACGGCACATTTACCAACTCTTCTACAGGTGTAATGTACCTGGGGCGAGGTGCTAGCGGACAGCTCCCTACTGGTAGCCTCGCGAGTAGTCTCGCGGCAGGGGGCGCCGATACCACCGTCAGCGCGGGTGGTTTCGGTGTGTATGTTGCCGACTCCGGCCGAGTCAGCAATATAGGCGAAATTATTATTGGCAGTGGCATGCAGAACTCTGCAGGCATCCTGGTCAAAGGTGGGACGACTGCTAATGTGTTGAATCAAGGTCTTATCGATGTTAGAGGGGCTGTTAGCGGCGCGCCCCTACAAAATGCGGGCATTCTGGTCAACGGCAATAGCGGGACTTCCGTTATCAATAACGCCGGCACCATTAATTTAAGTGGTGTTAACGGTGTTGGGGTCAAGACGCTCGGCGGCGGTAAAGCGACCAGCTCAGGGCAGATCAATGTCTTCGGTTTTAACGGTGCGTCGTTGCCCAACTATGGTCTCTGGTCAGAGGGCGCCGGTAGTGTGGCCACCTTAAGTGGCGCCATCAACATGGCGGGTGATGGTGCTATCGCGGCGCATGCACGCGACTCCGGCGTCATTAACATCGCTGGCGCCGGTGCGGTGAACTTTTCGGCCGGGAAAAATCAGATCGGCTACTTCGTCTATGGCGCGGGGGCGGCGATCAATAGCAATTCCACCACGACTCAAGACGTCTCCACTGAAGGGTCTACGCTTTACCGCATGCAGGCCGGTGCCGACTACACCGGCGGGGCAGGCGTAGGGTCGTCGTTGACGGCGTCCGGTATTAACTCAACGGGTGTGATGGTTACAGGCACCACCGGCGCGGACGTTTCCGCTTTCAACTCTGGCGGTATGACCGTCAATCTGGCGGGTAAGGGCTCTACGGGTGTGCGTGTGGAAGGCGGCGCGCAGGGCAAGATCAGCAGTACAGCGGTCATCAATCTGAGCTCGGTGGGTGCTATTGCCGGCATTGCGGACGGCCAGGCGCATGACCTTGCGGGTGTGGCGACCGGGGATGAGGTCGCCGGGGTTCTTGGCGACAGCACGAAGAGTGCAGGTGCTGTGGGCTTTGGCCAGGGCACCATTCTTGTGTCGGGTGCCTCGCTCAATTCGATGTTGGACGGTATTACCGGGTACATCGCCCGTAATAGCGCGGAAGTCAGCAACACGGGCAACATTGTGTTTGGCGGTAACGATGCAACGGGTGTGTTTATTGAGGCGGGCGCGCGCGGCGATAACTCCGGCAGTATTGAGGTGGGCGCCGGCGGCACCGGGATTGTGGCTCAGGATGCGACGGGGACCAAGACCACGGTTGTGAACAATACCGGTGCCTTGATACTGAACGGCGGTAGCCTGACCCATCAGACCGTGGGGGTCAGCGCTAGCGGTTCCCACACCACGGTGAATCTTAATGGCGGCGATCTTCTGCTCAATGGCAATGGCGCCATCGGCGTTGACGCCGATGCTGGGGCGCTCGTACAAGGCAAAATTGTTGCCACTTCGGCAGGGCAGGACAGTACGGCGATTCATGCCAGCGGCGGAGGTTCCCGTGTGCATGGCCTGGTGGGCAGCACGCTTTCTTTGACCGGTGTGCGGGCGACGGGGGTAAAAGTCGAAAATGGCGCAATCGCTACGTTGGACGCCGGCGCGGTGATCAATCCGGTCGCTGCGGGCTCTATCGCGGGTGTCGTGGATGGGGCAGGCTCGGTCTTCAGTACCGGTGCGGATGTCAGTTCTAGCGATGCGGGTGTTATCGGTTTCGAGGTCACAAACCTGGGCAAGCTGGTCAACAGTGGCATGGTGCGACTTTCGGGTGCCCTCTCGAAAGGCGTGGAGTTGGTGTCAGGCGTTTTGGAAAATAGTGGCAACGTTACCGCGAACGGCACCGCGATCTATGTGGAGGGCGCTAATTCAGTTGTCGCCAATAATGGCGGCACGATTCTCGCCACCGATGGCGTTGCCGCCGTTGAAGTGGGTCAAGGCGCTAGCCTGAGTTTGGTGGGTTCCGGCCTGGGCACTATTGAAGGGCGTGGTTCGGCGGACGCGGCAAGGGTTGATGCAGGCGCGGTAGCCCTCTCGGTCAACGGTGCGCACTTGGTGGTTAACGCCGCCGGCGCAACGGGCAACGGCATTGAGAACAAAGGCGAGATCAGTGGTATTCAGCTGCTTAATACCACGATTGATGTGGCCGGTGGCATTGGCTTGCGCACCGCTACGGCACTGAATAGTACGAACAGCGGTACCATTAATATCAGCGGTAGTGGTACGGGGATCAACTTTACCCAGGCCGATGGCAGCGTGGCCAACGCCGATCTGGACCTGTCCGGTTCGCAAGCGCTCACCATCAATGCAACGGGCGCTGGCGCCAAGGGGATTATTGCCCACAACGCAGGGACGGTGAAAACCGCCGCGACGGTCAATGTCACCAGTGCCACCGGTGGACCAGCGTTGACCCTGGGCGCCAGCGTAACGGCGGCGACCAACAGTGGCGTATTGAGTTCGGCGAGTGCCACGGCGGCCACGGTCACCGTGGCAAGCAGCGCAGTCCTTACCAATACCTCGACCGGTTCGATCAGTGGCACTGCTGCCGGCAAGGCCGTGGTGTTTGATGATCAAGACTCAACGCTGATAAACCAGGGTCAGATCACAGGTACCGTGGATCTGGGCGCGGGTAGCAACCAACTGCTGAACACCGGCACCATTACTGGTGATGTGGTCGTTGGCGGCGCTAATAACCAATTGGCGGTCGCGAGCGGTACGGTGACAGGCAACATTGGTTTGACGGGTGCAACCGGCACGAACACGGTGCTGCTGCAGAATGGCGCGACCATCAATACGTTGGCCGGATCCGTTGGCAACGACACCGTGACGATCAAAGGCCAGGGCAACACGTTCAACACGCTTGATGGCGGCACCAGCGGTAACGACATGTTGGTCTTTGACGGTGCTCTCAATATCCTTGATGGCACACATACGGCGACGAACTTCGATCAGGTCAACTTGAGCAACAGCTCGGTGCTAACGCTGCAAACCGTGCTCGGCGGCAAGCCAGTGGATGCGGGTGGGGCGGGTATTGATATCGATGGCAGCTCCACTTTGGCATTGCAAGTCAACCCGGCTGCGGCTTATACCTTCGCCAACCACCTGACCGGCAGCGGTTTGCTGACGGTGGATACCGGGGGCAATGCGTTCAACTTTGCCGCGACTACCGGTTCGAATTTTGCAGGCACGGTGGCGCTGGGGTCGTCTACGTTCGGTCTGGCCGGTTTGAACACGGCTGCGCTGAGCCATGCGACGCTGCGCACCGATGTGGGTAGCGTGACAACGGTCGGTGATGGTAACCAGCAGATTGGTGGGCTGTCCCTCGACGGCGGTCACATTAACTTCAATGCCCTGGTCCCTGATCAAGCGGTGGCGACCAGTACCATTACGGCCAATACGTTGTCTGCGAGTGGTATCGGTACGATTGGTATTAAGGTATCGCCGGTCTTTGTGTCGAGCGCCCCTGATACGCCAAACACGGTCAATTTGCTCCAACAAGACGACGCCAATATCGGTGTGAAGCTGGTTAGCGCGTCGACCGTCAGTGGTAGCGGGGGGGCGTTGGTTCTGCAGGATCAACTTGGGAACGCAATCACGGCCGCGCGGCAGCTCGACATCGCTCAGGGCGGCACGACGGTGGCGAAAGGCACCTACGATTTCCGTCTGACCACTGCCGGCCATGACGGCGTGACTCAAGACGGCCTGTACGTGAACTACGGCCTCACGCAACTGGACTTGCAGCAGGGTCAAACGCTCACGCTGGCTGAAGACACCACTGCTTCCGGCGCGGCTTCGGACATGTCGGCCCAGTTGGTGGGGAGCGGGCATCTGGCGGTCGACGCCGGTGCCGGTGTGGTGTCGTTATCTAATACATTGAACAGCTACAGCGGCGATACCACGGTGTCGTCGGGCACGCTGCGTACCGACGTTAACCACGCCTTGGGTAATACCCAAGACCTGCATATCGCCAATTCGGCTCTCCTGGATCTGAACGGTACAACCCAGGTGGTTCAGCAGTTCGATGGGCTGACAGGCTCGATGCTCAAGATCAATGGCGGCACGCTTAACATTGAGGCTGGGGGGCGTTCGCAAGGCAGTCTGACCGGTGCGGGACAATTGAATTTGAATGGCGGCGTGTTTGACGTCGTGGGGGCCAACAATGCATTGATGGCCAACATTAATATCGCTTCTGCGGCCACAGCGCATTTGAACGCCCCGGCGGGCCTGGGAGCCGGTGATATTGATGATGACGGCCTCCTGATCATGGATGGTGTCACGGGCGCACTGGCCAACAAGGTCAGTGGCGCGGGGGCCCTGAACCTCACAAACGGGGCAAACGTCACGGTTGGCGGCGATAACAGTGCGTTCTCGGGGACCTTCGTCGTCGACAGTGGCTCTACCCTGGTCGCCAGTGCCGAAAAGAACCTGGGTTTGGCAGCGATCATTGATAACGGTATCGCCGAGCTTGATGCCTACATCGGCACGCTGGTTAACCGCGTCAGTGGTACGGGTGAACTCAATCTGGTCAATGATGCTCGTGTCACCGCGACGGCCGACAACAGTCAGTTTGCGGGAACCTTCGGTATCGCGAGCGGCTCGGCGCTGACAGCAGGATCGCAAAATAATCTCGGCTCGGCGGCCATTGTCGACAACGGCGAATTGATGCTGGATGGCTACGCGGGTGCGCTGGCCAACAGTGTGAGCGGCGCGGGGTCGGTGAATCTGATCCATGGCGCCAACGTGACGGCGACCGCTGACAACAGCGGCTTTTCTGGCACCTTCAACATTGCTCAGGGCACCACCCTGAATGCATCGATGAATTCTCAATTGGGTTCAGCCGCGATTGTCGACAACGGCGAGTTGGCGTTGAAAACGTCGGGCGCCTTTGCCTTGGGCAATAAGCTGGACGGCAACGGCCTGGTAACAGTGGACACTGGTGGCAACGCGTTTGATTTCTTGTCCTTGGCGGGTAATAGCTTCGCCGGTACCGTCGCGATGGGCTATGCCACCTTCAACCTTGCCGATGTGAATACCGCGGCATTGAGTCATGCGGTGTTGCGCCCCGATGCGAACAGTTTGACGACGCTGGGTGATGGCGATCAGAAGATTGGTGGACTCACGTTTAACGGCGGTACCGTGCGCTTTAACGCTGAAGTGCCAGACCAGACGGTCGCCACGAGCACCATCACCAGCAACACGCTGGACGCGAGCGGAACCGGCATCGTGCAGATAGAACTGCCGGTGGGCTACGTGCCCAAGCCGGTTACGCTGACCAACTCTGGCCTGCTCACTCAGGACGAGGGTTATGTGGGGGTGAAACTGGTTAACGCGACCACGGTCAATGGCAGTGCGGGGGCGTTGGCGCTTCATGACCAAAATGACAACGTCATCACCGCAGCCCAACAGCTGGACATCGTTCAGGGTGGCAGCAACGTCGCCAAGGCTACCTATGATTATCGTCTGACCACCACCGGCCATGACGGCGTGACTCAAGACGGTCTGTACGTAAACTACGGCTTGATTCAATTGGATTTGCATCAGGGTCAGACACTGACCTTGGCAGAAGACGCGGGCGCTACCGGTGGTGCTGCCGATATGTCGGCACGGATTATCGGTGGCGGTAACCTCAACATCGACGCAGGGAGCGGGTTTGTATCGCTGTCCAACATCACCAACAGTTACAGTGGTGATACCTCAGTATCCTCGGGCACGCTGCGTACGGATGTTAATCATGCCTTGGGTAATACCCAAACAGTGCATCTCGCC
>Ga0182005_1000919_pt1 | contig 12865 bp, 7 predicted proteins | sample Sormic07211103_1_FD_123021 | JGI IMG/M metagenome (GOLD analysis project Ga0182005, IMG submission 123021) | Rhizosphere microbial communities from Sorghum bicolor, Mead, Nebraska, USA - 072115-103_1 MetaG | ecosystem: Host-associated > Plants > Roots > Rhizosphere | place: USA: Nebraska...
GGCGGAGGGCGTCAGTCCTGATGCCGGGTAATTGATCAGGTCCCGATTTTTTTCGGGGCCTGATTGAAAGATTCGCGTGCCATGATCACTTGGGTGTTGAGTGTAGTGGTCAACTAATCCCGGTCACGACGTTAAGTTTTTCTTTGGTCCAAGCTGGCGCCAGTCCACCGTTGAATTGATGGGGTCGAACCTGTATCGATGCATCAAGAAATGGCTGATATTGCGCCGGGCTACCTGAGCAGCTTTGCAACCCAAGGTCGGTATTCATTCGGCTTTCAAACTGTGGAACATCCGCTCCATCGGCGCATCGCTGTGAACGTCGTCTTGATAAATTCAGTGCGCGGGAAGAGCAATGACTTGCTCAAACCGAATCGACTATTGGCCCCTCTTCAAAGGATTACGGTGAGTCTGAGGTCATCTGCTCAAGACTTAAGATTTTTCTTGCATACCTCGGATGACCAAGACATATACAGTCGTATCTCTGAAGGAGCAGTTGTAGCATCCGCTCACATTTACAATTTCCAGGTGAATTGTCTTGTTTGCACCGAATTGGTTGTACTCATTACCTCCTTGGTGGCGCGGCACTGCTGGCATCAGCATTTGATCGCGCTCGACGGATAATGTTAACCAATAAATGGCCAACGCCTAAAACAGTTTCAACACAAGAGAAAAGTATGTGCTCACTGAATATGCTGACCCTTGAAGACAACAGTTTTCGAATGGATGGCACTGCGTCAGATGAACAACACTTTTCAGGTCTTTAATGTGCTGACGGCGAGCAGTGTGGAAGTCGCCCAACAAGCGCTCTGATAGGCTGGCGCACGCCCCTCTATAAACGCCTTCTTAAGCCTGCGCAGCGAGCCCAGCAATTTGGCTGTTGCCGCTCACGGAGGAAGAAACGTCTTTGGAGACAGCTGCGCATTCCGCACGAATGGAGAAGAAATAATAGTGAGCACTCGATAACGCAGTTCTCTTACGCCCTAGGGGCTCCGCTTTTCATGCTGCGGCAGAATTGGGGGAATTTAATGTCTAACTTGCAAATATATCACTATAAGTTCGCAGCCCATTGTGCAGTCGCGCCAAGAAAGCTTGCATTAAAAAATTCGCTCCTGAATCTAAATCTCGAAAGAAATACAAGCAATATTTTTTCCGGGTTATTTTTATTGAATTTATGAATCTTACACTTAAAAACCATGACAAATCTTGCAGGGATATCACTTCAACACCCTCAGTGCTGGAAGCTCGATACAACTAATCGAATCCTTTTCAGTGGCGTCAATGAAATACATTTAACAAATATTGAGAGCACAATTGTAAAAAATATGCTCCTAAAGGAGGAGCGCGTAATCAGTGGAGCAGAGCTAATTAGTAGTATCGGAAGAGAGCCTGAGATCTATCGCGGCCTGAAGATGAGTTTGAGTAGACTGCAAATAAAATTCAAGAAAAGCGCTGGAGGAGGGCATCTGTTTCGCGCAGTCAGAAATCGTGGCTACTGCCTCACGCAAACAATACATATTGATGGGGAGCCGTCTCGGGAGTTTACGTGAGGTAAACGGCAACACCCCCCTCACTGGTCATATGGTTGGGAGTTGCGCAGATGCTGGCGGTGATGGACACAACGTGCGATACCGTCCTGCTGTTCTCGCGCAAGCACATCAGTGCGCGGTTCAGCTTATCGGTGATCGCAGGGGCCAAAGCCTGGTGCTTGATACTCAGTGACAAATAGCGCCGGGGCTTTTTGCATAGTCGCGCGATTTGCAGGGAGCAGGCCTGCAAATGCGCAGGCTGTCAGGGCCTTCTTGCGACGCAGCCTGCTCTTACTGGTCCGTGGTTTGCGCTTTACCCTCTTGCAACAAGATCAACAGGCGTTGCATGCAGCTGGCGATTGCGTCCCCTGCAGCGTTTAGCGCCTCAGTATCGACGTTGTCTCGGCAGGCTATTTCCATATTGGTACAACTGATATTGAGCGCTTCATAGTGCAGAATCAGTGCGCTGCCCTTAATCTGATGGGCGAGCAGGGCTAGCCCTTTGGAGTCGCATTGTTTGAGTAATGTTTGCAGTTCAAGCAGGTTTTCCACCGTACTACGCTCCAACTCCGACCAGAGGGCATGCATCGCCGTCTCATCTGCGACAGTCAAACGCACCAAGTGGGCGTGAATCTGATCGACTGACAATTCTCCATCATTGAACTCATCGGAATGTTCGCCGCAGAGGGCAAGCAATCGGTTATTCAGGGTGCTCAGGCTGATGGGTTTGAAAAGGCAGTCATCCATCCCGGCATCCAGACAATTTTGCCGTTCTTCAGGGACTGCGTTGGCAGTAAAGCCTAGCAAAAGGCAGCGAGGTTCGTTTCTTCGCTGTTCTTCCCGACGTATGTTACGTGCCAATTCATACCCGTCCATGTTGGGCATGTTGCAGTCGGTGATGATCACGTCGAAAGGGGCTTCGTTCCATAGTTTTAGAGCTTCGACCCCATCGCAGGCTTCGTTGACATGATGGCCCAGGTAGCTCAGTTGCCGAGTGAGCAAGATACGATTGGCCGTGTAGTCATCGACAATCAGGATGTTCAGTTGACAGTCAGCAGGAAGTACCTCGGGCGGAGCTAACGCTTCGGTAGGGAGATCGTCCTGAAGCGGCAGGTCTATTCTGATCGTGATCAGGGTGCCCATGCGCTCTTGGCTGATCAGCTCGAGTGTCCCTCCCATCATTTCTACCAACGTCCGACTGATTACCAAGCCAAGCCCCGAACCGTTGCCAGAAGGCTGCTGAGCGCTCTTAACCTGGGTGAAAGGCCTGAACAGGCGTTGTTGGTCGGCTTCCGAAATACCGATGCCACTGTCCTGGACGTTTACTTCCAGACTCATGGTTCGTTCTGTGGGGTGATGAGTCGCGCGTGCCGAAAGGTTCACCGAGCCTTGGGCGGTGAACTTGATGGCGTTGCTCAGCAGGTTGGCCAGCACTTGCTTGAAGCCCATAGGGTCGATGAGTACAAGCTGGTCAACCGAGGGCTCGATATGGGTGACCAGCTGCAGTGATTTTTGTGTTGCCGGGCCATCGAATATACGCACGATCGACATCAGCAGGTCGCGTGGGTTTGCCTGCGAGGGGGTCAGGCTGAGTTGCCCCGTCTCAATGCGCGCGATATCTAGTATGTCGCCGATAAGATTGAGCAGCCCTTGTGCGGCTTCCGAGGCGACATCGATGGCTGCCCGGTCAAATTGGCCTTTCTCAGCAGTTTTTGACGCCATTTCCAGCATCCCGATCACCGCATTCAGAGGTGTTCGGATTTCATGGCTCATTGTTGCAAGGAAGGTCGTTTTCGCCCGACTGGCATTATCGGCGTCAATTTTGGTGGCGTGAAGTTGTTGGATTAGGTCCTGGCGTTCACTCACATCGAGCCAGCCACCAATCAACCCTTTGACGGCGCCATCGCTTGCACGAAAGGGCAGCATCCAGTGATAGATCGTGAGTGTCTCACCGGAGGGAAGGCTGAGAAAGCGATCTTCGAATTTGGGCTCGCCAGACGCCATCACCTCAAAAAAGCTTTGATTGTATTCAGCGGCTTGAGCTGGATCGAGTAGCAGGCTTTGTTCGACGGTCGTGCCCTTGAGGCGCGCGCTGTCGCTGACGCTGAAGGTATCGAGGTAGGCTTTGTTGCACAGTAACAAGCGCGCATCGCAGTCCCTGGCATAGATCGGGTGCGGGGTGCCGTTGATCAACACGCGCTCGAACTCGAGTTTGTCGTTGAGCGCGCGCTCGGCGAGTTTTCGCTTGGACACTTCGCGCTTCAAGGAGGTGATCCATACGAAGATGCCTAGCAGTAGCAGTGCGGCTGCAACCAGGCCTTGAATAATCGTTTCACGATGTCTGGTCCAGTAGCTGTCTTCGACGATAACCGCGCGGCGCCACCGATTGGTGATCTCATCCATTTCCTCGGGTGAGATACTCAGCAATGATTTATTGAGTATCGACAACAACTCGGGGGCATCTTTGCTGACAGCGAAGGCGACCTGGCCTGCTTTAGTGCCGGTGGTCGAGGCGATCTTGAGAACGTTCGGGTAGGTCCTGGCGATGATGTAACGTGCACTGATCAACGAACTGAGGGTTGCATCCGCTTTTCCTTGAGCGACCATGGCAAATGCCTCATTCAGATTGTTGGCTGGCACCAGCTGTATTTTCGGATGTTCACGTGCAAGCAGCGACAGGTTGACGTTGCCAAAGACCACCGCCAGTTTCTTACCTGCCAGTTCTTCAAGGTTATGAGGGGCGTCAGATCTGGCGTGTGCCACGAGTACCAACGGTGTTGCCAGGTAAGGGCGACTGAAGTTGACCAGTTTTTCCCGGTCTGGGCTTTGTGTCAGTGACGCGACAACATCGAACGTGCCGGAGTTGAGCTGGGCAATCATTTGGTTGACCGACGATCCGCGGCCTGTTTCAAAGCGCAAGCCGGTTCTCTGGCTGATCTTATTCAGTACATCAACCGTCAATCCCCTCGACTGACCGTTTTCATCTACGAAGGAGAAGGGTAAGTAATCCTCGTTGAACAAGACCTTCAGACGGCCATGTTGTGTCAGCCATTCTTGTTCATCAACACTGAACTTGATCGTGTTGTGCCCTGAAATACTGACACCGCCTGCTTGCCAGCGCTGGACAATGGCGATGCGCTCACTGGAGGGGATGGCTTCAAGAGCCTGGTCGACCACTCGTTTGAGTTGCGGGTTTGAGCGCAGCAGCGCAAAAGAGAAGTTGTTGGCTTCCAGCCTTGAGAAGTCCGTCATCTGAACAGTATTCAGATAACTTTTATTAATTAGGTAATTTGCAGTAACAGTATCGCCCAGATAAACGTCAGCATCGCCGAACGCGACCGCGCCGATGGCATTGAGTATGGAAGGGTAGAGCACAATCTGCGCTTGCGGATAAAAGCTCTGCACGGTCGCCAAAGGCAGGTAATGGTAAAGCATAGCAATTTTTTTGCCGGCTAGGCTCTCTTCAGTTGCGACATCATCTTCAACACGCGTGATGATTGTCGGTTGATCGAGCATGTAAGGCGCCGAAAGCATGAGCTCCGGATCCACTGCTTCATAGGCGTTGGCCGATCCGATCAGGTCAATGTCGCGGCGCTTGAGGGCTTCAATTAATGTGGTACGGTCTGGAAAGCTGAATATTTCGACCTGGACCTTGAGCAGCTGCCCAAGTAGCGCGGAATAGTCGGCGGTAATGCCTTCGAATTCTTTTGTATGGGTAGTGATATCGAGGGGAGGGTAGTCAGGATCTGATATGCCGATGCGTAATGTTTCTTTTTTTGCCAACCACTGTGCGTCGCTCTTGTTGAGCGAGACGTGTTCAGGTTCAATAATCGCGCGACCAATAACTTTCAGTATTATGGGATCATTGTTTGCTGATGCATAATTAAATACGACGCAGGAAAAAATTAGTATCCAAACGTACTTCATACTTCTGTCCTTGTCGATGCAAGACTACTAGAGTCTTATATGTGTTGGAGCTGATAAAGACTCGTGGTAAATCGGATGATGTCTCAATGCCGTCATGATACACTCTCTGCACCTTATAGAAAGCAGGGTTGAGCCACGTGGCGTACAAGATTCTTGTGGTAGATGACCACCCGTTTATTAGGTTGGCGTTGGGTACCGTGCTCGCTCAGGCGGGGCATGAAGTGGTGGCCGAGGCGGACAACGGTGTAGAAGCAATCAGTCTTATTCGCCAGCACAACCCGCAACTTGTCCTGCTTGATGTGACGATGCCGAAGCTCGATGGAATTGCGGTCATTAACCGGATCAAAAGGTTCGAAATGACAACAAGAATCATTATCTTTACTTCGTTGGCGTCAGAATATTACGCGCTGCGCTGTATCAAGGCGGGTGCGTCAGGGTTTATATCAAAGACGGATGACTTGGGGACTGTTGCCGAAGCCATCCAGTCGGTGATGAGAGGCGAAATTTATTACCCTGAAGAAGTCAACGTTTCTACCCGTAATAACGACATGTTGTTGGTGGGTGAAATGGAAATGATTAGCTCACTCTCTGATCGCGAGCTTTCGGTGCTGCAGCAGCTTTCCAGAGGTATGAGAAACAAGGCGATTGCTGAAAACCTCATGCTAAGCAGCAAGACGGTCAGCTGCTATAAAGCCAGATTGATTGACAAGCTTGGTGTCAAGTCTGTGGTCGATCTTGCCGACCTTGCCCGGCGCAACAAGTTAATCTGAATCCGTCGGAAACCCTCACGGGTGCCAGGTCGCTCGTGTCCTGGCCGTTCTATCAATTCCCAAGCGCCGCTCACGATGCCTCGTCGTGGAGTCTGTTGGTGGCTGCCGTAAGAAGCGATCCCCCTTGGTTTAAGCGTGCGGTGTCTGCGCAAGGCCTGCGGCGTCGCTCAGGACCTATCGGTGCGATTTATTCGTGACCTTCCGGTGTTTGGTCGAGTAGTACTAATCATTATCCTCAACGTCGATCGGTGCAGCTTAAGACTTTTCTTGCAGACAACAGCACTGCTCTCCTAGAAACTGAACCTGCTGCTTCCAAACAGAAACCTATTTGCCCCGGCTCTGGGGGATGTAATTGCCGATATATCGACTTGCCGTGGCTTGATGGTGAGTTGTTCGTTGATTCTAAAAGGATGTTCAGGCTTTTTGTTTGGGGGAGCGCATTTAGATGTGGGTGTCAGAACTAGTCTGTCGACTCAACTTATATATATGGGGAAATCATGAAATTAAAAACATTGCTAACTACTGCCGTCACTACTGTTTTGAGCGCCGCAATTATTTTGCCAGCCCACGCTGTAGACGGCACCATCAACTTCCTCGGTTCAATCACTGCTACTACCTGTACCATCAGTGTTAACGGTGGCGGTGCTAATGCTACTGTGAGCTTGCCGGTTGCCCGATTGGATCATATGAAGACGATTGGCAATACAACTGGCGCCACCGACTTCAATGTCGTATTGAGCAACTGCACAGGTGCTGCTATTGACGGCCAGGGTGTGGCGGTACATTTCGAGTCGGGCGGGACCGTCAATGGCAACGGTCGCTTGACCAGCTCCGGCACTGCAACTGGTGTAGAGCTAGCGATCCACCAACGGGACAGCGCCGAAGCGCTTGTGCTTGGTCAGGCTCCCGCCGCCGCTATTGGAAACGTAGCAGGCACCGGAGTTACTTTGCCTTACACCGTCAAATACTACTCAACCTCTGCAACACCTGCCGCGGGCAGTGTGGCTTCCAGCGCAACCTACTCCGTCGTCTATTTTTAAGCCATATGCCGGTGGGCCGCTATGGCCCCCGGCAGTCAGCAAGCATTTACATCCGCTAGGAGATAAACGATGCGATCCTTTAAGTTTTCTCGGCGGTTGCTGTTGGGATTGACCCTTTTTGCTAGCCTTTTTGTTACTCAGGCCCAGGCTGGCATAGTGATCAGCGGTACCCGGGTGATCTATTCCGCCGGTCAGAAGGAAGTCAGCGTCAAGCTCGATAATACCGGGGAGGTTCCTCTTCTGGTTCAGTCCTGGATTGATGACAGGGATACCCACAGCGCACCGGATACTTCCACGGCGCCGTTTGTCCTGACTCCTCCCATTGCCCGGGTCAATGCGGGCCAGGGGCAGACCTTGCGAGTGCGCTTAATTGGCCGGCAGACGCTGCCGCAGGACAAGGAATCATTATTCTGGCTGAACGTACTGGAAGTCCCACCTTCCGCCGAGGATGTGCAAAACAAGCTCAAAATTGCTTTTCGCCACCGGATCAAGCTCCTCTATCGTCCGACCGGTTTGACAGATGATCTGGAGCAGGCTGCCCAGAAAATGCAATGGCGGCTAAAGAAAAACGCTGGAGGTTGGACCCTCGAAGGCGTTAATGCCACGCCATATTTTCTAACATGGAACTCAATCAAAGTGGGCAACGCCAGTGCTGAATTGAACTTGGCAAACAGCATGTTCGCACCGGGCGAGCGCAAGACCCTGACACTAAAGGGAGTCTATTCTCCGTCAGGCGGCGGCCGGATAGAAGGGGGAGTGATTAATGATTTCGGTGGCACCAGTAAGTTTGAGTTTCCTATTGTATTTTAATGCGACTTCTCAATAGCTGCGTGCGGTAGCCTAGCGTCCTGCTCTTATCGTGGGTTGGTTGCTGTGCGTCAGCCGCTATAGGCTGACGAGTTTCTTGTGAATGTAATTAATCATTGAGGCTTATGTCTTCGTGGCGTTTCGTCGTTGGTGTAAGAAAAGGCCTCATGGCTGTGGTGAACTTAATGAAGTCGAAAGCCAAATCTCGGAGTGTGCGTAATAACTACAGGCCTAGGAATAACTTCAGTAGCTCCAGTAGCTTTAATCTTTTTTGCTTTAAATCGTTAGCAGTTGCGACACTGATTGATAGCTTCGACCTGACCTCCACTGCATTGGCGGAAGAGCGAGCCGACCCCTCGAGTGAATTCGCCAACTTTGACAGCAACATGTTGATGGGGGCGGGCGCCGGCTCGCTCGATGTCGAGCGCTACATTCGGGGAAATCCGGTCGAAGCAGGCACCTACAGTGTTGATCTCAGTATCAACGGCACATCTGCAGGGCGCTTCGATATCGCGTTTATTCCTGGTGCGAAACCGCACCAGGCCAAGCCCGAGCTGCCACTGGAGCTGCTGGACCAACTTGGTGTTGATACCGATAAATTACAAGCGAGCGCTGGTCCTGAAGCGGGCTCCAAGGATCTGTTCAGCCGTATCGCCGATGCGAGCTATCGCTACGATAGTGCCGATCAGCGGCTTGAGTTAAGCGTACCGCAAGTCGCAATGCTCAACCGTCCACGCGGCTATGTCAGCGCCCAGCGTTGGGACAAGGGCGTTAACGCCGCGTTCTTAAACTACAGTGTCAACACTTTCCAAAGCAGTGGTCAGGGCAGTCAGAGCAACACCGCGTATGCCGATTTCAACGCTGGCGTCAATTTAGGTATTTGGCGTTTGCGCCAGCGTTCGGCGCTGAACTGGAACAGCGAAACTGGCAAGGCCTACCAGACGGTTACCAACTACGCGCAGCGGGATATAGATTCTCTTAGCTCGGAATTGACGGTGGGGGATATGTTCACCAATGGCGAGCTGTTCGATTCGGTAGCGACACGTGGTGTTCAGTTGGCCACTGACGACCGTATGCTGCCCGACTCGCAACGTGGGTATGCCCCTGTAGTTCGCGGTGTGGCCGCCACCAATGCGCGGGTCACAGTGCGTCAGAACGGTTTCACCATCCAGCAGACCTCCGTCGCCCCCGGTACCTTCGAAATCACCGACTTGAACCCCGCCAGCCAAAGCGGCGATCTGGAAGTCACTGTGACTGAAGCCGATGGGCAGGAAAAGCGCTTTATCGTGCCGTTCTCGTCGGTCAGCCGTTCCCTGCGCGAAGGTACTTCACGCTACACGGCAACTGCTGGCCAGGCTCGCAACCTGTCTTACGGTAGCTCGCCCACTGTTGCCCAGGCCACCTACCAGCGAGGGCTTAGCAATCTGGTGACCGGCTATGCCGGCGTGTCCGCCTCCGAGGGATATAGCGCTGCTCTTCTGGGCGGAGTTTTGAACAGCGAGTACGGTGCTATAGGCGCAGACATTACAGCCTCGAAAACCGACTTGGCGGGCACAGCCTTCAAGGGTCAATCGGCGCGGGTTACTTACAATAAAGTACTGCAAAACACAGGTACCAATTTCACGTTGGCCGCGTATCGCTATTCCACTGAAGGCTATTTTGGTGTACGCGATGCACTTGATGCTCGCGACCAGCTGCAGCAAAGAGGCAGCAGTAACGCGCATGCCTTTCGTCATGCTCGCAGCAGAACTCAATTGAACGTCAGCCAGCGCATCAACAATAGCTCCCACCTGTATCTTAACGCCTCAGTGCAGAACTATTGGAACAGTCCGGGTAGTGACAAGCAGTTTCAGTCAGGTTACAACCACACTTTTAACTGGGGCTCTGCGGGTATCAGCGCCTCGCGCACTCAGGATATGCAGGGCGATAACTCCACTCAATACATGGTCAACTTGACCATGTCCCTAGGCTCGGCGAGTAGCACAAATCGAGTCCATTTGAGTGCCAGTGCAATCTCCAACAGTGACGGTAGCGCCGACTTACAAAGTTCTTTGAGTGGAGGCAGCGGCGAAGACCAAAGCCTGAGCTACGGTATTTCGGCCAGCAACAATCGTCCTGCCAGCGGTAAGAATTCAAGTACCACCAGTGCCAACGTCCAGCGCCGAACGTCGGCGGCCGATCTGAGCGCTTCGATCAGTAAGGGCAGCGATTTCCAGCAGACCTCACTGGGGGGCAGTGGCTCGGTGGTCGTCCATCCTGGCGGTATAACCTTCGGTCAACCGCTGGGTGACACCATTGCCATCGTTCATGCCCCTGAGGCGGCCGGTGCAAAGCTGAGCAATGCCACTGGCGTGAAACTCGATCGCAATGGCCAAGCTGTCGTGTCGTATCTGACGCCTTATCGGGTGAATACCTTGGAGCTCGATCCCAAGGGCCTTTCCGATGACGTTGAATTGCAGAGCACCAGTCAGGAAGTGGTGCCGCGCAGTGGCTCGGTGGTCATGGCCCGGTTCAAGGCCGTCACTGGGCGGGCAATGCTGATCAATGCTCAGCAGGCCGATGGTAAGCCTTTGCCTTTCGGGGCCAATGTCTACGATTCGGACGGTCGGACGGTGGGGGTGGTCGGGCAGGGCGGGCAGATATTCGCCCGTCTCGGCAGCGACCAGGGTACGTTGTGGATCAGCACCCATGGCAAGGAGTCAAGTCAATGCAGAATGACTTATCAGCTCAAGCCGAGGGAGAAGCTCCAAGCGAATGCGGAAATAGAGCAGGTCGATTTGCCCTGCAATAAATAAGGCCGAGCTTCGAGGTTTTTGCCTGAAAAACGGAGCGATCGGATTGTGCTGCTAGGCAAAAACAACTTTATGAATGAATGGGTAGAGGTAGGTCCGTCATACCACTCTGCAATCAGAGAAACATCAATTGGTGTGTTGTGATGAAAATATTCAAGACAAAATCGTTGAACTCAGTAGTGTTTGTTTTTTTGTTCGGACTGGTAATTGAAATTAGCTTTCCCAGTTATGTGTTGGCGTGCACAATTCAAGCGATTCTCCTGCCCCCGATGCCTGCTCTGATAAATGTTAGATCTGGGGTGACAGATAGAGGATCCGTTTTAGGTGGTTGGTCTTCGCGCGGTCGCACGGAAGACTGGCTGGCTAATTGTTCCGCTGATTATACGACGTCGACCAGGCTGAGCTCAACTCAGCAGCCATTGGAGTTGACCGTAAATGATGGCGGGATCGAGTACGCTGTGTATCCAACTGAGATTGACAATATTGGGTATTACGTGAGCGTTGGGGGCGACGGTAATCGTGTTCTTGCTCTTGAGGAGACTCATACTCGGCCCGGGAGTACGAGGACGGGTAACAATGCATGGGTCAAATTTGTTGCCACAGGCCCGATAAATCCTGGCACTTATAGCCTTTCCAGGCGGCATTTTCTTACTTTTCATTTCCGCAGAATTTCCAATGGTACAGTACAGGGTGCTTTCGATTTTGCAATGTCCTATTCCGCAGCCACGGTGAGAGTCACCGGTGCAACCTGCTCGGTGCGCGCTAACGATCGGAATCAACAGGTAGTGCTGCCCACTGTTTCCAGGAGCAGCTTGCAAGGCGTAGGTTCCACCGCTGGCTCAAAAGGTTTTACGATTGGCGTAAACTGCCCTGCTGGCGTTGCCCTACATGCAACTATGACGGATGCTAACTTCCCAGATAATAGGGGCAATTTTTTGAGGCTTGCTGAGGATTCAACAGCTGCGGGTGTTGGCCTTCAAATTACCGCCACAGACACGGCGAACGTGGTGTCATACGGTGCTGACTCGCGGGTGGCAGGTAACACTAACCAATGGTTTGTCGGTGGTAATGCCACTTCGGGTGCGACCAACTACATTATTCCTTTTAAAGTGAGCTATGTGCAAACAGCAGCAAACGTGCGGCCTGGAACGGTTCGCGCACGATCGACAATAACATTCTCGTACCAATAACAGCGATCCTGTTTTACAACAACCGCTCTGTTGCTGCTGTTGAATAATTCCATTCACCTTTTTTGCGCTGCCAAGATTGATCGTGCTAGAAAATCTGGACCTTAACATATGAAAACAATGATAGCTGGCAAATTTATAACGCTCGTCAGACGTGGTAAAAATTCAGTTGCTTGCACTCTACTGCTGGCCGCTGGCTGCTCACATAATCCGGATATAGGACTTGATCGCAATCATGCCAGTGGTGTTACGACCCAAGGCACTCAAGCTTATATGGCCTGCATAAAGTGCGCACTCGGAAGTGGCACAAAAATGTTTACTGTGGAGAACAATGACACAATCAAACTGTTTATTGGCAGTACTAATCACGATACGGCAGCAGGGCTTGTCGAACTCTCTCGCGGCAACGTCCAAACCAGCTACACCGTTTACCAGAGACATGCGTGGGTTGACAAAGGCAGATTGATCAATGTGGCACAAGGGTGTGCAAATGCAAAGCACTGAGGTGTGTATCGGTGGAGTCTCATGGTAGGCATTGTGGCGCCATTTGAAGGTCTGCGCTCTCAGACAGGGTATCCAAGCCCTAGCTGAGAGCTTCTTCCGGCGGCTGAAACGGCACTGAATCAGCTTCATCGGCAGCCACCTCCATCAAGGACTCGCCATGAACACGAAGGACATGGCCCGTTGAGAGACTTGTCAGCATCCGCAATCAACCGGAGCTCGGTAACTAATTGAAAATTAACGCTTTCCGGTTATTTTCTGTAATTAACCGGAAAAAGTAACAAATATTTCGCGTTTTTTCCGGTTAATTACACA
>Ga0182005_1000920_pt1 | contig 12860 bp, 10 predicted proteins | sample Sormic07211103_1_FD_123021 | JGI IMG/M metagenome (GOLD analysis project Ga0182005, IMG submission 123021) | Rhizosphere microbial communities from Sorghum bicolor, Mead, Nebraska, USA - 072115-103_1 MetaG | ecosystem: Host-associated > Plants > Roots > Rhizosphere | place: USA: Nebraska...
GCTTTCACCAGCTTGAGGCGACTGCATCTTTAATCATTGTATTAGTCGCCTGACGTAATTACCGACCAGTGCCTGACTGCTCTCAATAAATGGCCGAGTATCCAAAATTGGGACTCGATCCGCCGATCAGCTCAAAGGCTCAGATTCAACGCTCAGACTTCGGCGATAGCTACCGAGCCACTTCATGCATTCGATAAACACTCCTGGCACACAGGCGCAGCTCAAGACAACTCCCCAATCGGCCGTATCCAGACTGACCGTGCCTAGCACCTCTTGCAGGACGGGCGTGTAGACCGCGAGAAGTTGAAGTAAAAGGCACCCCACTACTGCTCCCCATAACCAGGCGTTTGTGAAAAGCCGGTCAGTCAAAACAGGACGCCGTAACGACCGGGCACTGAAGGCGTGTAGAACCTGGACCAGCCCAAGTGTCATGAAAGCGACCGTTGTTGCCCGTGGTACGTCTTGTACCGTGCCAGGATGGCCATAAAGCGTAAATGCAAACGCTGCCAACGTGCATGTCGCCAGAAGCACACCCTGCCAACCGATCGTTACCATCAGCCGACGGTTGATCAAGCCTACGTTAGGAGCGATCGGCTTGCGCTTCATGACGCCAGGGGCCGAGGGTTCCAGAGCGAGCGCGAGCGCTGGAAAGACGTCTGTGACGATGTTTAGCCACAGCACTTGCAACGGCAATAGCGGCAGTGGCCAGCCCGCCATGATCGCGATGAACACGGTCAGCAACTCTGCCAGATTGCAAGAGAGCAGATAGTGGACGAACCGCAGGATATTGGCGTACAGCATCCTGCCCTGCTCGACTGCCAGCACGATCGTCGCGAAGTTATCGTCGGTGATAATCATGTCCGCCGCTTGTCGAGCGACGTCAGTTCCACACAGGCCCATGGCAATGCCGATATCGGCCTGTTTTAACGCAGGCGCGTCGTTCACCCCGTCGCCGGTCATGGCGACGATCTGCCCTGCTGACTGGAGAGCTTTAACGATCTGCAGTTTGTGCCTGGGCTCGGCACGAGCGAAGACATGGACCGCTCTGACCTTTTCTGCAAGAGGCCCGCGATCGGGGGCGTCCAGGCTGCGACTGTGGCAGACCCGGCAGTGCGCCGCGTCGCCAAGTCCAACCTGTTGAGCGATCGCCTGGGCCGTGACGACCTGATCTCCCGTGATCATGACCACGTCGATACCCGCTTCCCGGCAGCGGGCTATCGCCGGGCGGGCCTCATCCCGTAGTGGGTCGAGTAGTCCGACTAGCCCCAGAAACACCCATTGGTGGGCATCGGCTCCCGCTTCAGCGCTAGCCAGCTTCCCGCCAGAATCTTCCCGTTGCGCAACCGCCAGCACCCGAAGCCCCTGCCCGGCAAGTGTCTCGTTGGCGCGCACCCACCATTGTCGCCTCGCGGCAGTGAGCGACCGTGATCCTTGCGGCCATGCCTCCTGCCCACACAGATCGAGCATCACGCTCGGAGCGCCTTTGGCACATTCGAGGACCTGACCGTCGTTGGAGCGGTGCACGGTTTTCATGGATTTCGAGGCCGTGGAAAAGGGCGACTCTGCGCACCGTGGATACTTCGACTGGAGAGCCTGCAGCTCGAAGCCACCTTTTTCCGCCAGCACCAGCAATGCCGCTTCCATTGGATCGCCCCGGATAACATTCCGGCCATCGCGATGCTCGACCTTGGCGTCGTTGCACAGCGCGGCTGATCGGAGCAAGTTAAGGACGGACAGGTCATGGGCGACGTCCAGCGCGATCCCTTCACTGTAAAATCTGCCAGCAGTGTCGTAGCCAGCTCCGGTGATCTTCCAGCAACGCTCGCCGACGATCAGGGTCTCGACCGTCATTTCGTTTCGCGTCAGCGTTCCGGTTTTATCGGTGCATATGATGGTTGTCGATCCTAACGTCTCTACCGCACTAAGGTGCCGTATGATCGCTCCGTTTCTCGCCATGCGCAGCATGCCCAAGGCCAGCGTCATGGTTGAAACGGCAAGCAGGCCCTCCGGAACCGCCGCGATCGCCAACGAGATTGCCACTTGAAGCATGTCAATCAGCGGCAGGCCTCTGACTAACCCTGCGATGACCATGATCATGCATGAGACGGCGACGAGCACCGTGAGCACGTTTCCCAGCTGTTCGAGCTTTTTCGTCATCGGGCTGGGCTGTTTGTGGACCTGCGCGACCATCGTTCCGATGTCGCCCATCCGGCTTCGCTTGCCCGTCGATGTGACGAGCAACAGGCCACGCCCACTGACAACGAGCGTGCCCATGAACGCCATATTCTGGGCCTCGGCCATCGGTGGACACGGTTGGGGGGTCGGTTCAGCCGTTTTCATGACCGCTACCGATTCGCCAGTCAGCGCAGATTCGTTGACCTGTAGATCGTGAGATTGGGCTATCCGACCGTCAGCAGCGATCTTGTTGCCCGCGCTCAACACGAGCAGGTCGCCGGGTACCAGCAGCTGGGCAGAAATGCCGTGCTGAATGCCATCGCGAATCACATCACAGAAAGCGGGTTCCTGAGACTGAAGGCTGATTACACTCTGCTGGGCTTTCCACTCGGTGAAAAATCCAATCGCCGCATTCAGCGCTACGACTGCCACGATCATGACTGCTTCGGCCCCTTCGCCCATCACGTAGGCCAACCCTGCGGCCACAGACAGCAGCAAGACGATGACACTTTTGAACTGGTCGAGCAGTGTCCACAGAATCGGACGCCCGTGCGCAACAGGCAGACTATTGAGTCCTGTGGTGCTCAGTCGCCGTCCGGCCTCTTCCGGGCTTAATCCCTTGAGCAGGTCTGTTTTCAAAACCTCGGCAACTTGATCGACACCTAGTGAAGGCCAGGGTGGCGGTGCCTGGCGCCCACTTCCCCCCTTCGAAAAGCTGGATGCAGCGCTTTGCTGGGCTGACCCTGGTGAAAAGGACATGAACGACCTCAATCGTCGGTAAAAGCTTGCCGGCGTGCTTGCCCATGAGCCATTGATGGCGCTTGCAAGGACTCACTGAAATCCGCTGTCCACTGCCAATGGCGTATTTCCGGCAGGTCCTCGAAATGCTCGCGAATCCATTGGTGATGACGCGTCAATTGGCTGTGGAAAAAACCTACTGCCTCAACGCATTGCTCCCTCAGGCGGGGCACATGGGACAAGGCGTCGAGGGCCAGTTGATAGCGGCTCATGTTGTTAAGCACGACCATATCGAAAGGCGTTGTGGTGGTGCCTCGGTCGCTAAAGCCGCGGACGTGAAAGCGCGCCTCGTTGGCCCTGCCGTGAACCATGGAGTGAATCACCCAAGTGGAGCCATGAAAGGCAAACACGACCGGGGCGTCGGCGGTGAACAACGCCTCGAACGACGCTTGATCGAAACCATGGGGCCGCGCCTCAGGTGTGCTGAGTACGCCAAGGTCCACCACATTCACCAGTCGGACGCGTAGCTGGGGCACATACTTCTGCAACAGCCAGCTTGCAGCGACGATCTCGGTCGTGGGCACGTCGCCTGCACACGCCAGGACGACATCGGGTCGATCATCGTGGTCGTTGCTCGCGAATGACCAGATCGATGCGCCTCGGGAGCAATGCTCACGGGCCGCTCCAGGGCTGAGCCATTGGAAGTCCGGCTGCTTGCCGCATGTCACGACATTGACGTAGTTGCGGCTGCGCAGGCAGTGATCGAACACGTTGACCAGGCAGTTTGAATCCGGCGGGTAATACACCCGAACCACGTCGGCGCGACGCTGCAGCACGTTATCGACAAACCCGGTGGATTGATGGCTGAAGCCATTGTGGTCGTTACGCCAGGCGTGACTGGTTAGAAGAATGTTCAAGGACGCCAGCGGACGTCGCCAGGCAAACGCCTTGCTTTGCTGAAGCCACTTGGCGTGTTGGGTTACCATCGAATCCACCGCTTGGGCGAAGGCTTCATAGGTTGACCACATGCCATGCCGCCCGGTCAGCAGATACCCTTCCAGCCACCCTTCGCAAAGGTGCTCGCTGAGGACTTCCATTACCCTGCCGTCGGGCGCCACGTGATCGTCGACCTCAAGACAGGGGCCTGAAGCGGTCCGATCACTGGCAGAAAACACGGCGTTGAGGCGATTCGAGTTGGTTTCATCCGGGCCGAATACCCTGAAATTGTCCGGGTTGTAACGCATCACGTCCCGCAGGTATTCGCCAAGTTTACGCGGTGCCTCAGCCATGACCTGCCCAGCCTCTGGCACATCCAGTCCGTAGTTCGCCAGATCGGGAAGGTCGAGCGCTGTCAGGCGACGGCCGCCGTTCACATAAGGAGTCGCACCCATGCGTAATGCGCCTGGCGGATTCAGCGCTTGCAGGTCCGCACACAAACGGCCGTCCGCATCGAACAAGGTTTGAGGCTCGTAACTGCGCAGCCAGTCGTCTAACTGCTGCAAGTGTTGAGGGTTACCGGCAACGTTGGCCAGAGGTACCTGATGTGCGCGGAACGTACCCTCCACCGGCAGTCCATCGACCACCTTCGGTCCCGTCCAGCCCTTGGGGCTGCGCAAGATGATCATCGGCCAGCGGGGCCGCACCTCGCCCCCCTGCTCTCTCGCCTTGCGCTGTATTTGCACGATGAGCTCATAACTGGTGTCTAGGGCCAAAGCAAATCGCTGGTGCATCCCCGGCAAGTCGTCTCCTGCCACAATGATCGGCAAGTAGCCGCGTCCGCGATACAGACTGACCAGGTCTTCATCGGCAAACCGAGCCTCGACCGTCGGGCCGGAAATTTTGTAGCCATTGAGGTGAAGGATCGGCAGCACTGCGCCGTCGCGACGGGGATCGAGGAAATGAATACTCTTCCAACTGCCCTCAAGCGGCGCTGTTTCCGCCTCGCCATCGCCGATGACGCAAGCCACCAGCAGGTCGGGATTGTCGAACGCGGCACCGAAAGCGTGTACAAGCGAATAGCCCAGTTCGCCGCCTTCATGCAACGAGTTGGGCGTGTGTGGCCCGCAGTGGCTGGGTACGCCGCCCGGCGTCGAGAAACTGCGAAACAGCCTGAGCAGGCCAGCTTCGTCCGCTGTGACGTGCGGATGCATTTCACTGTACGTGCCCTCGAGCCAGGCACAGGCGTTCATCGCCGGCCCACCATGTCCCGGTCCGGAAATGAACAGTGTCGGAACCCTTCGCTCGCTGATCAAACGGTTCAGATGGACGTAGATGAACGTCTGGCCCACTGACGTGCCCCAATGGCCGAGCAGGCGCGGTTTGATGTCGTCCGCCCGCAGAGGCCGACGCAACAGTGGATTGGCGCGTAAGTAGATCTGCCCAACGCATAAATAGTTGGCAGCGCTCCAGTAGCGGTGCATCCCGGCCAGAAGCTCCGCCGACAGCGGCCCGTCCGCGCAAGGCTCGGCCTGAACCGAAGGCACATTCGCTGAAACATCGATCGTGGATAGCTGAGGGTTGAAGCGATACATGAGACCTCCGTAATAGAGCGACGCGGTACCGGTCGCGCTGTCCACCCTCTCGCCCACGCTTCAGGCAGGGTGGCTGATCAGCCTGAGCGCATGGCGAGCCATGACCAGATTTTCGTTGGTGGCAATAACCCAGGCGTTGACGGCATTGGCCTGGGAGGATGGGCGACTGGCCCCGCTACGCTCCCGCCGGTGCGGTTGCAAGCCCAGCCATCGACACCCCTCCAGAATCCCCTGCCGGACCTGGGTGGCGTGCTCACCTACCCCGCCTGTGAACACCAACGCGTCGAGGCCACCGAGGACCGCGGCCAGCATGCCGATCTCACGCACGACGCTGCGGATAAACAAATCAATGGCCGCTTTCGCCTCGCAAGCCTCGCTTGCAAGCAGTTCCCGCACATCACCGGAGATCCCGCCCGATACCCCCAACAGGCCGCACTGGTGATAAAGCAGTCGTTCGAGCGCGGCGACGCTCATGCCTTTTTCGCGCATCAGATACAGCAAAATTCCGGGGTCAATACGACCAGGACGCGTTGCCATCAGCACGCCGTCGAGGGTTGAGAAGCCCATGGTCGTGGCCCGGCTGACTCGGTTGATCATGCCGCACAGACTGGCGCCGCTGCCCAGATGCGCAACGATCGTGCGCCCCTCGGCAGCCCGAGGGTCGTATTGCGGCAGAACACTGGCAATGTATTCGTAGGACAGGCCGTGAAAGCCGTAGCGACGCAAACCCTGGCTGGTGAACGAATGCGGCAGCCCGAACGATGTCTCCAGAGGGTCAAGGGTGTGATGAAAAGCCGTATCGAAACAGGCGTATTGCGCCAGGCCCGGATGCCTTTCGCTCAACCACGCAACCGGCGCCAGGCATTGCGCTTGATGCAATGGCGCGAGCGGGGTCAGTGCGCGCAGATCCGCCATCACTTCGGGATCGATACGCAATGCGGCGTCCTGGCGGTCGCCGCCGTGCACCACTCGATGGACCGCAGCCGTTATGTCCCAGCCATGTTGAGCCTCGATCCATGACATGAGCCGCGACAGGTTGGCGTGGGACGTTGGCGCATCATCAACAGGCCATACCGCGTCCTGCTGCACCTCACTGTCTGGACGGCCGAACGTCAGATAATCGCGGTCCCGTTTGCGGGTGAAGGTGCCGTTTCCCAAGCATTGAGGACCGGACCAGCTACTGCCCGTGATGGGGTATAGCGAAAACTTGAACCCCGAGGATCCGGCATTCAAGACCAGCAGTGCACGCCTCGACGCTTGCGACATACCACGCTCCCGCTGTGATGCCCGGCACCTCAGCGGCCCGGATCGATCATGCTCGTAAAGGCGAGCCAACCAGTCGTCAGTCTGCAGTACGTAACCGTGACGGTATTGATCTGGATCAGAAATCGCCCTCAGGCGAGGGGTAAACAGACACTCAGCGAGTCTCCGTTTCTCCCAACCGTGAGGGCTTCATCATGAGCGCATCGTCCGCCAAATCCGCCGCCGAAAAAGTTTGCACAGCCGACATCAACCGTCGGCATTGGATCGACCCGTTGAACGACGGCAGTCACGTGTTGATCAGGCCGCTTGAGGCGAAAGACCGGGACCGTGAGTTCGCCTTCATCAAGGGACTGTCACCTGAATCTCGGCACTTCCGGTTTCTGGCCACCATCAAAGAGCCCAGCGATTCGATGCTGAACCAGTTGATGGACGTCGATTATCACCAACGTATGGCGTACGTCGCGCTGTTCATGGAAGGCGGTCAGTTACGGGAAATCGGCGTGGCCCGTTATGCCGCCGCGCCGGGCGACCGCACCTGTGAATCGGCGGTGGTGGTCGCAGACCGTTGGCAACACAAAGGACTCGGGAAACGCTTGATGGACCACTTGATCGACGCGGCCAAAGCCAATGGCTTCGAGTGCATGATCTCGATAGATTCAGCTGCCAATGCGCACATGCGTCGGCTGGCCGACGATCTGGGATTCGAATGCCACCAGGACCCACTTGACGCGACCCAGGTGATTTACCGCCTGAAACTGCTCTGAGGCTCAGACCCTACGCGCCGCCTCCTGTAAGCGGCGCGTGAGATCTGTGTTGGTCAGCCGCCCTGCTGGCGAGGATTGACCGTCAGCACGCTGCAGCGCATGTGCGCCGCCACTTGCTCGGTCGTGCTGCCGAGCAATCGGGTGACGTCATCGCGATGCACGGTCCCCATCACAACGACATCAATGCCTTCGGACTGGGCGAAGTCTTCGATGCAGCGCGCCGGGCGGCCCGTCATGAGGTGCCTGCGTTCCCAAGGCACGCCGAATCGTTGAGCCAGTTGTTCCAATGCCTGTTCTTGTTCCGCGTACAACGTCTCGGCCAGGCTCGACGAAAACCCTTTGTAACCTTGAGAGGCGAATGCGTACGAGAGATCGTAGGCATAGAGCATGTGTAATTCGGCCTCGCACTGGGCCGCCAGTTGTTCAGCAGCACGGATGATCGCGCCATTGATGTCATCAAACTGTTCATGGGGACGAAATGGATCGACCGCTGCCAGCACTTTTTGCGGTTTCGGATGGGGCACGTCTGCCACGAGGTGCAACGGTGTCGGACAATCGGCAAGCAACCGGAGGTCGAGCGACGTGAATATTGCGCGCGTGAGCCAGGACTGGTGCTCCAGGTCTTTTATTACCATGGAGGGGTTCAACTCGCGGATATGGGTGAGGATTTCGTTCAGGAGTTGGTTGGCCCAGACGAATTCCGTCGTCACGGTGACACCCGAAGCACGAATCGATTTGGCCTCGTTTTCAAGCCATTGATGTTGCCGGTCCAGCCAGGCTTGCCGCAACTGTGCGAGCACGCTTTCGTTTACCAGACTGGCAGTGGCCAGTCCATCGGACTGACCAAATGCGACGATGTGCAGCGGCACATCCATCGCCTGCGCCAAGGCAGCGGCACGGTCGAATGCAGGCGTTTTACGACTGGATGACGGAGCAATCAGCATGAGACGTTCAGCAGCGGACATGGAAGTACCTCCCCACTCGGTTTGAAGCCTGGACTGTTATCGTCCTGGCGATTCTTCAATGCAGGCCATACTATTATCCGAGCCAGTGCAGGCTGTTTGATTTAAATCAAACCACGTCCGTGTAACACTGAATTAACACACTGTTTATTTGGATGGAAAACATCCGATTGGCAAGTATCACCCGGCGCGCTTGTCTGAACGAAGTAGCAGTCTACATATCCAAACGTGCGTGCACAGCACTTCAAACGGATCTAAGTTGATGACGTGGTTTACAGTGCCGCGCCGTATCCGCCCTTCCCACTCGCTGCAGTCACCACCTATCCGTAAAACTGCACCTTATCTTTACGATGACAAGGACCGGTCCTATGCTGGATTTCTGATCCAATACCAAGGAGGACGGGTGATGTCTGCTCTAGGACCACTCTTGAAAACCACCTGCTCGAGTTGTGGCGTCCGAGAGCTTTGCTTATCAGTGGGGATGACCAGCGAAGACAGCGAGCGCTTGTCCAAAATCGTTCCGCAGCGAGTTCGCGTCCGAAAAGGGACGGCCTTGTTTCATGCCGGAGAACCCCTGCGCGCCTTGTACGCCGTGCGGTTCGGATTCTTCAAAACCACGCTTTCGTCGGAAGACGGTCGCGAACAGCTCACCGGTTTTTATATGGGCGGAGAGTTGTTGGGCGTCGACGGCATCAGTGACAACGTGCATGTGTGCGATGCTATCGCGCTGGAGGACAGCGAAGTATGTCCTATTCAATTCAATCAACTGGAAAAACTCGCCCGCGAACTTCCTTCCTTGCAACATAACCTTAACCGTATCCTGAGCCGCGAGATTGTTCGCGACCATGAAATGTTGTTGCTCATGGGCAATCTCAATGCCGAGGAGCGACTTGCTGCGTTTTTGCTTAATCTTTCCACGCGCATGTTTACGCGTGGTTATTCTCCGACGGCCTTTGTATTACGCATGACCCGCGAGGACATCGGTTCCTATCTTGGTTTACGTCTGGAAACCATCTGCAGAGCCATCGCCTATTTGCGCGACAAAGGCGTTGTCAGAATTTCCGGCAGAGCGGTAGAGATCCTCGATATCGAGAAACTGCGAGGTATGGTCAACGGTTGCGCGCGGGACGCTAAACGAGGCTAATGCTGGCAGGACTCTCTGGAGCCTTAACGATCAACATGCTGCAAGGTGCATGTCCCAGCAGCACCTCCGCCGTGTCGCCCATGCTGCGCGCCCGGTCGTGGCGGCCGAGAGTGCCCATGACCAACAGATCGAAACCGTTCTGGCGGGCGAAGCCGTCCACCACGTTCAATGGCGTGCCAGAGATGAAATGCCGGTGGTGGCTGTCTATCCCATGACCGTCGCACAGCAGATTGAACGATTCCTCGTGCGCGTCCGCCAGCGCTTCGCGGAAACCGGTTTCGATCGGCATGGCGCCCAGCCGAGGCATGCCCGCAGCGTAAATGGCCGCCCAGTCATAGACATAAATCACGTGCAGACTCGCGTGACACATCGCAGCGATGGAGCTCCCGGCGCTTAGGATTTGGTCATTCAAGCGCAGATCGATGTCCTCGCTGCGATAGAGGTTGACTGCGGCCAGGATCTTGAGAGGCAAGCGATGCGGATTGGGTGTTACCAACTGCAGCGGGCACTGGCTATCTCGGATGAGATGCCAGTCCAGTGGCGTGGAAAACAGCCGCTTCAACGTCGACTCATGATGCACATCCTTGATCAGCATGGCTGGCTGCAGGCTCCTCACGCAGTCACTGATTTCCTGGTACATGCGATCACTCCAGATCATTTGCACGCTGCAATCCAGGCCCTGTGCACGTTCGAAGTCGGCCTCTTGCTCCAGCCAGCGACGATGGGTCTGCAAGTAACTGTCACGCAAAGCCGGGATGGTGTCCTGGCTGAACAGTCCCAACAGTTCCAGTAGCCGTATGTAGTCCAGCGCAACGATGTGCAGGCTCATGCCACCGGCGCGAGCCAACGCGACAGCACGCTCGAAAGCAGCGGTACGTTCCCTGCGGGGTGAGGCGATCAACAACAGGCGGGGCGATTCGTTCATGGCAACCTCAGACGTGGTTCAGCATCTGACGTCGCCGTGCGAGGCCATCGACGACGCATTCATGGCCAGTGTGCCCCTTGGCCCCGATTTTGGCTTGATCCAGATCAAATTTCGCCGATGCGCTGCATGCGGTCGCCTGGACGCCATCTTTCAGACTTAATGCCTCGCCCCGCTGCCCCTTGATGCCATGACGAGTGGAGCGCATTCTTGCCTCATCGAACTGCAGCAGTACCGGGAGCTGGGCACCCTGTTTATGACGTAATCAATCTACGTCATGGGTCACTCAGGGAATCAATACTGCCGCGCCTTGCAGCTTGCCATTGCGTAAATCGTCGAGGGCTTGATTGGCCTGCTGCAAGGGATAGGGCCTGGTGTGAGTCGCAATGTCCATTGATGCAGCATGCTGCAAGAACGTCACGCCATCCTCTCGGGTCAAGTTCGCGACTGACAGCAGCGAGCGTTCTTCCCACAGCAAGCGATAGGGAAAACTCGGGATGTCGCTCATGTGAATGCCTGCGCATACCACCCGCCCACCTTTGCGCACCGCCCCCAGTGCCACGGGCACCAATGCGCCGACAGGCGCGAAGATGATCGCCGCATCCAGCGGCTCCGGGCCGGGTTCATCCGAACCGCCTGCCCAGATCGCCCCCAGCTGTCGGGCAAATGTGCACGCCGCCAGATCACCGGGGCGGGTAAAGGCGAAGACCTCCCTGCCTTGACCGATTGCCACCTGGATGATGATGTGAGCGGCGGCGCCAAAGCCATACAGGCCCAGGCGTTTGGCGGGACCTGCGATGTTCAGCGCTCGCCAGCCGATCAGACCCGCGCACAGCAGCGGCGCGAGGGACTCATCCGAGCCGCGCTCCCCGAGAGGGAAGACATAGCGCTGATGAGCAATGGCTGCCGTGGCAAACCCGCCATCGAGGGTGTAACCGGTGAAGCCCGGCTGGTCGCAGAGGTTCTCGCGTCCGGCCAGGCAATAGCGACACGCGCCACACGTCAGTCCCAGCCAAGGCACGCCGACGCGCTGGCCGAGGGACAACCCACTAACGCCTCTCCCCAGCGCTGTGATGCGCCCAACGATTTCATGCCCTGGAATCAGCGGCAGGTGGGGATGTGCAAGTTCGCCATCAACGACGTGCAAATCCGTTCGGCAAACGCCGCAGGCACCCACTTCGATCAACACCTGATCATCGCTGGGGAGGCGATCTGGCAAACGGGTGTACACCAGCGGTGTCCCGGGTGCGTGCAGCAACATGGCGTACATGCTCAACCTCCCGAGCGTGTCGGCTCGACGCCCGGCGCGATCAGACTCAAACCCGCGTGCTCGACGTTCGATCAGTTTGCGGGATGACAGTCAGCAGACTGCTGGGCAAATGGTTGATCAGGTGCGCGGTGGTACTGCCCAGCAATCGATTCATCAGATCACGGTGGACGGTGCCCACCACAACCAGATCGATGTCATGATCCTTCATGAACGACTCGATCACCCGCGCGGGATTTCCGGTGACAAGATGCCTGCACTCTGTCGGCACACCGAAACGATCGGCGAGAAAGCCAAACGTCCGTTGCTGGTCCTCATAAAGCTCATCCATGACCGCGTTTCGGTACCCGGAACCTCCGTCGAGGGCGTGGATGTAGGACAAGTCGTAGGCGTGCAGCACGTGCAGCTGGGCATCGCACTGCTGGGCAAGACGCAGTGCTGCGGTGATGATCTGATCGTTCAGGCGTTCGAACTGATCGTCGACCCGAAACGGGTCCACGGCAGCCAGGATCTTGCGCGGAATGCCATGCCGCACGCTGGCGACCAAATGCATCGCAACCGGGCAGTCATGCAGCAGTCGTCTATCGAGTGAGGTAAAGAACGCCCGTGACAGCCAGGACTCATGGTGCAGGTCTTTGATCACCATCGTCGGGTTGATGCCGCGGACATGCGCGAGTATCTCGTCGAATGGCTTCGCCACCCAGACCACTTCCGTCGTGACTTCAACGCCCGAGTGCCTGATGCCGTCGGCCTGCATCTCCAGCCAACGACGATGCCGGTCCATGTAACCCTCCCGCATCTCATGGATCGCCTCGTCGTTGGCGAGTGCGGCTTCGGCGATACCTTCAACGTAGTCGAACGCCACGATATGAAGGGAAGCCGACTTGACCTTGGCCAGGGACGCCGCTCGGTCGAAGGCTGGCGTGCGGCTCATCAGCGGCGGAGCAATGAGTAACAAGCGTTCGTTCTCAGTCATCTCGCACCTCCATCGGTGGATGGTCCTCAGCGACTTCTGCTTTCAGGTCGCTCATTTGATTGACTGGCGCTGGCGGAGATACCCCCATGCGCTCGGAAGATGAATGGGTACCGCATAA
>Ga0182005_1000922_pt1 | contig 12850 bp, 11 predicted proteins | sample Sormic07211103_1_FD_123021 | JGI IMG/M metagenome (GOLD analysis project Ga0182005, IMG submission 123021) | Rhizosphere microbial communities from Sorghum bicolor, Mead, Nebraska, USA - 072115-103_1 MetaG | ecosystem: Host-associated > Plants > Roots > Rhizosphere | place: USA: Nebraska...
ACGAAGCCTTGCAGTGCGAGCTTCGCCTTCAAGGCCTCGGCGTCGGCGGCGCTCGGGAACGCGCCGACCTGCAGGAGGTAACCGGCACTGCCGGATGCGGCTGCCGGCGCTTGTTGCGCAGGCGCGGCGGTGACCGTCTGCGTCGTCGCCTTCGGCAGGTTCGCCGCCGCAGCGCTGGCCTGTGCCTGCTGGGCCGCGGCTGCCTGCTGCTGTGCCGCCGCCTGTTGCTGCGCGGCCTGCTGTTGCTGCTTCTGCTGCGCCTCGGCGCTGGCCTGCGCGCGGATTTCCGCATCGGGAATCCGCACTTCCTTCTCGGACAACACCGAGTAGAAGTCGTACGACGGCTTCTTCGGTTTCTCCGGCTCGGCCTGGTCCACCACGCCCGGGTCGCTACCCTTCTGCGCGGTGGCCTGCGGGTTCGGCGCGGGACCATCCTGCGGGTGCATCATCGGCATCCAGGTGCCGCGCATCGCGAAAGCCATGAGCAGGGCGCCGGCGAGAATGCCGATCAGTGCCCAGCTCCAGCCCGGCATGCCGCTCGAGCCATTGCGGACGGCCTGGCGGCCTTTGCCCTTCTTGCGTGTTGCCATTACATGCTCTCCGGGGCGGAAATGCCCAGCAGATCCAGACCGTTCCTGAGCACCTGCTGCGTGGCGGCCACCAGGGCGAGGCGGGCGTCGCGCAGGTCGGCGTCGTCGACGATCCACTTATGCTCGTGATAGTAGCTGTGAAGCTCGCCGGCGAGTTCACGCAGGTACTGCGCGATCAGGTGCGGTTCCAGATTGGCCGCCGCGGCCTCGACCATTTCCGGATACCGCGACAGCTGCACCATCAGCGCCGACTCGTGCTCCGTCGCGAGCAGGTCGAGCTTCGCCAGGCCGTTGCCACGGTCGGTGGACAAGCCACGATCGGCCAGTTCGCGGAACACGCGGCAGGCGCGCGCGTGGGCGTACTGGATGTAGTACACGGGGTTGTCGTTGCTTTGCGAACGGGCCAGGTCGATGTCGAACACCAGCTGCGAATCGGCCTTGCGTGCGATGAGGAAGTAGCGCGTGGCGTCACGTCCGGCTTCGTCGATCAGGTCGCGCAGCGTGACGTATGAACCCGCGCGCTTGGAGATCTTCACTTCCTCGCCACCACGCATGACGGTGACCATCTGGTGCAGCACGTACTCGGGCCAGTTCTTCGGAATGCCCGTGTCCAGCGCCTGCAAGCCGGCCTTCACGCGCGCCAGGGAGCCGTGGTGATCGGAGCCGAGTTCGGTGATCGCGCGCTCGTAGCCACGCTGCCACTTGGTGCGGTGGTAGGCCACGTCCGGCAGGAAATAGGTGTAGGTGCCGTCGGACTTGCGCATGACGCGGTCTTTGTCGTCACCGAAATCCGTGGAGCGGAGCCAGAGCGCGCCGCCTTCCTCGTAGGTGTGGCCGTGGGCGACCAGCTCCCGCACGGTTTCCTCGACCTTGCCCTCGGTATAGAGCGACGACTCCAGGTAATAGACGTCGAAGCCGACGCCGAAGGCCTTGAGGTCGAGGTCCTGCTCGTGGCGCAGGTAGGCCACGGCGAAGTGGCGCACGTCGTCCAGGTTGTCGGCGTCACCGGTGGCGGTGACGGTCTCGCCATCGGCCTCGACGGATTCGCCGGCCAGGAAGGCCCGGGCCACCTCGGCGATATAGTCGCCACGGTAACCGGACTCCGGCCAGCCGGGCTCGTCCGGGGCGATGCCCTTGGCCCGTGCCTGCGTCGAGAGGGCAAGGTTCGCGATCTGGACGCCGGCGTCGTTGTAATAGAACTCGCGAAACACCTTCCAGCCCGCCGCGTCCAGCAAGCGGGCGAGGCTGTCGCCGATGGCGGCCGCGCGGCCGTGGCCGACATGCAGCGGGCCCGTCGGGTTGGCCGAGACGAACTCGACGCCCGCCGTGCGGCCGGCGCCATCCCGGTTGCGGCCGTAACGATCGCCTTCGCCTAGCGCGCGGTCGATCTCCGCGTGAAAAGCGGCCGGGGCGAGGAAGAAATTGATGAAACCGGGTCCGGCGATCTCGACCTTGCCCACCCACGGGGACGCCGGCATCGCCTCGACGAGGTCGGCGGCGATATCCCGCGGCTTACGCCCGGCGGTCTTGGCCATCATCATCGCGGCATTGGTCGCGAAGTCGCCGTGCTCGCGGCTACGGGTACGTTCGATGACGAAGACGGGGGCGACGAAGTCGGACGGCAGCTTGCCGGACTCCCGCAGCGCACCGATGGCCTGCAGGACGAGTTGTTTCAGCTCTTGTTTCACGGAATACGCGGCGCGGATATGGAACCGGCAATCCTATCAGAAGGGGCGCGCCGGCCGGTCGTGACGGGTCTCGCATCATCCACAGCCTGTGGATAACTCTGTGGGCAATAAGACCGTTTTTCGAAGCTCGAGGTGGCGCTGGGTCGGTGACACCGGTTCGTAATATATAAAGATCTAATAATTCAATTAGTTGGGTCATTGATCTGTGTTCTGACAACAGCTGTGACGGCCAAGTGAGGAATTCGCCCAATGTGCATAAGTCGAAATTTGCAAGGCCGTCACCGGCGTCACCGGCGTTGAAGCGACGCGTCACGGACTTGTCATCGCCCGCCGTCACAATCCGTTTCGTGCCCGGTGTCTCCCCGGCCCAAGGCACGGCGGGTTACCCACCCCTCCCTCGAAAGGTGACCCAGAACGGCGCGAGCGGCACTCGCGCCGTTTTTTTTGTTCGTGTTCACAGCATGCCGCGCTCGGCCATGGAGACGGGTTCGCCCTGGCCGATGATCATGTGGTCCAGCACCCGGATTTCCATCAGGCCCAGCGCATCCACCAGGGTCCGGGTGATGTCGCGGTCGGCCCGGCTGGGCTCGGCGACGCCGGAAGGATGGTTATGGGCCAGGATCACGGCGCTGGCGTGGTGCCGGAGGCATGCGCGGACGACCTCGCGGGGGTAGACGCTGGCGCCGTCGATGGTGCCGCGGAACAACTGCTCGTAGGCGAGGACGCGGTGCCGGGTATCGAGGAACAGGCAGGCGAAGACCTCGTACGGCAGGTGGCACAGCTTCGCCCGGAGGTACTGGGCGCTGTCGCGCGGGCTTTCCAGGCGGGGCAGGTCGACGAGCCCTTCGCCCAAGGCACGCCGCGCCAGTTCCAGCGTCGCCATCAGGCGCGCCCGCTTCACCGGACCCACGCCGGCCACCGGCGCCACGTGGCCGGGATCGGCAAGCAGCTTGCCAAGGCTGCCCGCCGAGGAAAGGAGCGCGCGGCTGGTCGCCACGGCGTCGCAGCCCGCGCTTCCGTTACCAAGCAGGACGGCGAGCAGTTCGGCGTCGGACAGCGCGGCGGCGCCGTGGGTGAGCAGGCGCTCCCGGGGGCGATCGTGGGACGCCCACTGGCGAATGGGCTGGGGACGGAAGGCAACGGGCGCCATCGGCGCATCGCGGACGGCGGAGGGACGATCGGGCCCGTGCTTCATCGGTTCACCTTGGTGTCTTGCCGACGGAATCGCGGCGCGACCTACAACATAGAGTTGCGACGGAGGCATGACGATAGAACGATTCTGAAAAATCGTGCGCCGGTCGTATGGCGGAAATCCGTTAAGCTAACGTGTCTTCCGAACAGCGTCGTTTCGTCATGACTCTTCGCCAGCGTCGCATCCTGATTGGCGTCACCGGGGGCATCGCCGCCTACAAGGTCTGCGAGCTCGTGCGCCGGCTGCGCGACCTCGAGGCGGAGGTACGCGTGGTGATGACCGAAGGCGCCACGCATTTCGTCACGCCCACCACCTTCCAGGCGCTGTCGGGGCAACCCGTGCGGGTGAGCCTGTGGGACGAGCAGGGCGAAGCCGCCATGGGCCATATCGAACTGGCCCGCTGGGCCGAACGCGTGCTGATCGCACCGGCCAGCGCCGACACCCTGGCACGGCTTGCGCACGGTTTCGCCGACGACCTCCTTTCCACCGTGGTCCTCGCCACGGCGGCGCCGGTCTATGTCGCCCCGGCGATGAACCAGCAGATGTGGGCCAACCTGGCCGTGCAGGCGAACGTGGGCACGCTCCGCGTGCGTGGCGTGGGCGTGCTCGGGCCGGCGGACGGTGACCAGGCCTGCGGCGATATCGGCTCCGGGCGGATGCTGGAACCGCACGAGTTGCGCGACATCCTGGTGGCCTCGTTCGGCGAGCAGCCGCTGCGCGGGCGCACGGTGGTGGTCAGCGCGGGTCCGACCTACGAGGACATCGATCCGGTGCGCTTTATCGGCAATCGCAGTTCCGGTCGCATGGGTTTTGCCGTTGCCGCCGCCGCGCGCGACGCCGGCGCGGAGGTCGTCCTCGTGGCGGGCCCCGTCTCCCTGCCCACGCCGCACGGCGTACGCCGTATCGATGTGCGCAGCGCCCGGCAGATGCACGAGGCGGTGCTCACGGCGGCGGCCGGCGCGGACATCTACATCGGTGCCGCCGCGGTCGGCGACTACCGCCCACTCGAAGCGGCGGCCCACAAATTGAAGAAAGCCGACGGTGCGCCGTTGCGGCTTGAACTCACCGAAAACCCCGACATCATCGCGGCGCTGGCGGCCCAGGCGAAGCGACCTTTCCTGGTCGGCTTCGCGGCGGAAACCAGCGCGCTTGCCGCGTATGCCCAGGAAAAACTCCGGCGCAAGGGCATCGACATGATCGCGGCCAACGAAGTGGGCGGCGGCAAGGGTTTCGAAGTGGCCGACAACGCCCTGCATGTCTACTGGCGCGATGGCGACGACACCTTGCCCCAGATGCCCAAGACCGAGCTGGCCCGCCGCCTGGTCGCGCGTATCGCGGAACGATTCCTCTCCGGCTCCGGAACCACGCCTTGATCGACATCGAACTGAAGATCCTCGACGCCCGCCTGGGCGACTCCATTCCCCTGCCCGAACCCGCCACCCTGGGTAGCGCCGGCATGGACCTGCGTGCGGCGGTGGAGGCACCGGTGACGCTGGCGCCGGGCGAAAGCCTGCTGGTGCCCACCGGCATGGCCATTCACATCGGCGATCCGGCGTGGTGTGCTCTGATCGTTCCGCGTTCGGGGCTCGGACACAAGCAAGGCCTGGTGATGGGCAACCTGGTGGGCGTGATCGACGCGGACTACCAGGGGCCGCTGATGATTTCCTGCTGGAACCGCGGGATCGCGACCCTTACCATCGCGCCAGGCGACCGGATTGCGCAATTGTTGCTGGTGCCGGTGGGACGGGCGCGCTTGCGCGTCGTCGACGGATTCACCCCCTCGCAGCGGGGCGAGGGAGGATTCGGTTCCACCGGCATCGGCTGATCGGCCGAGACGACACAAGGGGCACCATGGCTCGGAAAGAGGGAGGGGCGGGGCATGCGCTCCGGATCGATCTGCGACGTCTGCTGCCCCTGGTGGGCGCGACGATATTGCTGGTCGCCGGCGCGTTCTCCGCGTGGCAGGCCTGGTTGATCGCCGACGAAGGCGATGCGGCCGAACGGACGCGGGCGGCACAACGGCAAACGGTCAAGGCGCTCGACGACCTGATCGCCGGCAAGCGCCAGCAGGTACAACGCGCGCTCGCCGAGAGCGGTCTCGCGGCGGCGACCGACGATCGCGCGGCGGTGGCCGAGCGGTTGCGCGCGCAGCTGAAGGGCGTGCACGCGGTCGAGGTGTACAGCGGCGGCCTGGATGAGGTCGTGCGCGCCAATTACCGCGAATTCGGCTATGCCAAGGCCGCCCAGCTGATGGCCGCGCTGGGGGCCAGCGAGACGCCGCCCGCCTCCACGTCGCTGCACGGCAACGAGCGCCGCTTGACCATGGTGGAACCCGTGGCCGCCGACGGCGGCGTGCGTGCCTGGATCTGGCTCGAGTATCCCTTCGACGACGTGGTGGCGCGGTTCGAGGCGGCCTCGCCGGGAGCGGGGCGTATCGAACTGCGTCAGGGCGATGGGCATGACAGCTTGTCGCTGCTCTCGCACGGCTCGCGTTCCGCCGAATTGGAGGCCGAAGGGCAACGCGTGGCGGGTACTTCCCTCTATGTATTCGCGGCGATGCCGCGTGCCTTCATCGTCATTCCGCACTCCGTGGCGCTCGCTGCCCTGCTGGCCCTGGTCGGATTTGGCGGTGGCGCGGTCCTCCTCTGGGCCCTGCGCCGGCAGCCGGTCGCCGCCGAGGAACCCGAGCCGGAAGAACCCGTGCTCGTGGCCGACGTGGTGCGCAAGCCGCGCCTGCCACCGGCGCCGTCGACCGCGACGGCGCTGCCACGTCCCACGGTGAGTGCCCCGGAGGAGGTGGATGCCTCCATCTTCCGCGCCTATGACATCCGTGGCGTCGCCGGTGGCGCGTTGAATCCCGGCGTGGCCCATCGCATCGGCCAGGCCATCGGCGCGTTGATGGCCGAACGCGACCTGCGTGAGATCGTGATCGGCCGCGACGGCAGGTTGTCGGGGCCGGAACTCGCGGGCGCCTTGTCGGACGGACTGCGCGCGGCGGGGATCGACGTGATCGACCTGGGCATGGTGCCGACGCCCCTGGTCTATTTCGCCGCCTACCATTTCGGCACGGGCTGCGGCGTGTCCGTCACCGGCAGCCACAACCCTCCCGACCACAACGGATTCAAGATCGTGATCGGCGGCGAGACGCTCGCCGAGGACGCCATCGCCGACCTGCACCGGCGCATCGTGGAAAACCGCCTGCCGTCGGACGGCGTCGGAACCTGGCGCGAGCAACCGGTGGTGGAGGCCTACGTTTCGCGTATCGCCGGCGATGTGTCCGCCGAGCGCCGGCTCAAGGTCGTGGTCGATGCCGGAAATGGCGTGGCCGGACTGGTGGCGCCCCGGGTCCTGGAGGACATCGGCTGCGAGGTGATCCCTCTGTACTGCGATGTCGACGGCCGCTTCCCGAATCACCATCCCGATCCATCCGATCCCCGCAATCTCGGCGACCTGATCGCGGCCGTGCACACCGTGGGCGCCGATCTCGGTGTCGCCTTCGATGGCGACGGCGACCGGCTCGGCGTGGTCACCCAGGCAGGGGAGATCATCTACCCCGACCGGTTGCTCATGTTGTTCGCCCAGGATGTGCTGGCGCGCAACCCCGGCGCCACGGTGATCTACGACGTGAAATGCACCGGCCATCTTCGCCCGGTGATCCAGGAGGCCGCGGGCGTACCGCTGATGTGGCGCACCGGTCATTCGTTGATCAAGGCGAAGATGCGCGAGACCGGCGCGGCACTGGCCGGTGAGATGAGTGGCCACTTCTTCTTCGCCGACAACAACCGCTGGTATGGCTTCGACGACGGTATCTATGCGGCGGCACGCCTGCTAGAGATCGTCGCGGGCGACCTGGAGGAACGCAGCACCGCCGAGATTTTCGACGGCCTGCCCAAGAGCGTGTCCACGCCGGAACTGAAGCTGTCGATGGAGGAGGGCGCGCCGTTCCGCTTCATGGAGGCGTTCCGTGCCTCGGCGACCTTCGACGATGCCCGGGTGACGACGATCGACGGCATCCGCGTCGATTGGCCGGATGGCTGGGGGCTCGTGCGGGCATCCAACACGACACCCTCGCTGGTCTTCCGCTTCGATGCCGACAACGGCAAGGCGCTGGAGCGCATCAAGCAGGTTTTCCGCCTGCGTCTGCTGGCGGTGGATCGGAGTTTGGCCCTGCCGTTCTGAGGTGGGGCCGCTGTCAGCGGCCGCCCTTCGCGGCGTCCGCCGCCTTCAGTTCGCGATAGTGGCGAAGCTGCGCTTCCATGTTCGTCTTGGCGGTGTCCTTGGCCGCCTGCTGGCGCTGTAGCGTCGCCCGGAGGGAGGCGACCGTGTTGCGTTGTTCGGTGATGCGATCGCTGAGGTACTTCGGCACCGGCTGCTTGGCCCGCTCCAGGTCGCCGGCGCGAGTGAGCAGGTCGGCCAGGGCCTTCTCCTGGCCCTGCAGGTTCAGTCGCGTGGTGCGCGCGGCCTGTTCGAAGTTATCGACCTCGGCGCTCTTCGCGGCGGCGAAGGCGGCTTCGTCCGGGTAAGCGTTCAGCATCTGCGCGTCTTCACGCTGCCGCTGCTGCTGCGCCTGCTGGGCCGCCGCCTGCGCGTCGGCGACCTTGCGGGCCGCCGCGCGTTCGTCCGCCGTGAGCTGGCGGTCGACGTGGCGCACGACCATGCCCTGGCTGTTCACCACGTCGTAACCGGCCTTCATCGCGTCGGACGTGAGGCTGTCGCTGAAGTACGACTGCCCCGAGGTGTCCTTCCAGCGATAGCGGTAGGCGTTGTTGTTGGCGGTGTTCTTCTGGGCGAAAGCGGCCGTGCCGATGCACAATGCCGCCCCCGCCAGGATGTAACGCGCTGCTCGCATGGTTTCCCCTCCTGTGCGCGGAGTATAGCCAGCGGGCGGCCACAGGTTGTGCGGGGCGGGCACGTCGCGTGGATCGCGTGACGCAGTCGCCGTTTCAGGTCACGCCTTCACGCCGTAGAGCTCCCGATAAGCGAGCAGGCGCCCGTGTTCCGCGGCCAGTTCCGGCCGCTCGCCGGCGTAGGTGAGGACATCGGCCAGCGTGGCGATGGCGATGACGGGGATGCCGAACTGCGCCGCGACTTCCTGGGCCGCCGAGCGCTCGCCCTGGCCGCGCTCCTGCCGGTCGAGCGCGATGAGCACGCCGGCCGGTTCGGCGCCTTGGGTCCGGATCAGCTCCAGCGACTCGCGCACGGCGGTGCCGGCGGTCATCACGTCGTCGACGATCAACACGCGTCCGCGCAAGGGCGCGCCGACCAGCGTGCCGCCTTCGCCGTGGTCCTTGGCCTCCTTGCGGTTGTAGGCCCAGGGCAGGTCGCGGTCCTGCGTATCGGCCAGGGCGATCGCCGTGGCGGCGGCCAGGGCGATACCCTTGTAGGCCGGGCCGAAGAGCATGTCGAACGGCACGCCCGAGCGCATGGCGGCCGCGGCATAAGCCCGGCCGAGCCGGGCGAGCGCGGCGCCGCTGTCGATCCGGCCCATGTTGAAGAAGTAGGGGCTGCTGCGGCCGGATTTCAGCGTGAAATCGCCGAAGCGAAGCACGTCGCGGGCGAGGGTGAGCTCAATGAATTCGCGCTGGTAGTCGTGCACGGGAATCTCTCAGTCGATCGAAGGGCCAAGCGGATACCACAACACGTACTGCGGTCCCGCGCTGCCGCCATGGTACAACTCGCCGCTGTCGCGATAGCCGGCGCGTTGGTAGGCGCGCAGCGCCGCTTCGTTGCGCACGTTCACGGTGAGGAGGATGCGTTCGCGATCCGGATGGCGGCCGGCGACGTACGCGTGGATCGCGTCCAGGGCGGCGCGGCCCAGGCCCTGGCCTTGCCACGGGGCATCGATGAGGAAGCTGCGCAGTGCGACCGCTCCGGAGGCCAGCGGATGATCCGCCAGCGCGGAAGCCCGACGGTCGATGCGCACGTAGCCGACCACCTCGTCGCCGTGGAGCAAGGCGAGTGCCTCGCTGCCGGGGCACACCGCCACGTCGGCGAGCGAGTCGCGGGTATGGCCGACGAACGGCCGTTGATCGGGATGGACGTCGAGCGCGAGCACGGCGGCACGCAAGGTTTCGTCGACGGAAAGGACGCGAATGGACGGATTCATAGGAGGTTATGATGCACGCATTGCCGAACACCCGATCAAGGTCCCATGCGCATTATTTCGCTGAACGCCAACGGTATCCGCTCCGCCGCCACCAAGGGTGTGTTCGAGTGGTTACGTAAACAGGATGCCGATGTCGTCTGCCTGCAGGAGACCAAGGCGCAGGAATCGCAGCTCACCGACCCGATGTTCCGCCCGGATGGCCACCACTGCTTCTATCACGATGCCCGCAGCAAGAAAGGGTACAGCGGCGTGGCGATCTACTCCAAGCGTGAGCCGGACGAGGTGCGCGTCTCGCTGGGCAGGGAAGATTTCGATTGCGAGGGGCGCTACATCGAGGCCCGCTACGGGAACCTCAGCGTGGTCTCCTTCTACATCCCCTCCGGGTCCTCCGGCGACGAACGCCAGCAGTACAAGTTCCGGATCATGGAGTGGCTGACGCCGATCCTGCGCGAGTGGGCCGCGAGCGGGCGCGATTACGTGCTGTGCGGCGACTGGAACATCGTGCACACGAAGAACGACATCAAGAACTGGACGTCCAACCAGAAGAACTCCGGCTGCCTGCCCGAGGAGCGCGCCTGGCTCGACCTGCTGTTCAAGGACATCGGCTGGGTGGACAGTTTCCGCGCCATCAAGCCCGACGCGGTGGAATACACCTGGTGGTCCAACCGCGGACAAGCCCGCGCGAACAACGTGGGTTGGCGTATCGACTACCAGATCGTCACGCCGGGCCTGCGCGAGCGCTTGCGCGATTGCTCGATCTATCGTGACGAGCGCTTCTCCGACCATGCGCCATTTATCGTGGACTACGCCGAGTGAGCGAAGCGGCCGGGACCGGAGCGGTTCGCTACAAGGGACTGCGTGGCATAGCCGCCGCGTTCGCGCAGCCAGGCGCGGTGACCATGTTGTTCTTCGGTCTCGCGTCCGGGCTGCCGTTCTTGCTGGTCGGTAACACGTTGTCGGCCTGGCTGAAGGAATCGGGCGTGGATTACGGCGCCATCGGCATCGCCAGCTACGTCACCTTCGCCTATAACTTCAAGTTCCTGTGGGCGCCGCTGGTGGACAAGTTCCGCTTGCCGCTGTTCGGCCGGCTCGGCCTGCGCCGCGGCTGGCTGATGTTCGCCCTGCTGCTGCTGGCGGCCGGCCTGCTCGGGATGGCGGCGATGCCGCCGGATGTGTCGCTTCCCCGCTTCATGGTCGTGACCGGCGTCGCCGCGCTGGCTGGGGCCACGATCGACATCGTCGTGGATGCCTATCGCGTCGAGATCGCGCCACAGGAGGCGCAGGGTGCCCTCGCGGCCACGTATACCCTCGGCTATCGCTTCGGCCTGATCGCAGGCGGCGCCGGCATCTTGTTGGTGGCGGACGCCTTCGGCTGGCAAGGCGGCTATGTCGCCATCTGTGGCCTGCTGGTCATCCCTTTCATCACCGTCCTGGTCGCGCGCGAGCCGGAGCACCGCGTGCGCGAGCGCGTGCCGTTGCGTGTGGCCGTGCAGGAAGGTTTCGTCGGACCGTTCCGCGATTTCCTTTCCCGCTATGGCCTGGGCCTGGCGCTCGGGTTGCTGCTTTTCGTCGCGCTGTTCCGGCTTCCCGACCAGATGCTCGGGGTGATGGCGTATCCGTTCTACCTCGATGCGGGTTTCACCAAGACACAGATCGCGGAGGTGTCGAAAGTCTACGGGGTGATCGTGGGCATCGTCGGCGCCTTGTTGGGTGGCTGGGCCGTGACGCGCTTCGAGATGCGCCGGTTGTTGGTCGTCTCCGCGATCGGCGTGGCGCTCTCGAACATGCTCTACCTGATCATGGCGGCCAACCCGGGCCAGACATGGGCCTTCGTGGCGACCCTTTCGGGAGACAACTTCGCGCAAGGTTTTGCGGGTCCGGTGCTGGTCGCCTTCATGTCGGGCCTGGTCAATCGCAGCTTCACCGCCACGCAGTACGCCTTGCTGAGCGCGCTGGCCAATCTCCCGGGCAAGCTGATCGGAGGTCTGTCGGGCTTCCTGGTGAAGGACTCCGGCTATGCGTCCCTGTTCGTGGTCAGCACCGTTTCCATCGTCCCGACCTTGATCGTGCTCGCCCTGTTGTGGCGCCGCATGCCGCGTCCCGCCGAGGCGGGATAAGCCGGACGACCTATCTTCGCAAATGGCCAAAACTGTGTAATATCGCCGCCACAGGGGGCATGCGCGAGGAGGTGACGCACGTGCCGGATATCGTTGTGAGACACATCGACGAGCAGATGGCCGAGCGTATCAAAACGCTCGCGCGTGAACGACGCTGGTCGATCAATGAGGTGATCCTGCACGCGTTGCGCTATGGGCTCGGCTTGAGTCCCGGCGACGTGTTCAACGAGCTATTGCTCGAGCCCGGCGACATCGCGCACCTGACCGGCGCGTGGGACGCGGAAGAGCAGGCGGCCTTCCAGGAAGCCCTTTCCGCACTGGCCCAGGCCTCGCCGTCGACCCTGGCCGACGCCGCCACGCGCCCGGTCAAGGCATCCACCGAATCGTTCTAGCGAGACCTTTCCTTGGTGGGGTCGCCCACTTGTCGGAAGCCGCTCGTGTCGGAGCCGCCCTTGTGGAAGACACCCTTGTGGGAGCCGCCCTTGTGGGAGCCGCTTCAGCGGCGATCCCGCGGCAGCGGGCCAAGTCGAGGCAAGCACCCATCGCCGCTGAAGCGGCTCCCACAGAAGCAGTCCCAATCAGGGGGGGCGGCGGACCAATCAGGGCGCGGCGTACAACGCACCCAATAAACGCGACCCCCGCGCACCGGTCACGGCCGGCAGGTTGCCCGGCTCGCCACGCAGGCGTCGATACGCCAGCCACGCGAACGCCATGGCTTCCATGACATCGGGATCGATGCCGAACGCCGAACTCGGCTGCAAGGACCGGCCCCCCAATCGCGCACCGATGGCGTGCATCAGCGCGGTGTTATGCACGCCGCCCCCGCAGGCGACCACGTCCACCGCGTCGGCGGCGTGGCGTTCGATCGCCTCCGCCACCGATACCGCGCTCAGCGCGAGCAAGGTGGCCTGCACGTCTTCCGGCGGCAGCTCCGCGACGCGCGGGTGCGCATCGAGCCAGGCGAGGTGGAAGTGTTCGCGCCCCGTGCTCTTGGGCGGCGGTAGGGCGAAATAGGCGTCGTCGAGAAGTTCGGCGAGCAGCGATTCGTCGACACCGCCCGACGCGGCGAACGAACCGTCACGGTCGAAGGGTTCGCCGCGATGTCGCAGGCACCACGCATCCATGAGGCCGTTGGCGGGACCCGTATCGAACCCCGT
>Ga0182005_1000923_pt1 | contig 12845 bp, 8 predicted proteins | sample Sormic07211103_1_FD_123021 | JGI IMG/M metagenome (GOLD analysis project Ga0182005, IMG submission 123021) | Rhizosphere microbial communities from Sorghum bicolor, Mead, Nebraska, USA - 072115-103_1 MetaG | ecosystem: Host-associated > Plants > Roots > Rhizosphere | place: USA: Nebraska...
AAGCAGGACGCTTTTTATGCCGCAGTTCTTTATTGATCGCCCGGTGTTTGCCTGGGTGGTTGCCTTGTTCATCCTGCTGGCCGGCGCATTGGCCATTCCGCAGTTGCCCGTGGCGCAGTACCCCGACGTTGCCCCGCCGCAAATTGAAATTTACGCCCAGTACCCGGGCGCTTCGGCGCAGACCGTGGACGAAAGCGTGGTCAGCCTGATCGAGGAAGAACTCAACGGCGCCGACCATTTGCTGTACTTCGAGTCGCAAAGCAGTCTCGGCAGCGCCACCATCAAGGCCACGTTCCAGCCGGGCACTGACCCGGAAATGGCCCAGGTCGATGTGCAAAACCGCCTGAAAGTCGTGGAATCGCGGCTGCCGCAAGCAGTCAATCAGCAAGGCCTGCAAGTCGAGAAGGTCTCCGCCGGTTTCCTGCTGCTGGTCACCCTCACCTCCAGCGACGGCAAACTCGACGACGTGGCGCTCAGCGATTACCTGGCGCGCAACGTGATGAACGAGATCAAGCGTCTGGACGGTGTCGGCAAGGCGCAGTTGTATGGCGCCGAACGGGCGATGCGCATCTGGATCGACCCGCAGAAGCTGATCGGTTTCAACCTGACCCCGGCTGACGTCAACGCCGCCATCGTCGCGCAAAACGCTCAAGTGTCCGCTGGCAGCATTGGCGACCTGCCGACCCGCACCACCCAGGAAATCACCGCAACCATTCTGGTGAAGGGCCAGTTGTCGACGCCGGAAGAATTCGCCGACATCGTGCTCAAGGCCAATCCTGACGGCTCCACCGTGCGCATCAACGATGTCGCGCGGGTCGAGATCGGCAGTCAGGAATACAACTTCTCCACCCGCCTGAACGGCAAGCCGTCGACTGCGGTCAGCGTGCAACTGGCACCGGGAGCCAATGCCTTGAGCACCGCCACGTTAGTCCGCGCGAAGATGGATGAGTTGGCGCGCTACTTTCCGGCTGGCGTGGAATACAAGATCCCGTACGACACTTCGCCGTTCGTCAAAGTCTCGATCACCAAAGTGGTTTACACCCTCGGCGAGGCGATGCTGCTGGTGTTTGCGGTGATGTTCCTGTTCCTGCAAAACATCCGTTACACGCTGATCCCGACGCTGGTAGTGCCGGTCGCACTGATGGGGACGTTTGCGACCATGTTGGCGCTGGGCTTTTCGATCAACGTGCTGACCATGTTCGGCATGGTGCTGGCCATCGGCATTCTGGTGGACGATGCCATTGTGGTGGTGGAGAACGTCGAGCGGATCATGGCCACCGAAGGTCTGTCGCCCAAGGAGGCGACGCGCAAGGCAATGACGCAGATCACCGGGGCAATCATCGGCATCACGCTGGTGCTGGTGGCAGTGTTCATTCCGATGGCGTTCATGCAGGGTTCGGTCGGGGTGATTTACCAGCAGTTTTCGTTGTCGATGGCCACGTCGATCCTGTTCTCGGCATTTCTTGCGCTGACCTTGACCCCGGCGCTGTGTGCGACGCTGCTCAAGCCGATTGCCAAGGGCGAACATCACGAAAAGACCGGTTTCTTTGGCTGGTTCAACCGTGGCTTCGAACGCTTGACCGAGCGCTATCAAGGCTGGGTTGCCTATGCATTGAAACGCACCGGCCGTTACCTGCTGATCTATGGCGTGCTGCTGATCGGTCTGGGCGTGTGTTTCAGTCGCCTGCCCTCCTCCTTCCTGCCGGTCGAGGATCAGGGTTACACCATCACCGACATTCAGCTGCCGCCGGGCGCGAGCAAGAACCGCACGGTGCAGGTGGTCGAGCAGATTGAAGCGCATAACGCCACGGAACCGGGGATTGGTGACAGCACGATCATTCTCGGCTTCAGTTTTTCCGGTAGCGGGCAGAACGCGGCGCTGGCATTTTCCACGCTCAAGGATTGGTCTGATCGCGGCAGTGACGACTCGGCGAGTTCGATTGCCGACCGAGCCAACATAGCGTTGAGTCAGATCAAGGACGCCGTGGTGTTCTCGGTTCTGCCGCCTCCGGTTGACGGCCTCGGTACTTCCAGCGGTTTCGAGTTCCGTTTGCAGGACCGTGCTGGCCTCGGCCATGCCACGCTGATGCAGGCGCGCAGCGAACTGCTCGCCGCGGCCGAGAAAAGTCCGATCCTGATGAATGTGCGCGAAAGTGCCTTGGCCGAAGCACCGCAAGTGCAACTGGAAGTCGACCGCAAGCAAGCCAACGCGTTGGGCGTGTCCTTTGCCGACATTGGCAATGTGCTGTCCACCGCCGTCGGTTCGGCCTACATCAACGACTTCCCCAATCAGGGGCGCATGCAGCGGGTGGTGGTGCAAGCCGAAGGCGATCAACGCAGTCAGGTGGCGGATCTGCTGAAAATGCACGTACGCAACAGCAACGGAAAAATGGTGCCCCTGTCGGCCTTCGTTCAGGCGAAGTGGACCCAAGGCCCGGCACAGTTGACGCGGTATAACGGCTACCCGGCGATTGCCATTTCCGGTGAACCGTCACCAGGGCACAGCACGGGGGAAGCCATGGCGGAAATCGAGCGGCTGGTGGCACAGGGGCCGGCGGGACTGGGTCAGGAATGGACCGGGCTGTCGTTGCAAGAGCGGTTATCCGGCAGCCAGGCGCCGATCCTGCTTGGGCTGTCGCTGCTGATCGTGTTTCTGTGCCTGGCAGCGCTGTATGAGAGCTGGTCGATTCCGACGTCGGTGCTGCTGGTGGTGCCGCTCGGCGTACTCGGCGCGGTATTGGCCGTGACCTTTCGCGGGATGCCCAACGATGTGTTCTTCAAGGTTGGACTAATCACCATCATCGGGCTGTCGGCGAAGAACGCGATTCTGATCATCGAATTCGCCAAGAGTCTCTATGACGAAGGACACGACCTGATCGACGCCACGCTGCAAGCCGCACGGTTGCGGTTACGGCCGATTGTCATGACGTCGCTGGCGTTCATTCTTGGCGTGGTGCCCTTGGCGATTGCCACAGGCGCCAGCTCGGCGAGCCAGCAGGCGATCGGTACCGGGGTGATTGGCGGGATGATCACGGCAACGCTGGCGGTGGTGTTTGTACCGGTGTTTTTTGTGGTGGTGATGAAGCTTGTCAGCAAGCGCCACAAGGACCTCTGACCAACAACACCGACCCAATGTGGGAGCGAGCCTGCTCGCGAAAGCGGTTGTACATTCAACACTGATGTTGGCTGACACTCCGCTTTCGCGAGCAGGCTCACTCCTACAATGGACCGCGTTACTCTGAGCTTTGTGGTCATGACCGGCTGCGCTGGGCTAAGGTGTTTGCACAGCCCTGACGCATCGAGTCTTCATGCCCTACCTCACCCACACCCACCCTCGCCTGTCCACTGCCGCCACCCTCGGCGTCGCGGCAGGCATTCTGGCCCCCGCCGACTCGGTGATCAGCAAAATCCTCATCGGCTGGAATGCCGGGGTCTGGACTTACCTGATCCTCATGCTGTGGCTCGCCGCCCGCGCCAAGGCACCCGACGTCAAGCGCATCGCCGAGATCGAAGACGAAAACGCCGGGCTGGTCCTGTTTGTAGTGTGCATCGCCGCGATCGCCAGCCTCGCCACCATCACCTTCGAACTGGCCGGCAGCAAGGACCTGGAAACCACCCGCAAGCTCCTGCATTACGGCTTTACCGGGCTCACCGTCATCGGGTCGTGGTTGCTGATCGGGGTGATTTTCAGCGTGCACTACGCCCGTTTGTTCTACACGTGGGATGGAAAAGACCTGGCCTTACGCTTTGCGGAAGGACTGGAAACGCCGAACTACTGGGACTTCCTGTACTTCTCGTTCACCATCGGCGTGGCGGTGCAGACCTCGGATGTCGGCGTGGCGACTCGGGAGATGCGCAAGATTGTATTGGCGCAGTCGCTGATCGGTTTTCTGTTCAACACGGCCATTCTCGGGTTCTCGATCAACATAGCCGCCGGGTTGTTCAACTGATCGGTGCACAAACGTTCTAGTCATCACCCTCGAGGCAGGCGTTAAATAAGTCGGTAATCCGTCCCGCAGGTGATGCATGCCCCCTCACAACTGGATCGACCTGGCCCAGGATGCCGACACCGGCATCGAGACCCTGCGCGCGCATTTCGAAGGCCACGCTTACGATCCGCACTGGCACGACAGCTATCTGGTGGGGGTCACCGAGCAAGGTGTCCAGCAATTCAATTGTCGGCGCACCCGACACCAAAGCACGCCGGGCAAGGTGTTTTTGCTCGAGCCGGGCGACATTCATGACGGCGAAGCGCCGACCGAGGATGGCTTCACCTACCGCATGCTGTACCTCGATCCGCAGTGGTTAGTGCGCGAACTCAGTGCGGTATTCGAAAATGCTCCCGACAACGGTCAATTGAGTTTCGCCAACACCCTGGCCAGCGACACACGACTGGCTCACGCCACCAGCCTGGCCTTCCAGACACTGCATGGCGGTGAACTGAAGATCGTGCGCCAGACCGCCCTCGACGGTTTGCTTGAGCGCCTGACCAGCCACCTGCATTGGCGCACACGTTATGCCGAAGATCCGCGCCTGCCGCTGGTGGCGCAAAAGGCCCGGGAGTACTTGCACGCCAACGCCCAGTACGACATCGGCCTCGACCAGGTGGCGGCGGCAACCGGTGTCGACCGATTCCGCCTGACCCGCGCGTTCAAGGCTGCCTACGGCCTGGCGCCCCATGCCTATCTGGTGCAACTGCGCCTGGCCACTGCCCGACGCCTGTTGGCCCGTGGCGAACAGCCGGCGGCGGTGGCAATGGAGCTGGGTTTTGCCGACCAGAGCCATCTGGGGCGATGGTTCGTGCGGGCATATGGTTTGACGCCGGCCCTGTACCGCAATCGCTGCTCAAATCTTCCAGACGCTTGAAGCCGACTTTGTGAGGATCAGCTCCTGAGATCATTCACGGAGCCCGCTGACATGTCGTCCACTTTCCCCACGCTGTTACCGTTTGTGCTGTTCGCTTTTGTCGCGTCCATCACACCGGGACCGACCAACATTCTGGTGCTCAGCAACAGCGCCCGCTATGGCTTCAAGGCGACATTGCCGATCATTTTCGGTGCGTGCGCCAGTGCGGCGCTGGTTGTATTGCTGGTAGGTAGCGGTTTGGGGCAAGCCTTGCAAGCTCACCCCCTTATAGAAACATCCATGCGCTGGGCTGGCATTGTCTGGCTCAGTTACCTGGCGTGGCAGATTTTCCGCTTACCGCCCGACGTGATCGATCCACAGTCCGCGTCTGGCACGCCTCAATTCGGATTAAGGGGCGCGGCTGTGCTCCAGTGGATAAACCCCAAGACCTGGATGATGGCGTTGGCCGTAGTCGGTGTTTTTTCCGGGAGCGGTGCAGAAAAAACGCTGCAAGTCATGCAATTGTCGCTGGTGTTCTTTTGGGTGTCGCTACCGTGTATGGGGGCCTGGGCGATAGCGGGGGCGAAGTCTGGCAAATTGTTGCGATCACCCGCCGCGCAAACGTATTTCAATAGAGGGATGAGCGTGTTGTTGTTATGTGCTGCCTGGTTGCCGGTCACGGTATAGAAAACAGCGCGACACGTACCTGCCAGCAGACATATTGCGCGATGGTTTTGTCATTAATTTCACGAATCACAGCCCTTGTAAACTGTCAACAATGACAGTTTACAACCTGCCCCTTTACGGGCTTTTATAGTTCATCCAGGATTAGGGCCGCGCATGGCCTTTGGATACCTTACTTAACGTAACGGAGACCGAATCCATGAACGCTGTCATCAAACGTATCAGCTTTGCAGAGGGCAATTATGTCACTGCCACCCCTTACGCAACTCACAAAGTAATTCCGGAATTCATCGCTACTTCCCGACTCATCGACACTGTCAAATCCGGCCCGAAAAAAATTAACACCGTCAAAATTACTGCCATTGACCGGCCGGCTTCAAAAACAAGAGCTAAAAGCTCGCCTGCGCGAGAAATCTGTTTGTGCCTACCTGACAGTTTCGAACCGGGTGAGTACGTATTAAAAACTCGCGATGACGTAAGTTCTAGCTTCAAAGACGAAAACGGCATTGTCTACGAAGGTGTTTCTGGCAATATCACATTGCAACCGACGGTAGGAGAAAACAATGTCGCGGGCCTCTTCGATATCAACTACGAACTACCAGACACTGAAGGCGAGACCTTTATTCTAAAAGGTAAATTTCAAGTACTAAAAGCCGGATAGTTCACAGCGTTATCAATAAAAAGGGAAGCCTGCGCTTCCCTTTTTTTTGCGTCACATTCAGAACGAGTAATGAACCCCCATGTTCACACCATAATCCTTGGTCACATTGTCACCTTTACTGGTTTCCAGTTCAGCATGCAGTTGCCAGCGATTGGTCAATGTCCATGAGCCCCCGGCCCCGATTTCGAACCGATCACCCGACAGGTCATTGTTGAACTTGTTTTTATTGACTCGCACTTCGTTATTGTTCACGAACTCACGAACAACAGCGGCCCGAACATGCGGTTGCAAAACGCTGCCATTGGCCAGTTTCATCCCGCGTCCCAGCGTCACACCTGCCTTGCCTAGCAGCGAACGCGTGGTGTCGGCATCAGCATTCAAACCGTTATCCAGATTGAAATTCTTGCCTTGCACGGCGGCGCCCTGCCACTGGGTAAACACTTCCGCGTAATACCCGTCGCGGATATCGATGTGCTTGCCAAACTCGGCGGACACACTGGCGCCCAGGTTGTTGTAATGCCCCTTGGTCAGACTGCCGTCACTCATCGAAACTTTGGCGTCGTTGCGGAAATGATTGAGTTTGGCCACGGTATCCAGGTAGTAACCGCTATCACCCAGCCACGTACCGTAGACGCCAATGGACGTGCTATCGATTTCACCGGAGCTGCCGCGACTCAAGTCGAGGTTCGACTTGCTGTAGCCGACAAACCCGCCCAGTAATACTTGCTCGCCCGCAATCTGTACCGGGGTGTCGACACCCAGGGAAAGCCCGTACTGGTTCTGGCTGTAACCATCGCCGTAGGCGTTGTTGCTGATGCTGTATCGACTACCGAAAGAGCGAGCCCATGCCCCGGTTTGTCCAGCGTTGGCGCGCAGATCCCCCATCCGGTTAATCAACTGAACATTCTCGCCCCAGACCACTGTCGGCGTTGCGGCGGAAATCGCCAGGACCGTACGGGTCGACGTGCTGACGACTGCTTTATCAGGTTGCAGGTACCAGTCATCACCCTCCTTGGCCAAGCGGTAAGTGAATGCCCCCACGTCGACCCGATTGTTGACGAGGCCGTACTGAGCACTGCCTGCGACGCTCTGTACGATCTTGATCGACGAATCATTGACCGGGTCAAGACCTGTGCTACTCACCAGTAACTGATGATTGCCGGCAGCGCTGCCGGTCACGTTCAACAGGTCGCTGACACCCTTGTTGAAATCCGTGCCCATTTCGAACGTACCGCTGCCGGCCAGGTTGGCCACGTTCAGCTGGAAGTAATCCTGATTCCCGCCGAAACGTACCCGGCCGCCATTGAGCGTGAGGTTGTTAACCGACTGACTGTCAGTCATTTGCCACAGCGCATTATTGTTGATGCCGAAATTGGCGACATTGTTGACCTGACCGGTCAGGCTGGCACCGTTGTCCAAGGTCAAATTAGAAACGCTTTCAGCGGCAGCGTTGACATTCCCGGTCATCACGCTCTGGTTGCTGATCGTTGTATTGGCCACCTCTTGCAAATTGCCGGTGAACGTCGACGCGTTGTCGATCAACACACTGGCGGCGCCCACCACGTTGCCCGTCATCACGCTCTGATGGTTGATCGTTGCATTGGCGACATTTTGCAAATTGCCATTGAGCGTGGACGCGTTGTCGATCACCACGCTAGCCCCGCCCACCATGTCGCCCGTCATCACGCTCTGGTGGTTGATCAGTGCATTGGTCACATTTTGTAAATTGCCGGTGAGCGTCGATGCGTTGTCGATTACCACGCTGGAGGCGCCCAACACGTTGCCAGTCATCCGCGCCTGATTGTTGAGTGTTGCAGAGGTCACGTTCTGTAAGTCACCGACCAACGACGCATTGTTTTGCAACGTGACGTTGGATGAACTACCCGAAGCGACCACGACATTGCCGGTCAGCTCGCTGTTATCAACCAGAAAATTGGCCTGCGCGCCCTGGCGGACTTCCAGCACCGTGTTGTTACCGGAAACCAGGGTCGAGCCATTGCGTACCTGGATGTTGGCCACCGTTGGAAAGTTCGGCGCATTGATGCCGACCACAATGGCTGAGGCGGTTTTGCCTTCCACCCGAGTACCGTCCAGTACGATAGAGGTAGGGATGACAGTCGTTACCAGGGTGTCAGTGCCCACGGTAACGCCATTGAGGCCACCGGTAATCGTGCTACCACTGGCAACCAATGACCCCTCAAGCAGGCGAACTCCGAAGCTGTTGGCGCCGGTGCCTTCAACGGTCGAGTTCTGGACGTTGATGTCACTGAAACGGTTGCCCGCGATCCCCCCTTGCAAACCTTGAACAACAGACCGGTCACGCAGGGTGACCTTGGAACCACCGACGCTTGAGACACCGCGTACAGCCGATATCCCCATTCCGGTCGCACTGGTCACCGTTGAGTTGCTCAGCGCGGCGCTGGCGTTCGTCAGGGCAATACCGTGGACAAAACCACCTGCTCCGTTAGTGGTCGTGCTCGAGTTGCTCAGGTCGATTGTCCCGCCTGCTGCACTGGTGATACCGAGCGTTGTGGCACCGGAGCCGATCAGTGCGGCGTTGGTTTGCAGTTGCCAGGTCTCAACGGGAGTATTGGCGTCGATGGATTGACTGGTGCCCGTCGGGACGGTGGCAGCCTGGATCAGGGATGAAGTCAACATCAAGGACATAAACGATAATGTCCAGATGCCGTTCGATGTCTGGGGAAATGGAAGTTGCGTCTTTGACGACATAGTTGAGCCCTACTCGATAGCATTCCGTCAGGAATAAGTCTCCGACTCAAACGGTGCACAAGCCGGACTAAAACGGCCGCCAGACTACGGCTTACCAACCCAGCGATATGTAGGACAAATCTTTGTGCATGTACGACTTATCCATTTTTGATGTGCGAGGCTCCGTATCTGGGCGTACAACACTTCGCTTCCACTGATGGAGACGACAACTAATGCCGCCTCCATCAGCAGGAAGTTTTATTTGAAGTTCAATTAAGGAACCTCAGGACGCTCTTGCTCGCAATACACCAGACTCGAGTTCAACAGCGCCACGGCCACGATGATCGCGGATACAACTCCGTTGACGGTGTAAGCGATCCGCGCATAGCGGGTAACAGGACGTTGACCCGGGCCGGGGCTTGGCAACTGGATGGTTTTGATCGCGTCGTAGTTCTTCAGCCAGAATTCCAGGTCACCCGTCGGTGGCATCGTTGCCGTATCGGTAATCAGCGTATTGGGGATGGGAGTCCCGTCTACCGTATTGGTTGTCCGGCCTTCGAAATTCAAACTGACTGTGGCCCCCGTCGGGATGTTGCTATCGCGTCGGATCCTGATCCGTAGCTGGCGCGGCAGATAAGGCGGCATCGGGCCATTCGCCACCGTCGGGTGGTTGAGGCTTGGGCAGTTGATGCTGGTCACGACACGCTCCGGCAACAACGTGGTTGCCGTTCTGAAGGCAGAAACGATAAGTTGTGGCGCCGGCAGATTGATCACAATCGCAGATACGTCGACTTTGGTGGTGATCACCTGTTTCATCACGTTGTCACTGCCAGGGTATTCGACAGTGATGTATGCCTCACGGGCATTAGCGCCAGTACCGTTGCCTTCAGCCAGAATAGTCGCCCACGGCAAGCTGGTGGTAACCGTTGTATCGCCAACTCGCACTGGGATGGGACCACCCACCAGTTTGCGCTGGTAGTAGAATTTGACGATTTCACGGCCAGTTACCGGTCGATTCGGGTCGTCCCACACTGGCCAGTTCATGGCTGCATCCAAGCCCGCTTGAGTGGGGCCAAGGGTGTTGGGGGCGGGTGCCGGTGTGCCGGCGCCCTGGATCACCACCGGCGGAATGTTTGGGTTTTCCAGGTCCGGCAAGTTGGGTTGTACCGGTCCGGCGTACACCAGGTTGAGCACGCCAAAGGTGGACAGCGAAACGGGATTGACCGGGATAGTCGGGCGACTCAATTCATACCAACATTCGAACTCCACCTCCTCGGCCCCGTTCGCATCTCCAAAAATCTGAGCCCAGAAGTCGTAGTCCACGTCGAACAACAGTGGGTCGGTGCCGGTGGCTGGAATAGATTGCTCCGGCAACATAATAGGCGCACCCGCCTGGTCGGAAGTGATGTTCGGGATGATCCGGTCACCGACTAACGAATTAAGTGGACGTTTGACTTCAACCGTGACTTTGTTCGGTGCGGTGAGCGACACGAAGGTGATCGGTGTACGACCGAGGATGGTTGGCGCTTCGAGAACGGGCGCCGGTGTCTTGACCCTTCTGAATACGTTCGTGATGCTAGCGTTATTGCTGATATTGCCCGGTAAGTCGGTGACAATGTAGGAAGAAAAGTAAGAACCCTCGGCCAAGTCTTTCAGATACGCTAACGGAATGTTGATCTGGCCACCGACTGGCAGGGGAAAGTCGGCAACGGCGGCCCCTTCGCCTTGCATCAATGGAAAAGTGGTTTGTAAAGAGAGGTAAAAGTTGACCTTGTCGTTGCCCGCTTCAAATTTTGTATAGCCGGTGGGAATGGTCAGGTTCAGGCCACCTGCGTTGGCCGGGTCGTTCAACCAGGCGTCGTCGATGACGGCAGGCACGTCTGTAAGAGGAACGGATGGCGGTCTTGCGCCTGTGCCGTTGCCTCGGCCTGGTTGCTGTTGCCAAGGCGCAGTCAAGTCGACCAGGGCTTCGGCGAACGGACTCGAGGTATCGACGTTATCAAAGGCATCGTAAATGATGAATGCCATTCCGTAAGCCGCGTAATCACCGTTAATATCGAACTTATCGATCAGCGTCGTGGTGGCAAATACGAAATCGATCGGGAATGTCCAGTCCGCTCCAGGCTGATCGGCTTTGAGCAGGGTACGGACAACATAGGCGGGATCGAATTCGACAGGGGTTACACCTTTCGGGAAAACATGAAGTTCAATTTTGTAGGCGCCGTCTGGACCTTTATCGTCAATATCGGCTAATTGCACCGTTATTTGTCTGTCTACCCTGAGTTGCTGATGAGTCAGGCGACCACCTGGCAATTGGCCAACAATGGTTGGTGGTAGAGCCAGAATCCCGCCACCTGTTTTAACTTGCATATTCATTTTCGCACTCTCCATCGATAAGTTAATCATTGGCACGCACACGTAATTGCCCGATGGAGAACCGCGCGACTGCTGGCTGCATGCTCCGATAATTCGGCATTCACGTCTTTAAGATTATAACGCTGTTAATCATTAAACACTTGCACCTTGCTGCTCTTTCAATGCATCACGGACCGCAAAACGTTGGACTCCCTGAAATAACGCGATCAATTTTGACCAAGCCCACAGCGGACTTCCCCATTGGAATGCCATTACGATAAAGCGAATAACTGACCAATGCCGAGCCGAGCCCGTTAATGGGCCTGATAAGTCTGTCATACCGTTTGAGAACAAAGTCGAAACCACTGACCGCTTGTTGAGCCGTTAAGGTCTTGGTGAAACGCGTGGAGGTGTTCGGGATGGCGCCGATTCCATTCAAACTCTCGAAAGACTCCCAATCCAAGAAACACTGATCGCCGCTTTTGAACTTGCCCGCTTGTGGTGGGATACGAACCCGGATTTCCTCCCACATGGGCGGGACCGTATTGCAATTTAAATACCCCCACAATGTGGCGTTGGGGAACACCGGTTCCAACAGATTGATCGGTATTTGAACCTTCAAGGTGAATCGTTGTGGCAACGCTGAGTCCTCGTTGCCCGTATCTCCCGACGTCACCCGGTACCGAAGACTGATTTCGCCTTCGCGCTTCAGGTATTGGGCCGGCAGATGGAACCTTGCCGGGAGGGTGATCGGGACAGGAAAACGATGGCTGTAGAAAAGCGTTTCAACCGCAACGCCCGGTTCCAACACCCAGATTTCCAGCAAATCGCTGTTGCCGATCACAACGGATGGCGCGTCCCACAGTGAAATTTTCAGGTTTACACCATTGATTGATGCATCAGCTGGCAACTGCGCCGTGGGATCGTTTGGATCTACGCCCTCCACCGTGAATGCTCGGGCAAACACACCAATGCCGGTATTTGTGGACGCCATCTGCTGTTCTCCGGCTCAGAACGATTGGGTGAACCATGAAGAAATTAGACCCGCTTATCTTCTGGATGCCTACTGTCAGATCTGACAGGTTTTTCGACCGTTCATCGGAACGCCAGCCTTCCTTGCGCTGTGCGCACGTACGACTTGCTTGACGGAAGACCATTAATGGAGTTTCCTGAAACCGGTTTCAGTGCAATGTACCTGAACCTGTTAACTCCAATAAAAAGGTCGTCCCCTTTGAACGATTTCTCCGCCGCCCAGCGCAGCCGCGTCACCATGCTCGACGTCGCCGAGCACGCTGGCGTCTCCAAGGCCAGCGTCTCGCGTTTCATTGGCGACGACCGCGCCCTGCTCTCCGATGCCACCGCCTTACGCATCGAGCAGGCGATTGCCGAACTCGGTTACCGCCCCAACCAGATGGCCCGCGGTCTGAAACGCGGGCGCACTCGCCTGATCGGCATGCTGGTGGCCGATATCCGCAACCCATATTCGATTGCCGTGATGCACGGGGTGGAAACCGCCTGCCGTCAGCACGGCTACAGCCTGGTGGTGTGCAACACCGATCGCGATGACGAGCAGGAACGTCAGCACCTGGCG
>Ga0182005_1000924_pt1 | contig 12821 bp, 8 predicted proteins | sample Sormic07211103_1_FD_123021 | JGI IMG/M metagenome (GOLD analysis project Ga0182005, IMG submission 123021) | Rhizosphere microbial communities from Sorghum bicolor, Mead, Nebraska, USA - 072115-103_1 MetaG | ecosystem: Host-associated > Plants > Roots > Rhizosphere | place: USA: Nebraska...
ACCACCGGCAGGTTGCCGGTAGCGAACACCGCCGCCAGCTGGTTCAGCATGGCGCCGACGTTATCCGCGCTGCACAGGATCGCGCCGCGCGGCGCAAACGACAGGCTGTTGCGTTCGCCGGTCGGGCCCGGCAGCACCAGCGAAGTGCCGAGCCAGCTGGCGTGCATGTATTCCTCGCCCAGCGCCGCGATGCGTTGATGGCCATGCGTCCTGGCCCAGCTCAGCAAGGCTTGCAGCACCGGCGTGGCGTTCGCTGCTTCCGGATTCGGCGCATGGATCGTGTGCGCTCCCAGCGACACCGCGGGATTGCGCTGCAGGCGTTTCAGGTACAAAGGTCCGCCGGCTTTCGGCCCGGTGCCGGATTTTCCTTCGCCGCCAAACGGCTGCACGCCGACCACCGCGCCAACGATATTGCGATTGACATAGATATTGCCGACATGAGCGTGAGCGACGATGAAATCGATGGTTTCGTCGATGCGCGAGTGGATGCCCAGCGTCAGGCCGTAACCGCTGCCGTTGATGGCGTCGATCAGTTGCGGCAGCTCATTGCGCGCATAACGCAGCACGTGCAGCACCGGGCCGAATACCTCGCGTTTCAGTTCCGACATGGAACCGATTTCGATCAGCGTCGGCGCAACGAAGGTGCCGTTGCTTTGCTCGGCCGGCAGCGGCAGCTGGTAGAAATCTTTCGCGGTGGTGCGCATCTTTTCGATATGCGCCAGCAATTGTCCTTGCGCATCGGCGTCGATCACCGGGCCGATGTCGGTAGCCAGGCGGTCCGGATTGCCGATCCGCAGTTCCTGCATCGCGCCCTTCAGCATATGCAAGGTGCGGTCGGCGATATCGTTTTGCAGGCACAGCACGCGCAAGGCGGAACAGCGCTGGCCGGCGCTGTCGAAGGCCGAGTTCAGCACGTCTTGCACCACTTGTTCCGGCAGCGCGCTGGAATCGACGATCAAGGCATTCTGGCCGCCGGTTTCAGCGATCAGCGGCAGATCCACCGACTCTGCCAGCGAACGCTTGGCCAAGGTGCGGTTGATGATCTGCGCGACCTCGGTCGAACCGGTGAAGATCACGCCCTTGACGCGCGCATCGGCGGTCAGCGCGGCGCCGACGGTGTCGCCTTGGCCCGGCAGGAATTGCAATGCTGCCTGCGGCACGCCGGCTTCGTGCAGCAATTGCACCGCGCGCGCTGCGATCAGCGGCGTCTGCTCCGCCGGCTTCGCCAGCACCACATTGCCGGCAGCCAGCGCAGCGCTGACCTCGCCGATGAAAATCGCCAGCGGGAAATTCCACGGGCTGATGCATACCACCGGCCCCAGCGCCAAGGCATTTTGGACATGCCGCACCTGCGCTGCGTAGTAGCGCAGGAAATCGACCGCTTCGCGCACTTCGGCGATGGCGTTCGGCAAAGACTTCCCTGCTTCGCGGATCGCCAGTGCGATCAATTCCAGCTGATGGACTTCAAACAAGGCCGCTGCGCGTTCCAGCTTGTCGGCCCGTTCCGCCGGCGGCAGGGTCTGCCAGTCCATGGCGTAGACGCTGGCGGCATGCAAGGCTTTGTCGACATCGGCCACGCTGGCTTCGACGACACTACCCACCACGTCGCGCTGGTCGGCCGGATTCAATACCGGACGCGCGGCCTGGCTGTAGGTTTGCGGTTCGGCCAGCATCGGCGCGGCGTGCCATTGCTGCTGGCCGAATACGCTGAAGGCGCTGTCGATCTCGCGCAGTACTTCCTCGTTGCTCAAGTCAAGGCCAGCCGAATTCTTGCGCTCCGCGCCATACATGGCCGGCGGCAGGGCAATCTGCGGATGCGGCTCGCCGCCGAGCTGTTGCGCGGCTTGCAGCGGATCGGCGATGAGCGAATCGATGGTCACGCTCTCGTCGACGATCTGGTTCACGAACGAAGAATTGGCGCCGTTTTCCAGCAGGCGCCGCACCAGGTAAGCCAGCAGCGTCTGGTGCGAACCGACCGGCGCATAGATCCGGCAAGGCTTGTCCAGCTTGTCCTTGCCGACCACCTGGTCGTACAGGGTTTCGCCCATGCCGTGCAGGCACTGGAATTCATAGTCGGTGATGTTTTTTTCTTGCGCCCAGCTATAGATGGTCGCCAACGTATGCGCGTTATGCGTGGCGAACTGCGGATAGATGACATCGGTGGAGGCCAGCAGTTTCTGCGCGCAGGCCAGGTAGGAAACGTCGGTATACACCTTGCGCGTATAGACCGGGAAGCCCGGCAGGCCGTCGACTTGCGCGCGCTTGATTTCGGAATCCCAATACGCGCCCTTGACCAGCCGCACCATGAACTTGCGGCCGCTGCGGCGCGCCAGGTCGACCAGGTAGTCGATCACGAAAGGACAGCGTTTCTGGTAGCCCTGCACCACAAAACCGATACCCTCGAAGCCGGCCAGGTCGGCGTCGAACGCCAGCGCTTCCATCAGGTCCAGCGACAGTTCCAGGCGGTCGGCTTCTTCGGCGTCGATGTTGAGGCCGATGTCGTATTGCTTGGCCAGCAGCAGCAGCTGTTTCAGGCGCGGCAGCAATTCTTCCATGGTGCGCTGGCGTTGCGCGCGCGAATAACGCGGGTGCAGCGCCGACAGCTTGACCGAGATGCCCGGCCCTTGCTTGATGCCGCGGCCGTTCGATGCCTTGCCGATGGCATGGATGGCGTCTTCATACGAGCGGTAATAGGCGGCCGCATCTTCTTCGGTTAACGCCGCCTCGCCCAGCATGTCGTAGGAATAGCGATAGCCGCGCTTTTCATTGTCGCGGCTGTTGCTGAGCGCTTCGGCGATGGTCTGGCCGGTGACGAACTGGTTGCCCAGCATGCGCATGGCGACATCGACGCCCTTGCGGATCAGCGGCTCGCCGCCGCGCCCGATCAGCTTGGTGAGCGCCGAACCCAGTCCGCGTTCGCTGTTGGTGGCGACCAGCTTGCCGGTGATCAGCAAACCCCAGGTGGCGGCGTTGACGAACAGCGACGGCGATTCGCCCAGGTGGCTGCCCCAGTCGCCCTTGCTGATCTTGTCGGCGATCAGGCGGTCGGCGGTCTGGTGATCCGGGATGCGCAACAGCGCCTCGGCCAGGCACATCAGCGCCACGCCTTCTTCCGACGACAGCGAAAATTCATGCATCAAGGCGTCGACGCCGGAGGCGCGCGTGCGTTTCTCGCGCACTGCTTGCACCAGCTTGCGCGCCAGCGCCTGGCTGGCGGCATGCGAGCCGGCGCTGGTCTGCACCTGCGCCAGCAGCCATTGCACGGCCAGGGTTTCATCGCGCCGGTATGCGGCGGTGATGGCGGCGCGCAACGGCGTCGGGCCGGTCATGACTTCCTGGTGGAATACGGTAAATGCGGGGCTGAACATGGCGGGAGAAGTAGTGTCGGGCTGGGATGACGGCGGTAGCGGCGGCATGGCGGTTGTCTCGATGAGGATATTGGTTTTGTTAATTTCCGGAGAGCATTATTCACGACGACGTGTTTAATTGTTCAGGAAAGTGAAGTTGTTCGATTGTAGGCGGCATCGGCATGGATTAATTCTGGTAATAATGGCCGCTATCAAAATTTTGTTATTGGTGAGAAAATTTAACCGAATAAAATTTTTCGGAAGATAGTGCATGCTTGACAAGATTAGTAAGAAAATCCTGGCCGAACTGCAGAACGATGGTCGTATCAGCAATGTCGATCTGTCTGCCCGCGTCAACTTGTCACCCGCCGCTTGCCTGGAGCGCGTGCGCAAACTGCAGGAAGCCGGCTATATCCTGCATTACACCGCCCAGCTCAATCCGCAGCTGCTGGACGTCGCCCTGCTGGTGTTTATCGAAGTGGTGCTGGACCGCACCACGCCGGAAGTTTTCGAGGCGTTCAGCCAGAGCGTGCAGATCATTCCCGAGGTGCTGGAGTGCCACATGGTGGCCGGCGGTTTCGATTACCTTGTCAAGGCGCGCGTCAAGGACATGAACGCCTACCGCGAGTTTCTCGGCAAGTCGCTGCTGCAGCTCAAGGGCGTGCGCGAGACGCACACTTACGCGGTGATGGAAGAGGTCAAGCACACTACAAAACTGCCGATTCGTTGAGAACCGGCAGCACAGCTTTCCTGCTCAGGTGCTGCTGCGTATCGCCAGCTTGAAGCCGAGGTCGACGCTGGTTGTTTCCAGCGGTTCGTGCCTGAGCAGCTTGATCAGCAACTGGGCGGCGGTAAAGCCGATGTCGTAACGCGGCGTGACTATCGTGGTGATGCCCGGATTGGCGAACGCTGACCACGGCAAATCGTTGAACCCTGCGATCGCCATCTGGCCCGGCACCGACAGGCCGCGCCGCTGGCACTCGAACAAGACCCCCAGCGCCAAGTCGTCGTTGCAGCAAAACACGGCATCGCAAGCCGGCGCCTGCTGCAGGATCTGGCCCAGCATCTTGGTGCCGAGTTCTACCGTCGACGGCACCGGCGTCAATACTTCCACCTCAGTGTTCATGCCGGCTTCCGACAATGCCTTGCGAAAGCCGTGCCGGCGTTTCATCATGCGCGGATCGAGCTGGGCGCCGAGAAAGCCGGGCTGGCGGTAGCCGCGCGCGATCAGGTGGCGGGCGATGCTGTAACCCGCTTCTTCGTGCGAAAAGCCGACCGTGACCTCGCTGTTTCCGGGATTCAGGTCGAACATGCGTACGGCTGGCACATTGTGCGTGGCCAGCTGTTCGCGCAGCGCATCCTGCTGTTCTATGCCGCTCAGCAAAAAACCGTCCGGCGCATGCGCCAGGTAAGTGCTGATCAGCTGGCTTTCCTTGTCCGGCGAATAGCTGCTTTCACCGATCAGGAATTTGTAGCCGTGCTGGTTCAGGCTGTCGCGGATCCCGGTCAGCGTATCCACGAACACCGAGTTGCTGAGCGACGGCACGATCACGCCGATCACTTGCGATTTGGCCGAGGCCAGCGTACTGGCGGCCTGGTTCGGCACATAACCGAGCTGTTTGATCGCCGCTGCAATCCGGTCGCGTGCTTCCAGTTGCACCAGCGCTGGGGTTTTCAGCGCGCGCGACACGGTCATCGGGCTGACCCGCGCCAGGCGCGCAACGTCGACGATGGTTACCCTGCCGCTGGCGCGGCTATGGCGTTGTGGCTTGAGTTCCGGGCTGGTCATGGTAACGGTGGCATTTTATGGGTTCTTTGCATTGAGCGCTGCTGCAGCCTGTTCATTATTCCGCCAGGTCCTAAAGATATGTGCCTGGCAATGGAATCTTGTTCATTTGGCTAGCGCGACCAATGTTACACGCAAGCCATGCCGCATTGTTATAGTTTCCTTGGAGTAAGGATACTAGCAGTCTGCAATATCGCTTTCCATTGCGCCAAGAGATGTGATGTTAGCGCTAACATCTGGTGTATTATTGCAGCCACTCGCCGCCGCCGGCAAGTACTACAATGAAGCGGGCGCGGCGCACGGCTGTCCAGGCAGGATGGCTGCTCATTAGCAGTCGCTTACTCATTTCATCACGAGGTAGTTCATGCAACACCAGCCAGAATACATGCTTGGCGTAGATATCGGCACCACCAGCACCAAGGCTGTGCTGTTCACCACCCAGGGACAAGTGGTGGCGCAGCACGCGGTGGAATATCCCTTGCTGTGCACCACGCCGGGCATGGCCGAGCAAGATCCGCTGCAGATTTACGAGGCCGTGCTGAGCGCTATCAGCAACGCCGTCGACGACAGCCATGTCGAGTCCGCGCAGATTGCGCTGGTGTCCTTCAGTGCCGCCATGCATAGCGTGATTGCAGTCGGCCCGGACGGCGAATTGCTGAGCAACAGCATCACCTGGGGCGACAACCGCGCCGGCGCATGGGCCAACCGCATCCGCGACGAGCTGGGCGGCCATGAAATCTACCTGCGCACCGGCACCCCTATCCACCCGATGTCGCCGTTGTGCAAGATCATGTGGCTGCGCCACGACCAGCCGCAGCTGTTTGCGCGCACCGCGCGGTTTGTCGGCATGAAGGAATATGTGCTGTACCGCCTGTTCGGCGAATGGCTGGTCGACCATTCGATCGCCTCCGCCACCGGCATGTTCAACCTGCAGCAGCTGGACTGGGACCAGGGCGCGCTGGAACTGCTGGGCATCGGCCCGCAGCACTTGTCGAAACTGGTGCCGACCACCCATCACCTGAGCGGCCTGGCGCCGGCCATGGCGCAGCAGCTGGGCTTGTCGCCGGCGACGCCGTTCGTGATCGGCGCCAACGACGGCGTGCTGTCCAATCTCGGCGTCAACGCCATCGGCCCTGGCCAGGTGGCCGTCACCATCGGCACCTCGGGCGCGATGCGGTCCGTGATCGACAAGCCGCTGACCGATCCCTCCGGCCGCACCTTCTGTTACGCCCTGACCGCCAAGCACTGGGTGGTCGGCGGCCCCACCAACAACGGCGGCAGCATTTTCCATTGGGTACGCAATGAGCTGGCCACCGCCGAATCGGCCGCCGCCAAGGCCGCCGGACTTGATCCTTACGATGCCTTGACCAAGATCGCCGAGGGCGTCAGCGCCGGCGCCGAAGGATTGCTGTTCCATCCCTACCTGGCGGGCGAACGGGCGCCGCTGTGGAACGCCGATGCGCGCGGTTCCTATTTCGGCCTGGCCACGCACCATGGCAAGCCGCACATGATCCGGGCCGCGCTGGAAGGCGTGATTTTCAGCCTGTACAGTATCTTGCCGGCGGTCGAGGGCCTGATCGGCCCGACCACCCACATGATGGCGACCGGCGGCTTTGCCCGTTCGGCGCTGTGGCGGCAAATGATGGCGGATATTTTCGAGCGTGAAGTGGTGGTGCCGGAAAGCGTCGAATCGTCCTGCCTCGGCGCCGCCGTGCTGGGCCTGTACGCGCTGGGCAAGGTCGATTCGCTGGATGTCATCGGCGCCATGGTCGGTTCTACCCACCGCCACGTGCCGATTGCGGAAAACGTCGCGCTATACCGCCGCCTGTGGCCGATCTATGCGGCTATTCCCAAACTGCTGGAGCAGCAGTACCGGCAGCTGTCGCAGTTCCAGCGCGAGACTGCCGCCCGCGATTGATCAGTCTTCGTCTTCGGGATCGATCAGGCTGAATTTCTCGTGCGCGGTTTCGCTCAGGTGGCCGCGCAGCCATTTATGCGCCGGATTGCGCGCATCCCGTTCGTGCCACAGCATGTCGACGTGCACCGCCGGCGTCGGGAACGGCAGCTCGCGCGCCACCAGGACATCGGTCATGCCGGTGGCGCCGATCAAGTGGCGCGGCAAGACTGTCAGCAAATCGGAACTGGCGACCACCCGGCCAGCGGTGAAGAACTGGTTGACGGTCAGCAGGATGCGCCGCTCGCGTCCCATCGCCGCCAGGGTTTCATCGATCAAGCCATGCGCCCGGCCGGAAAAACTGACCAGCAGATGATGCGAGGCGCAGTAATTGTCCAGGGTCAGCACCTGGCTGGCGAGCGGATGGTCCTTGTGCATCACGCACACGTATTCGCCGGTGTACAGCCGTTCGTGGTGGATCGGCGAGGCGCTGGTAGTCTGGCCGCCGGCCAGCTGCGCCGCGACGCCGGGGAAAAAGCCGACCGCCAGGTCGACGTCGCCGCGCAACAGCATCTGGCGCGGATCGCGGGTGGTCAGCGGCACCATGCGGATATTCATTTGCGGCGCATTGCGCTCGATGGTGCGCACCAGCGCCGGCAGCCACAGCGCCGCGGTGGCGTCGGCCATCGCCATCTGGAAAGTAGTGTGGGCGCGCGAGACATCGAAAGTTTCCGGCGTGATCGCGGTTTCCAGGTCGGTCAGCGCGCGCCTGACCACCGGCCACAATTCTTCGGCATGCTGGGTCGGCTTGACGCCATGCGCGGTACGGATCAGCAGCTCGTCGTTGAGGGTGTCGCGCAGGCGTTTCAAGGCATTCGACACCGCCGGCTGGGTCATTGCCAGCCGGCTGGCGGCGCGCGTCAGGTTCTGCTCGGTCATGACGGCGTCGAAGACACGCAGCAGGTTCAGGTCAAGCGTCAGGAAGCTCATGGTTGGATCTATCGTTAATTATTTTTAATGGAATATTGCGCCGGCAAATTTAGCTGAAAGCAACATTCACAGATTCTATAACTGTTATATGAAAGCGCAATGACAGATTTCAAGCGGAGTGAAAATATTGCGCCACAACATAAAACGCATATCAATCTGAATTATGTCTTAGATGCGCAACTATTGCCGAGTCGAAACTGCACCAGGCCGCCCTATGCTCGCCGTGCTTTATCTTACACATAATGCATTAACGACGACATGGAAGACATTCTTCAGCCACATCAGGACATTATTCGTCGAACACATAACTGATATCCAAAATCAGAATTGGATAGCACGCTAAGTAGTGAATATACTGCAATGCAACATCACCATGAAAGAGTCGTTGCAATGTCTTTATTCGCTTTTGCCCTGCCAGCTGAAATCGCCTTGTTCGACGCATCGGCCCTGCTTGCTGCCGCTGCCGCCGCACTGCGGCCATTGCTGGGCCTGGGAGCGCTGGCGACCTTGATGGTGTATTTCAAACCGCTTTGGATGGGGATCTTGCGCGCAGCATTGATGCTGATCAAGCCGCGCAAATCGCTGGAGCAGCGGATTGCCCGCAGCAAGTTCAAAGGGCAGCAACTGGTACGCCGCATGGCTAACGACCATGCCTCCAGCCAGCCTAGCCTAGCGGCCGAGCTGCGCTTGCTGGCCGGCCGCGACTGATTACGCGCTTGACGACAATTAACCACGAGGAGTTTGCCATGCACCAATACATTTACCATGACGAAGACGGCTTCCCGACTTTCGCAGTGCTGCAATGGCTGCGTGCCGTGGTCACGCGTGTTCTGGCCTGGATGGGTTTGAACGGCCTGTAACTGCTGTAATCTGAATTTCTGACGTCTCCTCTTTCCTGCGATGGAAGGATTCACCCCGCCGGCCTAGCGCCGGCGGGGATTTTTTTTGCCCGCACATAAAAAAACGCCCGCAAGCAGCGGGCGTTCTGTTTTGCGATGCAAGCCGGGCCTTACTCGGCCAGCTGCTTCTCCAGCGCCAGCCTGACCTCGGCCAGCTGCTTCGGCAAACGATGTTTCAGCTTGTCGAACAGTTCTGTATGCAGCGCGGTTTCCGCTTTCCAGGCAGCCTTGTCGATCGCGGTGATGCGCTCGAACTGTTCTTCGCTGAACGCCAGCCCTTCCCAGTTCAGGTCGGCGTAACGCGGCGTCACGCCGAACAGGTGCTCGACGCCGCCCTGCTTGCCGTCGAGCCGGTCCAGCATCCAGTTCAGCACGCGCATGTTGTCGCCAAAGCCAGGCCAGACGAACTTGCCGTCGGCGCCGGTGCGGAACCAGTTGACGCAGAAGATCTTCGGCAATTCGGCAGCGCCTTGCTGCGCCAGCTTCTCGCCCAATGTCAGCCAGTGCTGGAAATAGTCGCTCATGTTGTAGCCGATGAACGGCAGCATGGCGAACGGATCGCGCCGCACCACGCCTTGCTGGCCGGCTGCGGCCGCGGTGGTTTCCGAACCCATGGTGGCTGCCATGTACACGCCTTCCACCCAGTTGCGGGCTTCGGTTACCAGCGGCACGGTGGTGGAGCGGCGGCCGCCGAAAATGAAGGCAGAGATCGGCACGCCGGCCGGATCGTCCCAAGCGGCGTCGATGACCGGATTCTGCGTTGCGGCCACGGTGAAACGTGCATTCGGATGGGCTGCCTTGGCGCCGGTTTCCTTGGCGATGGCCGGCGTCCAGTCCTTGCCCTGCCAGTCGATCAGGTGCTCAGGCGGCGTGCTGCTCATGCCTTCCCACCAGACATCGCCGTCGTCGGTCAGCGCGACGTTGGTGAAGATGGTGTTTTCACGCATCGAGGCCATGCAGTTGTAGTTGGTCTTGTCGTTGGTGCCCGGAGCGACGCCGAAATAGCCGGCTTCCGGATTGATGGCGTACAGGCGGCCGTCGGCGCCCGGCTTGATCCAGGCGATGTCGTCGCCGACGGTGGTCACTTTCCAGCCCTCGAAACCTGCAGGCGGGATCAGCATGGCGAAATTGGTCTTGCCGCAAGCGGACGGGAAAGCCGCCGCAACATAGTGTTTCTTGCCTGCCGGCGATTCGACGCCGAGGATCAGCATGTGTTCCGCCAGCCAGCCCTGGTCGCGGCCCATGGTCGAGGCAATGCGCAGCGCGAAGCATTTCTTGCCGAGCAGTGCGTTGCCGCCGTAACCCGAACCGTAAGACCAGATTTCACGGGTTTCCGGATAGTGGACGATGTACTTGGTCGGATTGCAAGGCCAGGCCACGTCTTTCTGGCCGGCCGCCAGCGGCGCGCCGACGCTGTGCACGCAAGGCACGAACTCGCCGTCGCTGCCCAGCACGTCGTACACGGCCTTGCCCATGCGGGTCATGATGCGCATGTTGACGGCGACGTACGGCGAATCGGACAGTTCAACGCCGATGTGGGCGATCGGCGAACCCAGCGGGCCCATCGAAAACGGCACCACATACATGGTGCGGCCTTGCATGCAGCCGTCGAACAGGTCGTGCAGCGTCTTGCGCATTTCGGCCGGATCGGTCCAGTTGTTGGTCGGGCCGGCGTCTTCTTCTTTTGCCGAGCAGATGAAAGTGCGGTCTTCGACGCGCGCCACATCCGACGGATCGGAGCAAGCCAGGTAGCTGTTCGGGCGTTTTTCCTGGTTCAGTTTTTTCATGGTGCCGGCCGCCACCATGTCGCTGCACAGGCGATCGTATTCGGCCTGCGAACCGTCGCACCAGTAGATGCGGTCAGGCTTGGCCAGGGCGGCGACTTCAGCCACCCAGTTGATCAGTTTCTGCTGCTTGACATATGCCGGGGCGTTGATTGCAGCAATGCCGCCCATAAGGGGTTGATTCATGAAAACTACCTCCAATACCAATAAAGAAATCTGCGTCTGGCCTTCCTTTGCCAGCGGCCTGTGCCTGGCTGGCGCGCCGTGTCGGTCGGCGCAATTCTGGTGCGTTTGCTGCGGGCTCTTTGCGCATCGCCGCGGGCAGCAAAAAATGAAATAATGGGCCGGGGTTTACTGTCAGCTACAAATCTACAGGCATCGTGCGGGTTTTACAGCGGCGTAGGCCGCACACCATGGTCGATACTGCTTGTCCGGTCCGGCAAACGGCATTTTTCCTGGGAAAAGTGGGCCGATTGTACACCCGATTTGTAGTGAAAATGACCAACTATTGTAGTAAGGTATTTCCCGTTTTCCGGATGCTGTTGCTTTATTACGTGACAGCGGTTTTCCTCCACTTTTTTGCACGCATTTACTTTCCGTAAAGCCAGAAACTCCTATGAAAATTGCCATACTCGATGATTATCAGGACAGCGTCCGCCATCTCGACAGCTTCAGCATGTTGGAGGGCCACGAGGTGAAAGTGTTCAACAATTCCGCGCGCGGCGTTGGCCAGATGGCAATTCGGCTAGCCGATTTTGAAGCGCTGGTATTGATACGCGAACGCAGCAGCTTTTCCAGGGCGCTGCTGCAAAAACTGCCCAAGCTGAAACTGATTTCGCAGACCGGCAAAGTGAGCGGCCATATCGACGTCGAAGCCGCTACCGACTGCGGCATCGCCATCGTCGAAGGCGTCGGCGACCCGACCGCGCCGGCCGAACTGACCTGGGCCCTGGTCATGGCCGCCAGCCGCCGCATCCCGCGCTATGTCAGCAACTTGCAGCAAGGGCAATGGCAATCGGTGTCGGCGTTGCCGCAAAACGATGTCATCGGCACCGCGCTCAAGGGACGCACGCTGGGGATCTGGGGTTACGGCAAGATCGGCCGCATGGTTGCGGGATACGGCAAGGCGTTCGGCATGCGGGTGCTGGTGTGGGGACGCGAAGCCAGTCTGGCCGCGGCGCTGAAAGACGGTTATGAAGCCGCGGCATCGAAGCAGCAGTTCTTTGCCGAAGCCGACGTGCTGTCGCTGCACCTGCGCCTCAATGACGCCACCCGCGGCATCGTCGAGGCAGCCGACCTGGCCTTGATGAAATCCAGCGCCATCTTTGTCAACACCAGCCGCGCCGAACTGGTCGCCGACGGCGCCCTGCTGCCGGCCTTGCAGCAGGGCCGGCCTGGTTTTGCCGCGCTGGATGTATTCGAGACCGAGCCGCTGCCGCCGGATTCGCCGCTGTTGCGGATGGAGAATGTGCTGGCCACGCCGCACCTGGGTTATGTCGAGAAGGATGGTTACGAGCTGTATTTCCGCGCAGCGTTCCAGAATCTGCTGGATTTCGCCGGCGGCACGCCCAAGAATGTCTTGAATCCGGGCGCGCTGCCGCAGAAGTAAATCGTCAGTCGTCGTCGCCGGCGCCGCTGGGCAGGATCAGCTTGTTCAGGCGCGCTGCCGGCGCCGCCAGCGTGGTGTCGCGCCACATGCCTTGCCAGCCGGGCGGCCATGGCAGGGCTGGGCCGCTGTATTCGGGCACGTTCTTGCGCACCGGGATCACCGGCAGGCTGTCCGGCATCGGGCCTTCGCTCCAGCCCAGGCTGAAGGCGTAATCCGGCAGCAAGGCGTCGCATACCTTGGCAAACCATGCGCTGTGGTCTTCATCGCGTCCCAGCGCCTGCGCCAGGCCGTGCGGGTCGAACTGCGCCAGCGCCCTGGCCAGCTCCGGGATCGACGCTCCCGGCTTGTCGCCCCAGCCCAGGATCGGATTGAAATTGTAGTCGGCGCCCGAACCGTACCAGCCTTCGCGCCGCGCCCTCTCCATCCAGCTGCGCCGGCCGCAGAACAGGTGCCAGCGCCAGTGCAGGCCGGACGGCTTGGGCCAGCTGTACAGGTACAGCCGCTGGTAACCG
>Ga0182005_1000927_pt1 | contig 12799 bp, 10 predicted proteins | sample Sormic07211103_1_FD_123021 | JGI IMG/M metagenome (GOLD analysis project Ga0182005, IMG submission 123021) | Rhizosphere microbial communities from Sorghum bicolor, Mead, Nebraska, USA - 072115-103_1 MetaG | ecosystem: Host-associated > Plants > Roots > Rhizosphere | place: USA: Nebraska...
AGGTCGGAGGGAATCGTTGAACGGGCAATCGTTTCAAAATCGCCCTGGCTGTGTGCGCTAGCTGTCATGCGGGCTCTCGGATTAAGTTAAAACATCAGCAACATAAGCCAGTATACCGCACTCACGCGGCCGGACATAAAGCCACGGTGAGGAGATTGCGCCGATCTTACGCAAAAAAGCCCCGCTCAGTTAATGAGCGGGGCTTTTTCATCGTGCAGGCAAAACCAAGGTCCTACTTGGCGTTCACCAGTGCAACCGTGGTGTCCAGCATGCGGTTCGAGAAACCCCACTCATTGTCGTACCAGCTCGACACCTTCACCAGGCGGCCGGAAACCTTGGTCAGCGTGGAGTCGAAGTTCGACGACGCCGGGTTGTGGTTGAAATCGACCGATACCAGCGGCTCGACGTTGTAAGTCAGCAGGCCCTTCAAGGCGCCGTTTTCCGACGCATCTTTCATGACCGCGTTGACTTCATCGACAGTCGTGTCGCGCGCGGCGACAAACGACAGGTCGACCAGCGAGACGTTGATGGTCGGCACGCGGATCGCGAAACCGTCCAGCTTGCCGTTCAGTTCAGGCAGCACCAGGCCGACCGCGGCCGCGGCGCCGGTCTTGGCCGGGATCATGCTCATGGTGGCGGAACGGGCGCGGCGCAGGTCTTCGTGATAGACGTCGGTCAGCACCTGGTCGTTGGTGTAGGAGTGGACGGTGGTCATCAGGCCGTTCAGCACGCCGATCTTGTCGTTCAGCGGCTTGACCAGCGGCGCCAGGCAGTTGGTGGTGCAGGAAGCGTTGGAGATCACGGTGTCGCTGGCTTTCAGCACGCCGTGGTTGACGCCGAACACGACGGTGGCGTCGACATCCTTGCCGCCAGGCGCCGAGATGATGACTTTCTTGGCGCCGCCCTTGATGTGGGCGCTGGCCTTTTCCTTGGTGGTGAAGAAACCGGTGCATTCCAGCACGACGTCAACGCCCAGCTCGCCCCATGGCAGTTCGGCCGGGTTGCGCTGCGCCAGCACCTTGATGCGGTCGCCGTTGACCACGATGAAATCGCCGTCGACCGTGACAGTGCCAGGGAACTTGCCATGGGCAGTATCGTACTGGGTCAGGTGGGCATTGGTTTTTGAGTCGCCGAGGTCGTTGATGGCGACGATCTCGATGTCATGCTTTTTGCCGCCTTCGTAATGGGCGCGAAGGATGTTGCGGCCGATGCGGCCATAGCCATTGATGGCGACGCGGATAGTCATGCTTTTCTCCTAAGGTATTAACAATGAATTTATTGCAACTACATCACACACGTTTCAACTGACCCTAATGGTACGCCAGCCATAGCCGGCTTCCTGCAAATCCAGACCGTCCCAGCTGAACAGCTGCTCCACCAGCAGCTCGGCCCCCAGCATTTCGTAAAACTGCCGCGCCTGGCGGTTTTCCGCCAGCACCCACACCAGCATGTTGTTGGCGCCGGCGCTAGCCAGGGTCGCCGCCACGTGGGCCACCAGGCGGCGGCCGATGCCGGCGCGCTGCACCGACGGCTCCAGGTAGATCGCGGTCAGCTCGGAGTCGTAGCCGAGCCTGGCTTCCTTGAGCGTCATGCCGGCCGCAAACCCGAGCACCTCGCCATCGACTTCGGCCACGAACACATTGGCCGCACTCGACGTCGCCGACAGGATGCGGCTCCAGATGGCGGTGCTGTCTTCAACCTTCATCCCGTCCAGGTAGTCATCCGGAATGATGCCGCGGTAAGTGGCGCGCCAGCTGTCGATGCGCACTGCCGCGATCACCGATGCATCGGCGACCGTGGCGCGGCGGATGACGACATCGCCAACGATGTTGGTGACGTCGAGACCCTTGGCTCTCTTGGCTTCTCTTACATTCATGCCAGTATCAACTTGGTCTTGGCGACGACGTTTTCAACAGTGAAGCCGAAATGCTTGAACAGCACGGGAGCCGGAGCCGATTCGCCGAAGGTGTCGATGCCGACCACCGCACCTTCCAGGCCGACATACTTGTGCCAGAACGCGGTCACGCCCGCTTCGATCGCCACGCGCGGCAGGCCGCGCTGCAATACGCTGGCCTTGTAGGCCGCTTCCTGGCGGTCGAAGACATCGGCGCAAGGCATGGACACCACGCGCACCGCAATGCCTTCCTGCGCCAGCGCTGCCGCGGATTGCATCGCCAGTTCCACTTCGGAGCCGGTAGCGATCAGGATTGCCTTGGCGTCCGGCGCATCTTTCAAGATATAAGCGCCGCGCTTGATGGCGGCGATCTGCGCCGCATCGCGTTCCTGGTATTGCAGGTTCTGGCGCGAGAAAATCAACGTGCTTGGGCCATTCTTGCGTTTCACCGCCTGCTCCCATGCTACCGCCGATTCAACCGTATCGCACGGACGCCAGTTGTCCAGCTGCGGAATCAGGCGCAGGCTCGACACGTGTTCGACCGACTGGTGGGTCGGGCCGTCTTCGCCCAGGCCGATCGAATCGTGGGTGAACACGAAGATCGAACGGATCTTCATCAGCGCCGCCATGCGCAATGCATTGCGGCTGTAGTCGGAGAAAGTCAGGAAGGTAGCGCCGAACGGGATGTAGCCGCCGTGCAAGGCGATGCCGTTGATCATGGCGCTCATGCCGAATTCGCGCACGCCGTAGTTGATGTGGTTGCCCGGCTGGTCGGCACGGACCGGCACCGATTCTTTCCAGTTGGTCAGGTTGGAACCGGTCAGGTCGGCCGAGCCGCCGAGGAATTCCGGCAGCACCGGCGCCAGCGCCTGGATTGCGTTCTGGCTGGCTTTGCGGGTAGCGATGGTTTCTTTCTTGGCGACGCAGCTGGCGACATAGTCGCTCGCGGTCTGTTCAAAATTGCCTGGCAGCTCACCCTTCATGCGGCGCGTGAATTCAGCGGCCTGCTGCGGGTACTCGGCAGCGTAGGCAGCGAACAGCGCGTTCCAGTCGCCTTCGAACTGCTTGCCTTGCGGCCTGGCGTCCCAGGCGGCGTAGACGTCTTCCGGGATTTCAAACGGCGCCGAGGTCCAGCCCAGCGCTTCGCGCACGGCGGCGATTTCCTTGTCGCCCAATGCCGCGCCGTGCACCTTGTCGGTGCCGGCCAGGTTCGGCGAGCCCTTGCCGATCACGGTCTTGCAGCAGATCAGGGTCGGCTTGTCGGACAGCTTGGCCTGGTGGATAGCGGCGTTGACAGCTTCGACATTGTGGCCGTCGACGGCGCGGATCACGTTCCAGCCGTAGGCTTCGAAACGCATCGGGGTGTCGTCCTTGAACCAGCCTTCGACGTGGCCGTCGATCGAGATGCCGTTGTCATCGTAGAGCGCGATCAGTTTCGACAGGCGCAGCGTGCCGGCCAGCGAACAGGCTTCGTGCGAAATGCCTTCCATCAGGCAGCCGTCGCCGACGAACGTGTAGGTGTAATGGTCGACCACCGGGAAATTGGCGCGGTTGAATTCCGCCGACAGCAGTTTTTCCGCCAGCGCCATGCCGACCGCATTGGTCAGGCCCTGGCCGAGCGGACCGGTGGTGGTTTCTATGCCTGGCGTGACGTCGACTTCAGGATGTCCCGGCGTCTTCGAATGCATCTGGCGGAAATTGCGCAGTTCGTCCATCGGCAGGTCGTAGCCGGTCAGGTGCAGCAAGGCGTATTGCAGCATCGAACCATGACCGTTCGACAACACGAACCGGTCACGGTTGAACCAGTGCGGATTGGCCGGATTGTGACGGTAGTGCTTGGCCCACAAGGCGACTGCGATTTCCGCCATGCCCATCGGCATGCCGGGATGGCCGGAGTTGGCTTTCTGTACAGCGTCCATTGCCAGCGCGCGGATTGCATTGGCCATCTTGGTAGTCGGGAGTGTGGAAGTCATGGTGTGAGCGGGTAGGCAGCAGTTGAAGATCGGTTGGAAAGCGGTTGGCGGGCGAAAAGCAGCGAAACAGCCCACAAAGGCCGATATTTTACCAAAATGCAGTCGATTCCGGTTCAAATCGGCGCATCTCTCCGACGCCGTGACGGTAAAATGCTGCCGCACCGCATGAAGCGCGTGACCGCAACGAAGCCGGATCGCATTGTTTTGTTGCGATTTTCATATCCAATCACCTGTCCCCGTATTTTTCATTGATCGCACCATGCAAGGTTTACATCTGACGGCTGACTGTTACGACTGCCGCTGCCCCCCGGGCTTGTTGCTAGACCCGATCCGGCTGCGCGAGTTCGTGATGGAACAAACCCTGCGTTCCGGGTTGACCGTGGTCGGCGAAAAATTCCATCCGTTCCAGGCTGCCGACGGCAGCGCCGCCGGCGTTACCTGCGCCCTGCTGCTGGCCGAATCGCACCTGGCGATCCATACCTGGCCCGAGCGCCAGGCGGTGACGCTGGATCTGTATGTCTGCAATTTCACGGAAGACAACAGCGCCAAGGCCAGCGGCCTGCTGGACGCCCTGGTCGCCGGCTTCGCGCCGGCCCGCTGGCAAACCCACCGCCTGCAACGCGGCGGCGGCGCCGACGACCAGACCCTGGCGCTGGAGCAGCTCACGCCGCACACCGCCTACGGCACGCAGCTGGCGCCGCCGCTGGTGCAGGTGCAATCGCCGTTCCAGCGCATAGAAATCGCCGAGTCCGCCGAGTTCGGCAAAGTGATGCGGCTGGACGGCGCCTACATGACTTCCGAGCGCGACGAATTTTTCTATCACGAATGCCTGGTCCATCCGGCCGCGCTCAGCCACCCGCACCCGCGCCGCGCCCTGATCGTCGGCGGCGGCGACGGCGGCAGCAGTGAAGAACTGCTCAAGCATCCGTCGATAGAACAGGTCACCTTGTGCGAAATCGATCCTGCGGTGATCCAGGCTGCACGCCAGCACCTGCAAACGGTCCATCGAGGAGCGCTGGACGATGCGCGGCTGCGCCATGTCGCCCAGGACGGTTTTGCCTACGTACAGGCAGCGGCGCTCGCCGCCGCTGCCGACCTGCGTTACGACCTGATCCTGCTTGACCTGACCGATCCGCAAGGCGCCGACGGCAGCGCGCTGGCAGCCGATTGCTACACTCCCGGCTTCCTGCATGCCTGCCGCGCCTTGCTCAACCCAGGCGGCGCACTGGTGATGCACCTGGGCAGCCCGTTCCACCATCCACAACGATTCGCCTCGCTGCGCCAGCGCCTCAACGGCGTCTTCAGCAAGGTCCATCCCTACACTGTGCATGTACCGCTGTATGGTGCGCTGTGGGGCATGGCGATTGCCAGCGACAGCCTCGATCCGCTGCAGCTGGACAGCCGGGCGGCGGCAAGCCGCTTGCGGGAAAGAGCACTGGGCGAACTCCAGTACTACAACGAAAATGTCCATTCGGCACTATTCGCCTTACCCAATTTCGTGCAGAATCTGGGCGCCCAGGGCCTGTAACAACCAATTCATCGTTGCCTGATATGGAGAGCGTCTTGCCAACCACCGGTCTTTTGAAGCAAATCCCCGAAACTGCCGCGCCATCGGCCCGCAAGAGCCGCGCCGTGCCGCTGGTGCTGGCGGCTTCGGCGCTGATCGCAGGCTGCAGTCCACGGCAGGCGCGCGACGAATACGCCAGCCAGGACGATTGCAAGAAAGACTGGGGACGTCCCGAACTGTGCCAGCCGGCATCGGGCGGCAGCTCAGGCGGCAGCCACGGCGGCACTTACTACGGCCGCTACTACGGTCCCAGCTACGATGAAGGCGAACGCGCAAGCGCGCAACGCAGCGCACGTAGCGGCGGCAACAGTTTTGGCTTGACTGGCAGCGGCGGCGAGAGCAACCACTCGGTCGGCCGCAGCGTGTCGCGCGGCGGCTTCGGCGGCGCCTATATCTCCTCGGCCGGCGGTTAAGCATGATTCGCGAAAGCCTGACGCCGCGCAGCAACTGGCAAGAACAATTCGAATCGCTCGGCTTCACCTATCACTCGATTGACGACCTGTATTGGGACGAGCGCTACGCCTATCGCTTCACCGCGGCGCAGATCGATGCGGTCGAAGACGCCACCAGCGAATTGCACCAGATGGCGCTGCAGGCGGTCGAGCATGTGATCGCGCACGAACGGCTGGAACAGTTCGCCATTCCGCAGCCGTTCTGGGCGCTGGTCGAAGAAAGCTGGCGCGAAAAAGAATTTTCCCTGTACGGACGCTTCGACTTGTCCTGGGACGGCCGCACTCCGCCCAAAATGCTGGAGTACAACGCCGACACCCCTACCGGCCTGGTGGAATCCAGCGTGGCGCAATGGTATTGGCTGCAAGACGTGTTCCCGCAAGCGGACCAGTTCAACTCCCTCCATGAAAAACTGATCGCCCAATGGCAAACCCTGGCCCGCGACCATCACAGCAAAGGCCTGCTGCACTTCGCCTGCATCGGCGGCCACGAGGAGGACGAAGGCAACCTGGCTTACCTGCGCGATACCGCGATCCAGGCCGGTTTCGCCACCAAGCAGCTAGCCATCGAACATATCGGCTGGGACGACCGGCACGCGGAATTTGTCGACGACTTCGACCTGAAGATAGACAACCTGTTCAAGCTTTATCCGTGGGAATGGCTGTGCCGCGAAGCGTTTGCCGAACACCTGCTGGCGCGGCCGCTGCGCCTGATCGAACCGGCCTGGAAGATGGTGCTGTCCAACAAGGCCATCCTGCCGGTGCTGTGGGAACTGTTTCCCGGCCACCCCAACCTGCTGCCGGCGTTTTTCGACGCCTGGCGCATCAGCGGCGATTTTGTGAAGAAACCGCTGTACTCGCGCGAAGGCGAAAACATCACGATCTATGCCGGCGGCGAAGTCCACCACCAGCCGGGCCAATATGGCGCCGAGGGCTACATCTACCAGGCATTTTCCGCGCAGCCGAAATTCGACGACGGCATCACGCCAGCCTACACTTCGGTCGGCTCCTGGGTGGTAGGCGACACCCCGGCCGGCATCGGCATCCGCGAAGACGTGTCGCTGATCACCAAGGACACCAGCCGCTTTGTGCCGCATTATTTTGTCGACTGACGATCAAACAGCAAATTTGAAGCACGTTCCCTCCCCTTGATACCAGGAGCACTGATCTTATGAACTTTCTCCCCGTCGGCCTGCCGGCCTTTCTGTCTCACTTCGGACTCGCGCTGTTGCTGGTGGCGATATTTTCCGTGGTGTATATTTTCATCACGCCCTACCATGAACTGCGCCTGATCCGCGCCGGCAACCACGCAGCCGCGGCCAGCCTGGCCGGCGCATTGCTCGGATATATCGCGGCCCTGGCGTCAGCCATAGCCAATAGCGTCAGCCTGCTCGACATGCTGGTGTGGGGCGTGGTGGCCCTGGTGGTGCAGTTGCTGGCTTTCCTGATCGTCAAGCTGCTGCTGCCGACGCTGCTGGCCGATATTCCGGAAAACAAGATCGCATCCGGCGTCTTTCTTGGTACAGTAAGTCTGGGCCTGGGCTTGTTGAATGCCGCCTGCATGACTTATTGATTAAGGATTTTCCGTGCCTCGTTTTTACGTTCCTACCCCGCTCGAAATCGGCCAGCAGCTGGTGTTGCCGGAAGCCGTCGCCCATCACCTGCTGGTGCTGCGGCTAGGGCCGGCGGCGCCCGTCACCCTGTTCAACGGCGAAGGCGGCGAATACACCGCCACCATCAGCAGCATTGAAAAAAAGCGCGTCGGCGTCGAGATCAAGACTTTCTCGCCGCGCGAGGCGGAGCTGCCGTATGCGATCACGCTGGCCCAGGCGCTGCCGGAATCGTCGAAACTCGACTGGATCATCGAAAAAGCCGTCGAACTCGGAGTCGCGGCAATCCAGCCGCTGGCGGCGCAGCGCTGCGTGGTGCGCCTCAACAGCGAGCGCGCCGAGAAGAAACAGAACCACTGGCAAGCGGTGATCGTCGCCGCCGCCGAACAGAGCGGCCGCAACCGCCTGCCCACCCTGTCCAGCCTCAGCCCTTTCAACGACTGGGCGCAACAGCAGGACCTGCACAAGCGCATCCTGCTGTCGCCGCGCGGCGAGCAATCGCTGTCGGACTGGGCGCGCCACCAGCCGCCGCAGGCGCTGGCGCTGCTGATCGGCCCGGAAGGCGGGTTCACGGAAGCGGAAGAAAACCTGGCCTGCAGCCAGGGCGCGCTGATGTTGTCGATGGGGCCGCGGATCCTGCGCACCGAAACCGCCGGCCTGGCGGCGCTGGCCGCGATCAACGCGATCTGGGGCGAGATGTAGTTTCGCCAACCCGGCGCTTGCCTCTATCGATCCTACAATTTGTTCTAAGCAAAAATATAAGTGCTGGCTAGAATGGTAAACGCAATCAAGACACAATCGTTTTCAGTTGCGCAACTATTCAAAGCCCTTACCGCGTTGTAAGATCGATCTTCTCAACTGCTTTGCATTTACAGAGCAGCAACCTGCCTCGATGGCTGACGTTGTATCACGCGTTCATTATTGACGCATTTTTACTCAGGAGAATATTATGGGACTGCTGGATTCGGTACTTGGCGCAATCGGTGGCGGCGGCCAACAGCAAGCAGGTGGAAATAACACGCAAGCCCTGTTGATCCAGGCGGCATTGCCGCTGGTCCTCAAGGCGCTGCAAGGCGGAGGCGCGGGCCAGGCTGCCGGCGCGGAAACCGGTGCCGGCGGCGGCCTGCTCGGCGCGCTGGAAGGCGCCGGCCTGGGTTCGATCGTGCAATCATGGATAGGCACCGGCCAAAACCAGCCTATCTCGCCAGACCAGGTGCAACAGGCGCTGGGCGGCGGCCACCTGCAGGAACTGGCGCAAGCTGCCGGCATTTCGCCAGCGGAAGCGGCCGGCCACCTGTCGCAGATCCTGCCTGGCCTGGTGGACAAGCTGACGCCGCACGGCGAAGCCAGCCCTGCTCCTGGCGGCGTCGACCTCGGCAGTTTGCTGGGCGGCCTCTTGGGCGGCAACAAACCGGCCTAAGCAAAACCGGGCTTGCCTGCCTGATTAAAAAATCGCCCTCCGGGGCGATTTTTTTTGGCCGCGGCAATCCTGGATTCCCGATTCAGTATCCAAAATTCAATAAAATGGCCGTTTTATCAATTAAAAATCGAGCAATCCGCTGCGGTTCGACTTCCGTGCAGGGGCAAGAGGCCGAAAGCATTTATAATGCAGGGTTTTGGCAACAAATATTCCGGTCACTTCAATGAAGGTATTTCGCGGACTTCCCAACGCCGAATCGCGCGCGCCTTGCGCGCTCACCATCGGCAACTTTGACGGCGTGCATCGCGGCCACCAGGTGCTGCTCGCGCACGTCCGCAAGGCTGCCACCGAGCTGGGGCTGGATGCCGCGGTAATGACGTTCGAGCCTCACCCGCGCGAGTTTTTTGCGCAACGCGCCGGCCAGCCGGGCAATATGCCGACCCGTGTCGCCAACCTGCGCGACAAGCTGCAGTCGCTGTCCCAGGCTGGCATAGACCGCGTGATCGTCGAACATTTCAACGCCAGCTTTGCCGCCATGTCGCCCCAGGATTTCATTGAGAAAGTACTGGTTGAGGGCTTGCACGTGAAATGGCTGATGGTCGGCGAAGATTTCTGCTTCGGCGCCCGCCGCGCCGGCAATATCGCGACCTTGATCGAGGCCGGCAAGAAATACGGTTTCCAGGTCGAGACCCTGCCGACTGTCATGAACGACGGCGCGCGGGTATCGTCGTCGGCGGTGCGCGCGGCGCTGGCGGCCGGCGATTTCAGCCACGCACGGGCGCTGCTGGGCCATCCGTACTCCATCTCGGGCCATGTGGTGCATGGCAAGAAGCTCGGCCGCACCATCGGCTTCCCGACCCTGAACCTGCGCGTCAACCATAAACTGCCGGCGCTGTCCGGCATCTTCGTGGTCAACGTCCATGGCCTGGCCGACCGGCCTTTGCCGGCGGTCGCCAGCATCGGCATCCGCCCCACCGTGGACGACAGCGGCCGGGTGCTGCTGGAAAGTTATATCCTCGACTTTACCGGCGATTGCTACGGCAAGCTGATACAGGTCGAGTTTTTGCAAAAACTGCGCGACGAAGAGAAATATGTCGATTTGCCGACCCTGACCGCCGCGATTACGCGCGATGTCAGCAATGCACGCGCGTATTTCCGCCAGCATGGCCAGCACGACATGTCGGCGGTGTCGGCCACCGACCGAATTTGACGCTGTCAGCAACTCCTCGCGCTCTGCCTGCGCTTATGCCTGCATATGCGCCGGCTCCACAGAATTCCACTGAAGAAAATTATGTCCGACCAGACCAGCAAACCAGAAAACGATAAACCGGTGAAACCGCAAGGCAAGCCGCAAAATAAGCCGCAAAGCAAATACCCGGTCAACATGACCGAGACGCCTTTCCCCATGCGCGGCGATCTCGCCAAGCGCGAGCCGCAATGGGTCAAGCAGTGGCAGGAAAAGAAAGTCTACGAACGGATCCGCAAAGCTTCCAAGGGCCGCCCGAAATTCATCCTGCATGACGGCCCGCCCTACGCCAACGGCGAGATCCACCTGGGCCACGCCGTCAACAAGATCCTCAAGGACATGATCGTCAAGGCCCGCAACATGGCCGGCTTCGATGCGCCTTACGTGCCGGGCTGGGATTGCCACGGCATGCCGATCGAGATCCAGATCGAAAAGAAATACGGCAAGAACCTGCCGGTGGCCGAAGTGCAGTCGAAAGCGCGCGCTTACGCCAATGAACAGATCGACCTGCAACGAAAAGACTTTATCCGCCTCGGCGTGCTGGGCGAATGGGACAATCCGTATTTGACCATGGCCTTCGGCAATGAAGCCGACGAGCTGCGCGCCCTTGGCGCCATCCTGGAAAAAGGTTATGTGTACCGCGGCCTGAAACCGGTCAACTGGTGCTTCGACTGCGGTTCGGCCCTGGCTGAAGCAGAAGTGGAATACCAGGACAAGCGCGATCCGTCGATCGACGTCGGCTTCCCGTTCGCCGAGCCCGAAAAACTGGCTGCGGCCTTCGGTCTGCCATCGCTGCCGACCAATAAAGGCTATGCGGTGATCTGGACCACCACGCCATGGACCATCCCGTCCAACCAGGCGCTCAACGTCCATCCGGAAGTCGACTATGCGCTGGTGCAGACCGCGCGCAACGGCGAAGCGCTGCTGCTGATCCTGGCGCAGGACCTGGTCGAAGACGCGCTGCAGCGTTTCGGCCTCGAAGGCAAAACCATCGCCACCTGCAAAGGCGAAGCGCTGGCCCTGGTCAATTTCAAACATCCGCTGGCCGACAGCGATCCAGGCTATAACCGCCTGTCGCCGGTCTACCTGGGCGACTACGTCACCACCGACAGCGGCACCGGCATCGTGCACTCGGCGCCTGCCTACGGCATCGAAGACTTCATCTCCTGCAAGGCGCATGGCATGAAGGACGACGACATCATCAGCCCGGTCATGGGCGACGGCAAGTTCGCGTCCTGGCTGCCGTTCTTTGCCGGCATGACCATCTGGGAAGCGTCCAAGCCGATCTGCGCCAAGCTGGAAGAAGCCGGCGCGCTGTTCAAGCTGGTCATGTTCGACCACAGCTACATGCATTGCTGGCGCCATAAGACGCCGATCATCTACCGCGCCACGTCGCAATGGTTCGCCAGCATGGACAACCTGCCGAAGGACGGCCACCCGAGCCTGCGCGCAACCGCCCTGCAAGCGATCGAGGACACTGCCTTCTTCCCTGCCTGGGGCAAGGCGCGCCTGCACGGCATGATCGCCAACCGTCCCGACTGGACCCTGTCGCGCCAGCGCCAATGGGGTGTGCCGATGGCTTTCTTCGTGCACAAGGAAAGCGGCCAGCTGCATCCGCGCACGCCTGAACTGCTGGAACAGATCGCGCAGCGCGTCGAGCAGAGCGGGATCGAAGCCTGGCAGGCGCTGGATCCGAAAGAACTGCTGGGCGACGACGCCGTCAACTATGTCAAGAACAGGGACACGCTGGATGTCTGGTTCGATTCCGGCTCTACCCACCAGACGGTATTGCGCGGTTCGCACGCCAGCCAGCTGCAGTTCCCGGCCGACCTCTACCTGGAAGGCTCGGACCAGCATCGCGGCTGGTTCCATTCCTCGTTGCTGACCTCGGCCATGCTGAATGGCCGCGCGCCGTACAACGCGCTGTTGACGCACGGTTTCGTGGTCGACGGCGAAGGCCGCAAGATGTCGAAGTCGCTGAAGAACGGCGTCGAGCCGCAAAAGGTGGCCGACTCGCTGGGTGCGGAAATCCTGCGCCTGTGGGTTGCCTCCAGCGACTATTCCGGCGAAATCACCATCTCCGAAGAGATCCTCAAGCGCGTGACGGAATCGTACCGCCGCATCCGCAACACCTTGCGCTTCCTGCTGGCCAACACCTCGGACTTCAATCCGGCAACCGATGCGGTGCCGATCGCCGAGCTGCTGGAAATCGACCGCTATGCGATCGCCAGCATGGCGCAGCTGCAGGCCGACATCCTGAATCACTACGAGACCTACGAATTCCATCCGGTGATCTCGAAGCTGCAGATGTACTGCTCGGAAGACCTCGGCGGCTTCTATCTCGATATCCTGAAAGACCGCCTGTACACCAGCGGCGTCAGTTCGCCGGCGCGCCGCTCCGCGCAGACCGCGATCTGGCATATCACCCAGGCCCTGCTGCGGGTGATGGCGCCGACGCTGTCGTTCACGGCGGAAGAAGCCTGGTCGTTCTTCGCCAGCCCGGAAGCGTTTGCCGCCAGCGATGAAACCATTTTCACGCAGACCTATTACACGCTGCCGGAAATCAGCGGCGCCGCGGCCCTGATCGAGAAATTCAACGCCATACGCGCGGTACGCGCCGACGTCACCAAGCAGCTGGAA
>Ga0182005_1000930_pt1 | contig 12788 bp, 11 predicted proteins | sample Sormic07211103_1_FD_123021 | JGI IMG/M metagenome (GOLD analysis project Ga0182005, IMG submission 123021) | Rhizosphere microbial communities from Sorghum bicolor, Mead, Nebraska, USA - 072115-103_1 MetaG | ecosystem: Host-associated > Plants > Roots > Rhizosphere | place: USA: Nebraska...
GGCCAGCGATTCACGTGTGTGCACCTTATGTTCCAAAGCCAGATAGGCAAGCAAGATGAAAAGCTTGGCATAAGGAAGTGTGACTTTTTGTAGGGTCTCACTATTTACAATCTCAGGTAAACCGAGCAGGTTTATAGAAGCATTAACCATTCATCCTCTCCCCTAACGCGTTCATGGAATCCGCTTATTTCATAATATTTCAATTTGATAAAGAACCAGATCAAACCGAATAATCATGCCGCGGTTATATGTTTTCCTAAGTCGATGCATTTGTTGGTTCGTTCCAGATGGACTGAATACCAAAGCGGCGACCTTGATAGTAGTCAAGGAGTCAAGTTTGGCATTTCGAATTTCCCCAGATCGACCAAAACTTCATGTCAACTCAATTCCTGCCCCATCGCTTAAATAGAGTGGAGAAGAACCATCGTTAGATCTTGTTGTTTGAACGGATAATGTTTTAAATTGAAACAGCCAGTCTTGTCATTTCATGACTTTGTATTGTCATTTCATGACACACGGTTTATCGTCGATTAATTGCGCGACGCTCTTCAATTCTTAATTTTTTACTATTTTCTTTCTAATACTCATGACAGACCAATCAAGAGTCGCCCTATTGCTTGAAAGTTCTGCTCCAATATTGGTACGCGCCCGTGCACTCGGCGGCTATCTGACGCTCATCAACCAACTCGGTGGCAACAGCGACGTGCTACTGCAAGCAGCAGGCTTGACATCTGCTCAACTTGAAGATCCGGATTCCACGATCGGGTTGGCGCGTGCTGTCAACTTGCTCGAGTTATCTGCTCGAGAACTAAAAGTTAAAGACTTGGGATTGCGATTGGCAAGTTTTCAAGATATTTCAGTTCTTGGCCCCGCAGCCCTGCTGATGCGCTATGCGGCAACTATAGGTGAAGCATTGGATGCCATTCGATGCAACCTGAGTTATCACTCGCCTGGAATAAATCTTGAACTGGAAGCGGGCCAACGTGATGGTTATACTCAGATCCGCGTCCATCTTGTCATACCAACACAGGTATCAAAACGCCAAGCCACCGAATTAGCTTATGGAGTGCTCGTCAGGATCATACGTTTTTTATCATCCAACGTAAGCGATGAGTGGGAAGTATGGCTCACCCATGATGATGACTTTGTTACGGCGCGCTATCGCGAACATTTTCACTGCCGCGTTCGGCTTGGGCAAAACCACGACGCACTGATTGTTCCTACATCGCTATTGTCCGTTCAGATAAAAGAGGCCAGCTTTGAACTCAGCCAAATGGCGGAGCGAATAGTCACCAACATCGTACGTCGTTTTCCTCTCGATATTGCATCTCAAATCGAAACCCTGGTGATTCGGCAACTGTCGACAGGTCGCTGCACGCTATCGATCATCGCCCAACAATTAATGTTACATGAGCGCACCGTGCAGCGCAGGCTTCGCGAGCAAGGGATTTATTTCGAAGACATTGTTGATCAGGTCAGGCGTGCTCGTGCGCTAGAACTTCTTCCATATGTAGAAATCCCCTTGCAGCAGGTGGCAAATCTCCTTGGTTACGATGAGCAAAGTTCATTCAATCGTGCATGCAAGCGATGGTTTGGAAAATCTCCGCTTGTAATTCGGCAGCAGATTAAATAATGAACCGCATCCTATCCATCGATAGAAAAATCTAAAAGGCAAGCGCTCACTGATTTTCCCGACATGCTTGGCGAGCTGTTCGTAGCCGGCATCGACATTGTCAATTACTGACCTCAAAAAAGTAGACCTGCCTTTGCCAGCTGGCAGCGCCATTTCAATAGCTTTACGCTGGTTTATCGCAATCCGTGTTCGGCAGCCTCGGCTAACTCAATGCCCCGTGCAAGACGCGATATCCAAAAGACCACAGCAGTAAGCAATGGCTTTTTCGGTGCTCGCCGAAATTACTATCGCGCTGTGCGAGAAAAATCTTTCGGGTCCTTGGTCGCACGCAGTTTCCGAGTAACTTCGGATGATTCTTTCAGCGATGCTTTGACGGTGCTTAGATTCAGGCTCATGATCTTTTCCATGACCGAAAATGTCACGGCTGTGAATTTGGCGCATGGCGTCTAATTTTCTGCCAGCGCGCAACCGCATGAATTTTGATGGGCCAAGAAAATTACAGACATCTTTTTAAACTGACAAATATGTCAGTTGACATCGTAAAACAAGGTCGATAAAGTCAAATCACTCTTGAATGGTCGTAGCCATGGCGGTCCAATGTTTTGCATAAACATGGACCGTTATTTTTTTGTTTTTAATTTCTGCCGGCGGTTCTGCAGCAAGATCAATTATAGATAACGCGCCTCCGAGGATGCGTCAATCTGACTTGATGCATCTGCCTTATTTAGAAGCACAAGGATACAAATATGAAGAAACGCCCCATATCGAGCGTAATGGCAGCCATGTTGCTGATCACCTTGTTGTCTATGCAGCCGGCATTTTCAAGTGGCAATGCTCCCGACGCGCCCGGCGTGAAATCGGCATGGGCGCCTGCGCCGAAATCATTCCTCGGCACTTCCGCCAGCAATATTTCGCGCGTCTATTTTACCGGCTATCGCAGCATCGTTACCGAAATTTTCTATCCGACCCTTGATAATCCAAACACGGTCGATCTCCAGTTCCTGATCGGCGATTCAAACAAAACGTTTGTCGACGAAGAAAAAATACAGGCCAGTTATACGGCGGCTCTATCAGATACACGTTCAATGGCTTGGAATGTGAGCACATCCAACCCTGGCCACAATTGGAAAATAGATAAAACGATTTTTGTCGATCCAACCCGACACGCCTTGATCCAACGCACTACGTTCATTGCGCTTAATGGTAAAAACGTCAGCAATTTCAATGTCTATATCCTCCATAACCCATCGATTGATAACCAGGCCATGGGAGACACTGCAAAAGTGCTTTCATCGAACGGACGTACGTTGCTTGTCGCATCAAAAATGAAACACGCTTCTGCCATCGGCATATCCCTTCCCTGGAAAAATATCGGCGGTACAGCCATGACGTCGGTGGGGTTTGTCGGAGTCAACGACGGGTGGACCGACTTGCTTGGCGGGTCGGCAGACAAGACCATGGACTACACCTATGCCATTGCTTCCAATGGCAATGTGGCGCAGTTGGGCTGGATCGATTTTGGGGCCAGCACTGCGACCAGCGTCTCGTTCGACGTTGTCATGGGTTTTGCCGCAACTGAGGCAGAGGCGATGAATACAGCCAATGCAATACTTACAGATAATATTTCCGCATTGAGAACGACCTATGACAACGAATGGCATGCCTATAACGCCGCTTTGAGCACGCAGGGCGGCACCGCGGACGACCAGTATTATCTGGCCGCGATGTCGCTCAAGTCGATACAGGACAAATCGAATGGAGCAATGATTGCAGGCATGGGGACGCCTTGGGGGGAAACCGCGGATGATACGAAAAATACGGGCGGCTACCATCTCGTCTGGGCTCGTGACCTTTTCAAGTTCGCGAATGCGATGATTACAGCCGGTGATACAAAATCCGCATTGTCCGCGACCAACTTCCTGTTCAATCGGCAGCAACAGGCCAATGGCCGCTTTCCGCAAAATTCGCAGGTCGATGGCACCCCGTACTGGAACGGAACCCAGATGGATGAGCAGGCAATGCCGATCCTGCTTGCCTATCGTCTTGGTCCCAAAATCTATAATCCAATTTGGCCGAAAATCAAACTTGCAGCCGACTTTATCGTTGCCAACGGCCCCTGGACGCAACAAGAGCGATGGGAGGAAACCTCAGGTTACTCACCGTCGACAATCGCGGCAGAAATTGCGGGCCTTGTGGCGGCAGCAAAAATAGCCGTCGCAAATAATGACACCGCCAGCGCCGCTGCCTATATGCGCACGGCTGACTACTGGCAGCAAAATGTTTCGAGGTGGACTTACACCAAAACAGGCCAGCTCGGTAACGGAAGCTACTATCTCAGAATTAACCCGGCAGGAAAGACCGGCACCGGCGCCGGCCTTCATGCTTACGACCCAGTCAGCGGTCCAGACAGCCCGTCGACATATACGGTTGGAAATGGCGGCGGCATGCATGACCAGCGAAAAATCATTGACGGCGGCTTTCTCGAACTGGTTCGCATGGGAATAAAGAGTCCGCTCGATAGCACTATCGCTACTACCATCCCGGTCTACGACAGTGCAATCAAGCAGACTATAAGCGGCAAGGGAGATGCATGGTTCCGGTATAACTTTGACGGATACGGAGAACAGAACAATGGCGCCAATTACATGGGAGCCGGACGGGGACGTTTGTGGCCGATCTTTACCGCCGAGCGCGGAATGTACGAAATCGCAAAGAGCGGCATCGGCAGCAACGGCGATGCTTTTTTACGCGCGCTCAAGGCATTTTCCACCCCTGAAGGATTTGTTTCAGAACAGGTCTGGAATTACACTGCCTCAATTACGCCAGGTATCGATGGCGGCTGGCAAACTACAACCCCCTTCCCCTATATTCCGGGAAATCCGACGAAATCGATTGCCCCCTTGAGCTGGGCCATGGGCGAATATATCAATTTGCTGGCATCGATCAATGCAGGACGCGTGGTAGACATTCCTCAATCAGTTTGCTCTCGCTACAACAATTGCACTATTCCGCCCTCGGCAGGACAGATACAGCTGCAGGTAAAAGCCAAGGCAGATACATCGCCCGGACAATGGATGTATATAACCGGCAACCTGGTCGAGCTGGGCGGATGGAACACCGATCTGGGCATTCCGGTAGATCCTGCTACCTATCCGACCTGGACCAATAAAATTAACTTACCCGCAAGCACGGTCGTTCTCTACAAGTACTATCGCAAGAACGATGACGGCTCGATTACCTGGGAAAATTTGCCGAATGCAGGCAATCGGACCTTGAATACACCTGTTTCCGGGCTTGTCTTACTATCCGATACAGTCAATTGGTAACGTACGCCGGATACGAACTGGCGCCTGCCGTGAATTGGCGAGCGCCATGCTGTCAAATCAAGTTCGACGATTTCATCCTTGACTATATAAAATCCTCGTTATCAAAGAGATCGAATTGTCGTTTACCTCGTATACGCAGCGGCTATTGCAAGGTTGATGTCCCACCTGCCCGCTTTATTCAATCCGCACAATATTAATCCGATATCTGTCGGGGTTTAAAGAGCCTTTGAAGCGATGCTTGAGGGTATCGGCGGATCACTCAGAACGAAACCAAACGGCCATTCAATTGAGTGGCCGTTTGCATTAAACAAGGATCGGTTTCGTGTGTGAATCATGTGAAATATTGGGTATTTTTTGATGGAAGTCAATCTTGACTTGGCGAAAATTAAGCGCTGATTTCGCATTGATGGCGCTTCTCAATGAATTTGCATGATGATCGCTATAGGCACTACGTGACCTGGTCGCAAGTATCTGGGATAAATATGCAATCCGTTCATTCAAGGCAGACTCCATGCAATCCCATTCACTTTGTGACAGGGTGATGGTGATGTTCTTGTCATCGTTGATTGACATATTTTCCCCCTGAGAAACTGCCTAATAACAAATGATGATTTGATCGCTTTAATCTGCGAACTGTACGCAAATTTCTGTAATGATATTTTTTAGAATGTGCAGGTAGACATGCCAATCGTGAGTGTCGGCGAGCCGCCAGCAGGCAGTCCGTTCGCTGCCGATTTTGACCGGGTTGTCTACAGACACAGGACTATCAAATACCCAGGCCGAACTGACGACAATATTAGCGTCGACCTTGGGCGCCATAATGGGCGAATCTAATGCAATAGATTCGCTTTTTTGGTATTCACTTTTTTCATCAAAAAAGCAGTCAAGGATTGGTAACAGGATACTGAAAACCATCTTAGCTTTGTTTTCGTCAGCGCCTAAATATATGCTTGCCGGTCGAGTGTTTTCCCCCATTCGGTGCACTCCATGCAAGGCGTAGCAAATCCATACTCAATCTCCCCATAGAACCGCGTCATCCAGAAACGTCGATACCCTACACCTCTGACGTCGCTATGGGAAAACCTTCTAGGATAAAGCTTCTGATCATTATCTTTGTGCGTCGTCCATCCAGTGTCCATAAAATGGGCAATTTATTGCAATACCAGATATTTGCGCAACTTTTAACAATCGTTTGCAATATAAAGGCAAAGTTTTTCTACCTGCATGCTGGCAGACATACTGAAACAAGAAGAACAACGCCGTCGTTCCAGATTCGTCAGCGCCCCACGTGCTTGACCTTGTTCCGCTGAAATTTTTCGCGCAGGCTACCGGGAAAAGTTATAGATCTCCCGGTGTGGATGATTGACGGACGATGAGTGACGATAATAAATCGGCACTGAATCCCGCTTAAAAGAGAGTGGGTTGGCTGTGGCGATTATGCGAATGTGATAGCACCACATTTTTTCTTGAAAGCGAGAAATATGATGGAAAAGCTAGCGCTATTATTTTCAGAGCTCTTGTTTTCGATGAGCAAGATGAGAGTAACTCATGCAGGGGAAGCGGCGACGGATATTGGCCACGTTCTCCGAGATATGGAGCAGTTTTTGAATGAAATAAAACAACTAGAAAGCCGCAATCATGCGGGTAAATGTGATGGGCATTTGGCAAAAGCCCGAAGTGAACTAGAAATCGCCCATGCCGAAATGGCTAAACTGGCCCAGTTTATCAATGCTCATTACAAAAAATGAGATGCAATTAGAAAGCAATAAATGGGCAACATCGTGTGCAACGGATTGAGCACGAGTCCATCGCTAAGATATTTCTTATCTGCGATGGCGATACTGGTCAGTATTCTTTTCTTCCAAAAGGCTTGAATCGTAATGCGTAGAAATTTCAAATTCGAGCAAAGGCTCCGAGACGATCAATGGGAAAAAGTCGATTCGGCTTTGCATGAAATTATAGAAAAAAATTACCACCAAAATACCACTCGCATGTTTATAGATGCCGTATTGTGGGTGACAGTAAATAATACGGTATGGACTTATTTACCGGAACAATATGGGGTGCCGAAATCCAAGTACATGCGGTTCCATCGTTGGACAAATGAAAAAATATGGCATTCCTTGGCGCAGCGACTTGCCGATGATGAAGAATTGGGACGTTTGTTAGGTCGGATTGTTAAGCGCTGTGACATTTATGCCAAGGCTAAAGAAAATCGCATTCTACGCAGAATGGAGAAGCAATTGCCAGTGGCGTCATCCGGCCCATCAGGCTTATTCGCGCCTGCAGCACTGTAGCGAAATCGAGCGGTGGGGACAGGTGTTCGCAGCAGATATCACGTACACTTCCGATGAAGTGAGGTTTCGTTTACCTGTTTGCGGTGATGGACGGGGCCACTCGTCGGGAGCGATCATGGCGTTTGTCAAACGTGCTGACGATGGACTTCTGCATTGAGGCAGCACAGGAATCGGTCCATCGTTACGACATGCCGGCAATCTTCAACATCAACAAAACCGAAAATTGTCATAGACGGCATGCGTAGAAATCATGCCATATCAATTTAAAATTTCCGATTGTAGGAAAATAGAAGCCCAGCGGTTCCGAGTAGAGAAACTTCAATTGCGTCGCTTGGTCTTATTCTCCAACCCGCCGCAGGTACTATAATTGGCGATAATCCATTGTAATTAAGCGGGACTTTATTTTCGTATTTCCCCACATACCCGTACATTAGTCCACCGGCTAATTTTGCATAGAAGATGGGTTGTCCAAATAGCTGATCCCATGCATATCCAATGTACGTCGTGCCTGTTGGTTGCCCAAAGGAGTTAGAGAACAGCCCTCCTCCAATGAACCATTGATCGCTGCGATGGTGCTCTATGCCGATTAAAAATACGTTTTTATGTTCTGGACTGTGTTGATAATGGAATGCATAGGGAGAAACCATCAGCTCCCAATAGTCATTATTCGTGGATGTCCTAATTTGCTCCGCAAGCAGTGAAGGGGTAATAAGCAACGAACCGATCATGAGAGTGATTGCTGGAAATTTCGCAAAAATCATGATGTACCACCCCACTTCTGTTACGACGTCGCAAATCACCTAGCGACACACATGCAGCGAGGTAGCGGCGACAACCAATAACGCAGAATTCAATCCGCCACTAGGTACACTGACTTTCAACCACCTGAAGCAACGTGCCGCACTACTTATGGCATGGTTGAACCATTGTGCCTAATCCTGAATGTGAGTCGAACTGGAAAATCCAAAGCAGTTGTTGCTTCCATTGGGCTTGCAATACAGAATCCTTAAATTAATTTGGAATATGGGAACTGCTTTTCCTCGTAATGAGGTTTCCTGACTATCGACCGTGCCATTCTCTGCCACCCCAACCACGACCAGCCCAATAGCCAATGTCGATGTTCGACGTAGCAGTATAGGTAGGTACCGTGGCACGGTAGTCACCGCCATGATATTGGGTGTATGGTGGCGCAACAATGTGGCTGCTCAACGACAGCAAGACACTTGCGCAAAGAATTTTTTTTGACATTTTTTTGCGTCTCACCGCTAAAAAATTATGCCGATAACGCGCGTCATATTTTTCGCCAGAAAGCAGTAATGCAACAATATGACGAGCACATTTGCACTTGAAGAGTGATTAGCGCACCTGCTTCTCAATCGTGATCTGCTCTACTTCTACGCGGCGGTTTGGCTCCAGGCACTTGATCAGTTCGGCTTTATTTCTTTCATTGCATTCGACCACAGGATTAGCTTTGCTTTTCCCAACTGAGGTCAGACGATCGGCAGCGACACCATTGTTGACCAAATATGCTTTCACCACGTCGGCGCGGCGCTGCGACAGTTTCTGGTTATATTGATCGGAGCCGAGACGATCTGTATAACCACTAATGACAACATTATTAATTTGTGTATTAGCATTCAGCGAAGTTGCAATTTCGTCGAGCTTCGGTTGTGGCATGCGTAACACGGCGCTGTCAAAACCAAACAGTTGAGTTGAGGACAGGGTAATCTTCTCAAAGCGCGGTGATGCGGGTTGTGACACGACTACCTGAGATGGCTCGGGTGTTCGTGGAGTAACGGCCGCCGGAGCGGATACCTTTTCAAAGGCGTACGTCAAGCCAATACCGAATGTAGTATTGTTGTCCCGTTTGAAACCGAATTCATTGCCGCGAAAAAATCCGCGAGAACGACGTACGTCTGCCTGCACGCCCCATTGATCATTGATTGCATAACGCAATCCAGCACCGATCTCGATATATGGCGCTTTCTTGTAAACGCTCCCTCCTAGGCCATTCGTGGTCTTGTCGAACTCAATACCTGCGCCACCCAGCACGAATGGCTGAAATGCGCCGCGCGAAAACATATACAAAGCGTCGGCGCCCAATGTGCCTTGCTTGTATGTGGCACCAATATCTCTATCCTTGGCGCGACCATATGTGCCACCAAATTGCACATCCCAATCTTGCGAAACAGCACGGCCAAAGCGCAGACCAACTCCGGGGCCATTCTTGTCGTTGCCATCTAGGAAGCGGGCATCTGGATCAAGCAGATTGATGCTCGGTGCGACATACCAGGATGGATTGTAGGTTGATGCAGAGAAATTTTGTGCGGAGGCGTTAAGTGTGAAGGCACTGAACAAGATAAAAGCTGCCATACCGATTTTTCTTTGATTCATTGTTATACCTCTTTGGAGTGAAAAAAAAGTTGTTCTCTGCACTGCTGTGATTCAACAGGTGACAGAAAAAAATAACCCAAGCATGGTCTTCTATATTTTTGAAGTCATGCTGTCGCCTTCACAGCATGGGAAGAGAATTTTTTATGATGCTTCTTCACATGATGTTTATGCGATGTGGTATTTGCCGATTGCTGATTGACTGCGGCCTTGTCTATCGCAGCAGTTGGCGCACCTGTTGGTTGGGCCGCAATCGGGATTGTTTTGGTATTCGCTGTAGCGGCAACAGATGGCGCTGCACTATTGGCGACGTTGGTCGCGGCCGTTTTAGCAGCAGTAGTTGCAGAGGTTTTAGCCGCATCGACTGCGCCATCTGCCGTTGCGCTCATGTCAGTTTTAGCTGGTATTTGAGCATAGGCAGTGCCAATGGAAAAAGTCGTGATCGCGACGGCGGAAATCAGATTTTTCATAATATATCTATCCTTTGATTATCGCAGGTACATTACCTACATGTCTCGGTAACGCCAGGGAAGTCCCCCTTGTTGACGCAAAAATGTGAACAATTGAAAAACCCATTCAAAGGGGGGATTAAAAAAAATTATGCAATACGAGGAACGAATGTAAATAAAAAATTCTGTCCAGCTTCCAATTGCCATATTTAAATTTTTAGGTAGCGATATGAATAAATTGATGGGCACTTGATGCATTCACCTGCAATAGGGGGAATGCAATTCACGGTGTGGTTTTGACGCTGTCCTATAGAGAAAAATCGTACTTGGTAGCGGCGTGGCGGTAGTAGAGCGCCACGCCATAGCCGAACGCTCCACCCATCAGAAATGCCATGGATACGGCAAACATGATAGGTGCACCAGCCGGAGACAAAAGAAAATACCAAATGAAGATTCCCCACGCAATGCCGAACCATATCCCAAAAAATAGGCAATTGAATGGCACGCTGGCAAGATGCGGGGGCGGAACCGGAATTCCCACAGTCCATAACAAACGATGCAGAGGTGGCGCGTACTTGTAGCGCGCAATTCCAGTCGTCTCTAACAGAGCTAGCGCTGTTTTTATTGTTGCCGGATACGACATAAAGGACGTCCCATGCTGTGGTCGCCCATCTCAGGGCGGGCTAGGTTGAAATTACTATCCACGTACATCAATTCGGTAAATCGTCAGGCCAGATTTTATGAGTGAAAATTAATTGTAGTAATCGTGATTTTGACGTTTTTACCGCAGAGAAAAAGCACTGCCAGTGCTTCAATTTTCTTGAAGTAATCATGGCCTAAACAATTTTTGTGCTGAGCGTGCATCGTGCATTCCAGAAAACAAAGTCGTCGTAGAAATATTTAAGGCAAATGTTAGGGATAGGCGGACTGCCTGTCTATTGACTTGCGCCGTATTTCACAAAAGTTTTCAAATTTTTCGCAAATACGAAATAAGTTTATGCTTCTTGAATCTCAATCAACGCATAAATAAATGTCTTGAAACGATCTCGTTCTGGATCATCAAGAAATCAATTATTTCTCCTATCAGGCGCGCGAATTCCTGCAGCCCGGCAGCATACGCCAGCACGACGGCAGGCCGCTTCGTTTTTTTCGTTTAAGCCTTATCAATCTGCGTAGGCAATGTCGCCGATACTTGTTGCGAAGAATAGTGCCTGCGAGTGTATGTTGGAGGCAGCATAGCCGCGTGACGTCTACGGCCCATCCAATATGCCGGCAATTTGTATGGAATAGGCGACGCAATGAACTTCCCCCTGAAATTTCGTCTTCCACAGGAGGTGCAAAATTGACGTTTCTTTGAGAAAGCAACAAATGAAAATTTCAAGAAATTCATGCGTTGCGGAATTCAAGGAAGCGGCAGTCAAACGGAACAATGCCGGCGAGTCCTTCGCGTCAACAGTCAGGGGTTAGATCTAAGCGAGCAGACGCTGCGCAGCTGGGAAGTTGACATTGCCTATAGTTGAATACCAGCGCCGTGAATTGTAAAACCTGTCTATACAGTCGAACACTTCCGCAGGTAAATCATCCCTGATTCGATAATGCTTGCTCGTATTCTTGGTTTGAAACTTTCCCACTGCCGCCACTACTTGCCTAGCTTTCGCCACAGGCCTCCCTGCACCTATGACCTAGAAAATTGGCCCCGACACCAAGGCTGCGCGCGATTTCTGTCTTGCCAGTGTCGGGCTGAAGCGCCAATTCTCATGCAGAGATGATCTATTTTTGGCTGCCGGCCTCAAACGGATTGACCGTCTCCGCTACGGCATTTGCCGGCTGAGGTAGATTCAGTCCCTTAATTGCATCTTGGGCAGCTTGGCTCACCCCCAATCCCCAGTGGGCGAAGTAGGAACGGAGATCGTGCGCGCTGGCTTTGGAAGCATTCAGCGCGAACCAGTCGATTTGCTTCTGCTGGGTGTCAAAACGCGGATTGCTCCACTGAGGCATGTAGTTGTTGTCAGTGCGCACCGCCTGACCAATTTTCTGATAAAACTCTTCGCCATAGGTAAAGTACAGTTTGGCGAACATACTCAATTTTTGCCAGATATCCAGCGCATTAAAATCTCGATAGGTAGTGCCCGCCGCCAGAAATCTCTGCACGGCCTGTGGATCACGGTAGCGGTCCCGCAACATGTGATGACAAGTCAGAAAATCAGGATTGTCTCCTTTAAATGCCATGCATGCAGCTAGCGAGTTGATGTTGACTGCAACCTCACTTATGCTTGACAGCCAGTTCCAGCCGTACCAGCTTTGATAATGATGCCCATATTCATGCCACTCTCCCCATCCAGTTGATACATTGAGCGGATAATTTGTGTCAAAGCCGATGGCAAGAGCACCCTGGTAATAATCTGAATAACAGCAGTTGAGCAAGTTTGCTGTAAACACACCCGGTTGAATCGCATTGCTGCCCTGTTGTCCATTAAAGCCATTGAGTGCGTCGTATTTCAGCGGAAGATGCAAATGTGACCAAAGCCAGGTGTTGATATTGACCTGGCTACTCCGTTTGGCGTGGGCGTTACTCAGAATGAACTGTGTTCGGCCGTTGGTCAAAAACATGTAGCCTGATTGATGCCCATTGTCCGCCATCGCTTTCCAGTCGACATTTGGAGTCAGGCCGAACACAAAGAGCGGCAAGGTA
>Ga0182005_1000932_pt1 | contig 12773 bp, 13 predicted proteins | sample Sormic07211103_1_FD_123021 | JGI IMG/M metagenome (GOLD analysis project Ga0182005, IMG submission 123021) | Rhizosphere microbial communities from Sorghum bicolor, Mead, Nebraska, USA - 072115-103_1 MetaG | ecosystem: Host-associated > Plants > Roots > Rhizosphere | place: USA: Nebraska...
TACGAGAACCACTACGGCATGGCCAAGGGCAAGCCGCGCGAGCAGGATGCGATCATCTTCACCACGCACTCCACGCACAAGCTGCTGGCTGCGTTCTCGCAGGCCTCGATGATCCACGTGCGCAATGCGGCCTCCCGCGAGCTGGATGCCGAGCGCTTCAACGAAGCCTTCATGATGCACACCACGACCAGCCCGCACTACGGGGTGATCGCGGCCTGCGATGTGGCCTCGAAGATGATGGAGGGCGCGGCCGGTGAATCGCTGGTGCAGGAAATGCACGACGAGGCGATCGCCTTCCGCCGCGCGATGCTGCATGTGCGCGAGGACCTGGGCCGGGACGACTGGTGGTTCAGCGTCTGGCAGCCGGACAAGCTGGAGCGCTCGCTGGCCAAGGGCGATGCACCGGCCCCGATGGTGGCCAAGCGCAGCGAGTGGTACCTGCAGCCGGACGCGCACTGGCACGGTTTCGACGGCCTGGTCGACGACTATGTGCTGATCGATCCGATCAAGGTGACCCTGCTGACCCCCGGGCTGTCGATGGACGGCGAAATGGGCCAGCGGGGCATTCCGGCCGCGGTCCTGAGCAAGTTCCTGTGGACACGCGGCATCACCGTGGAAAAGACCAACCTGTACTCGGTGTTGTTCCTGTTCTCGATGGGCATCACCAAGGGCAAGTGGAGCACCCTGGTGACCGAGCTGATGGCGTTCAAGGAGCTGTACGACAGCAACGCGCCGTTGACCCGTGCACTGCCGCAGCTCGCCGCCGAGTTCCCGATCGCCTACGCCGGCTGGGGTCTGCGCGACCTGTGCGATGCACTGCACGCCTTCAATGCCGAGTTCGGCGTGGCCCAGGTCATGCGCGCGATGTACGTGGACCTGCCCGAGCCGGTGATGACCCCGGCCGAGGCCTACGACCACTTGGTGCGTGGCCAGATCGAGCGGGTCGACATCGAGCAGATCAGTGGCCGCATCGCCGGCACCATGCTGGTGCCATACCCGCCGGGCATCCCGACCATCATGCCGGGCGAGCGCTTCGGTGCCAGCGATGAGCCGATCATCCAGTCGCTGCGGATCGCCCGTGAACAGAACGCGCGCTTCCCGGGCTTCGAGTCGGATGTGCACGGGCTTATCATCGACACCGACGGCGATGTGCCGAGCTACAAGGTGGAGGTGCTGAAGGTCTGACGCCCGCGCGGAGGACCCTCGGCCAGCGATGGATACATCACGCGAGCAGCGGGTCCTCACGTTTTCCATCGGGGTGACGATGGCGGTCAGCGCCGTCGGCTTCATCGGAGGCCTGCTGGTGGGATCGCAGGCCATCCTGTTCGACGGCGTCTACAGCCTGGTGGACGTGGCGCTGACCCTGGTGGCGTTGTCGGTGCTGCGTCTGGTGGCGCGGGAAGAAAGCCCGCGCTTCCAGTATGGGTACTGGCATCTGGAGCCGATGGTGGAGGCCCTCGGCGGGGCGATCCTCTCGTTGGCCTGCATCTATGCGCTGGCCAACGCGGTGATCGGGATGACCACCGGCGGGCACGAGGTCAAGGCCGGGCCTGCGCTGTTGTGGGCAGCCGTGCTGTGCGTGAGCAACCTGGCCATGGCGGCGTTCGTGCGTATCCGCGCGATGCAGCTGCATTCGGCCCTGCTGTGGCTGGACGTGCGCGCCTGGCTGCTCAGCGGACTGATGAGCCTGGCCGTGGTGCTGGCCTTCGCGATCGCCTTGCTGCTGCGCGGCGGTGAGCACGCCCACTGGATTCCCTATCTGGACCCGCTGGTGCTGGCCGCGATCAGCGTCGCGGTGCTGCCGGTACCGCTGCGCAGCGCCTGGAAAGCCATGCGCGAAGTGCTGCAGGTGGCGCCGGATACGCTGGATGCGCGGGTGCAGGCGGTGATGAAGGACTTCATCGCCGAGCACGGCTATCTGGATTTCACCAGCCACGTGGCCAAGATGGGCCGCATGCGGTTCGTGGAAATCCACATCCTGACCCATCCGGACACGGTGATCGGCACCATCGGCAACGTGGACGCGATGCGCGACGCGATCGCCGAGCGCTTGGACGCGCGCGGCAGCGAGTTCTGGCTGACCATCGATTTCACGGCCGATCCGGCCTGGACCTGAGGCGTGCTGCCTGGAGTGCTTGGGTAAGCGGTGCTATGCTCGACCCTGAGGTGGTTGAGCGTGGTACGCTCGCCCGCTCTTTATCGGGGCCTTGCCCCACCGTCATACGCGGGTGCTGATCCGAGGAAGGCTTGCCAACCAGAGTGATGCAGGTCGTCGGTTCGATTCCGGCCCACCTCATTATCCATGATGAATATTCAAATCTGCAGGACGCGGGCACTCAAGCGGTTTCGGGAAAAGCTGGGTGATCCGGTGAGGTCACTGAACACGATCGTGATCGGCCTTCAGGGCATTGCCGAGGGCAACGTATCCAAACCTGACGAGATGAGTGTGTCGTGGTTTCCAGCGAATCTTGCCAGAACTACCCGGGAAGCTAGAGGTTTTGCCGTGCGCTCGCTGGTTACCGCTGCGTGCGACGCATTGGACCGTTATCTTTACGATATGGGCGATTCGATCTCTCCGGTTGAGGAAGATGGTCTGAAGTCGATCCTTCGCAGGGAACCGCAGTTTGACAGCCGCACCCAAGTCGTTACTGATACGCAGATTGATACCCTGTTGGGCAATTTGAAGGCCACCAAAGGTGACCCATCGGGCATCCGTTCCGTAATTTCAACCTTCACTGACCGGGCATTAGGGCGGTCCCGAAGGACGTCCATCCGATCCCGCGCCAAGGCGCTGTACGACCACTGCCAGTCCCGTACGGTGTCGGCGGCCAGCTACGCGCCTCCAGCGGTGTATCACGCGGCAGTCGAGCTGCTAGTTGCGTGGCGTAACAGATTGGTGCACGACAGTGATGAAGAAAATTTGGGGGATAGCTACAACGTACTCCTGGCCAATGCGGGCTTTCTGACGGAGAACCACGCAGCGATCGATATTGCCCGGACCTTGGCGACCTATAAGTGCGGGAATCCGCCGACGCTCAAGGATGTCTCTACGCTTGTATCGATTTTGTTGCGTTATATATCTGCCATCGACAAGTGCCTGCTAGAGAGTTGCGACCCGGATCGATTGTTCAAGGAGGTCTTGTTCGAGGAACTCAGGCATCGCGATGGTCGCCGTGTCATCAACAAATGGCTGGGCAGGGCACACCGGGCAAGGCTGGAAAGCGCACTGACGATAGTGGCCGGGCAGGGTTTCGTACCAGAGACCTTTGAAAAGAAGAAAGGTGACGCGTTTGCCGTGTCGGTGGGGCAGGAAGGTTTGGCCTGTCTGGATGACGATGTCCTGAGAGAATGGAAGCTCCAGCTGGGACATGGGCGTGGGTGACAAGCCTGTCAGGGCCGGGGCAAAACGAGCGGGATCAACCCAGTGGCCGCACCTTAGCGTTTACCCCCAACGGTGCTTTAGGGGGAACACTGAGCGCTCCCTCCCCACGGACGCACCCCGCAGCAGCACGATGCCACCAGCGCTGCGCCTGGACTGTTCGGTTTCCTAAGGCCGTCGGGCCTGTGTGACCGCAGTGCCAACGGCTATTCCCACGTTGCCGTGGTGCGCCTGCCGGCCCGCGTGATCCACATTGCCGGGCAGGGCGGGGAGACCGCTGATGGCGCATTGTCGCCGCGCTTCGAGGCGCAGGTCGCCCAGGCGCTGGACAACCTGAGCCTGGCGCTGGCCTCCGCCGGGGCGACCCTGGCCGACGTGGCCAAGCTGACCGTGCTGGTGGTGGATCACGATCAGGACCGGCTCGGCATCCTCTCGGATCAGATCGGCCGCCGCTGGCCCCTGGGTCGTACGCCGACCTGCACGTTGATCCCGGTGCCGCGGCTGGCACTGGAGGGCATGCTGTTCGAGATCGAGGCGACGGCGTACACCGGCTGAGCGATCCGGGGCGGGCCTTTCCATCTGATATACGAAACATATATGATGTGTATATCAGTATTCAGAGGGCTCGCCCATGGGCATCGTCAACATCGACGACGAACTGCACGACAACCTGCGCCGCGCCAGCGGCGTCTCGGGCCGCTCGATCAATGCCCAGGCGGGGTTCTGGATCAAGATCGGCATGCTGTGCGAGATGAATCCCGGTATGAGCTACCAGGAGATCGTCAGCCGTGAACTGCGTGCCGCCGGGGTCGAACCGGGCGCGTTGCGGGTGGCCGAAGCATGATCAAGACCGCTGAAGAACAGGCGCTGATGCGCGCGTCGGGGCGCCTGCTGGCACAGGTGTTCGAAGCGCTGGACGCGCTGTCGCTGGAGGGCATGAGCACGCTGCAGGTGAACGACTGGGTCGAGCGCTTCATCGTCGATCATCTGCATGCCCGCCCGGCGAGCAAGGGCCAGTATGGCTTTGCCTACGTGCTCAACAGCTCGATCGACAACGTGGTCTGCCACGGCGTGCCCTCGGCCGATGACATCCTGCGCGGCGGCAGCATCGTCAACCTCGACATCACCCTGGAGAAGGACGGTTACATCGCCGATTCCAGCAAGACCTATCTGATCGGCGAGGTGGACTACGCGGCCAAGCGGCTGGTACGGGTCACCCGCGAGGCGATGTGGAAGGGGATCGGCGTGGTGCGCCCGGGCGCGACGCTGGGCGACATCGGTTTTGCGATCCAGCAGCATGCCAAGGCGCATGGCTACAGCGTGGTCCGCGAATTCTGCGGTCACGGTATCGGCCAGGAGATGCACGAGGAACCGCAGGTGCTGCATTACGGGCGCCGCGGCGACGGGCTGGAGCTGGAAGCCGGCATGACCTTCACCATCGAGCCGATGATCAACCAGGGCCGCGCGGCCATCGACATGAGTGACGACGGCTGGACCGTCACCACCCGCGACGGGAAGCTGTCGGCGCAGGCCGAGCACACCGTGCTGGTCACCGCCGACGGGGTGGAGGTGTTGACCCTGCGCGCGGGCGAGCGGATGCCGGATTGACCCGTCATTCGCTGCGCGTGGACACCAGCTTGAGGAACGCCTCGTTCTGATAGCGGCTCATGCGCAGCTGCTGGCCGGTGTCCATGGTCACCACGTGGTGGCCGTTGAACCACGGATGGATCGCCTTGACCCGCCGCACGTTGACGATCGCCGAGCGATGCACGCGCGCGAAGTACCGCGGGTCCAGCCGCGCGGCGAGGGTGGTCATGGTCTCGCGCAGTTCGTGCATGCGGTCGACCAGGTGGATCTCGACCGTGTTGCGTGCCGCCTTGATCCAGACGATGTCCTCCACCGCCACCAGCACCACATGCTCATCGACGCGCACCGGGATGCGCTGCAGGTAGCCGTCCCGCTGACGCAGTGCATCCAGCGCCTGCAGGATCTGCGCCGATGCCTGCGTGCCCATCGCGCTTGACGCCGTCACCCGGGCTTTGGCCCGCTCAAGCGTGGTGGCAAAGCGCTCGCGGCTGAACGGCTTGACCAGATAGTCCACCGCATTGGCCTCGAAGGCCTTCACCGCGTACTGCTCGTATGCGGTGACGAACACGGTGGCCGGCATCCGCGCCGCACCGATGGTGGCCACCACGTCCATACCGTTGATCGCCGGCATCTGGATGTCCAGGAACACCAGGTCCGGTGAGTGGCTGCGGATCGCGCCGACCGCCGAGATGCCATCGCCGCATTCGCCGACGATCTCGATCCCGGGATCATCGCGCAGCAACCGCACGATCGCGTGCCGCGCGATCGGCTCATCATCGACCACCAGCACGGTCAGGCTCATGCCGGTGCGATCCCCGGCGTTGTCCGCGGGGTGAATTCGGGTGCCTCGTCGGCACCGGCCAGTTCACGGAACGGCACGCGGATGCGGCAGGCCACGCCTTCTGGCCAGAGCATGTCCAGCCGGACATCGGCGGCATCGCCGTACAGCTCCTTAAGGCGCAGGCGTGTGTTGTTCATGCCGATGCCGTGCCCGGCCGATGCGGTCGGTTCGGCCGAGAGGGTGCTGTTGCGGTTGCGCACTTCGATGCACAGCGCGTCGCCATCGCGGCGTGCCTCGATCTCGAGGGTGTCGCTGCCCACGCGCTGGCCGATGCCATGGCGGAGCGCGTTCTCCACCAGCGGCTGCAGGATCAGGCTGGGTACCGCGCAGTCCAGCGTGTCCGGGGCGATATACGTGCGGGTGGTCAGCCGATCCTTGAAGCGGGTGCGCTGGATGCCCAGGTACAGCTCGATCAGGTCGAGTTCCTGGCGCAGGCGGATTTCCTGGCCGTCGTAATCTTCCAGGAACGCGCGCAGCAGTTCGCTCAGGCGCAGCAGCATGTCTTCGGCCGAGACCTTGTCCTCGTCGAGCAGGGTAATGATCGCGTGCAGGGTGTTGAACAGGAAGTGCGGCTGCAGCTGGGATTTCAGCGAGAGCAGGCGCGACTGCGCCAGTTCGGTGGCCAGCTGGCTCGCCTCCAGTTCACGCCGGGCCTTCTCGGCGTGGAAGTGGATGGCCTGCTGGATCGCGAACAGGGTCCAGTAGGTCAGCAGACCGATGGCGAAGTGCTGCTCCAGGAAGTAGCCCAGCTGCTCGAAAAAGCCGCTGGGCTCGAACAGGGTGGAGACGATCGCGCCCACCACCATGGCGATGAATGTCATGCAGACGCTGGCCACCACATGCGTGCCGAGCCCGTGGAGGCGCCCGCTGCCGCGCACCGGAAAGCGCTCGGCGAGGCGGAAGACCGTGGGTGCCAGGGCCGCCCAGGTGTACCACTGGATCAGCGACCACCGCAGGAGATCCCAGAGGGGTTGTTGGCTGTTCGGCAGGCCGGCGTTGATCGAGGTCTGCAGGGCGAACACCACCGCCACCGCCGTCCACAGGGCGAGGTAGCGGGACAGGCGGATCCGGGTGCTGCCGAGGCGGATGTACATGGTCGATTCCGGGCCAGGCGTCTCTGGCGAAGCTCATCTTAGGCAGGCGGCGGGAGCGCGGGAAGCGCCATGACGGCCCATTACGATTGGCCTGGTCGTGGCGACGATTCGTCCCGGATCGGTTGGCGGCGAGGGCGCGCGGGCGCGTGATGCAGGTGCCGGACGGGCTGCGCTGCAGCCCGATCGGCGACCCCATCCAACCGGAGCATCCTGCCATGTCCCTCCTTCGAACCGCCGCCGTTGCGGCGCTGCTCGCCGTCACCACGCCTGCCATCGCCGCCGACGAGGGTGTGCGCTACCTAGTCCTGCTCAACCGGGCACACCACAGCGTCACCACGCTGGCGATCGCGCCCGCCGGCGGTGCGCGTTATCGTGAAATGCCCATTGACGCGCTGGCCGGCGGTGGCGGCGAGGCCACCGTCGGCGTCGCCGATGCAGGTTGTCGCTACGACCTGCAGGTCGGCTTCCGCAACGGACGCAACGTGGTCTATTCCAACGTCGATGTATGCCGTGGTGGCACGCTGGTGATCAGTGCCATGCCCAAAGACGGGCGTTACGCGCTGAAGGCGGCGCAACCGGCCACGCTGGTGGCAGCGCGGGGCGTCGCACCGGAGTAAGCGAGGCGAGGCTACTGCAGACCTTCCGCGGCCAGCGCCTGCCGTACTGCCGGCCGTGCGCTGACGCGCGCGTACCAGCCCTTCAGATTGACCAGTCCGTCGAAATGGATGTCAGCCTTGTAGTACGAGGTCAGCCATGCGGCCTGGCCCCAGCCAGCGAGCGCGAACAGGTAGGCATCGGCGATACTGAAGCCATCGCCCATCAGGTAGTCCCGGTCGGCCAGTTGCTGGTCGATCCAGGCAAAGCGTTGTTCCAGCTTGGGCCGGGCGGTCTCGACGTACTTGCCTGCCGCCACGGCGTACAGCAGCGGGATGAATCCCTTGTGGATCTCGGTGGCGAGGAAATTCAGCCACTCCTGCAAACGATAGCGCGCCAGCGTGCCGTTCGCCGGTGCCAGCGCTGCGACGGGATCCAGATCGGCAAGGTACTGCAGGATTGCCACGCCTTCGCGCAGGACCGTGCCGTTCTCCAGCGCCAGCGCTGGTACGTAGCCGAGCGGATTGACCTGCAGGTAGTCCTCGCCGTTTTCAGTGCGATGGGTGCGGTGGTCCACCTTGACCAGGGAGGCATCGAGGCCCAGCTCGTTGAGCACGATATGCGGGGCAAGCGAGCATGCGGCGGGCAGGTAGTAGAGCTTCATCGCGGAATCCAGGAGCGGCAGCGGCAGGGCCTCGGTGCGAGGCGGTCCGGCGCATTCTAGAGGTGCGGTATAAAAACGGAAGAAGGCACTTTCATGTGGTGTAGGTACATAATTGTGACCTGTGCCCGGGGACCCTCGCGATGAAAGAGACTGTATCCGGCTGCTCGGTGGAAGAAGCGATGCGCCTGCTGGGCGGGCGCTGGCGATTGCTGATCGCCTCTTACCTGCTGGAGGGGCCGAAGCGTTTCAACGATCTGCGCCGGGATATTCCGGCCATCTCGCAGCGCATGTTGACCCTGGATCTTCGGGCGCTGGAAGAGGCAGGGCTGGTCAGCCGCACGGTGTATCCCACGGTGCCGGTCAAGGTCGAATATGCCTTGACCAGCGACGGCCGCCGCCTGCAGCCGGTGGTGGAGGTGATGAGGGTGTTCGGGCTATGGGTAAAGGCCCGGGAAGCGTCACTGCCATAGCAGGTGGAGGGCATCAATAATGACTGCGGCTGGTACTGTGGTACTCGAAGCAGCTTAGCGCTTGGCAAACGCGTTTATTGAAGCGATGGAGGGGTGGGGGCTGGCTACGCTTGTGCGGGAAGTTCAGTGTTAGTGAGGGAGAATGGATGGAAAGGAGAGATTTGTTTCCGTCGATGGAGGCAACAGGTGCAGTACGAATTGTGGATTGAGGAAGATCAACAGCAGACGTTCTGCCTGTCCGGCCCTCGCGGAGATAGCGCACGAGCATTGCTGAGCGTCAACGCCAGACGCGTATGGACGGTGAACGCACAAAGTCATTTTGAGGCGATGACGAAGTATCACGAGTACATGGGTTGGCGGGCTTATGTTGCCGCCTTCCCAGACATTGACAATGTGCCCTTTGATCCGTCGGACGGTGAAAATCCGGTGTAACGTGGTTGTACAACTGGCACGCATGCACCCGTACGCGGGATGAGGATCGTCTACTGCTCATTGGGCAGACGAGACCTGAGATCCTGTCGAAAGTGAGCACGCGAGCAGCTGAGCAGTTGAGCAGCGCGATGCTCAGGCAGTGATAGATGGGGTCTCCGTGGTGATGGGAAGAGGCGGGAGATCAGCGCGCGGCGAGTAAATCGACCGGCGCCACCTGCGCCATCAGAGAGGCCACCCAGTCAATGAACACCCGTAGCTTGGCGCTGACGTGGCGGTTTGGTGGAAATGCCAGATACAGCGGCATCGGCCGCATCCGCCAGTCGGGAAACAGCCGGACCAGCTCGCCCGCGGCCACATGCGAAGCGGCCATGTAGTCGGGGAGCCACAGCGCGCCCAGGCCCGCCACGCCCGCGGCGAGATACGCATTGCCATCATCGACCGCGAGCAGGTGGTGCCCCTTCACGGTGACCTGTTCGTCGCCGCGCTGGAGGGTGTAGGGCAGGACCGTGCCACTGCGCAAGCGCAGGTAGCCGACCACGCGATGCGGGGCCTGCTCCAGGTCCTGCGGATGCGCGGGGATGCCTGTCTGCTGCAGGTAGGCGGGCGAGACGTGGATGCCGGCCTGCAGATCGCCGATATGGCGCGCGACCAGCGATTGAACCGTGATCTGTCCGCCGCGGATCACGCAGTCCACGTTCTCGTCGATCAGGTCCACATGGCGATCGCTGACGCCCAGATCGAGCTGGATTTCCGGATAGCGGGCAAGGAAGTCGGGCAGGGCGGGCACCAGCACCAGCCGCGCGAAGGGGGCGGGCACGTCCACCCGCAGACGCCCGCGCGGCGCCGCCGCCGCGGTGGACAGGCTGGTTTCAGCGTCGTCGATGTCGGCCAGCAGCCGGATCACCCGCGCGTAGTAGGCCGCACCATCGGCGGTGACGTTCACCTGCCGGGTGGTGCGGTTCAACAGCCGTACCCGCAGCCGGGCCTCCAGGTGCTGCACCAGCTGCGTGACCGTGGTGCGGCTCATGTGCAGCGTGTCGGCGGCCTTGGTGAAGCTGCCGGTTTCCACCACCCGGGCGAAGGCCTGCATTGCGTCGAACCGGTCCATCTGCATTCCACGGGGGCTGATTGTTTGGATTCTACAAACAATCCTGGCGGGCAGGCCGCGTTTATCCCGCGCTCCTGCAGGTCTACTGTGGCGTTTCATTCTTGACGGGCCGTTCGTCGGCCCAGGGCAGAGGTTGATCATGGCAACACGTGATGTCGTTTTCCCGCCGGGCCGCCAGGCCCTGTATGAGCGCAACCGCTATTCGCCGACCGTGCGCTCCAACGGCTTCCTGTTCGTGTCCGGCCAGGTCGGCAGCCGCGAGGATGGCTCGCCCGAACCCGACCTCGAGGCGCAGGTGCGGCGTGCGTTCGAGAACCTCAACGCCGTGCTCGGGGCGGCGGGCTGTACGTTCGAGGACGTGGTCGACGTCACCGTGTTCCTGGTCAACCCTGAGCAGATCTTCGAGCGGGTGTGGGCCATCGTGCCGGACTACTGGGGCGAGGCGCCGTATCCGACGCTGACCGGCATCGGGGTGACCTGGCTGTACGGATTCGACGTGGAGATCAAGGTGATTGCGAAGCTGCCGTAGCACGCCTTCACGCGGTGACGGCCGCACCTTGTCGATAGTGGGCCGTCATCCTGCTTCCTGTTGCGGATCCACATGCCCCTGATTCCCGAGCGCGTCCAGCGCTGGCCCCGGCCGTGGCGCGTGGCGTTGCTCTCCTTGCTGGCGCTGTACGTGCTGTACCTGCTGGCAGGCAACGTATTCCTCAATACGCCGCTGTTCGATGCGGTCACCAACCGCAAACCTGAAAAATTCACGATGCAGACCGGGCCGGCGCTGACCCTGATGCCGGGCCAGGCCGTGGTCTGGAACATCCGCATGCGTGGCCAGGCCAATCGCACGCAGTATGTGTTCCGTGCCGATCGGGCCAGTGCGTGGATCGACCTGCCGGCGCTGTTCCGCAAGGAAGTGCGCATTCCGCGGATTGACGCGACCGGGGTGGAAGCCGAGGTCGAGCGGGTCGACAAGGCCATCCCGCCACCGCCGCGCGGCGACCGCGGCTGGACCCTGCGCTTCGATGCCATCCACAGCGACACCATCCGCAGTGGCCGCTTCGGCCAGCTTCTCGTGGTCGGCCAAGGCCACGGCACGGTCGGTTTCCTCAAGCAGCTCAAGGGCGGCCCGTCGGAGCTGTTCGATTCCACGGCAGGCTTCGACGATGCCCAGGTCAGCTTCGACGGGGTCAACGTGCTGGACGATGCGCATATCGCCGCGCGCTTCCACTTCCCGCGCCACTATCGTGACGACGCGCCAGGGCTGCAGAAACTCGGCATCACCTGGGCACAGCTGCAGATCGACGCCCGCAGCCAGGGCCTGCGCATCGACACCGGCGGCCCGCACGTCAAGGTGGGCAGTGCGGTCTCCAATGCGCGGCTCACGGCGGATGTGACCCTGGAAGACGGTGCGCTGCGACCCGGCAGCCGTCTGGTCTGGCGGCTGCCGCTGCATGCCGGCGTGCACGCCGACGACCGTGGCCTGCTGTCTCTGCAGCTGGACGTGGCGCAGGACATGCGGGTGCAGGCGCGGCTGCCGCGCGACCCGGAGACGGGCAGCGAGATCAACGCCGATGTCCGCGTGACCGGCCGGAAGATTCCGTTCCAGGCGCCGGCCGAGCTGCTGCCGCGACTGTCCGGCAGGGTGCAGGGCGCGTGGCAGTTCCAGTCGCTGAACTGGATCAGCGACCTGTTCGTGAAAAAGCCCTGGTTCCATCTGGACGGCGGGGGCCTGCTGAAGGCCCACGTCCTGCTAGCCGAGGGTGAGCTGGCACCGGGCAGCAAGGTGGATATTCCGCAGGTGGCGGCCGTGGCCGAAGTGGCCGGCGTCCGCATGCGTGGCGATGCGCAGGCACAGGGCCGGATTGTCGAGGGCACGCCGGCGCAGGCCGAGCTGAAGGTGCGGATTCCGCGGTTCCAGGCCGCGCCGACCAACGCACCCAAAGCGGTGTTGTTCGATGGGCGCCAGCTCGCGCTCACCCTGCAGGGCGATGCGCGCCTGAAGCAGTTGAGTGACGGCATGCGCGCGCAGTTGCGCTTCACCGATGCCCGCGTGCCGGACCTGACCGCCTACAACCGGTATCTCGGCAACGACAACGTGCGCCTGCTCGGCGGCACGGGACTGCTCAGCGGGGATGTGTCGCTGGATGCGTCCGGCCGGGTCGGCAAGGGCAGGGCCGATCTGCGCGGCACCGGCGCCCGCCTGAGCGTGGCCGGCATCGCGATGCGCGGCGATGCCCAACTGCAGGCGCGCCTGCAGCGAGCGGACTTCGACAGCCGCCAGTTCGACCTCGGCGGCACCACGGTGGACCTGCGCAACATCCACGTGGGCGATGAGAAGAGCGATGGACGCTGGTGGGGCAAGGTCGCGATCCGCAGCGGCCACATCGATGCGGCCGCGCCGTTCCAGGTCGATGGGCTGGCCGACCTGCGCCTGCGCGATGCCGGGCCCTTGCTCGGCGTGTTCGCCCAGCGCAGTGAATATCCGCGCTGGGTGCTCGGCATGCTGGACTCGGGCGAAGTGCAGGCCAGTGGCCAGCTGCGCTGGCGCAGTGGCGAGCTGATCGTGGAGGACCTGAAGGCCGAGAACGAGCGGTTGTCCCTGCA
>Ga0182005_1000933_pt1 | contig 12770 bp, 8 predicted proteins | sample Sormic07211103_1_FD_123021 | JGI IMG/M metagenome (GOLD analysis project Ga0182005, IMG submission 123021) | Rhizosphere microbial communities from Sorghum bicolor, Mead, Nebraska, USA - 072115-103_1 MetaG | ecosystem: Host-associated > Plants > Roots > Rhizosphere | place: USA: Nebraska...
AGCAGCTGCTCCTGGGTCTTGTAGCGTTCCTTGCTCATGAACAGGCCGAACGCCTGCTTGGGATACATCGGCGCCTGCCCGGTCAGTGCCCGGTAGGCCGCGACCACCGCATCCGGGGTATCGCCGCCCATGAAGTAGTAATCGACGCCGCCGGGCGCGCTTTCGGCCCACATCGATGCGCCGTCCGCATCGTCCTTGAAGCGCATCTGCGAGTACGTGTCCCACAGGATCCCGTAGCGGCGCGAGGACATCAGCACGGGGATGACGATGCCCACGTTGGTCTGCACCAGCAGCAGTTCCTTGCCGCGCCGATTGCTGCTCTGCTCGCCGAGGAAACCCAGGCCATAGATCGCTTCGTCCGGGCGCAAGGTCAACCTGTTGGCGGCCTCGAACGTCGGCGCGCCCGACACGACGACCTTCTTCAACGTCTGCGGTGCGTCGCTGTTCTCTTCCGTATAGAGCTTGCCCGCAGCGTCGAGGAAACGCACCGCGCCGGTCCTCTTGCTGATTTCAACGCGCAGTGCGGCGCTTTTGAGCGTCAGCGTGTCCTCGGTCTCGCCGGTGGCGAAGGCGATGGGTTGCGGCGTGCCGATCACCGCCAGGCTGGGGGCGGTCCAGTAGTTCTCTCCCAGGTTCGCATTCACGCGAACGGTCTGCGGCCCGTAGAAGATCACGTTCTTGGCGATCTGGCCGATGCGGACCTGGACGCCCTGCTGCAGCCGCGTGTACGCGAACGACTCGCCGCGTCCGGTCGCGACAGCGTGCAGGTGTCCGCGCGCATCCAGGCCGGTCTCCGCCGCGCTTGCGGCCTGCTTCGTACCAGCAGCGAACGATGCCGGAATGGATGCCGAAAGCCCGAAGGCCAGGAACGCCGCCGCCACAACCCTCTGTCGCCCCATCCGCATCTGCCGCTCCCTCGTCGCCCGTCGCGGGCGCATGGCGTTCGCTTTCCGAAAAAAGTGTACGCCTTGCGCTCGCGCGATCAACCGAAGGTTGCAACTGCATCCATGCGGGCCCGGCATATGGTCTGCGGCGGCGCCATGCCTGCGATCTACCCCGACGGCATGACCGTCAAGCAGTCATTCGTGCCTCACGATCCACGAGCCGCCAGCGCGTCGGAAGACAGCGGCTGCCAGCCGCCACCGAGCGCCCGGAACGCGGCGACGGCGGCTCGCGCCGATTCGGTCTGCGCCTGCGCTCTCGCGTCGGACGCTTTCAAGAGCGATTCGTCGGCATGCAGCACGTCGATCAGGCTCGCGGTCCCGCGCTGGTACGCGGTAAACGCCAATCCCCTGGCACGAGTCAGCGATGCCTCGCCCTGCTTCAACAGCGTGGCCTGGTCCCGACGGTTGACCAATGCCGAAAAGGCGTTCTCGACATCCTCGGTCGCGTGCAGAACCGCTTGACGATAGGCGGCCAAGGCCTCGGCATCCTGTCCCTTGGCCAGATCGATCTGCGCATTGATGCGGCCGAAATCGAAAAGCCGCCAGCGCAGTCCCAACACGCCTGCCGTCTGGCTGGCGCCGCTGGTGAACAGGTTGCCGCTGGATATCGCGGTGGCGCTTCCCAGCAAGCCGCTCAACGAGAACTTCGGGTAGTACTCCGCGACCGCCTCGCCGATGCGGGCATTGGCCGCCGCAAGCCGGCGTTCTGCGACAACGAGGTCGGGGCGACGTTGCAGCAGGTCGGCAGGGGAACCCATCCCGGCGATTCCCGGCGTCGCCGGAATCGGTGCGGCGGCTTCGAGTTCGTCCCGATGCGTTCCGGGCGGGACACCCAGCATCACATCCAAGGCGTTCATCGCCGCATCCAGGCCCGTCTGCAGGCCGGGAACCGTCGCCTGCACCTGCGACAGCGTGCCTTCCGTCTGTCGCACTTCGTACTCGGCAGCCAGTCCCCTTTTGTACAGCAGGCCCACTTTCGCCAGCAGGTCCTGCTGGGTCCTGACCTGGCGCTGGGCGATGGCGAGGCGCGTCTGCAGGCCGCGAATGGTGATGTAGATGTCGGCGGTCTGCGCAGCTACCGCCAGCCGTACTGCTCCGGCACCGGCCTGCGAGGCTTGATAGTCGGCCAATGCCGCCTCACGGCCACGCCGCAGACCGCCGAACACGTCCGCTTCCCAGCCTGCCTCCAGGTCCAACTCGTAGGCGCTTCCCAATCTGTCGTATCCAGGCGCGGCATCGAGCACCTGCCCCAACGGGGTTTCCAGCGACTGGCGCGCGCGCGCCGCCGACCCGCTGACGGCTGCCGACGGCAGCAGGGCCGCATTGGCCGCGCCAAGCCCGGCGCGTGCCTGGGCGACGCGCGCGGCCGCCTGCGCCAGGTCCAGGTTCTGCTCGAGCGCCAACGTCACCAGCCGCGTCAACAGCGGATCGTCGAAGCCTTGCCACCACGCCGCCAGTTCGATCGCGGACGGGCCGCCATCCTGCCCGGCCTGTGTCTGCCCGACGTAGTGGCTGGGCAGCGGCGCCTCGGGTCGGCGGTAGTCGGGGCCTACCGCGCAGCCGGCCGTCACGCTGGCGCAGAGCAAAAGGACGAGAGAGCGACGGAACTGCATGGCGATCCTGAAAGCTGGCTTGTTGTGACCATATTACGAAATGGTCACTCTTTGTCAATCCACAGGCCGCACGGTACCCTGTTGCAATGACCAAGACCCCTTCCCCCGCGCCCCAACCCAGGGGACCGTCGGATCACGATGTCCGCGACCAGATCGTCGAGGCGGCAACCGAATATTTCGGCCTGTACGGCTACGAGAAGACGACCGTTTCCGACCTGGCCAAAGCGATCGGGTTCTCCAAGGCCTACATCTACAAGTTCTTCGATTCCAAGCAGGCGATCGGCGAGGTCATCTGCTCCAACCGCCTCAGCGCGATCATGGCTGCGGTCGACGCGGCCGTGGCCGGCGCCCCTTCCGCCCCCGAGCGCCTGCGGCGCGTTTTCAAGGCCTTGGTGGAGGCCGGCAGCGCGCTGTTTTTCGACGATCGCAAGCTCTACGACATCGCCAGGACCTCGGCCGCCGAATCCTGGCCCTCCGCCCGCGCCTACGAAGAGCACGTCAAGGCCCTGGTCCTGCAGATCGTGCGCGACGGTCGCGAAGCGGGCGAATTCGAGCGCAAGACCCCGCTGGACGAGACAGCCAATGCCATCTATCTGGTCATGCGCCCGTTCATCAATCCGCTGTTGCTGCAGCACAACCTGGACAACGCCGCCGAGGCGACAGGCCAGCTGTCCGGCCTGATCCTGCGCAGCCTGTCGCCCTGAGTCCTTCGTTGTGACTATTGACCATTTTGGTCACAAGTATAGAATGGGTGCCCTATCCCGTCAGGAAGGGTTCCCATGTTTCGGCGCCAGTGTGTCCCGTATGCCATTTGCCTGTTACCTCTTGTCCTAGCGGCATGCGGCGACAAACATGCCGCCGATCCGCGCACGGAAGCGCCGCTGGTCAGAGTCGGAGCCGTGCAGGGCGGCGCCGACGCACCGCGGTCGTTCACCGGCGTCGTCGCGGCTCGAATCCAAAGCGATCTGGCGTTTCGCGTGCCGGGCAAGGTGCTCGAGCGCCTGGTCGATACCGGGCAGACTGTCAAACGCGGCCAGGCGCTCATGCGCATGGACCCGATCGACCTGGGCCTGCAGGCGCGGGCGCAGCAGGAAACGGTCGCCGCAGCGCGGGCGCGCGCCACACAGACCGCCGACGAGGCGGCGCGCTATCGCGACCTGGTTGCCGAAGGGGCCGTCTCGGCGTCTGCCTACGATCAGGTCAAGGCCGCCGCCGACACGGCGCGGGCGCAACTCAAGGCGGCCGAGGCGCAAGCCGGCGTTGCCAGGAACGCGTCGGGCTACGCCGTCCTGCTCGCCGACGCCGATGGCGTGATCGTGGACACGCTGGCCGAGCCGGGGCAAGTGGTCGGCGCCGGGCAGCCGGTCATGCGCCTGGCGCATGCGGGCCAGCGCGAAGCCATCGTGCAACTGCCCGAGACGCTGCGGCCGGCTGCGGGTTCGCTGGCGCATGCCAGGCTGTACGGCGATCGCCAGGCCGCGATGCCGGCGACCTTGCGGCAGCTGTCCGATGCGGCTGACCGGCTGACCCGCACCTACGAAGCCAGGTACGTGCTCGACGGCGCGTTGGCCCGCGCCCCGCTGGGCGCCACCGTCACCGTCGAGATCCCGACCGGCACGGACGCCGCCGCTTCGCTGCAAGTCCCGATCGGCGCCGTGTTCGATCCGGGCAAGGGCCCGGGCGTGTGGGCCGTCGAGGGCAAGCCTGCCAAGGCTGTCTGGCGCTCGGTCCAGGTGCTTGGCTTGACCGACGAGGTAGCGCAGGTGAAAGGCAATCTCGAGGCTGGCGACCAGGTGGTGTCGCTGGGCGCGCATCTGCTTCGCGAAGGCCAGCTGGTCAGGCCGATCGGCCAGGGCCAGGCGCTGGCCGGCGGAGCGCGTCCATGAGCGAGGGGCGTTTCAATCTGTCGGCGCTGGCGGTGCGCGAGCGTTCGATCACGCTGTTCCTGATCTTCCTGATCTCCGTCGCCGGTGTTCTCGCGTTCTTCCAGCTCGGACGCGCGGAAGATCCGCCGTTCACGATCAAGCAGATGACGGTGGTCACCGCCTGGCCGGGCGCGACCGCGCAGGAGATGCAGGACCAGGTCGCCGAACCGCTGGAAAAACGCCTGCAGGAACTGCGCTGGTACGACCGCGCGGAAACCTATACGCGCCCCGGCCTGGCCTTCACCATGATTTCGCTGCTCGACAGCACCCCGCCTGCGCAGGTGCAGGAGGAGTTCTATCAGGCCCGCAAGAAACTCGGCGACGAGGCCAGGAAACTGCCGGCCGGCGTCATCGGCCCGATGCTCAACGACGAGTACGCGGACGTGACCTTCGCGCTGTTCGCGCTCAAGGCCAAGGGCGAACCGCAACGGCTGCTGGTGCGCGACGCCGAGACGCTGCGCCAGCAATTGCTGCACGTTCCAGGCGTGAAGAAGGTCAACATCATCGGCGAGCAGCCCGAGCGCATCTTCGTCTCCTTTTCCCACGACCGCCTGGCCACGCTGGGCGTCGCGCCGCAGGACATCTTCGCCGCGCTCAACAGCCAGAACGTGCTGACCCCCGCCGGCTCCATCGAGACCAAGGGACCGCAGGTGTTCCTGCGCGTCGATGGCGCATTCGACAGCCTGGAGAAAATCCGGCAGACCCCGATCGTCGCGCAGGGACGGACGCTGAAGCTGTCGGATGTGGCGACCGTGGAACGTGGCTACGAGGATCCCGCCACCTTCCTGGTCCGCAACAACGGCGAACCGGCGCTGCTGCTGGGCGTGGTGATGCGCGACGACTGGAACGGCCTGGATCTGGGCAAGGCGCTGGAGGCGGAAGTGACCAAGGTCAACGCCGGGCTGCCGCTGGGCATGACGCTGAGCAAGGTGACCGACCAGGCCGTCAACATCGGTTCGGCGGTCGACGAGTTCATGGTCAAGTTCTTCGTCGCCTTGCTCGTGGTGATGGTGGTGTGCTTCGTCAGCATGGGCTGGCGTGTCGGCCTCGTGGTCGCCGCGGCGGTGCCGCTGACGCTGGCAGCGGTGTTCGTGGTCATGGCCGCGAGCGGCAAGAACTTCGACCGCATCACGCTCGGCTCGCTGATCCTGGCGCTGGGCCTGCTGGTGGACGACGCCATCATCGCCATCGAGATGATGGTGGTGAAGATGGAGGAAGGCTACAGCCGCGTCGCCGCCTCGGCCTATGCCTGGAGCCATACGGCGGCGCCCATGCTGTCCGGCACGCTGGTCACGGCCGTGGGCTTCATGCCCAACGGATTCGCGCGCTCCACGGCCGGCGAATACACCAGCAACATGTTCTGGATCGTCGGCATCGCCCTGATCGCATCCTGGGTCGTCGCGGTGGTGTTCACTCCCTACCTGGGCGTGAAGCTGCTGCCGGACATCAAGAAGATCGAAGGCGGCCACGCAGCCATCTACGACACCCGCCACTACAACCGCTTCCGGCAAGTGCTCGGGCGCGTCATCGCGCGCAAATGGCTGGTCGCCGGCACGGTGGCCGGGCTGTTCGCGCTGTCCATCGTCGGCATGGGCGTGGTCAACAAGCAGTTCTTCCCGACCTCCGACCGGCCCGAGGTGCTGGTCGAGGTGCAGATGCCCTACGGCACCTCGATCGAGCAGACCAGTGCGGCGACGGCGAAGGTCGAAGCCTGGCTGGCGAAACAGAAGGAAGCGCGGATCGTGACGTCCTACATCGGCCAGGGCGCGCCACGCTTCTTCCTGGCGATGTCGCCCGAACTGCCCGATCCGTCGTTCGCCAAGATCGTCGTCCTTGCGGGCGACGACAAGGAACGCGAAGCGCTCAAGTTCAGGCTGCGCCAGGCGGTGGCCGACGGGTTGGCGCCGGAGGCGCAGGTGCGCGCCACCCAGATCGTGTTCGGCCCGCCTTCGCCGTTTCCGGTGGCGTATCGCGTCATGGGCCCCGACCCGGACGTGCTGCGCAAGATCGCAGGCGACGTCGCCGATGTCATGCATGCCAGCCCGATGATGCGCACGGTCAACACGGATTGGGGACCGCGCGTCCCCACCCTGCGCTTCACCCTCGACCAGGACCGGCTCCAGGCCGTCGGGCTGACCTCCAGCGCCGTGGCCTCGCAGCTGCAGTTCCTGTTGAGCGGCGTGCCCCTGACCGAGGTGCGCGAGGACATCCGTTCGGTGCAGGTGCTGGGACGCGCAGCCGGCGAGATCCGTTTCGATCCTGCGAAGATCGCCGGCTTCACGCTGGTCGGAGCGGCGGGACAGCGCATTCCGCTGTCCCAGGCCGGCACCGTCGATGTGCGCATGGAGGATCCCATCCTGCGCCGCCGCGATCGCACGCCGACCATCACCGTGCGCGGCGACATCGCCGAAGGCCTGCAGCCCCCGGACGTTTCCACCGCCATCCTGGCCCAGCTGCAGCCGATCATCGGCGCGCTTCCGCCCGGCTACCGGATCGAACAGGCGGGCTCGATCGAGGAGGCCGGCAAGGCCACCAAGGCGATGCTGCCGCTGTTCCCGATCATGGTCGCGCTCACCCTGCTCATCATCATCCTGCAGGTGCGCTCGATCGCGGCCATGGTCATGGTGTTCGCCACCAGTCCGCTCGGCCTGATCGGCGTCGCGCCGACGCTGCTCGTGTTCCAGCAGCCCTTCGGCATCAATGCCCTGGTCGGCCTGATCGCGCTGTCGGGCATCCTGATGCGCAACACGCTGATCCTGATCGGGCAGATCCACCACAACGAACGCGAAGGGCTGAGCCCGTTCGACGCGGTCGTCGAAGCCACCGTGCAGCGGGCGCGGCCGGTGATCCTGACCGCCCTGGCCGCGATCCTGGCATTCATCCCGCTGACCCACTCGGTGTTCTGGGGCACCCTCGCCTACACGCTGATCGGCGGCACCTTCGCCGGGACGATCCTGACCCTGGTGTTCCTGCCGGCGATGTATTCCATCTGGTTCCGGATCAGGCCGGAACCTTCGCGCTGATCAAGGTTTCACGAACCGATAGGCGAAGCGATGCCGCAGCCGCTCGTAGACGGCTCGATTGAAGCGGGCCGCAGTCGCGCCCCTGGCCTGGATCAGCGCGGTATGGAGATCGGGGTAGAACAGGTGCAGCCACAGCACATCCGCTGGCTGCATGGTCTCCGGCATCGCCACGAGATCCGCCGAGACGACTTCGACGTTGTCTCGGCCTGACTCCTTGGCAAGTGTACGTTGCGCTACCCGCCCTGGAGCGGATCGCGGGGCAACCGGATCGACCGCGGACGCTGCTGGCGCCGCGTCAAAAATGATCCAGCCTCCGCTGCTTGTCGCCAGCGCTACCGCCGCCCTGCCCTGCTGACCGGCGATCGGGTCGCGGCTTTTGTATCGACAAATGTCGGCCACGCACCCGGTCAGGACCGCCGCTTGGCACGGCCATATATTATGGTCATCATATAAGCAGGAAAGACGATGCGCCCCGCAGACGTCAATCTTGCTGAAGCCGTCCGCGCCCCTGCGCCGGCCCACATTGGAGACATGCCAGTGAATCTCGTCGACGAAATTGCCCCCGGCCTCTCCGGGCTTGAGACCCTGCAGGCGCTGATCGCTGCCGGAGGCCGACCGCCGATCGGCGATTCGCTGGACTTCACTTTCGTCGAAGCCGGCGATGGATGGGCCGTCTTCTCAGGCACGCCCGGCGTGCACGCCTACAACCCGATCGGCACGGTCCACGGCGGCTATGCCGCGACGCTGCTCGATTCGGCGTGCGGATGCGCCGTGCATTCCAAGTTGTCGGCGGACCAGGGCTACACCACCTTGGAACTGAAGGTTTCGTACCTGCGCCCGATCACCGCCGACACCGGCCCGCTCCGCGCGGAAGGCCGCGTCCTATCCATCGGCCGCCGTGCCGCCTTTGCCGAGGCGACACTGAAGGACGCCAACGCGCGCATCTATGCCAGCGCGACCTCGACCCTGCTGGTGATGGAGCGCCCGCAACGGCAGCGCTCCTGACCCGAAGAACACAGCAACCGCAACGTTCGTCCGGGTACGCCGGAAGATCCGCAGTCGTCTCGCGGCTTCAGAGCCTTGATCGCGGCATCCGGCTGCATTTGCGCGTCGCTCCAAAAGTACCGGAATACGATCTTGAGTGAGTCTTGGCGGGAAATGACCGTCTTCAGGCACTCATGTCGAGGAAACCGTCAAGAGCTCACCTCTCCTGACGGCACTCCCGATTTTGCGGCTGGTCAATATGGGCGAGGTCCGTCGCGCAGGTCGGATACGCCCGGATCGGCAAAAATCACTCCCACTCGATCGTCGCCGGCGGCTTGCCGGAGATGTCGTAGACCACGCGCGAGGCGCCGCGCAGTTCGTTGATGATGCGGTTGGAGACGGTGCCGAGGAAGTCGTACGGCAGGTGCGCCCAGTGCGCGGTCATGAAGTCGATGGTCTCCACCGCGCGCAGCGCGATCACCCACTCGTAGGCGCGCGCGTCGCCGACCACGCCCACCGACTTGACCGGCAGGAACACCGCGAACGCCTGGCTGGTCTTGTCGTACAGGTCGGCCTTGCGCAGCTCTTCGATGAAGATCGCATCGGCCTTGGCCAGCAGCTCGGCGTACTCGCGCTTCACTTCGCCGAGGATGCGCACGCCCAGCCCGGGACCCGGGAACGGATGGCGGTAGACCATGCTGCGCGGCAGGCCGAGCTCCACGCCCAGGCGCCGCACCTCGTCCTTGAACAGTTCGCGCAGCGGCTCGACCAGGCCCAGCTTCATGTGCTCGGGCAGGCCGCCGACGTTGTGGTGGCTCTTGATCACGTGCGCCTTGCCGGTCTTGCTGCCGGCCGACTCGATCACGTCCGGATAGATCGTGCCCTGCGCCAGCCACTTGGCGTTGGCCAGCTTGTTCGACTCCTCGTCGAAGATCTCCACGAACAGGTTGCCGATGATCTTGCGCTTGGCTTCCGGGTCGCTGACCCCGGCCAGGGCGTCGAAATAGCGGTCGGCGGCGTTGACCCGGATCACCTTGACGCCCATGTGCTCGGCGAACATCGCCATCACCTGGTCGCCTTCCTGCCAGCGCAGCAGGCCGGTGTCGACGAACACGCAGGTCAGTTTGTCGCCGATCGCCTTGTGCAGCAGCGCGGCGACCACCGACGAATCGACGCCGCCGGACAGGCCCAGGATCACTTCGTCGTCGCCGACCTGGGCGCGCACGCGCGCGATCTGGTCGTCGATGATGTTGGCCGCGGTCCACAGGGTCTCGCAGCCGCAGACGTCGACCACGAAGCGGCGCAAAAGGGTCTGGCCCTGCAGCGTGTGGGTGACTTCCGGATGGAACTGCACGCCGTACCAGCGCTTGGCGGCGTTGGCCATCGCCGCGACCGGGATGCGGTCGGTGACGGCGGTGACGGTGAAGCCCGGCGGCACCTTGGAGACGTGGTCGCCGTGGCTCATCCACACGTTCAAACGCGCCGCGCCGGGATGGTCGCTGAGGCCGGAGAACAGCGCGTCGGGCGCGACCACTTCCACTTCCGCATGGCCGAACTCGCGCTGGTCGGCGGCCTCGGTGGCGCCACCCAGCTGCGCGGCCAGGGTCTGCATGCCGTAGCAGATGCCGAACACCGGCAGGCCGCTGTCGAACACTTCCTGCGGCGCGACCGGCGCGCCCGGCAGCGTGGTCGATTCGGGGCCGCCGGACAGGATGATGCCCTTGGCGCCGAAGCCGGCGATCTCGGCCGGATCGTGGTCCCAGGCCCAGATCTCGCAGTAGACCCCCAGTTCGCGGATACGGCGCGCGATCAGCTGCGTGTACTGCGCGCCGAAATCGAGGATGAGGATCTTGTCGCTGTGGATGTTGGTCATGAGCGCCGGGAATCGGGAACGGGGAATCGGGAATGGGCAAAGCGGTGCAGGCGCTGGTTCATCGATTCCCGACTCCCGATTCCCCATTCCCGGATGGGCGTCAGCCCATCCTGTAGTTCGGCGGTTCCTTGGTGATCTGCACGTCGTGGACGTGGCTCTCGCGCTGGCCGGCACCGGTGATGGTGACGAACTTCGGCTTGGTGCGCATTTCCTCGATCGTCGCGCAGCCCACGTAGCCCATCGTGGCGCGCAGGCCGCCGATCAGCTGGTGGATGATGCCGCTGAGCGGGCCGCGGTACGGCACGCGGCCTTCGATGCCTTCCGGCACCAGCTTGTCGGCGTCGGAGGCGTCCTGGAAGTACCGGTCCTTGCTGCCCTTCTCCATCGCGCCCAGGCTGCCCATGCCGCGGTAGCTCTTGTAGCTGCGGCCCTGGAACAGTTCGACCTCGCCCGGGGCTTCCTCGGTGCCGGCGAACAGGCCGCCGACCATCACCGTGGAGGCGCCGGCGACCAGCGCCTTGCCGATGTCGCCGGAATAGCGGATGCCGCCATCGGCGATCAGCGGGATGCGGTCCTGCAGCGCCTCGGCGACCATGTCCACCGCGGTGATCTGCGGCACGCCGACACCGGCGACCACGCGCGTGGTGCAGATCGAGCCGGGACCCACGCCGACCTTGACCGCGTCGGCGCCGGCGTCCATCAGCGCCAGCGCGGCATCGCCGGTGACGATGTTGCCGCCGATCACCTGCAGCTGCGGATAGGTCTTCTTGACCCAGGCCACGCGGTCGATCACGCCCTGCGAGTGGCCGTGCGCGGTATCGACGATGACCACGTCCACGCCCGCCGCGGCCAGCAGCTCGATGCGCTGCTCGGTGTCGCCGCCGACGCCGACCGCCGCGCCGACCAGCAGGCGCGTGGCGGCGTCCTTGGCGGCGTTGGGGTTGTCGGTCTTCTTCTGGATGTCCTTGACCGTGATCAGGCCGCGCAGCTCGAAGCCGTCGTTGACCACCAGGATCTTCTCGATGCGGTTGCGATGCAGCAGCTGCAGCACTTCCTCGTCGCTGGCGCCTTCGCGCACGGTGATCAGGCGATCCTTCTTGGTCATGATGTGGCGGACCGGATCGTCGAGCTTCTTCTCGAAGCGCATGTCGCGGCTGGTGACGATGCCGACCAGCTCGCTGCCGTCGACCACCGGCACGCCGGAGATGTTGCGCGCGCGGGTCAGTTTCAGCACTTCGCCGATGGTCGTTTCCGGACCGACGGTGAACGGCTCGGTGATCACCCCGGCTTCGAACTTCTTGACCTTGGCCACTTCGGCTGCCTGCTGCGCCGGGGTCAGGTTCTTGTGGATGATGCCGATGCCGCCGAGCTGGGCCATGGCCACCGCGAGGCGGTGTTCGGTCACCGTGTCCATCGCCGCCGACAGGATCGGCAATTTCAGGCGCAGGTCGCGGGTCAGCCGGGTTTCCAGGCTGACGTCCTTCGGCAGGACGATCGAATGGGCGGGGACGAGCGAAACGTCGTCGTACGTTAAAGCTTCAGCCTGGATGCGCAGCATCGGCGGACCCGAATGTGGGGAAGCGCGGCATTTTAACCCGAAAGACGGCGTGAAGCTATTGAAAGCCGGGATTGGGGATTCGGGATTGGGGATTCGCTAAGGCGAAGCCCTCCGCAGCCGGCCGTTTGCATGATTGCCTGGACGCCAACAGCCGGCCGACCTCGGAGGCAACCGCGATCGACCGATGCACGCGCTTTGCCGTTGCCTTTAACGAATCCCGAATTCCGAATCCCGAATCCCGGCCGCATCAGCGGCCTCGATCGTGTTCTGCATCAGCGTGGCCACGGTCATCGGCCCGACTCCACCCGGCACCGGGGTGATCCAGCTGGCGCGTTGCGCGGCCGCGTCGAAGCCGACGTCGCCGACCAGACGGCCGTCGTCGAGGCGGTTGATGCCGACGTCGATCACCACCGCGCCGGGCTTGACCCATTCGCCGGGGATCAGGCCGGGACGGCCCACCGCCACCACCAGAATGTCGGCATCGCGCACGCGCGCCTGCAGCACGTCCGGCGGGGTGAACTTGTGGCAGCAGCTGACCGTGCAGCCGGCGATCAGCAGTTCCAGCGCCATCGGCCGACCGACGTGGTTGCTGACTCCGACGATGGTGGCGTTGCGGCCGCGCACCGGCTGATCGGTATGCCCGAGCAGGGTGACGATGCCGCGCGGGGTGCATGGGCGCAGGCCGAATTCGCGCAGCGCCAGGTGGCCGACGTTCTCGGGATGGAAGCCGTCGACGTCCTTCTTCGGGTCGATGCGGTGGATCAGCGCGGTGGCGTCGCGGCGGTCGGGCAGCGGCAGCTGCACCAGGATGCCGTGCACCTTGGGGTCGGCATTGAGGCGGTCGATCAGC